>Ga0335084_10002772_pt1 | contig 16967 bp, 13 predicted proteins | sample Lox_Sample_44_FD_206721 | JGI IMG/M metagenome (GOLD analysis project Ga0335084, IMG submission 206721) | Soil microbial communities from Loxahatchee National Wildlife Refuge, Florida, United States - Lox_Sample_4.4 | ecosystem: Environmental > Terrestrial > Soil > Wetlands | place: USA... | reverse complement strand
TCGCGAACGAGCCGGCGCACGCGCCCGACGCTCCAGCCGACGAGCGCCGCGGCCTGCGAGATCCCGAAGCTGCCGCTCGCCGCGTGCCCCTCTTCCTGCGGCATCGACCTCTCGCTCGCCGGCCCCCCGCCGGCTTCGGCTCCAGACTACGAGCTCGCCTTCGCGCGGCGCGGCTTCTTCGACGCCGCCCGCTTCGGTCCCACGCGCTCGCTCGCGCCCTTCGCGTCGAGGCTCGCCTTCAGCGCCTCCATCAGATCGATGATCTTGGCCTGGGGCTCGGCAGCCTCCACGTAGGTCACCTCCTCGCCCTCGACCTTGCGCGCGATCACCTCCTCGGTGCGCTTCTTGACCTCGTCCTCGTACTGCTCCGGGTGGAACTCGTCGTTCGAGATCTGGTCGATCAGCTGCTTCGCGAGCTTCAGCTCCGCCTCGTTCGGCGCGGCATCGCCACGCTCGACCTCGGAGAACGAGCGGATCTCCTCCGGGTAGTGCAGCTGCTGCATCAACAGGCCGTCCTCGAACGGCCGCAGCAGCACCAGGTACTGCTTGCCGCGTGCGGCATAGGATGCGAGCGCGACGCGCGAGGTCGCCTTCATCGCCTCGGCCAGCAGGTGGTAGGGCTTGTCGCCGCCCTTGTCGGGTCCGAGGTAGTAGGCCTTCTCGAAGAAGATCGGATCGACCTCCGACGCCGGGATGAACTCGCGGATCTCGATCATCCGCGACGACTGGGCCTCCAGCGCCTTCAGCTCCTCGTCGCTGAAGATCACGTACTGGCCCTTGGCGAACTCATAGCCCTTCACGATCTCGTCGCGGGGTACGACCTTCTCGTCCTTCTGGCACCAGTACTGCTGCTTGAGCCGCGTGCCGCACTTGTGGAGCATGTTGAAGGAGATGCCGGCCGAGCTCTCGCTGGTCGTGTAGAGCTTGATCGGGATGGAGACGAGACCGAACGAGATGGTCGCGGTGGAGATGGCGCGTGCAGGCATCGAGGCATTCCTTAGTTCATCCCCCTAGGGGCGTCAACGTGTCGATGCGAGTGCATCGGTGGTTCGCCGCGCAGCAATGAGCGGGTCTGGCGCGCGCGACCTCGCCGCGTACCGCGCGAAGCGGCGTCCGGGTGCGACCCCCGAGCCCTTCGGCTCCGGGCTGTCGCAGCCGGGACTCTTCGTGGTGCAGCAGCATGCGGCCACACGTCTCCACTACGACTTGAGACTGGAGCTGCGCGGCGTGCTGCTCTCGTGGGCGGTGCCGAAGGGTCCGTCGCTCGATCCCCGCGAGAAGCGTCTCGCAGTGCACGTCGAGGACCATCCGGTCGAGTACGCCGACTTCGAGGGCGTGATCCCGGAAGGCAACTACGGGGCCGGCGAGGTGATCCTGTGGGACCGCGGCCGCTGGATCCCGCGCGAGGATCCGGAGGCCGGGCTGCGGAGCGGCAAGCTTCTCTTCGACCTCGAGGGCTTCAAGCTGCGCGGCCGCTTCACGCTGGTGCGCACGAGGCGCGAGGGCAAGGAGGGCCGCGAGTGGCTGCTGATCAAGAAGGCCGACGGCTACGCCACCGCCGAGCCGATCGCGCACGAGCGTCGGTCGGTTCTCTCCGGGCGAACCTTGGAGGATCTGGCGGGCAAGGGCGCCGGCGAGCTCGACGCGCTCGGGCGCGAGATGGAGCGTGGCGGCGCGCGGGCGGCCCGCGTGGACGCGGCCCGCGCGCGCCCGATGCTGGCCGAGCGCACCGGCCGGGCGTTTTCCGCGCCGGGATGGCTCTTCGAGGTGAAGCTCGACGGCTACCGCGCGATTGCGTCGGCGGGGAGATCCGGCGCGGCGCTCTACACGCGGAGCGGTCGTCCGCTCGGCGACCGCTTTCCCGAGGTCATGCGCGGGCTGGCCGCGCTGCCGGTCGCGCACGCGGTGCTCGACGGCGAGCTGGTCGCGCTCGACGCGCAGGGCCGCCCGAGCTTCCAGCGCTTCCAGCAACGCGCGCGGCTCTCGCGTGCGGACGAGATCGCGCGCACCGAGGTCGAGATCCCGGTGTCCTACCAGGTCTTCGATCTGCTGGGCTTCGGCGACCGCGACCTGCGCGACCTGCCGCTCGCGCAGCGCAAGCAGTGGCTCTTGCGCCTGCTGCCGCCGCTCGGGGCGCTCCGCTACGTCGAGCATTTCGAGGAGCGGGGCGAAGCCGTGTACGCGCAGGTCGAGGCGCTCGGCTTCGAGGGGATCGTCGCGAAGCGCGCGGATGCGCCGTACCGCGCCGGTCGCTCGCCGCTGTGGAAGAAGGTCCGCAGCCTGGAGACCGCGGACCTCGTGGTGGTGGGCTACACCGCGCCCTCCGGATCGCGCGCCGGCTTCGGCGCACTCCAGCTGGCGCGCGCCACGGGCGACGGCTTCGTCTACTGCGGTCGAGTCGGCACGGGCTTCGGCGACGACGACCTGGTGCGCCTCCGCTCGGATCTCGACGCGCTGCGCCGCGACACGCCGCCGTGCGAGGCGGCGCCGCGCGCTGCACACGGCAACGCCTGGGTCGAGCCGCGGCTCGTGTGTGAGGTCCGCTTCACGGAGGTGACGCAGGAGGGACTGCTGCGGCAGCCGGTCTTCGTGCGCCTGCGCGACGACAAGCCGCCGCGCGAGTGCATGCTCGAGCTGCGCCCGGGCCGCGGCGACGACGATTCGCCCGCCGCGGAGGCGGAAGCCGCAGCGGCTCCGAAGGCGTCCGCGGCGCCGGCGGAGCCTCCCGTGAAGCAGGTTGCGTTCAGCAACCGCGACAAGCTCTTCTGGCCCGAGGACGGACTCCGCAAGGGCGACCTGATCGATTACTACGAGTCCATCTCGCCCTGGCTGCTGCCCTACCTGAAGGATCGGCCGCTGGTGATGACGCGCTTCCCGGATGGCATCGCCGGCAAGTCGTTCTTTCAGAAGGACGCGCCGGCGTGGGCGCCTTCGTGGGTGCGCACCGAGACGATGTGGAGCGAGGCGAGCTCGCGCGAGCTCCGGTACTTCGTCTGCGACGACGTGGAGTCGCTGCTCTACGTGATCAACATGGGCACGATCCCGCTCCACGTGTGGGCGAGCCGGCTCTCGAATCTCCAGCACCCGGACTGGTGCATCCTGGACTTCGATCCGAAGGGAGCGCCGTTCGCGCACGTGGTGCGCGCGTGTCGTGCCGCCTACGAGCTGTGTAGGGAGCTCGAGCTGCCGGCTTGCCTGAAGACCAGCGGGGCCTCGGGCCTGCACCTGCTGATCCCGCTCGGAGGCCAGCTCACGCACGAGCAGAGCCGCGCATTGGCGGAGCTGATGGCGCGCGTCGTGGTCACACGCGAGCCGGACATCTCGACCGTCACGCGCTCGCTGCGGCGGCGCGGCGGCAAGGTCTACGTCGACGCGCTCCAGAATGGACATGGGAAGCTGCTCGTCGCGCCCTTCAGCGTGCGCCCGCTGCCTGGCGCGCCCGTGTCGATGCCGTTGCGCCCGTCGGAGCTCGGCTCGCGCCTCGACCCGCCGCGCTTCCACGTGCGCAACGCGGCGAGCCGCATGCGGCGACTGCGCGGCGATCCGCTCGCGCCGGTGCTGCGCGAGTCGCCGGACCTGCTCGGCGCGCTCGAGCGCCTCGCGCGGCAGATGCCCGGAACCGGGGCGTAGCTAAGATTGCCCGCCATGGCGTCGCTCGCGCTCGGTGGCATCCGCTTCGAGGTCGAGCACCGCAACCCCGGTCCGGGCGGCGGTCCGACCTTGCGCGTCTACGACGCCGAGCAGGGCGGGCACGAGCGGCTGCGCTTCGACTGCTTCCTCGAGAAGGGCCACTGGCACCTCGATCCCTCCGGCGCCGACGTCGTGACGCTCTTCGATCCCGGGCTCGAGTCGATCGCCTGGACCCTCGATACGCTGCGCCGCGACTTCGCCGCGCTCGCTGCGCGCGCGAACCTTCCCGCCGCGCGCGTGGCGCCGGATGCGCTCGCGGCGGCGCTCGACCGGGTCGAGCGCGAGCTCCGCAACCCGCCGCTCGATCTCGACGCCGTGCGCCCCGAGTCGCGTCGCCCGAGCCGCGGCGAGAAATGGACGCTCTACGAGGACGACGTGCTGCCGCTGTGGGTCGCCGACATGGATTTCCCGATCGCCGATCCGATCCGGCGCATGCTGCGATTCGCGGTCGAGCGCTCGGATCTCGGCTACCCGATCCACCCCGCTCCGACCGACATCGGCGAGATCACCGCGGCGCGCATGCGCGAGCGCTTCGGCTGGACGATCGATCCGGCGCGCGTCGAGGTGCTCTGCGACGTCGTGCAGGGGCTCGCGGTGTCGCTGCTCCAGTACGCGGCGCCGGGCGAGGGCGCCGTGGTGCAGACGCCGATCTATGCGCCGTTCCGCACCAACGTGCGGAACACGGGGCGGCGCATGGTCGAGAACCCGCTCGCGCGGGACGAGGGCGGCTTCCGCGTCGACCTCGATCACCTGCGCGCGGCGATCGACGCGGGTACGCGCCTGATCCTGCTCTGCAATCCGCACAACCCGACCGGCCGCGTGTTCCGGCGGGACGAGCTCGAGGGCATCGCGGATCTCGCGCTGCGACACGATCTGGTGGTGGTGTCGGACGAGATCCACGCCGACCTCGTGTACCCGGGCGCGAAGCACGTGCCCTTCGCGAGCCTCGCTCCCGAGGTGTCGGAGCGGACCGTCACGCTGACCGGCGCGTCGAAGGCCTTCAACGTCGCCGGACTTCGCTGCGGCCTCGCCATCTTCGGCTCCGAGGCGCGCCAGCAGCGCTTCGACGCGCTGCCCCGTCACGTGCGGGGCGGCATCAGCCTGCCGGGCTTCGAGGCGGTCCGCATGGCCTGGCTCCACGCGCAGCCGTGGCTCGACGAGGTGCTGCCCTACCTCGAGCGCAACCGGGACGACGTCGCGCGCTTCGTCGCGCAGGAGATGCCGGGCGTCCGGCTGCATCCGCCCGAGGGCACCTACCTCGCATGGCTCGACTGCAACGCGCTCGGGCTCGAGCCGTCGCCCTTCGAGTTCTTCCTGACGCGCGCGAAGGTCGCGCTCTCGCACGGACCGCACTTCGGCGCGCCGGGCGAAGGCTTCGTCCGCCTCAACTTCGCCACGTCGCGCGCGATCCTCGGCGAGGCGCTCGAGCGCATGGCGAAGGCGCTGCGCGCTCGCTAGCCATGCCGGGCCTTCGCGCTCGCTACTGGCTCGCGCTCGGGCTGCCGGCCTCCGCTCGGCAAGCCTTTGCGATCTCCGCTCGGCTTCGCCGCGCTGCGCGCCGGACGGCTTGCCTCGCTGCGCGTCGGCCGACTCTCGAGTCGGCCTCCTAGCCGGCCGCGCATGCAACGACGCCCGCCCGTCCACGCGCTCGATCTCCAGATCCTCACCCAGCCCGACGACGCGAGCTGCGGTCCGACCTGCCTCCAGGCGGTGTACCGCTACTTCGGCGAGGAGGTGTCGCTGGACGAGCTGATCCGCGACGTGCCGTCGCTGCCGGGCGGCGGCACGCTCGGCGTGAACCTCGCGAACCATGCGCTGCGACGCGGCTACGAGGCGCTGCTCTACACGTACAACCTCGCCGTCTTCGACCCGACCTGGTTCGAGGGGCGCCCGGTCGACCTCGCGCACCGCCTGCGCGCACAGGCGAGCGCGAAGCAGGACCAGCGCCTCTCGGACGCGACGCGCTCGTATCTCGAGTTCCTCGAGCTCGGCGGCGAGCTCGAGATGGAGGACCTGACGCCGGGCCTTCTCGGCCGCTGGCTCGCGCAGGATCGCCCGATCCTCTGCGGGCTCTCGGCGACCTTCCTCTACCGCTGCGCGCGCGAGATCGGCGAGACGAAGCTCGTCGGCGACGCGATCCGCGGCTACCCGACCGGACACTTCGTCGTGCTATGCGGCTGGGACGCGGAGGAGCGGAAGGTGTGCGTGGCCGATCCGCTCGAGGATAGCCCGCACTTCCAGGACCATATCTACTGGCTGCCGGTCGAGCGCGTGATCACAGCGATCCTGCTCGGTGTCCTCACCTACGACGGCAACCTGCTGGTTCTCGAGCCGCCCGCGCGGAGCCGCACGTGAAGGCGCTCGTCGTCGTCGAGAACACGCGCGCCTGGCGCCTGCGGCTGCGCGGCGCGGAGGTGGTGTCGGCGCGCGACTACCTCTCCGGCGGCGGCTGGGAAGAGCGCCGCGGGCTCCGCGTCTACAACTTCTGCCGCACCTTCGGCTACCAGAAGGTCGGCTACTACGTGTCGCTGCTCGCGGCTGCGCGCGGGCACCGCCCGATCCCGACGGTCGAGACCTTGCACGACCTGCGGCTCTCGCCTGTGGTGCGCCTGGCCTCCGAGCAGCTCGAGCGCCTGATCGAGCGAAGCCTCGGCCGGTTGAAGGGCGACCGCTTCGAGCTCTCGGTCTACTTCGGCCGCAGCCTGACCAAGCGCTACGAGGCGCTGGCGCGCGCGCTCTACGACCAGTTCCCGGCGCCGCTCCTGCGCGCGACCTTCGAGCGCGACGAGCACTGGCGGCTGGTGTCGGTGCGGCCGCTGGCGACGAGCGAGATCCCGGACGCGCACCACGACTTCGTGGTCGAGCAGTTCGAGGCGCACTTCGGGCGGCCGCCGCGCACGGGCCGTCGCCGCACCTATCGCTACGACCTCGCGATCCTGGTCTCGCCGGAGGCGGAGGACGCGCCGTCGAACGCGGGCGCACTGCGCCGCTTCGAGCGCGCCGCGCGCGAGCAGGGCCTCGACCCGCACTTCATCGGGCGCGAGGATGCCGGAGACATCGCCGAATTCGACGCGCTCTTCCTGCGCGAGACCACCTACGTCGACCACCCGACCTTCCGGCTGGCGCGGCGCGCCGCCGCGGAAGGCCTGGTGGTGATCGACGACCCGGCCTCGATCCTGCGCTGCACGAACAAGGTCTATCAGGCGGAGCTCTTCGACCGCTACGAGATCCCGCACCCGAAGACCGTTGTGGTGCACGGGGACACCGTCGACGCGGTGGCCGCGACGGTCGGTCTCCCGTGCGTGCTGAAGCGCCCCGACTCCGCGTTCTCGCAGGGCGTCGTGCGCGTCGGCGACGAGGCCGAGCTGCGCGCGCGCATCGCCGAATTCCTGCGCGACTCGGACCTCGTGATCGCGCAGGCCTACACACCGTCGAGCTTCGACTGGCGGATCGGCGTCCTCGGCGGCGATCCGCTGTGGGCCTGCCGCTACCACATGGCGCGCGGTCACTGGCAGATCGTCGCGAACGGCCCCGCTGGACGGCGCCGCTACGGGCGCGTCGAGGCGTTGCCGCTCGAGAGCGTGCCGTCGCGCGCCGTGCAGGTCGCCGTGCGCGCGGCGCGCCTGATCGGCGACGGGCTCTACGGCGTGGACGTGAAGGAGCTCGGGCGTCGCTTCCTGGTGATGGAGGTGAACGACAACCCGAACGTCGACGCGGGCTGCGAGGACGCTGTGATCGGCGAGAAGCTCTATGTCGCGGTGATGGAGTGGTTCCGCCGGCGGCTCGACGCGCGCGGACACGAAGCTTCGCGTGAGTGAGGCCGATCCGGAGCCGCCGCCGCTCGGCCTCTTCGAGGCCTACGGCATCGAGATCGAGTACGCGATCGTCGACGCGAAGACGCTCGACGTGCGCCCGCTCGCGGACGCGCTGCTCGCGGCGGAGTGCGGCGAGATCTGCGGCGACGCGGAGCGCGGCCGCATGGCGTGGTCGAACGAGCTCGCCTGTCACGTGATCGAGCTGAAGACGAGCGCGCCCGAGCCGCGGCTCGCGGGGCTGGCGCAGCTCTTCGCGGGCGAGGTCGCGCGCATCGAGGATCTCCTCGCGCCGCTCGGCGCGCGCCTCATGCCGACCGGCATGCACCCGTGGATGGACCCGTCGGGCGAGTTTGCGATCTGGCCCCACGGCGAGCGCGCGATCTACGCGGCCTTCGACCGCATCTTCGACTGCCGCGGGCACGGCTGGGCCAATCTCCAGAGCGCGCATCTGAACCTGCCGTTTCGCGGAGACGCCGAGTTCGGGAGCCTGCACGCGGCCTGCCGCGCGCTGCTGCCGCTGCTGCCCGCGCTCTCGGCGAGCTCGCCCTTCTTCGAGGGCCGCCGCGCGCGCTGGCTCGACGCGCGCCTCGCCGTCTATCGCGACAACGCGGCGCGCGTGCCGTCGGTGTCGGGGGCCGTCGTGCCCGAGCCCGTCTTCACGCGCGCGGGCTACGAGGCGCTGCTCGAAGGCATCTACGCGGACCTCGCCCCGCTCGATCCGGAGGGAACGCTTCGCCACGAGTGGGTGAACGCGCGCGGCTGCATCGCGCGCTTCGATCGCGACGCGATCGAGATCCGCGTGCTCGACGCGCAGGAGTGTCCGCGGGCCGACCTCGCGATCGCCGGCGCGGTGTCCGGCGTGCTGCGCGCCCTCTGCGCGTCGGAGCGCCAAGGCGCGCTGCGCGAGCTCGAGACCCCGCGCCTCGCGGCGCTGCTGGCGGGCGTCGCTCGCGAGGGCGGCGGCGCCCGGATCGACGACGTGGGCTACGTCGCGGCGCTCGGGATGGGGCGCGCCTCCTGCACGGCCGCGGAGCTGTGGCGGCGGCTGGTCGCGCGCGACGTCGCCGCCGAGGCGCTCGCAGCGGACGACCGCGTCGCGCTGGCGCACATCCTCGAGCACGGCTGCCTCGCCGCGCGCATCGCGCGCGCCGCGGGCGATTCGCCATCGCGCGAGGAGCTCCGCGCCGTCTACCAAGATCTCTGCGACTGCCTGCGCGAGAACCGGCTGTATGAGCCGTAGGGACGTCAGGCTGGTCCTCTCGTGCGAGCACGCCTCCAATGCGGTGCCGCGTGCCTACGCGCAGTTGTTTCGCGGCTGGGGCTCGGTGCTCGCGTCGCACCGCGGCTACGACCTCGGCGCGCTCCCCGTGGCACGCGCGCTCGCGCGCGCTCTGCGCGCGCCGCTCTTCGCGACGCCGGTCACGCGACTGCTCGTCGACGTGAACCGCACACGAGGCCACTTCGCGCTCTTCTCCGAGCGCTCGCGCGCGCTGCCCGAGCTCGAGCGCGAGGGGCTGCTCGCGCGCTACCACGCGCCGCACTGGCGGCGCGTGCGCGAGGCGGTCACCGCTCGCGACGGCGAGGCGCGCGTCGTGCACATCGGGGTCCACAGCTTCACACCGGTCTGGAACGGCGCGCCGCGCGAGATCGACGTGGGGCTCCTCTACGATCCGGCGCGCCCGGCCGAGGCCGCCTTCTGCGAGGCCTGGGCCCGCGCGCTGCGCGCGGCCGAGCCGTCGCTTCGCGTGCGCCGCAACGCGCCCTATCGCGGCGTCAGCAACTGCCTGCCGACAGCGCTGCGGCGCGAGCTGCCGGCGGCCCGCTACCTCGGCCTCGAGCTCGAGATGTCGCAGGCGCTGCTCGCGACGGCGTCGGGGCTGGCGCGCACGGCGCGCGTCGTCGCACGCGCGCTGCAAGAGGTCCTCGCGGCGCGCGCTTGATTCCGCGCGGGCCCGGCGGGAGAATGCGCTCCCCGCAATCGGAGTCGTCATGGCGACCTATCGCATCTTCGGCGTCGAGCTGTCTCCCTACTCGGTGAAGGTCCGCTCGTACTTCCGCTACAAGGGCATTCCGCACGAGTGGATCGTGCGCGGGCCGGCGACGCAGGCGGAGTTCCAGAAGCACGCGAAGCTGCCACTCGTGCCGCTCGTCGTGACGCCGGAAGGCCAGGGCATCCAGGACTCGACGCCGATCCTCGAGCACTTCGAGGCGCTCTTCCCCGAGCCGTCGATCCATCCGCGCGAGCCCGCCGCGGCGTTCGTCTCGGCGCTGCTCGAGGAGTTCGGCGACGAGTGGGGCAACAAGTGGATGTTCCATTACCGCTGGCGGCGCGACGAGGATCAGATCGCCGGCGCCGCGCGGCTGGCCGAGACCATGGCGCCGCCCGGCGCCACGGCCGAGCAGCGGAAGGGCATCGCGGCCGGCATTCGCGAGCGCATGGTCGGCCGTGTGTGGTTCGTCGGCTCCAGCGACCAGACCGCGGCGCAGATCGAGGAGTCCTACCAGGCGACGCTCGCGATCCTCGAGCGGCACCTCGCGTCGCGCCCGTATCTCTTCGGGTGCCGGCCGGCCTTCGCAGACTTCGGCCTCTGGGGCCAGCTCTACGAGTGCTCGATCGATCCGACGACCGGCCGCCTGATGCGCGAGCGCGCGCCGTCGGTGCTGGCGTGGGTCGCGCGCGTGCAGGAGCCGAAGAGCGAGGGCGACTTCGAGGCGTGGAGCGCGCTCGAGCCGACGCTCTTCCCTTTGCTCGAGACGCAGGTCGGTGCGCTCTTCCTGCCCTGGTCGGACGCCAACGCGCGCGCGATCGCGGCCGGCCAGGAGGAGTTCACGGTGCAGCTCGCGGGCCGCGCCTGGACGCAGAAGCCGCAGAAGTACCACGCGCGCTCGCTGGCCACGCTGCGCGCGCGCTACGCCGCGGTATCGGACGATTCGCGCCCCGCGCTCGACGCGCTGCTCAGCCGCGCCGGCTGCCTGAGCTGGCTCGCCGCCGCTCCAGCGTGAGGAGGGCGAGCACTCCCGGAACGAGCATCGCGGTGGAGCCTGGCTCGGGGATCACCGCCACCCAGACCAGTGGCGTGTAGATGATGAGGTCGTGCCCTGTGCCGACGATCGTGCCGCCGTCGTCCGAGATGTCGGTGGCTTCGTCGAGCGCCGTGCGGCTCAGATCCAGTCCGTACTCGTCCCGGAGCACGGTCTTCAGATCTCGCATGCCCTGAGACGGATCCCAGAAGAAGGCCGCGGTCCCGGGGTTGCCGAGCGTGGCCGGGCCCGTGGTGGACCATCCGACCACGCGGCTGCCGTCCGCGCTGACCGCGTTCGCCTGGCTCTCGAATGCTCCGCCGGCGAGATCGCCCAGGCCGATCGGCCCGTCCCCGTCGCGCCAGATCGCCGCCTCCTTCCCCGACGCCGACGTAGCGAACCCGACGATGGTGCGAGCGTCGGGCGTGACGTCGTGCGCCCAGCCGTCGGAGCCGCCGTCCGGGAGATCGTCGAGGCCTAGCATTCCGTTCGTGGCGTCCCAGTGGAAGCCTTGCTGGGCGCTGAGGTCTGCGTTTGCCGTGATCCCGACGACGACACTTCCGTCGGACGACAGGCTCGTTGCGGCGCTGATCGGTGGGTCGCTGGAGAGCGACCCGAGCAGCATGAACTCGGGAGGTCCGGACGCTTCGTGCGCCGCGACGTAGGCCTGGGGCCAGTAGTTCAGCGTGACGGTGCCCGCGAAGTGCTGACCGTCGGCGGCCAGCGCATTGACGGCTCCGGAGACCGGCTCGGTGGTCGTCACGCCTCCTTCGCGGCGGTGCGTGACGGGCGGGGAGCCCTCCGTCCACATCATCACCGAGCCGTCCGAAGAGAACCGCGGGACGCCGGCCGGAGAAGACGTGCTGATCCGGACCGCCAGGAGGGGCGATAGCTCGATTCGCCAGGACTCGCCTGCGGCGGAGTCGTGGAAGCCTGCCACGCCGACCAGGCGGCCATCCGGTGACACCGACGCCTGGCTACCCGATGCGAAGGGGCTCTGCAGAACGATCTGGAAGGTCGCCGCGTGCGCGGGCACCCACGGCAAGGCGAGCGTGCACAGCAAGACGACCGAACGCACGACGCCGCGCATCCAACGCTCCGCTTCCGCCGCCACTCTACGCATGCACGTCGAGCGGCGTCAATCCGGCGCGGGCGCGTCACTCGCCCGCGCGAAGCTCGCGATCCGATCCGCGAGCAGCGCGGCGTGCGTGATCGGCAGCATGTGGCTGCCGCCCTCCACGACGACCAGCTCGGCGTGGCGCGCGTGACTCTGGATCCATTGCGCCGACGAGAGTGGCACCAGGCGATCGTCGTCGCCGTGGAAGAGCAGGATCGGCTGCGCCAGCGCGACCGGGTCGACCGCGGCGTCGCCGTCCTCGAAGCGCGCGTTCTCTCCGGCGAAGCTCTCGAGCGAGTGCGGCGATCCCAGGTTGGCGGCGAGCTGCGTCAGCCACCACGCCGGCGGCTCGCCGCTGAAGGCTTCGCGGCTCATCGCCTCCTGCACGGCGCGGCCGGCGGGTGGCACCACCTTCATCCAGGCGAGGACCGGCCCGGAGAACATCAGCTTCGAGAGCGCGGCGGGCGGACGCGCGCCCATCGACTCGAGCGGACCGGCGCCGCCGATCAGCACCAGCCGCGCGATGCGCGACCCGTCGCGACCGGCCGCCTCGATCGCGACCGGCGCGCCGTAGGACCAGCCGACCAGCGTCACGTCGTGCAGGTCCTGACTCGCGAGCAGCGCGAGCAGCTCGCGCGCGTTGGCGGCGATCGTGAAGTCGTCGTCGGAGCGGCCGTCGGAGTAGCCGTAGCCGATGCGGTCGTAGGCGAGCGTGCGGAAGCCGCGCGCGGCCAGCGCGTCGCCGAGCGGCGACCAGTCGTAGCCGCAGCCGGGCAGCCCGTGGACCAGCACGACCGCCGGGCCATCGCCCTTCACGACCGCATTGACCGCGCGGCCGGCACCGACCGCGATGCGCAGGCCGATCGGCGGGAGGTGCGGCGGTTCCACGGGCGCGAAGTGGAAGTAGAGCGGCGGCAGGGCGACCGCTGCGAGCGCGAGAACGAAGACCGAGACGAGCAGACGGCGCATGACATCCCCCCGTGCGGCGAGCGTACCGCGGAGCGCGCTTCGGGTAAGGTATGGCCCCTCGCGTCGCCGCCGGCGCGCGAGCGAAACCCTGCTCTTCGAGCTCGAGTGGAGCGAGTCGGGCCGCGCGCGCCGCGAGGCGCTCGTCGTCCGCATCCAGCCGATCGGGTACCAGGTCTTCCCGGAGTACGACCTCGGGCTCCAGTTCCACACGATGCGAAAGCTCGCGCCGACCGACGTGCCGGTGCCGAAGATGTGGTGGCTCGAGAGCGAGGACACGTCGATCTTCGGCGCGCCCTTCTACGTGATGGGGCAGGTGCGCGGCCGCGTCCCGACCGACAACCCGCCGTACCACTCGGGCGGCAGGCTGACGGAGATCACGCCGGCCGAGCGCGAGGCGATCTGGCTCGGCGGCTTCGACTGCATGGCGCGCATCCACCGCCTCGACCTCGACGCCGCGGGCTTCGGCGCGCTGCGGCGTCCGCAGCTCGGCGCGCGGATTGGAGATTCTCTGGCTATGCCGTTTGCTCCGCGTGTGACCGCGGTCGTCACACGGTAGCTGCAGGATCCGCCTTGGCTTTGTGCCAAGGAGGAATGCCGATGAAGGCACCGACGACCCTGGACGAGTTCTATCGCACCTTCCCGACCGAGCGGCGCTGCTGGGAGATCCTGCGCCGTGTACGTTGGCCCGACGGGTTTCGGTGTCTGCGCTGCGAGGGGGCGCAAGGCGCACCGGCTGCGGGTTCGCGGGCTGTGGCAGTGCGCGAGCTGTCGCTACCAGGCCTCGCCCACGGCGGGCACCCCGTTCCATGGCACGCGGGTGCCACTGCGGACGTGGTTCCTGGCGATGTTTTTATGGGGCGACACAAGCAGGTCACCCGCCCGCGCAAGGGCGGCCACGGGCGCCACGCCCTGGACGGACTGCCGTGGGCACACACCGTCTTCGGCAACCTGAAGACGTGGCTGCGCGCAACCTTCCACGGTGTCAGCCCCAAGCATCTCCAGCGCTACCTCGACGAGTTCACCTACCGCCTCGACCGACGCTGGCGCGAGGGCGAGCTCTTCGGATTCGTCCTACGCCGCGTCGCGCTCGGCCAACCGCTCCCCTACCGACAGCTCGTGGCGGAGGGAACGGCATAGCCAGAGGAAATTCAAGCGGGAATTCGCACGCCCGAGAAGGATCGTTCTGTCAAATTCCGGGTGAAGCGAATCGCCTCTGTGACCTCGGCCCGGTTCGCCTCGATGCTCATCGGCGCAGGTGATTAGCGTCGGGCACGCCGCAAGGCCAGCAGCAATACGGCTCCGGCCGCCATCCCGAGCGTGCTCTCCGGCTCGGGCAGGTAGCGCTGGCCCTGGATGCTGTAGCTACTCGAGTCCGTGTCCGTCGAGCCGCGCGCCTCCCACGCCACCACGTAGTGACCCCCTGCGTCCACCGACACCGAGGGGCTGCGCTGCGGCGGGAACTTGTAGCTGTTCACCTGGAACTCCCCGCCGACCGCCGAGCCGTCCGACGCGAAGCGCTGCGCCTCTGCCGTCAGCGTGAGATCCGAGTTCGCGAACGATCCTTCGCTCTGCCACGTCACCAGGAAGCTGCCGTCCGCCTCCTGCGCGACACTCGGTAATGTCTGAAGGCCCGTCGTGTACGTGTTCACCTCGAACTCGTTCCCGAGCGTGCTCCCATCCGACGCGTAGCGCTGGCCCAGGATGCTCTCGTAGGAGCTGTCTCCGCAGAAGCAGCCGCGGCTCTGCCACACCACCACGAAGTCCCCGTTCGCAGCCTTCGCCACGTTCGGGTACTTCTGCGACGACGTCGTGTAGCTGTTCACCTGGAACTCGCTGCCCTGCCGCGTCCCATTCGACGCGAAGCGCTGACCCTCGATGTTCGTGTCCACGAAGCCGTCCCGGTTGCTCTGCCACACCACCACGAAGTTGCCCGACGGATCTGTCGCCACGGAAGGTGCGGTCTGCCCGTACGTCGTCACGGTGTTCACCTGGAACTGCGAGCCCGCCGCACTCCCGTTCGACGCGTAGCGCTGCCCCTGGATGCTGAAGTCGCTGCTGTCTGTCCCCGGCGACCCCCTGCTCTGCCACACCACCACGAAGCCGCCATCCGGCTCCGACGCCACGTCCGGGCTGTTCGAGTAGCCCGTCGTGTAGCTGTTCACCTGGAACTCCCCGCCCAGCGCCGAGCCGTTCGACGCATAGCGCTGCGCCTCGATCTGCGGCGTCTCCCACACCACCACGAAGTCGCCCGACGGGCTCGCCGACACCGAAGGCAGCGTCTGGTAGTAGGGCGTGTAGCTGTTCACCTGGAACTGGCTGCCCACGGCGTGGCCCTGCGGGTCGTAACGCTGCCCCTGGATGCTCGTCCCGTTGTGATCGCTCCCCCCCGAGCCCAAGCTCTCCCACACCATCACGAAGTCGCCCGCCGCGTCCGACGCCACCGCCGACTGGATCTGGTACGACGTCGTGTAGCTGTTCGCCTGGAACTGCGAGCCCAGCGCGATGCCGTCGAGGCGACGCGCGTGGATCATGGTGTCCAACCACGCGATCAAGGCGTCCCCGGCCGCGCCCGAGGCGACGCAAGGCAACGTCTGGCGGCCCGTCGTATAGGTATCGAGCTGGAACTCACCGCCCGACGCGGTGCCGTTCGAGGCGTAGCGCTGGCCCTGGATGCTGTACTGGCTCGAGTCGCTCCCCGAGGATCCATCGCTCTCCCAGGTCACGAGGAAGTCTCCGGCCAGGTCGGCCGCGACGCGCGCACGGATCTGGCGGCTGCTGGTGTAGCTGTTCACCTGGAACTGCGATCCCAATGCCGCACCGTTCGAGGCGTATCGCTGAGCCTGGATGCTGTACGAGCTGCTGTCGCTCGCGAAGGACCCCATACTCTGCCACGCCACGACGAAGCCTCCGCTCCCGCTCGTCGCAACCGATGGATGCCTCTGATCGTTCAGGGTGAAGTTGTTCACCTGGAATTCGGAACCGAGCGGACTGCCGTTGGACGCGTAGCGCTGCCCGTGGATGCTCTGCCCGCTGGTGTCCGTCCCCCATGAGCCGCTGCTCTGCCAGACCACCACGAAGTCGCCGGCCGGGTCGACTGCCACGCTCGGCTGCTCCTGGAAGCTCGTGGTGTAGGTGTTGATCTGGAACTGGGATCCGAGTGCGGCACCGCTCGACGCATAGCGCTGGCCCTGGATGCTGATGGAACTTGTGTCAGTGCCCAGCGATCCTGTGCTCTCCCACACCACGACGAAATCGCCGTTCGCGGCCCGGCCGACCGCCGGATAACGCTCGGTTCCGGACGTGTAGGTGTTGACCTGGAACTCCGAGCCGAGGGGCAATCCGTCGGAGGCATAGCGCTGCCCCTGGATCCGCGGGGTCGGCGAGACGGGGTTCTGCCACACCACGACGAAGCCCCCAGCGGGGTCCGACGCCACCGCGGGGTTGATCTGGAAGTAGGTCGTGTACGTGTTCACCTGGAACTGGGGGCCCAGATCAACACCGCTCGACGTATAGCGCCGGCCCTGGATGCTCGTGCCGAGGGTGTCGGTTCCATACGAGCCGTAGCTCTGCCACACGACGACGAAGTTTCCGGCCGAGTCCTTGGCGACGGAGCAACTCGAAGCTGCGGCTGGGTAGCTGCTCACCTGGAAGTCCGGGCCCTGCGGGACCGGGAACAGGGCGCTCGCGGGAACGGCAGCAAATGACGCCGCGAGAGCGGTCGCGAGCGAGCCACCGATCCGTGTCGCGCGCATCCGATTCCTCCCTCGCGAATCGCAAACTGGGGGGGGGCCGCGTTCGAGACTTTACTCTACACCGACCAACCTTCGACGGGGCTCCCGGACTGGCTCGCGCGGTTGCGCCGACCCGCGCGACCTGGCATGGCACAGCTCGGCGCCGGATGTGCAGCCGATCCCGGGAAGCGGCGGATCATTCGATCGAAACAGCCTTCAGCGCCGATCCGGCCTGCGCCCCGGCACACGCGCCCGCTCCTTCTCGAGTCGTTCGTGGTTCGTACGAAACGGTACATTGTCGGCTCGAGGGTCACCGCGCGCTTCAGTGCCGCGATCGCGCCCGCGAGCTTCTCGCTCGGCTTCGCGTCGCGGATAGGAGATTCTCTGGCTATGCCGTTTGCCCCGCGTGTGACCGCGGTCGTCACAGGGTAGGTGCAGGATCCGCCTTGGCTTCGTGCCAGGGAGGAATGCCGATGAAGGCACCGACGACCCTGGACCGACCCTGGACGAGTTCTATCGCACCTTCCCGACCGAGCGGCGCTGCTGGGAGATCCTGCGCCGTGTGCGCTGGCCCGACGGATTTCGGTGTCCGCGCTGCGAGGGGCGCAAGGCGCACCGGCTGCG
>Ga0335084_10002771_pt1 | contig 16970 bp, 17 predicted proteins | sample Lox_Sample_44_FD_206721 | JGI IMG/M metagenome (GOLD analysis project Ga0335084, IMG submission 206721) | Soil microbial communities from Loxahatchee National Wildlife Refuge, Florida, United States - Lox_Sample_4.4 | ecosystem: Environmental > Terrestrial > Soil > Wetlands | place: USA... | reverse complement strand
TCGTTCACCAAGCCGATGCCGTCGGTGTTGTATCCGCGATACGCGCGGTCCGACGCAACGATCGTGTTGACCGCGCCGGCAGCGCCGGCGTACTCGTCGCAACTGGTCACCCAGTCGAACGCGGCTTCTTTGAAAGGCAGCGTCACGTTGACGCCGCTGCCGCCCGCTTCGAAGAACGCCGCGACACTCCTGACAAATCCGTCGAGGGGCGCGAGCAGCGCTTCGTATTCTAGATCGATGCCGGTCTGCTCGGAGAACATGCGATGGATCTTCGGAGACAGGCTGTGTCCCACTGGGTTCCCAACGACCGCATAACGGCGCGTCATCTGAACCGGGCTCCGCTGGCCGCGTCGCGTATCTCGCTCGGCGACGCGTTGCCTCCGGTCGAACCGTGCAGCACGAAATCGACTCCGCCGGAGAAATATCGGCGAACGGTGAGTTCGCTGCGCGACGCAGGGCGCCCCGAAGGGTTCGCCGACGTCGACACCAACGGGCCGCCGAACGTCGCGCACAATCGACGCGCCTGTCGATGCGCCGGCACTCTGACCGCCACCGTCTCGCGACCGCCGGTGATCCAATGAGGAAACCGCTCGTTCGGCACCAACCAGGTGTTCGCACCCGGCCAAGACTTGCGAACGCGCGCCTCATCGACCTCGTTCAGCTTCGCGAGCTCGTCTGCGAAATCGTCTGCGTCGGCACCGATCACGATCAGGCCTTTCGAGACGGACCTCCCTTTGAGATCGAGAACTCTGGCGACCGCTCCGAGATCGAACGGGTCGCAGGCGAGTCCCCAAACGCCCTCGGTGGCATGCGCGACGACGCCGCCCCATCGAAGAATGGACGCGGCCATTTGCACATGGAACGACTCGTTAGCCGGCGGCGGGCCGTCAGCCTTTTTGGCTGCGTTGCTGTGCGAGCCTTGCATTCTGTTCTCCGACCTTGGCGGCGCTCGCTTCTCGGTCGGCCTTCACGCGCGCCGCGAGCGATGGGTCGTTCAAGGCCAGGATCTCGCTCGCCAAATACGCCGCGTTCTTCGCGCCGGCCTTACCGACAGCGACCGTCGCGACCGGAATCCCCCCCGGCATTTGCACCGTCGACAACAGCGCGTCGAAGCCGGCGAGCGGCCCCGAGTCGATCGGTACGCCGATGACCGGCTTGATCGTGAGCGCCGCGACGGCGCCGGCAAGGTGCGCCGCCATTCCCGCGCCGCAAATGAAGGCCTGACAGCCGCGCGCCTCTGCATCGGCTACGTATTCAGCCGTCGCACGCGGCGTGCGGTGCGCAGAGGTGATGCGAACCTCGCAGTGCACGCCGAGCGACGCGAGCGTGTCGGCCGCGCCTTGCATCGTCGGCCAGTCACCCTCCGATCCCATCAGGATCGCAACCCAACTCATCGAGGTTCCCGCGTCGTTCGAGGCCGCCGAATATAACCGCCCCTGTGGGGCGTCACAAACCCCTCGATCTCGAGTTCGACCAGCGCGGTCAGCGCTTCGTCGACGGGAATTCCCAACGAGTTCACGATGTCGTGCACCGTCGACGCGGACGACCCCATCGCGTCGAGAATACGCGCGTGCAGCGGATCCGGCGGTGCGTCGACGTCGCCGGCAGGCGGTGCCAGACCCAACCCTTCTAGAACGTCGGTAATGCCTTCGACCAACAGCGCTCCTTGCCGGATCAACCGATGACAACCGCTGTGCAAACCGTCGCCGATTGCGCCGGGAACGGCCATCACGTCACGGCCTTGTTCGAGCGCCATTCGCGCCGTGATCGAGGTGCCGCTGTGCCGAGTCGCTTCGACGATCACCACGGCCGCCGACAGCCCGCTGATGATGCGATTTCGTTCGGGAAAGTTCGCCGGCAGCGGCGCGGTCGACGGCGGGTACTCGCACACCAATGCGCCCTGCTCGGCGATACGAGCCGCGAGTCCGCGGTGGCTCGGGGGATACACCTTTGCGTGGCCGCCGCCCATGACCGCGATGGTGGCACCGCCGCCGTCCAACGCGCCGCGATGAGCGGCACCGTCGACGCCGCGCGCGAGCCCGCTCACGACTGCAATCTTGGCGCGGGCGAGGTCCTGTGCGAGCGCCGATGCGAACGCCAACCCCGCCGCGCTGGCGCGCCTGCTGCCGATCACCGCCACCGATAGCGGTGCGGTCAGCGCCGACTCGGCGCCGCGAACGAATAGCGCGAGCGGCGCATCGGGAATCTCGCGCAGCAACGCCGGGAATCTATCGTCGCGGACGTCGATCACCGCCATCGCGAGGCGCGCGATGGCGTCGAGCTCCCCGCGCACCGCACGGCGCGATGGAAACGTCGCGCCATGATCGCGACGCAGCCGATCGATCGAGTCGGCCGCCGACCCACCGCGCTGCCAAGCCTCCCGTGCGACGCTGCGCACGAGCGATCGCGTCACGCCGCGGCTCGACAACAGACGGATGAAGTGGGGGAGTTCCGAAGGCTCCAACGGGCGGGCTCGATTCGGCCTGCGCCGATTCGAGCCGCATCGCTAAATGGAATCTGTAGGCAGACGGCGCGCTGTCGTCTGCGACAGTGCCGCCAAAGCGCTACGGGTTCTTAACCTCGTCGTACACCGCGAGCGGCCGCTCGGCGGCCAGCACGAGGGCGTACGAGAGTTTGTCGAACACGCGGAACACCATCAGCAACCCCGCGCGTTCCGACGGCAGGCGGACCACGTCACGCGCGATTTGATCCTTCGCCATCGCGCCGCGTTTGTAGATCGCGAGCACGTTGCCCGACACGAGCCCTTCGCGTGCGCCGCGGTCGATCACGACCACATCGTATTGACCCACCTGAGTCACGCCGCCGAACACCGAGATCAACTGACCATCGATGGCGCTCGCCGGTGCGCTCGGGAAGAACGTCGACTCGACTTTGCGCTCCTCGGTCGGCAGCACGCGATCGCCGATCTGCACTTCTTCCCGCGAGCTGCTGACGAAGAAGGTCGTGATGTCGTTTTCCCGCGCGACTACCCGACCCAGCCCGATGTAGGTCGCCTCGAGTCCCAATACTTCGCGCGTGACCGGGTCGCGGTAGAGCTCACCCTTGCGGACGAAGCTGTAGGAGTCGCTGTCCGGCAACGTTCCGCGGACATAGAGTCGATCTCCGCCGCCGACGACCAAGCGCTCGCTGTCACCCTGAATGACGTACGGCGCCGCGTCGAGTACCGCCGGTGCGACTACTCGGTTCTGAACGAGGAAGCCTTGTATGGCCTCCAGGTTGATTGCCGGAATCGCCGATTCGAGCGGGGTCGCACGAATCTTCGGCTCGAGCTTGGTGTCGGTCGACGGCGACGCCTTGTAGGTGCGACCACCGTCGCCGCGATCGACCACCAACGCCGGCTGCCCGTCGATGTAGACGAGCCGAATCGTGTCGCCGGGATAGATCAGGTGCGGGTTTTCGATCTGCGGATTCGCGTGCCACAGCTCCGGCCACATCCACGGCTTTTGCAAGAAGCGGCCGCTGATGTCCCACAGCGTGTCGCCCTTTTTGACGACATAGGAATCGGGGTGGTCCGGCCGCAGATATTGTTCCAGACCGCCGCCGGTCTCGGCCCAGGCCGTCAAAGCGAGCAACGCCGCGCCGAGCAAAACAGGGACGGATTTCCACATGTTTTGAATCCTTTTATGATACGCGGCAGCGCGGTGGGTACGGCCGGGCCACAGGCAGAAAATCATTAGCGTTCTGAATCTTAGCAGCACAAATTGCACCAATACTAGAGATAGATCACACCCGATGGCACGCCTTTCGATCCTCGAATATCCCGATCCGCGCCTACGTACCGTCGCGCGCCTGGTCGATCGCGTGGATGACGACATCCGACGCTTGATCGACGACATGTTCGAGACGATGTACGAAGCCCCAGGCGTGGGTCTAGCGGCCAGCCAGGTGAACGTCCACAAACGCATCATCGTCGTCGACGTCTCGGAGAAACGTGACACGCCCTACGCTTTCATCAATCCGAAGATCGAACTCGTGGAGGGCGCTCAGGAAACCTCCGAGGGTTGCTTATCGGTACCCGGCTTTTACGAGCTCGTCACGCGCGCCGAGCGAATCCGCGTGCAAGCCCTCGACCGTGACGGCAAGCCGTTCGAGCTGACGACGGACGGCATGCTGTCGGTCTGCATTCAACACGAGTGCGACCACCTCGAAGGCAAGCTGTTCGTCGACTATCTGTCCGGCCTCAAGCGGCAACGCATCCGCAAGAAGCTCGCAAAGCAGCGCCGCGTCGGCGCATGACCCAAGGCAACGGGTCGTCGCTGCGGCTCGCGTTCGCCGGTACCCCGCCGTTCGCCGCCGAAATCCTCGCAGCACTCGCCGCACGACATCGTGTGGCAGCCGTCTATTGCCAACCGCCACGGCCGACCGGACGCGGTCGCAAGGTCGAGAAGTCGGCGGTACAGCGGTTGGCCGAGCAAATGCAGATCGAGATTCGCTCGCCGACCACGCTGCGCGGGGAGGCGGATACGCTGAGGCGCGACTCGCTCGATGCATTGATCGTCGCTGCTTACGGATTGATTCTGCCCAAGGCGATCCTGTCGATTCCGACATTCGGCTGCATCAACGTGCACGCTTCGTTGCTACCGCGATGGCGCGGTGCCGCACCGGTCGAGCGCGCCATCATGGCCGGCGACACCGAGACCGGGATTTCGATCATGCAAATGGACGCCGGCCTCGACACCGGCCCCATCCTCCATCGAGCGTCGACGGCGATCACCGAACGCGACACGGGCGACTCGCTGACGGAGCGGTTGGCAAAGGCGGGCGCGATCGCCCTGTTGGATTGCCTGGATCGGCTCCCGACCATCACGCCGCTGCCGCAGTCGATCGAGGGTGTGACGTACGCGGCCAAGCTCGCGCCGGACGAATCGATCATCGACTGGTCCGCGCCGGCACGCTCGATCGCGCTGAAGATCCGCGCGCTCAGCTCGCGCCAGCCAGCGTTTTCCCGAGTAGGCGCCGAGCGCGTTCGTTGGCTCTTCGCCGATGTGGCCGCCACCCAAACAACCGCCGCACCCGGCACGATCCTCGCCGTCGGATCTTCGGGAATCGTCATCGCGAGCGGCGCGGGTGCCGTGCGAATCACGCGGCTCGCGCTTTCGCGGGGTAGCGGCAAACCGATGGAGGTCGCTGCGTTCTGCAACGGTCACCGCGGGATGCTCGAAGCGGGACAGATCCTTGCGACGCCGTAACGTCCGCGCCATCGCCGCCGAGATGCTCGCGCGGGTCGCGGTCGACCACCGATCGCTCGATCGCGTCTTCGCCGAAGCGTCAGTCGCGGAATCCGATCGGGCGCTCGCGCAAGAAATCGTCTACGGCTGCACGCGGCATTACTACTCGCTGGCCGCCGAAGTGCAAAGCCGTTTGCGCACGCCGTTGAAGACGCGCGACGCCATCGTGGCATGCTTGCTTCTCGTCGGCGTTTACCAGCTGCGCCACATGCGGGTGCCGCACTACGCCGCCGTGAACGAGACCGTCGCGGCCGCCGCGCAAATCGGCCGGCCGTGGGCGCGCGGTCTCGTCAATCAGCTGCTCCGTCGCGCGGCGTCCGAGGGCGCCCCGCCGCCCCACACCGAAGAAGAAGCATTCGATCATCCGGATTGGTTGATTCGCCTCCTGAAGCGTGACTTGCCCAACGACTGGCGCGCAGTTCTCGAGGCGAGCTTGACGCGCGCGCCGCTCTCGTTGCGGATCAATCTCTCTCGCGTCGCTCGAGACGCGTACTCGAGGCGACTCACTGCGATCGGTGCAACGGCCCAGACAACCGACGTCGATGAGTGCCTGGTCCTCCAGGACCCGATGCCGGCCGCGCGGATTCCCGGTTTCATCGACGGCGAGGTCAGTGTGCAAGATTCGTCGGCGATGTGGCCCGCTCGCTTGCTGCAGGCCGCCGGCGCCGAACGCGTTCTCGACGCATGCGCGGCACCCGGCGGCAAGGCAATGCACCTGATCGAACGCGATCCTCGCATCGAACTCACCGCCCTCGACGTGGACGAAGCACGCTGTGCGACGCTCGAGTCGGAATGTGCACGATGCGGGGTCGACCCCACCATCGTGGTGCGCGGAGACGCCACTCGACTCGATTGGTGGGACGGTCGACCGTACGATGCGATCCTACTCGACGCCCCGTGCAGCGGAACCGGTACCCTCCGGCGCCACCCCGACATCAAATTGCTCAAGCACGAATCCGACATCGCGCAGTACCGCCGGCTGCAGGGCGAGATGCTGGCCAACCTTTGGAACGTTCTCGCGCCGCGCGGGCGCCTGCTGTATTGCACCTGTTCGGTGTTGTCCGGCGAGAACGACTTCGTCGTCGATGATTTCGTTTCGCAGACACCGAGCGCATGCGTACAGCGCCTGGCGGTCCCCGGATCCGTCGAGACCCGCCATGGCCGCCAGCTCCTTCCAAAAGTTGGCGCTGGCGACGGCTTCTACTTCTCTCTGATCATCAAGAAAGAACAAGCCGCCTGATCAGTAGATCCGCTCGCCCGGCTGCCTCGCTCGCCGAAACCGCCGATACTCCCACTGGTATTGAGCAGGGTCGAGCGCGACGATTCGTTCGATCGCGGCATTCATCGCCGCTAACGACTCCGTTGCGTCGCGCGCATCTTCCACGTCGCGAAGACGTTCGAAGTCGATCTCGAAGCCCCGTGCGCGCGGAAGTCGCTTCGCGTACACCGCCACCACGCAGGGGCGGAACTTCTCGATCAACCGGTGCGCCAATGTCATTGTCAGCGCTTCACGCCCGAAGAACTTGGCGTAGTCACCGGACCGACGCGACGGTACTTGGTCCGGCAACAGCGCTGCGGCTTCGCCGCGCGCGAGCGCGCGATACAGTTCGCGCAGGCCGTGCATGTCGAGCGGCGCGACTCTGCTGCCCGTGCGTGTTCGTCCGGCCATTGCGATCGGGTCGAGGCTTTGCAACGGCAACGGCTCGTACAGGACCTGCAGGGGGAGACGGGCGCCGACGTAGAGGTTGGCAATCTCCCAATTCCCGAAATGCGGTGCCAACAACAGGATCGCCCGCCGGCGTGATCTCGCCTCGTCGATCACCGCCTCGCCACGTACGTCGACGATCAGCGTCCTCCATCGCCGATCGTCTGAACCCCAAGCGATCCCCAATTCCGCAGCGTAGCAGCCGGTCTGTCGCAAGCTCGCGCGCGTCAGCGCGCTCAGCTCATTCTCGCCAAGGTCCGGATAGCACACCGACAAGTTCGTGCGGGTAATGCGTTTCGGCGAGCCGCCTACGCAATACGCGATGTCGCCAACGACTCTACCAAGGCGCTGTATGTTACGCAGCGACAGCCGACCCGTGAGGTACAGCCACGCGCGCACGGCACGCGCAGTCAGGCGATCGTGCGGCGTGCCGCGCCCGGCTCGTTGCATTGCGAATGTCGAAAGCAGTTCGTCACGTGATCGTTGACCATGCCCGCGGCCTGCATGAACGCATAGCAAATGGTCGATCCCACGAATTTGAATCCTTTTTTCTTCAACGCGCGTGACATCGCATCGGATTGCGGCGTCGTCGGCGGCACCTGACGCAACGATCGCCGACGATTGACGAGCGGCTGTCCGTCGACGAACGACCACAGAAACGTGGCGCCATTGCCGTCGCGGTCCAATTCGAGAAAGCGTTCGGCGTTCGAACGCAGCGCTTCGAGCTTGCCCCGATGCCTGATCACGCCGGGGTCCGCGAGCAGCCGCGTGAAATCGGGTTCGCCCATGCGAACGAGCAACTCGGGGCAAAAGCCGAACAGAACGGCACGCATGTGCCGTCGCTTGCGAAGCACCGTGATCCAACTCAAGCCGGCCTGTTGACCCTCCAGCATCAGCATTTCGAATAGTTCGTTGCGACCGCGGGTCGGCACGCCCCACTCGCAGTCGTGGTAGCGCACGTACAGCGGATCGTCACCGCACCAACCGCACCGTCGCGTTTTGACCATGCCGGTGAATTGACTCAAGATTGCCGCGCATCTTACCGATCCAAACCGAACTTGTGCTCGTGCTGCTCGACCGCGACGGGGTTATCAACGAAGACTTGCCGAACTACGTCCGGGCTCCATCGGAGTGGACGCCGCTCGCCGGCAGCTTGCGGGCGATCGTGCGCCTCAGTCGCGCCGGTAGAAAGATAGCCGTGTGCAGCAACCAAGCGGGTGTCGGTAGGGGGGCGCTGACCATTGCCGATCTCGATGCGGTCAACGAAGCAATGGCCGCTGCGGTCACCGAGGCCGGCGGGCGCATTGACGGCGTCTTTTGCTGCACCCATACACCCGAAGAGCGGTGCGTGTGTCGGAAGCCCGCGCCCGGCCTCCTCCTGCGAGCCATGGCAACTTTGGGCGCCTCAGCCTCCGAGACGACCTTCATCGGGGATTCGTTGCGTGACGCCGAAGCGGCGCTCGCGGCGGGCTGCGTGCCGATCCTCGTGAGGACCGGGCACGGTGCGCGCAGCGAATCGCAAGCGCGCGCGCTCGGCGTGGAGCTCGTCTTCGACGACTTGGCCGCCGCGACCGATTGGCTGCTCACGCGATGCTGACGCGGCTCGTGGCGACTCTTCGTGCGCTGGCGTTCTATGCGGGATACGTCGTGCTCACGGTCTGCTGGGGTTCGCTCTCCGTGTTGGTGGCGTGGCTGTTTCCTTTCCGGTTTCGCTTTCAGTTCGTCATCGGTTGTTGGACGCGCATGGTCCTGTTCTGGCTGCGCCTATGCTGCGGGATCCGCGTCGAGATCGAAGGACGCGAACACCTGCCGGCGACACCCTGCATTGTGTTCGTGAAGCACGAGAGCACCTGGGAGACGCTCTTCATTCAGACATTGTTTTCGCCGCAGGCGACGCTGGTGAAGCGCGAGCTACTGAACATTCCGTTTTTCGGCTGGGCCTTCCGATTACTCAGGCCCATTGCCATCGATAGGTCGGACCCGCGCGGTGCGTTGAAGACACTGATCAACCAAGGCGGCGAGCGACTCGATCACGGCATCTGGGTAGTGCTGTTTCCAGAAGGGACGCGAGTGCCCATCAATGAAAAACGCCACTTCCAAATCGGCGGCGCGGCGCTGGCCGAAGCCACGCAACGGCCGGTGCTCGTCGTCGCGCACAACTCCGGCGAACACTGGCCGGCCCACGCATTGATCAAGCGCCCCGGCACGATCCGGGTCGTCGTCTCTCCGGCCATCGAGACTCGCGGCATGAAGCGGCGCGAGATCAACGCACGCGCGGAAGCGGTCATGAGCGCGGCGATGGCCACGCTCGGCCGCGACGGTCACACGTCGAGATTGGCGACCGACAGCGCGTTGGAGACGATGAAATCGCGCCTCGGTTCGACCTGATCGCCCATCAGCGTCGTGAACATCTGATCGGCCCCGATCGCGTCGTCGACGGTGACGCGAAGCATGCGTCGCACATCCGGATCCATCGTCGTTTCCCAAAGCTGGCCCGGGTTCATCTCGCCCAGCCCTTTGTAGCGCTGAATGTCGACACCGCGTCGCGCTTGATCCATTAGCCAATCGAGCGCATCGCCAAAGCGCTTGATGTCGGCGCGCTTGTCGCCGCGTCGAACATAGCCGCCCTCCCCAACGAGTTGATAAAGGCGCTCGCACAACGTCGCGATTCCGCGGTAGTCCGCCGAAAGGAAAAAGTCTTGGCCGAAGGTGATTCGCTGTTCCACCCCACGCGTGTTCAGCGCGATCGTCGGCAAGTGCAACTGGTGCTCGGGATCGAACGTCACGCTGGCACCGATCTCGCGCCCCGCGGTCGAGGGGAATCGAGCTATCAAACCGTTCACCCACTCGTTCACAGTGGCAGCGTCGCGCAGTTGCTCGGGTTGCAGCGCGGGTCCGTCCAGCAGCAACCGAGTCACGGCGATCGGATAGATGCGTGTCAGCGCCTCCAGCCGTGCGACCACCGCTCGGAAGTTCCGCGCGAGCGATTCGAGCGCTTCTCCTTTGATCGGTGGTGCGTCCGGATTCACGAAGAGTTCCGCATCGTCCAGCGCGAGCTGCAGGAAATGTTCGCTCAGCTCTTCGTCGTCTTTCACGTAGCGTTCTTGCTTGCCCTTTTTCACTTTGTACAGCGGGGGCTGCGCGATATAGATGTGGCTACGTTCGATCAGCTCCGGCATTTGTCTGAAGAAGAACGTCAGCAGGAGCGTCCGGATGTGCGAACCGTCGACGTCTGCGTCGGTCATGATGATGATGCGGTGGTACCGGAGCTTCGTAGGATCGAATTCGGTACGGCCGATTCCGCATCCGAGCGCCGTCACCAAGGTGCCGACTTCCTGCGAAGAGAGCATTCGATCGAAGCGCGCCTTCTCGACGTTCAGGATCTTGCCGCGCAGCGGCAAGATCGCTTGGGTACGGCGGTCGCGGCCCTGCTTCGCGGAGCCGCCGGCGGAGTCGCCCTCGACGAGATACAGCTCCGATAGCGCCGGGTCCTTTTCCTGGCAATCGGCCAATTTTCCCGGCAACCCGGCGATGTCGAGCGCACCTTTGCGACGCGTCATCTCGCGGGCCTTGCGTGCGGCCTCGCGCGCACGAGCGGCGTCGATCATTTTTCCAACGACGTTGCGTGCGTCTTGCGGGTGCTCATCCAAGTATTCGGTGAAGAACCTGGCGAGCTCTTGCTCGACTGCCGCTTTTACTTCGCTCGACACCAACTTGTCTTTAGTCTGCGACGAGAACTTCGGATCGTGTACCTTCACGGAGATCACCGCCGTCAGCCCCTCGCGGGCGTCGTCGCCGGTCGTCGAGACATTGAGTTTCTTCGCGAGGCCCTCGCGCTCGATGTATTGGTTCAGCGTGCGGGTAAGCCCCGATCGAAAACCGGCGAGGTGTGTTCCGCCGTCTCCCTGCGGGATGTTGTTGGTGTAGGTGAAGACTTGCTCTTGGAAACCGTCGTTCCATTGCATCGCGATTTCGACGCCGATGCGGTCTTCGCGCTCGTGCAAAAAATAGAAGACCTCGTTGAGCGGATTCTTATTTAAATTCAAATACTTAACGAATTCCCGTAGACCGCCCTCGTAGATGAAATGGTCTTCCTTGCCGGTGCGTTCGTCGGTGAGGTGGATCTTGACCCCGGAATTCAGAAATGCGAGCTCGCGTAGACGCTTTGCCAAGATGTCGTAGTGGAATTCGATGTTCTTGAACGTCGCGGCCGAGGGCTTGAAGAAGCACTCCGTTCCGCGCCGCTCCGTTTCGCCGACGACCTTGAGCGGTTCTTCCGGCACGCCGTGTTGGTATGTCTGCTGGTAGACCTTTTGGTCTCGCCGCACCGTGAGGCGAAACGTTTCCGAGAGCGCATTGACGACAGAAACGCCGACCCCGTGGAGCCCTCCGGACACCTTGTAGCTGTCTTCGTCGAACTTACCGCCGGAATGAAGGGTGGTCAGGATCACCTCGGCGGCCGATACACCCTCCTCTTTATGGATGTCGACCGGAATGCCGCGGCCATTGTCTTTGACCGTCACCGCTTCGCCGGGGTGAATGATGACGTGGATTTCGTCGCAGTACCCGGCCAGCGCCTCATCGATGCTGTTGTCTACGAGTTCCTGCACCATGTGATGCAGACCAGTGCCATCCTCGGTATCGCCGATGTACATCCCCGGTCGTTTTCGAACGGCATCGAGGCCGCGCAGAACCTTGATGCTATCCGAGTCGTACTTGCCTTCCGCCATCTCTATCCCTCTGTGTCGAGCGGGCGACACGATCCCCGTTCCACGTGGAACAATCGACGCGACCGTCCGACGAAGGACGACGCCAATACCTGCTCATTGGTAGCTGTTGCGAAAACCTGGCTATCCATTGCCTCAAGGGCGTCAAAGAAATTCGCGTTGTGTCGAGCGTCCAGCTCCGCGCCTACGTCGTCGATCAGGAATACGCTGTTACGTCCGCTCAGCTCCCGCGTCACCGCCGCTTGCGCCAGCCTGCAGGCGCTGGCCACCACTTTTCCTTGGCCTCGCGAAAGCGTCGTCAGCGCAGGCGCCGATCCAACCGAGACCTTCAAATCGGCCCGGTGGGGTCCGCAGTGCGTGAGGCCGAATTTTACATCGCGATCTCGACTTTCGCGTAGACAAACTTCAAAGGTCGCATCGTCTCGCCAACCAGGCCGGTAGGTGATTGAAATTGCCAACCCCGGCGACAGGCCCTCGAGTCGGGCAGAAATTGCCGGTATCAGGCGCTCCACATAGCGACGCCGAGCCGCATCGACGAGTTCGGCGTATTTGGCTAGCTGCTCGGTCCACGCGTGGATTTCCGGTCCGTCCTCGCCGCCCGCGGCCATAGACTTCAACAAGGCGTTGCGCTGTTCGAGGGCCTGTTGATAGGCGCGAAGGTGGTCGATGTAGTTGGGTTCCACGTGGAACATTCCCCAATCGACGAACTGGCGCCGCTCCTTCGGCGGGCCGAAGATCAGTTCCGAGGAGTTCGGCAGCAACAGCTGCATCGGCAATAAACGCGCGACCGCGGAGAGTTGGCGCTCCGGCCGGCCATTGATATGGATTTCGCTGCGATCAGAGCGATGCCTAACAACGCCGATGCTGACATCACCGCGCACCTCGTCGGCGAGACGCGCGCGGATCGTCGCCCGATCCAAACCATGCTGAATGACCGGACCGATTGCGGCCGACCGGAAGGAACGCCCTCGCCCGAGGATGTGGATTGCTTCCAGGATCGACGTCTTCCCGGCGCCGTTCTCGCCAATGAAGGCGTTGAGCCCCGGCGCGCATTCGATCCCGACAGATGAGAGATTGCGGACGCCCGCAACCTCCAGTCGCTCGATTCGCATCCGCGGCCGATACCGAACGGCTACAGCCGCATCGGCATCACGACATAGACGGAGTCCTCAGCCCCCATTCCCTCGATCAATGCGCTGCTATTGGCATCGGAGACCGACACGCGGACCGTCTCGGTGGCAAGCGCAGATAGCACGTCTTGCAGATAGCTGACGTTGAATCCAATTTCGAGGCGTTGACCGCTGTAAGAAATCGCCACGATTTCCTCGGCTTCCTCTTGCTCCGGATTGTTGGCACGTACGGTCATTTGGTCGGGCTCGAGGACAATTCGGACGCCGCGGTACTTCTCGTTCGACAAGATGGACGCGCGCGCGAATGCCTGCCTCAGCGTCTCTCGATCCGCGGTGAGGACGTTTCCTCCTTCCTTTGGAATCACCTTTTCGTAATCGGGAAAGCGGCCGTCCACGAGTTTTGTCGTCAACGAGTACCCGGCGAACGTCGCTCGCAGATGGTTGCGCGCGAGCGACATGACCACGTCCTCGCCGTCTTCGGCGAGGAGTCGCCCTAGTTCCAGAATTCCCTTTCTGGGTACGATGGCCTGTCGCCGCTCGGGCGACTCGCCACCGCGTCGCTCCAACGTACACATCGCCAATCGATGCCCGTCGGTTGCGACCGTCCTAATGTGCTGCGCCGTCACTTCGAGCAGCATCCCATTCAAAAAGTAGCGCACGTCCTGCTGCGCCATCGAGAACGATGTCTGACTCAACAGTCTCCGCATCTCGGTACTCGACACCGACAACGAGACATCTCCCGGCGCCGCCTCCACGCGTGGGAAGTCGGCCGCCGGCAACGTCGCGAGCGTGAAGCGGCTGCGCCCGGACCGAACGATCGCTCGGTCCTTCTCCACCTCGACGGTCACCGTCGCGCCATCCGGCAACGACCGCCAGATGTCCGTCAGTTTCCGCGCCGGGATCGTCGCTTGACCCGGGCTCACTACGTCGACGCCGTCGCTCAACCGGGCAACCAGCTCCACTTCAAGGTCGGTTCCGGTGATTGCGACCCCCTCTGGACCCGCCGCGACGTGAAGATTCGACAGAACCGGCAAGGTCTGGCGTCGTTCGACGACACCCGTCACCAGCTGTAGCGCTCGGATCAACGTATCGCGGTTGGTCGTGAACTTCATGCGATTCGAACCTATCAGGTGTTGAGCAATCGCGTCAGATTGCGATGGTCTTCGGACACGTCGGCGCTCGATTCTTTGAGCTCGGCGATCTTGCGGCACGCGTGCAGGACGGTGGTGTGGTCTCGCCCGCCGAACGCGTCACCTATTTCTGGTAACGAGTGGTTCGTGTTCGCCTTCGCGAGAAACATTGCCATTTGTCTCGGTCGCGCGATCGTACGACTTCTGCGCTTCGATAGCAGGTCCGAAATCTTGATCTTGTAGTACTCCGCCACCGTCTTCTGGATATTCTCGATACTGACTTGCCGATCCTGGATCGCAAGCAGGTCGCGCAATGAGCGTTGGACCTGTTCCAGGCAAATGCGACGGCCCGTAAACCGCGAGTTGGCGATCACTCGCTTCAATGCGCCTTCCAGTTCCCGGACGTTCGACCGCACGCGCTCGGCGATGAAGAACGCCACGTCTTGCGGCAGATCGACACCTTCGAGCGAAGCCTTTTTCATGAGGATCGCGACTCTCGTTTCCAGTTCCGGCGGCTCGACTTCCACCGTGAGCCCCCAGACGAATCGCGACTTCAGCCGCTCCTCGAGCCCTCCGATCTCGCTCGGGTATCGATCGCACGTCAGTACCATCTGGTGATCGCGTTCGAGCAGCGCGTTGAACACGTGGAAGAACTCTTCCTGCGATCTCAACTTGTTCGCGAAGAACTGAATGTCGTCGATCAACAACGCGTCGACGGACCGATAGTGCTGCATGAACTCCTGCATCGTGCCGAGTTGCAGCGCTTTGACCATGTCCTGCACGAAACGCTGCGAATGCAGGTATACGACCTTCGCCCCCGGATCGTTCACGAAGATCTGATTGCCGACCGCATGCATCAAGTGTGTCTTGCCTAGGCCGACGCCGCCGTACAGCAGCAGAGGGTTGTAGCTCTTACCCGCATTCTCCGCGACCTGCTGGGCCGCCGCCTTAGCAATCTCGTTAGATTTGCCTTCGACGAAGGTGTCGAACGTGAACGCGCGATTGAGCTCAACCACTCCGCGCCTCTGTTCGTCGGCGCGTTTCGGCAATGGATCAGCCGCGTTGGTACCGACATCGAGACTTACATCGAGCGGACTGGTCGGGTCGCCGAGCTGATTCATCAGTTCGTTGATGCGTGCCCAAAACAACGCTTCCACTCGCTCCCGAACGTAGCGATTCGGCGCAAGAAGAACGATTTGCTCTTCGTGCTGCCGCGCTTGCAGCGGTCTGATCCAAGTGTTGAATTGATCGGAAGGTACTTCTTCTTCGAGTCGCGACAGGCATTGCTGCCAAACGGAATTTGCCACCGACTGAGCCCCCAAAATCGTAGTAGTTTTTTTAGGCTTCGTTTTTCGCCACATTCTACTGAGCCGATCAATAGCGAGCCACGAACGATTTCTTGCGCAATGTGCATCTCGTCGCTGACCACATTGGCAATCAATCGCTTAGCACGCGACCATCGAAACAAATCAATGGTCGATCGCCGAATGCGATGTGCGAAAGATGTGTACGAAAGGTTGCATAGCTTGTGGATAACTTTATCGAGGCCGCATTGAGCGTTGCTGCGCATCGAAGTTCAAGCATGTTCCCTCGCGTATCCACAGATTGTCCCGCCCCCGCAATGCCGACGTGGCGTGCCCTCGAGCCGCTTTTCCACACCGACGAACCACGCCAACAAGCCACAACAACAATCTCTTCCAATCCAAGATCATCCGTTTCCTGCAAATTGACACTCCGAAACCCCGTCCTTAGAATCGCGCTCCCTTTTGGCCCGACGATCCGCCGATGAAGCGCACATTCCAGCCCAGCGTACTCAAACGCAAACGGACTCACGGCTTCCGCGCTCGGATGTCGACTCGCAACGGGCAAAAGGTCATCAATGCGCGACGTGCGAAGGGCCGCAAGCGCCTATCGGTGTGAAGCGATTACGACGCGAGCGTTTCACCGCGAACATAGGCTGACCCAAAAGCAAGAGTACGATCGCGTGTTGAAGTCCCGAGCGGCGCTTCGTCTGAGCTGCGGGTGCTTCAAGATCGTTGCGATGAAGCGCGGTGGCGCAGAAGCTCGCTTGGGCTTGATTGTCGGGAAGCGCCAACTGAAGCGGGCGGTCGACCGCAACCGAGTCAAACGCGTCGTGCGTGAATCGTTCCGAAATTGTCGAGTGGATTTGCCGGCGGTCGACATCGTGTTTCAGCTCGTGACGGCGCCTGACGATCGATTCGAGCGAGACGTCGTCAACGTGTGGAAGCGTTTGCGCCGCGATGGGGCCTCCGATGTGGGTTGATGAGTTGGTGCGCAGCGCGCTGCTCGCCTTGATTCGAGCGTATCGTTATTTTCTGAGTCCGTTTTTCGGCCAGCATTGCCGATTTCATCCGACGTGTTCCGCATACGCGATCGAGGCGATCGAGAGCCACGGGCCGTGGCGCGGCGCCTGGCTCGCGGTCCGCCGAGTAGGTCGCTGTCATCCGCTGAACGACGGCGGCGTCGATTGGGTACCGCCCGTCGGTGAAAGCGGGCGGACGCCGCCGGCAGGGTCCGCGGGCGAGGTCGAGGGCATTCGGTGATCACGGCAGAGATGCAGCGCATTTTGTTGCTCGTCGCGATGGCGGCGACCGCCTATCTGTTGGTGCTCGCATGGAACGACGACTACATCAAGAACCGGCCGGTCGCCGGCGCGTCGAGTTCTCCGGTCGTAGGCGGGCCGGAGACCAGTGCGCCGGATACGTTCGCGGAAGCGAATGATGCGTCGAAGACCGCAGCGGCGAAGCCAAACGAAGTGACGAAGCCGACCCATCCGCAGATCGCGACCGAAGTATCCGGCGGCCAGTTGATTCGCGTGACGACCGGGGCGATGCAATTGTGGATCGATCGCTCCGGCGGCGACATCATGCGTGTAGAACTTCCGCGCTATCCCGTCAGCATCGACAAGCCGGACGATCCGTTCTTGCTGCTCGACAAGCGCGCAGATCACACGTACATCGCCGAGAGTGGCCTGATCGGGCGCGACGGTATCGACGGGAATGGCAAAC
>Ga0335084_10002770_pt1 | contig 16975 bp, 13 predicted proteins | sample Lox_Sample_44_FD_206721 | JGI IMG/M metagenome (GOLD analysis project Ga0335084, IMG submission 206721) | Soil microbial communities from Loxahatchee National Wildlife Refuge, Florida, United States - Lox_Sample_4.4 | ecosystem: Environmental > Terrestrial > Soil > Wetlands | place: USA... | reverse complement strand
TGGCCGCCGCGCGCAAGGCGTTCGAGCTGAAGCCCAGCGCGGCCGTCGACTACGAGAGCGCCCGGCTGGGGCGCTTCGATCCGGCGCTGCTGGCGCAGGCGCGCAAGCGCGTGGCCGCGGCCAAGGACGTGTGGTCGGCCGTCGCCGGCGGCGACAACCAGCGCCTGCCCGGCCTGGCCGAGCAGTTCGCGCTGGTCGGCGAGTCGCTGCAGAAGCTCTATCCGGAAGGCGAAGCGCTCGCCAAGTCGCTGCTGCAGTCGGCCGCGCACACGGTGCACGCCGGCGGCGCGGTCACGCCAGAGCACGCGATGGAGGTGGCGACCAGCCTGCTGTACGTCGATGCGTCGCTCGAGGACCAGGACCTCGATCACCCCGATCTCGCCAACCGCGTGCTGCGCCTGGCGCAGCGCGTCGACGGCGTGCGCGGCGGCCATTCGCCGGGCGCGCTCGAGGTCTGGATGGAGGACCTCTACCGCCGCGTCTCCGACCGCCAGACCATGGGCAGCGTGGTGCAGGAACTGCGCGCCTCGTTGTCGGAGATCGAAAAGCACATCGACGAGTTCTTCCGCAACCCGGGCCAGCGCGAGGTGCTGATTCCGGTGCCCGGGCAGCTGTCGTCGATGCGCGGCGTGCTGTCGGTGCTCGGCCAGGACCATGCGTCGCACGCCGTCGTGCGCATGCGCGACGACGTCGACACGCTGATCGCCGCCGAGGCAGCCGACGCCGGGCCGCACCAGGCCGCCTTCGAGCGCCTGGCCGACAACCTCGGCGCGCTGAGCTTCCTGATCGACATGCTCAGCGTGCAGCCGCAGATGGCGAAGTCGCTGTTCCGCTTCGACGCCAGCAGCGGCAACCTGATGTCGGTGATGGACCGTGCGCACCGGCCGTCGGTGTTCGGTTCGTTCGACGAGCTGCCATCGCCCGACCAGGGCCTGGTCGATCAGGCCGATGCGATCGCCAAGTCGGCCGCCGCCGGCGCCGATGCGGGCGCGGTGGCGCGCGAGCTCGAGCGCCTGGCGCGGCAGGCCGAGGCCGCCGACCAGCGCGGCATCGCCAGCGCTGCCGACAAGGCGCAGCGCGCGCTGCAGAAGGCGGCTTCTGGCGAGGAGCGCAAGGAAGCGCTGGCCCAGGCCGCGCAGGCGATGAACGAGCTGGCCAAGCCGCGCGACGCGCAGCCCAGCCGCCCCGCGCCGCTGAAGCCGCTGCCGGCGGCGCCGGCCGCAGCGCCGCTGGCGTCGGTGCCGGTGGCCCAGACCGGGCTCGAAGACGACACCGAGATGCGCGACATCTTCCTGGAGGAAGCGCGCGAGGTGATGCAGACCGCCCGCGAGGCGCTCGCCCAGCTGGCCAAGAACCCGAGCGACGCCGGCGAGATGACCTCGGTGCGGCGCGCGTTCCACACGCTGAAGGGCAGCTCGCGCATGGTCGGGCTGAAGGACTTCGGCGAGGCCGCGTGGGGCTGCGAGCAGCTCTACAACGCGCGCCTTGCCGACGCCGGCCCGGCCGACAGCGACCTGCTCGGCTTCAGCGGCGAAGCGCTCGACTACCTCGGTCGCTGGATCGACGGCGTCGCGGCGGGACAGACCGCGGGCTTCGAGCATCGCGCGGTGGGCCGCGCCGCCGATTCGCTGCGCAACGATCGCCGCCGCATCCCGGTGGGCGACGGTGTACCGAGCCAGCACGGCGCGCTGCCGCCGGCCACGCCACCGGCCGCGAAGGCCGCGCCCGTGACGCCGCCGGCGGTGAAGCTGCCGCCGGCGATGCCCGCGGCGCCGCTGAGCGGCACGCCGGGTTCGCCGGTCGTGCGCGCGGTGGTGCCGGCGGTCGTCGCCGCGCCGGAGCCGCCGCCCAGCGTGCCCACGCTGACCGTGCCCGAGGTGTCGATCGACCTCGATTTCGGCAGCGATGCGCCCAGCGCGGACAGCGAGATCGTGACGTTGTCGGACATGCCGACGCAGACCCTGCCGCACGACGAACTGCCGGTGGCAGTGGCCCCCGAGGTGGTGGAGCTGATCGAGCTCGACCTGCCCGAGGTCGAGGCCGAGCCGCTGGCGCCGCGCGACGTGTCGGCGGCACCCGAGACCCGCCCCGACGGCCTGCAGACGATGCCGGCCGCGCTGGGGCCGTTCATCGACTCCGAGACCGGCCGCCTGCAGGACGCGCCGGCGCTGAGCCGCCGCGTCGAGCTCGACATCGCGCCCGAGGCGCCTGCGCCGGCGGTCGCGCCGGCGCGCGCGAGCGACGCCGACCAGTTCAAGGTGATCGGCTCGCTGCGCATTCCGATCCCGCTGTACAACATCTTCCTCAACGAGGCCGACGAGCATTCGCGCCGCCTCGTCACCGAGCTGGCCGAGTGGTCGCACGAGCTGCAGCGCCCGGTCGGCGAGAGTACGGTCGCCCATGCGCACTCGCTGGCCGGCAACTGCGCCACGGTGGGCTACGCCGACCTGTCGAACCTCGCGCGCTCGCTCGAGCACGCGTTGGCACGCACCCACGCCCGCGGCTACGGCGCGGCTGAAGAAGCCCAGCTGTTCGCAGCCGCGGCCGAGGAGATTCGTCGCCTGCTGCATCAGTTCGCCGCCGGCTTCGTCAAGACGCCCGACCCCGACCTGTTGCGCTTCCTGGCCGAGCATGAGCACCTGCTCGTGCCGGCGCCCAGCGCGCCGGCCGTCGCCCCGCGGGTCGAGCGCAAGCCTGCCTCGGACTTTGCCCCGATCTCGCCGATCGCGGCGCGGCCCCATTTCACGGAGTTCGGCGGCACCGAGCTGCGCACGCTCGGCGATCTGCCCACCGCGACGCCGCGCGAGGCGCCGATCGGCCCGTCGGCGCGGGCCGACGCGCTCGACGACGAAGACGACATCGACGCCGTCGACGCGGTCGACGCCGAGCTGTTCCCGATCTTCGAGGAAGAGGGCCAGGAGCTGATTCCGCAGCTGCAGGCCCGCATGCGCGAGTGGATGCGCCGGCCCACCGAGGCGGCGGCCGCGTCGGCGTGCATGCGCACGCTGCACACGCTCAAGGGCGGCGCGCGCCTGGCCGGCGCGATGCGCCTGGGCGAGATGGCGCACCGCCTGGAAACCGCGATCGAGCACCTGGTCGGCCGCGGTCACGCCAGCGCGGCCGACGTCGAGCGGCTGGTCGGCCGCGTCGACGCGATCGAAACGCGCTTCGAGATGCTGCGTCGCGGCGAGGTCGATCACTCGCAGCCGATGCCGTTCGAGCCGAGCGCGGCGCCGCCGCCGACCACCGAACCGCCGAAGACGGCGACGGCGCCGCTGGCGCCGCTGGTGGCGATGCCCGAGGTGCTGCCGGCGGTCGCGGCGCAGCCGAGCGCAGCGGCGCCCGCCCCAGCCCAGGCCGCGCCGGCTGCGACGAGCGTCAAGCCCGCCGCGGCGCTACCCGTCGCGCAAGCCATGCCGTCGGCCGCCATCGACTGGGGTCGCTTCGACGCCGCAGGCACGGCGGTCGTGGCCGCCGAGCCGGCGGCGCTGGCCGCTTCCAGCCAGTCGGCAGTGCGCGTGCGCTCGCAACTGCTCGATCGCCTGGTCAGCCACGCCGGTGAGGTGTCGATCACGCGCTCGCGCATCGAGTCCGACGTCGCGCAGCTGAAGTCCGCGCTCGGCGACCTGACCGAAAACCTCGAGCGTCTGCGTCGCCAGCTGCGCGACATCGAGCTGCAGGCCGAGACGCAGATCACCTCGCGCATGGAGGCCGCCAAGGCCACGTCGCAGTCGTTCGATCCGCTCGAGATGGACCGCTTCACGCGGTTCCAGGAGCTCACCCGCATGATGGCCGAGTCGGTGAACGACGTGGCCACCGTGCAGCGCGGCCTGCAGCGCACGCTGCAGTCGACCGAAGACGAGCTGGCCGCGCAGGCGCGACTGACGCGCGACCTGCAGGACGACCTGCTGCGTACGCGCATGGTCGAGTTCGAGAGCATGTCGGAGCGCCTGTACCGCCTGGTGCGGCAGGCCGCCAAGGAGACCGCCAAGCAGGTGCGCCTCGACATCGTCGGCGGCGCGATCGAAGTCGACCGCGGCGTGCTCGACCGCATGACCGGTGCCTTCGAGCACCTGTTGCGCAACTGCGTCACCCACGGCATCGAGTCGCCGGCGGCGCGCGCCGCCGCAGGCAAGGACCCCACCGGCTCGATCGTGGTCACGATCATGCAGGAGGGCAACGAAGTCTCGGTGGAGTTCCGCGACGACGGTGCCGGCCTGAACCTGCCGCGCATCCGCGACAAGGGCCGCGCGACGGGCCTGATCGCCGCTGGCGCCAACCCGAGCGACGCCGAGCTGGCCAACCTGATCTTCACGCCCGGCTTCTCCACCGCCGACAGCGTCACCGGCCTGGCCGGCCGCGGCGTCGGCATGGACGTGGTGCGCGCCGACGTCAACGCGATGGGCGGCCGCATCGAGACCGCCACCGCCGCCGGCCGTGGCACCAGCTTCCGCCTGGTGCTGCCGCTGACCACCGCGGTGACGCAGGTGGTGATGCTGCGCTGCGGCGAGCTGAAGGTGGCGGTGCCGTCGACGCTGGTCGAGATCGTCAAGCGCTCGCCGCAGAGCGAGCTCGAGACCGCTTACGCGACCAGCGCGTTCCGCATCGACGACCGCAGCCTGCCGTTCTTCTGGCTCGGCGCCTTGCTGCAGGCCAACGCCCGTGGCGCGCCCGCCGCGCGCGCGCAGCCGGTGGTGATCATCCGCTCGGCGGCGCAGCGGATCGCGCTCCACGTCGACGAAGTGCTGGGCAACCAGGAAGTGGTGGTCAAGAACCTGGGGCCGCAACTGGCGCGCCTGCCCGGCCTGGCCGGCATGACGCTGCTGCCGTCGGGCGAGCCGGCGCTGATCTACAACCCGGTGGCGCTAGCCACGCTGTACGGCGAGTCGGCGTGGGCGATGACGCGCGCAGCGATCGCCACGCCGGAGGTGCCGGTCGTCGCGGAAAGCGCCGAACCGCAGGCGCCGCTGGTGCTGGTGGTCGACGACTCGCTGACGGTGCGCCGTGTGACGCAGCGCCTGCTGCAGCGTGAAGGCTATCGCGTCACGCTGGCCAAGGACGGCCTCGAAGGGCTCGAGAAGCTCGCCGAGGAGCGCCCTGCAGTGCTGCTGTCGGACATCGAGATGCCGCGCATGGACGGCTTCGATCTGGTGCGCAACCTGCGCGCCGACTCCAAGCTGGCCGACCTGCCGGTGATCATGATCACCTCGCGCATCGCGCAGAAGCACAAGGACTACGCGGCCGAGCTCGGCGTCGATCACTACCTCGGCAAGCCGTACGCCGAGGAAGACCTGCTGTCGCTGGTGGCCCGCTACGCCAAGGCCTCGGCCAACGCCTGAGGCGCGGCGTCGCGCGCGGCTGCGAAGCGACCGTCATGGCTGCCATGCCGCACGTCGCCGACCATCTCGCCGAGCTGACGGGGTTTCGCGACCGCGACGTGCTCGACACGACCCTGGTCGGCGTGCTGCGCGAGCTGCTTAGGCCGGTGGCGGTGACGGTCTGCCACCGCGTCGGCGACGGCGCGCAGCAGCGCTGGCTGGTGCGCGCGCGCCTGGCCGAGGGCGACGTCGCCGCCAGCGCCGACTCGCTGTGGGCCGAGCTCGACGAGCTGCCGAAGCTCGAGGCCTTCCCCGGGCGTCTGGAGTGCCTGCGCAAGCAGGAGCCGGTCGAGGTGCCCGGCGCGACCCACGTCACCTGCTTCCCGCTGCTGACCGACCTCGACGCGATCGGCGTGCTGGAGATCGAGAGCCGCGGCGACCTCGACGCCGAGCAGCTGCGCACCGTTAGCAGCATGCTGCGGGTCTATCGCAACGTGCAGGGCCTGCTCGACTACAGCGAGCGCGACATGCTGACCGGCCTGCTCAACCGCAAGACGTTCGACGACGCGTTCTACAAGGCCTGCACGGTCACCACGGCGGGCCAGGCGCAGGCCGAGGCGCGGCGCGAGGCGCGCCAGTGCACGAAGGCCTACATCGGCATCATCGACATCGACCACTTCAAGCTCGTCAACGACCGTTACGGCCACCTGATCGGCGACGAGGTGCTGCTGCTGCTGTCGCGCCTGATGCGCGCGAGCTTCCGCTTCCACGATCGGCTGTACCGCTTCGGCGGCGAGGAGTTCGTGGTGCTGTTGCGCTGCGCCAGCGACGGCCACGCGACGCGGGCGTTCGAGCGCCTGCGCGCGGCCACCGAGGGCTACGCGTTCCCGCAGGTCGGGCGCATCACGGTGTCGATCGGCTTCACCGACGTGCGCGGCGGCGACAACCCCAGCATCGCCTTCGAGCGGGCCGACCGCGCGGTCTACTGGGCCAAGTCGCACGGCCGCAACCGGGTGGCCGAGCACGCCGCGCTGGTGGCGCGCGGCGAGCTGGTCGACGGCAACAAGACCGGCGACGTCGAGCTGTTCTGACCGCGCGACGCGGGTGAGGGCGAGCGTGACGCTTGCCGGTACGATGGCGTTGCGCCGGCACCGTGCCGATGGCGCCGGTGGGCCACCCGCACCGGCTCGAGCGCCGAACGGAATTCCCCGTGTTCATCGTCTCCTCGTGGCGGCTGTCGCGCCGCTCGCTGGTCGGGCTGCTGGCGGCCTTGTCGTTGGCCTTGTCGCCGGTCGCTCGCGCCGACGAGCCCGCGCCGGTGCCGCCGGCGGGCGTCGAGCCCGGCGTCAGCGACTTCGACTGGTTCGACGCGGCGCGCCAGCGCCCGGTGCCGGTGCGGCTGTACTGGCCCGCGCCGGCGGCCGGCGCGCCGGTGCCGCTGGTCGTCTTTTCGCACGGCATCGGCGGCTCGCGCTTCGGCTACAGCTACCTCGGCCGGCACTTCGCCAGCCACGGCATCGCCAGCCTGCACCTGCAGCACGTCGGCAGCGACCGCCAGTTGTGGTCCGGCAACCCGTTCGGGGTCGTCGGCCGCCTGTGGACGGCAGCCAGCGAAGAAGAAGCGGTCCAGCGTGTGCGCGACCTGCGCTTCGCGCTCGACGAACTGCTCGAGCGCAGCACGTACGGCGCGCGCATCGACCGCGCCCGCATCGCCGCTGCCGGGCACTCGTACGGCGCCAACACGGTGATGCTGGCCGCCGGTGCCACGCTGCAACGCAACGGCCACAGCGTGGAGTTCCGCGACCCCCGCATCCGCGCCGCGGTGCTGCTGTCGGCGCCGCCTTTCTACGGCGAGCCGGCACCCGAGCGCATCCTGGCGACGCTGACGCTGCCGACGCTGCACGTCACCGCCACCGAAGACGTGATCCGCGTGCCGGGCTACTACTCGGCGCCCGACGACCGACTGGTGGTGTTCGACGCAGCCGGCAGCCGCGTCAAGACGCTGGCGGTGTTCGAGGGCGGCTCGCACAGCATCTTCACCGACCGCGCCACCAGCGGCGGCGCGCTGCTGAACCCGCGCGTCAAGGGCGCGACGCAAGAGCTCACGCTGGCGTTCCTGCGCAGCGTGTTCGACGCGCAGGACGACGGCATGCGAGCCTGGCCTGGCAAGTACGGCGCGCTCATCGCGCGCTGGGTGCGCGTCGGGCCTTGACCGCCGCGTAGCGCGCCAGCGTCGCGGCGCGCGCGGCAGCGTGGTCGACGATCGGCGCCGGGTAGTCGCGGTCGAGCGTCACGGCGGCCGCCGCCAGGTCGACCGGACGCGCCCGCCAAGGGGCGTGGATCAGCCGATCGGGCAGTTGCGCGAGCGCCGGCAGATAACGCCGGATGAAGGCACCCTTGGGATCGAATTGCTCGCTCTGTCTGACCGGGTTGAAGATGCGGAAGTACGGCTGCGCGTCGCAGCCCGTCGACGCGGCCCACTGCCAGCCGCCGTTGTTCGACGCCAGGTCGAAGTCGTTGAGCTTCTCGGCGAAGTACGCCTCGCCGCGGCGCCAGTCGAGCCCCAGGTGCTTGCACAGGAAGCTCGCGCACACCATGCGCAGGCGGTTGTGCATGTAGCCGGTCTGGTTGAGCTGGTGCATGGCGGCGTCGACCAGCGGGTAGCCCGTGCGGCCGCCGCACCAGGCCGCGAAGTGCGCATCGGCGAGCTTGCCGTGCTCCCAGCGCAGCGCATCGAACTCGGGCTTGAAGGCGTGCGCCGCGACGTGCGGATGGTGATGCAGGACCTGGTGGAAGAACTCGCGCCAGATCAGCTCCGACAGCCACGCCTGCGCCCCTGCCGAGCCGCCTTGCGTGCGCTGCCACGCCGCGCGCGCGAGCTGCCGCGCCGACAGCGTGCCGAAGCGCAGGTGCACGCTCAGATAGCTCGGCCCCTTGATCGCCGGGAAGTCGCGCGTGCGCGCGTAGTCGTCGATGCGCTCGACGAACTCCGACCACATGCGCTGCGCGCCGTGCTCGCCGGCGGGCAGGCGCAGCGCATGCAGGTTGCTGGGCTCGAAGCCGATCGCACGCAGCGCCGGCACGCCGACCTCCACGTCATCCGGCGGCGGCGCCAGCGCGTCGGCGAGCTCGCGCACCGGCCGCTCGGCGAGCGCGGGCTCGTCGAGCCGGCGCAGCCAGGCCGCCTGGTACGGCGTGAACACGCTGTAAGGCGTGCGCGCCGCACTCAGCACCTCGTCGCGCTCGAGCACCACGTGGTCCTTGCTGGTGTGCAGCGCCACGCCGTGGCCCGCCAGCGCGCCGCGCGCCAGCGCGTCGCGCTGCAGCGCGTAGGGATCGTCGTCGTGGCTGGCATAGACGGCCTGCACGCCCAGGCGCAGCGCCAGCTGCACGATCTGCCCGACCGCCTCGCCGTGGCGCACCAGCAGCCGCGTGCCGGCGCCGCCGGCGCGTTGCGCCAGCTCGTTGAGGTCGGCATCCAGCGCGAGCAGCGTGTCGCGGATGAACTCGACGCGGCGATCGACGCGCGGCAGCGCGTCGAGGATGGCGCGGTCGAACACGAACGCGCACCACACGCGCCGCGCGGCATGCAGTGCGTGGTGCAGCGCGGTGTTGTCGCGCACGCGCAGGTCGCGTCGCAACCACACCAGAGCTGCAGCCAATGGCTTGTCCGACATCGCGATCGTGGCCGAGGGCGTCAGTGTGCCGTCAAATGGTTGGCGAAGCGCACGCCGCAGCGCGGGTAACGCCGGCCGCCATGGCGACGCGCGAGGCATAGAATGACGGCATGAAACGGCCTCCACGCTCGCCATGCTCGCGGCTCCCCGCGGGGTCGCGTCGGCGGCTGCGGGCGGCCGCGCGGCGCTGACATGGCCACGAGCCGGATCGACTTGACGAATCAGTTCCTGATCGCCATGCCCGGCATGGCCGACGACACGTTCGCCGGCACCGTCGTCTACCTGTGCGAGCACACCGAGAAGGGCGCGCTCGGCCTGGTCATCAACAAGCCGATCGACATCAAGCTGCGCAACCTGTTCGAGAAGGTGGAGCTGTCGCTCGACCGCAAGGACCTGGCCGAGCAGCCGGTCTACTTCGGCGGCCCGGTGCAGACCGAGCGCGGCTTCGTGCTGCACGAGCGGCTCGGCGAGGAGAGCCCGTACACGTCGACGCTGGCGATTCCCGGTGGGCTGGAGATGACCACCAGCAAGGACGTGCTCGAGGCGATGTCGCACGGCGCCGGCCCGCGCCGCGTGCTGGTGACGCTGGGCTACAGCGGCTGGGGCGCCGGCCAGCTCGAAGACGAGATCAGCCGCAACGGCTGGCTCACCGTCAACGCTTCGCCCGAGGTCATCTTCGAGACGCCGATCGAGCAGCGCTACGACAAGGCGCTATCGCTGCTGGGCATCGACCCGCGCATGCTGAGCCAGGAGGCGGGTCACGCATGAGCGCGCTGGCGCCCGTGCGATGCCGACCCCCGCTCTCTTTTCTGGCTTTCGACTACGGCACGCGGCGGGTCGGCGTGGCGGTCGGCAACTCGATGCTCGGGATGGCGCAGCCGCTGACCACCGTGTCCGCGCTGGGTGACGCGCGCCTGCACGCGATCGCGCGGCTGGTGCACGAGTGGCAGCCCGACGCGCTGGTGGTCGGCGTGCCGACGCATCCCGACGGCGCGCCGCACGACAACACGCGTCGCGCCAAGGCCTTCGCGCGGCAGTTGCACGGCCGCTTCCGGCTGCCGGTGCACGAGGTCGACGAGCGCTACACCAGCGTCGAGGCGATGGCGCGCGGCGCCGCCGACGTCGATGCCGCCGCCGCGGCGCTGATCCTCGAGCAGTTCCTGCGGAGCCACGCGTGAGTGCGCTGCACCTGGACGCCGAGGCGCTGTACGGCGAACTGCTGTCCGGCGTGCGCGGCCTGCTGCAAGCCGAGACGGCGCTGGTGGGCATCTGGTCGGGCGGCGCGTGGTTGGCCGAGCGCCTGCACGCCGATCTCAAGCGCCCGGGCCAGCCCGGCGTGATCTCGAGTGCACTGCACCGCGACGACTACAGCGCGCGCGGCCTGGCGGGCGGCAGCGACGCGACGCGGCTGCCGTTCGCGATCGACGGCGCGCGCATCCTGCTGATCGACGACGTGCTCTACACCGGCCGCACGATCCGCGCGGTCATCAACGAGCTGTACGACTTCGGGCGGCCGCGCACGGTCGACCTCGCGGTGCTGGTCGACCGCGGCGGCCGCGAGCTGCCGATCCAGGCGTCGTTCGCTGCCGCCAGGGTCGTGCTGCCGGCCGCGCAGCGGCTGCGGCTGGCGCGCAAGGACGACCGCCACTTCGCGTTCTCGGTGGAGGAGACCCGCTGAGATGACGCGCCCACGCTCACTTTGTTCGCTGCCTTGCGGCCTGCATGCCGCAAGGCGTTCGCCAGCCACTCGCGAGCGCGCAGGCGCTCGCTCGGTGCGGTCTCACCCCCCCGCGGGGGCCCTAGCGCCCTTCGGGCGGCCGGGCGGGCGCTAGGTGCTGTCGCGCCGCAATCCCCAGCTCAACGCCCACGGCGAGCTGATCCATCTGCTGTCGATCGAAGGGCTGCCGCGCGAGGTGATCGTGCAGATCCTCGACACCGCGGGCACCTTCCTGTCGGTCAACGACCGCGAGGTCAAGAAGGTGCCGCTGCTGCGCGGCAAGAGCGTGTTCAACCTGTTCTTCGAGAACAGCACGCGCACCCGCACGACCTTCGAGATCGCCGCCAAGCGGTTGAGCGCCGACGTCATCAACCTCGACATCGCGCGCTCGTCGACCGCCAAGGGCGAGTCGCTGCTCGACACCATCGCCAACCTGTCGGCGATGCACGCCGACATGTTCGTCGTGCGCCACAGCGAGTCGGGCGCGCCGCACCTGATCGCTCGCCACTGCGCGCCGCACGTGCACGTGGTCAACGCGGGCGACGGCCGCCATGCGCACCCGACGCAGGGCCTGCTCGACATGTACGCGATCCGCCACTACAAGCACGACTTCTCGCAGCTGACGGTGGCGATCGTCGGCGACATCGTGCACTCGCGCGTGGCGCGCTCCGACATCCACGCGCTGACCACGCTCGGCGTGCCCGAGGTGCGCGTGGTCGGTCCGCGCACGCTGGTGCCCGGCGACCTGCGCGCGATGGGGGTGCGCGTCTGCCACGACATGACCGAAGGCATCCGCGGCGCCGACGTGATCATCATGCTGCGGCTGCAGAACGAGCGCATGAGCGGCGCGATGCTGCCGTCGGCCGCCGAGTTCGCCAAGACCTTCGGGCTGACGCTGGAGAAGCTGGCGCTGGCCAAGCCCGACGCGATCGTGATGCACCCGGGGCCGATCAATCGCGGCGTCGAGATCGACTCCAGCGTCGCCGACGGCGCGGCCAGCGTGATCCTGCCGCAGGTGACCTTCGGCATCGCGGTGCGCATGGCGGTGATGTCGATCATCGCGGGCAACGAAGCATGAGAATGACCCACCCCCGAAGCGGCCTGGCGGCCGCCTCCCCCTCCAGGGGGCGCCGCCAGCGGCCCGGCAGAGCCGGATCCGCGGCGTCCGCTTGGATCTCTTGCTGACTCACCCGATGAAGCTCCTGATCGAGAACGGTCGCGTGATCGACCCGACATCGAAGCGCGACGAGCGCGCCGACGTCGCCATCGCGGGTGGCCGCATCGTCGCGATCGGCCGCGCGCTCGACTTCGACGCCGAGCGCCGCATCGACGCGTCGGGCTGCATCGTGATGCCGGGCCTGGTCGACCTCGCGGTGCGGCTGCGCGAGCCCGGGCACGAGCACGAGGGCATGCTGCACAGCGAGCTGCGCGCCGCCGCCGCCGGCGGCGTGACCAGCGTCGTCTGCCCGCCCGACACCGATCCGCCGCTCGACGAGCCGGGGCTGGTCGAGATGCTGAAGTTCCGCGCGCGCCAGCAGTCGTCGTGCCGGTTGTTCCCGCTCGGCGCGCTGACGCGCGGCCTGAAGGGCGACGCGCTGACCGAGATGGCGCACCTGAGCGAGGCCGGCTGCGTCGGCTTCTCGCAGGCCGATCAGCCGGTGCGCGACAACAGCCTGCTGATGCGCGCGCTGCAGTACGCGGCGACGTTCGGCCACACGGTGTGGCTGCGGCCGCAGGATGCCTGGCTGTCCAGCGGCGTGGCCGCCAGCGGCGCGGTGGCCACCCGGCTGGGCCTGGCCGGCGTGCCGGTGGCCGCCGAGACGGTGGCGTTGCACACCATCATCGAGCTGACGCGCGCCACCGGCGCGCGCGTGCACCTGTGCCGGCTGAGCAGCGGCGCCGGCGTCGAGCTGGTGCGGCGCGCCAAGAGCGAGGGGCTGGCGGTCAGCGCCGACGTCAGCGTGCAGTCGCTGCACCTGACCGACGTCGACATCGGCTACTTCAACGCCGACATGCGCTTGAACCCGCCGCTGCGCCAGCAGGCCGACCGCACCGCACTGCGCCAGGCGCTGGCCGACGGCACGATCGACGCGCTGGTGTCCGACCACAGCCCGGTGGCCGACGATGCCAAGAACCTGCCGTTCGCCGAGGCCGAGCCCGGCGCGAGCGCGGTCGAGCTGCTGCTGAGCCTGGCGCTCAAGTGGGGTCACGATGACGGCGTCGACCTGGTGCGCACGCTGTCGCGTGTCAGCAGCGACCCGGTACGTGTGCTCGGCCCGAGCCTGGGCACGCTGGCCGCCAGCGCCGGGCGGCTGATCGACGGCGGCGTCGCCGACATCTGCGTGTTCGATCCGCAGCCGACGTGGCAGGCGACGCGCCAGGCGCTGAGGAGCCAGGGCAAGCACACGCCGTTCGACTTCGCCGCCACCGGCATGGCGCTGCCCGGCCGCGTGCGCTACACCGTGCTGGCGGGCGGCCTGTCGCACGAAGCGGCGCCGTCGTGACGGCGCTGCCGCACGCCACGCGCCCGGGGCCGCCGTGCGCGTGCTGATCGGCCTGTGGCGCCTGGCGCGCGTGGTGGTGCACGTGCTGCACGGCGTGGCGATCGTCGCGCTGCGCTTTCGCCGCCTCGACGCGACCGGGCGCCAGCAGCGCATCGGCTGGTGGTCGCGCGGGCTGCTCGGCGCGATCGGCGTGCGCCTGGTCGCCGACGGCACGCTGCGGCCGGGCGCCAACCTGCTGGTGGCCAACCACATCTCGTGGCTCGACATCGCGGCGCTGCACGCGGTGTGCCCGCGCGCGCGCTTCGTCTCCAAGGCCGACGTGCGGCACTGGCCGCTGCTCGGCTGGCTGATCGGTGCGGTGGGCACGCTGTTCATCGAGCGCGAGCGCAAGCGCGATGCGCTGCGCGTCGTGCACCAGGTCGCCGAGGCGCTGCACTCCGGCGAGGTGGTCGCGGTGTTTCCCGAGGGCACCACCGGCGACGGGCGCGCGCTGCTGCCGTTCCATGCCAACCTGCTGCAGGCGGCGATCGCGGCCGAGGTGCCGGTGCAGCCGGTGGCGCTGCGCTACACCGAGCCCGGGCTCGACTGGAGCCCGGCGGTCAGCTGGCTCGGCGCGACCACGCTGCTGCACAGCGTGTGGGCGATCGCGTGCGCGCGCGGCGTGCAGGTGCAGGTCAGCGCGCTGCTGGCGCGCGGCAGCGCGCATGCCGATCGCCGCGCGCTCGCGCAGCGCCTGCACGACGACATCGCGCAGGCGCTGCAGTCGCCGGAGCCGGCCACGGCCCAGTCGGAGGCCGCGCCGGCGACTTGACCGGCGCGCTCAAGCCTTGCCCTGGTTGGCCACCGCGGCGGCTGCCCGCGCGGCTGCCTCGGGATCGCCGAGGTAGCGCCGCGACAGCGGCCTCAGGCTGGCATCGAGTTCGTAGACCAGCGGGATGCCGTTGGGGATGTTGAGGCCGACGATGTCGGCATCGCTGATGCCGTCGAGGTACTTGACCAGTGCGCGCATCGAGTTGCCGTGCGCGGCCACCAGCACGCGCTGGCCCGAGCGCAGCGCCGGCGCCAGCGTGTCGTTCCAGCACGGCAGCACGCGCGCCACCGTGTCCTTGAGGCATTCGGTGAGCGGCACCTGGCCCGGCGCCAGCGCCGCGTAGCGCGGATCGCCGCGCTCGCAGCGCGGGTCGTCGGGCGCCAGCGGCGGCGGCGGCGTGTCGTAGCTGCGGCGCCAGACCAGCACCTGCTGGTCGCCGTACTGGCGCGCGGTCTCGGCCTTGTTCAGCCCCTGCAGCGCGCCGTAGTGGCGCTCGTTGAGGCGCCAGTCGTTGCGCACCGGCAGCCAGGTGCGGTCCATGCGGTCGAGCGCGTGCCACAGCGTCCAGATCGCGCGCTTGAGCACCGACGTGTACGCGACGTCGAACTCGAAGCCGGCTTCGGTCAGCAGCGCGCCGGCGTCGAGCGCCTGCTGCACGCCGGCGTCGGTGAGGCCGACGTCGGTCCAGCCGGTGAACCGGTTGTCGAGGTTCCAGGTCGACTCGCCGTGGCGCAGCAGCACGAGGGTGGGCATGGGCGGGGGCTCGGAAGTCGATGCCGAAGGGCGCGAATTCTATAATCCGATCCTTCGCCCCACGACGACTTCGCCACCGCAGACGGCCGCCGCCCACGATGGACTTCATGCACTTCGCACTCGACAACTGGGTGCTGATCCTGGCGGCACTGACCTCGGGCGCGCTGCTGCTGTGGCCGACGCTGAATCGACAGGGCGGCGGCGGCGTCGGCACCGCCGAGGCGGTGCGGCTCATCAACCGCGAGAAGGCGGTGCTGATCGACGTCAGCGAGCCCGAGGAGTTCGCGCAGGGGCACGCCGCCGGCGCGCGCAACGTGCCGCTCAATTCGCTGCAGGGCGCCAAGGAACTGCCCAGCAACAAGCAGCTGCCGGTGGTGCTGATGTGCCCGTCCGGCGCGCGCGCCGCGCGCGCCGCCGGCATGCTGCGCCAGCTCGGGCACGAGCGCGCGATCGCGCTGTCCGGCGGGCTGAGGGCGTGGCGCGAGGCCAATCTGCCGCTGGAGAAGTCCGCGGCGGCGTGACCGCTGTCATGACCCGGCGCGAGCCGGGCCTTGCGCCCCTGGCGACAATGGGCGCTTCGCAGTCGTTGGGTGGCCCGCAAGAGGCCGAGGCGGATGAACACAGTGCGCATGTACACCACGCTGGTCTGCCCGTTCTGCATCCGGGCCAAGGCGCTGTTGCGCCAGCGCGGCGTCGAGCAGATCGACGAGGTGCGGGTCGACCTCGATCCCGAACAGCGCCTGCGCATGATGGAGCTCACCGGCCGCCGCACGGTGCCGCAGATCTTCATCGGCGACACCCACGTCGGCGGCTGCGAAGAGCTGATGGCGCTCGACCAGCGCGGCGGCCTGATGCCGCTGCTGGCCGGGGCCTGACCGGCCCGCGCTCGGCGATAATCGCCGCCCAGCCCGGACCCATCCAACGGCCCGCACCGACTGCGGGCCGTTTCATTTCTCCGAAAGCCTTGCCATGGCCGAAGCCGACACCCCCCCTGTGTTCCAGATCCAGCGCGTGTACCTGAAGGACCTGTCGCTGGAGCAGCCCAACTCGCCGCAGATCCTGCTCGAGCAGCAGCAGCCGCAAGTCGACATCAACCTGGCTTTGTCGGCCGAGGGCATCGGCGAGGGCCTGTACGAGGTCTGCGTCACCGCCACCGTGACCACCAAGGTCGCCGAGCGCACGCTGTTCCTGGTCGAGGCCAAGCAGGCCGGCATCTTCGAGATCCGCAACCTCCCCGACGGCCAGCTGCAGGGCGTGGTCAGCGTGGTGTGCCCGCAGATCCTGTATCCGTACCTGCGCGCGATCGTGTCCGACGTCTGCACGCGCGGGGGCTTCCCGCCGATCCTGCTGACCGAAGTCAACTTCCAGGCCATGTACGAGGCCCAGCAGGCGCAGGCAGCGCAGGGCAGCACGCCCGGCGGCAACGGCAGCGGGCTGATCACCACTGCCAGCTGAGCATGCGCGCTCACGCGTCGGTGGCGCGGCGCGCGCAGCGCCGCTGAACCGGGACGCCTCGTGCGCATCAGCGTGCTGGGCGCCGGAGCGTGGGGTACCGCGCTGGCCATCCACGCGGCGGCCAACAACGAGGTGATGCTGTGGATGCGCGATGCGCGGCAACTGCGGCGCACGCGCGAAGCCGCGTGCAACGAGCGCTATCTGCCGCAGGTGCGCATTCCCGAGCGCGTGGCGTTGACCGCGCAGCGCGAGCAGTCGCTGGCGTTTGCGCGCGACGGTCTGATCATCGTCGCCACGCCGATGGCCGGCCTGCGCGAGCAGCTCGCGGCGGTGCCGGCGGGCCTGCCGGTGCTGTGGTTGAGCAAGGGCTTCGAGCAGGCCACCGGCGCGCTCGGCCACGAGATCGCGCGCGAGCTGCGCGGCGACACACCCTGCGGCGTGGTGTCGGGGCCGAGCTTCGCGCTCGAGGTGGCGCGCGGGCAGCCCACGGCGCTGGTCGCCGCCAGCAGCGACGCCGCGCTGGTGGCGCAGGTCGTCGAGGCGCTGCACGGGCCGACGCTGCGCGTGTACGCGAGCGACGACCCGGTCGGGGTCGAGGTCGGCGGCGCGGTCAAGAACGTGCTGGCGATCGCCACCGGCATCGCCGACGCGCTCGCGCTCGGCCAGAACGCGCGTGCCGCGCTGATCACGCGCGGGCTGGCCGAGATGACGCGGTTGGGCGTCGCGCTGGGTGCGCGCGC
>Ga0335084_10002769_pt1 | contig 16981 bp, 7 predicted proteins | sample Lox_Sample_44_FD_206721 | JGI IMG/M metagenome (GOLD analysis project Ga0335084, IMG submission 206721) | Soil microbial communities from Loxahatchee National Wildlife Refuge, Florida, United States - Lox_Sample_4.4 | ecosystem: Environmental > Terrestrial > Soil > Wetlands | place: USA: Florida... | reverse complement strand
CCCGCCGAACGGCAGGCCGAGGCTGAAGCCGTGTCGCGGGACCGGCGTGAAATTGCAGACCACTAGCACCGGCGGTGTGCCGTCGTTGCCGAGACGCAGCCAGGACAGGACCGAGTTCTCGGGATCGTTCGCCTCGACCCACTGGAAGCCTGCGGTGTCGCAGTCCAACTCGTGCAGCGCCGGCAGCGCGCGATAGAGCCCGTTCAGATCGCGAACCAGGCTGCGCACGCCCTGGTGCCAATGGACATCCATCAAATGCCAGTCCAAGCTCTGCTGGGAGTTCCATTCCTGCCCTTGCGCGAATTCCTGGCCCATGAACAGCAGCTTCTTGCCGGGATGCCCCCACATGAATCCGTAATAGGCTCTGAGATTGGCGAACTTCTGCCAGGCATCGCCCGGCATGCGGCCGAGGATCGATCCCTTGCCGTGAACGACTTCGTCATGGGACAGCGGCAGCACAAAGTTTTCCGAAAACGCATAGAGCAGGCCGAAGGTCATACGATCGTGGATCCAGCGGCGGTGGATCGGCTCCTTGCTCATGTATTCGAGCGTGTCGTGCATCCAACCCATGTTCCACTTGAATCCGAAACCGAGCCCGCCGGTCCAGGTCGGGCGCGAGACTCCCGACCAGGCGGTCGATTCCTCGGCCACAGTCATCACGCCGGGATTTTCGCCATAGGCCAGCTCGTTCATGCGCCGCATGAAGGCGACGGCTTCCAGGTTCTCGTTGCCGCCGTGCCGGTTCGGAATCCATTCGCCGTCCTTGCGCGAGTAGTCGAGGTACAGCATCGAGGCGACGGCATCGACCCGCAAGCCATCGAGATGGAAGTACTCCAACCAATAGAGCGCGTTGGCGTGCAGGAAGTTCGTCACCTCGGCGCGGCCGAAATTGTAGATCAGCGTGCCCCAATCCTGATGCATGCCTTGGCGCGGGTCGGCGTGTTCGTAGAGGGCCGTGCCGTCGAAGTTGCCCAGGCCATGCTGATCGGTCGGGAAATGGCCGGGCACCCAATCCAGCAGCACGCCGATCCCGGCGGCATGACAGCGATCGACGAAACGCGCAAAGGCCTCCGGCGATCCGTGCCGGCTGGTCGGCGCGAATAAGCCGATAGGCTGATAGCCCCAGGAACCGTCGAATGGATGCTCGTTGATCGGCAGCAGCTCTATATGGGTGAAGCCGAGTTCCCGTACATACGGAATCAGACGGTCGGCCAACTCGTCGTAGGTCAGGAACCTGTTGCCGTCGCCGCGCTGCCATGATCCGAGATGGACCTCATAGATGGAGACCGGGGCTATGACCGATTGAGCCTCCCCGCGCGCCGCCAACCAGCCGCCATCGCTCCAAGGCAGAGGCTCGGGCGAGGCCACCCTGGAAGCCGTGCTCGGGCGCAGCTCCGCCTGCCGGCCCAGCGGATCCGCCTTCAGCGGCAGCAGTCTTCCGTCCGCTGCCTTGATCTCGAACTTGTAAAGCGCACCGGCGCCGAGGCCCGGGACGAAGATCTCCCAGACGCCGATGCCCGGCCGGTTGCGCATCGGATGGCGCCGTCCATCCCAGTCATTGAAGTCGCCGACCACCGCGACGCGTCCGGCATTGGGCGCCCAGACCGCGAAGGAAACGCCTGTGGCGCCTTGGTGTTCGATGACATGGGCACCCAGCCGCTCCCAGAGCCGCCGATGGGTGCCCTCGCCGATCAGGTAGTCGTCGACCTCGCCCAGCAGCGGCCCGAAACGATAGGGATCGTCGAACTCCCAGACGCCCCCGTCATTGGCGGCGCGCAGGCGATAGCCGAACCAGACCGGCCGATCCGGGACCAAGCCTTCGAACAGGCCCGGCTCCGCGACTTGGCTCAATGTGGCGACAACTGCCCCGGTCGCGGCATCGATGACCTCGAGCCGAAGTGCCGACGGCACGAAGGCCCGGACCACCAGCCCGCGCTCGACTTCATGCGGCCCAAGCACTGAGAAAATATCGCCGTGTCGCCCATCAACGATTGCGGAGAGAGTGGCCGCGTCGAGCGAGGGCGACATGGCGCCTGTCATGTGGCTTCCGCCTCTTGGCCGTCCGGCGTGACGTTCCAGATTTCCGCAGCATATTCACGGATGGCGCGGTCCGAGCTGAACCAGCCCATCTTGGCGGTGTTGGTCAGGGCGCGGGCCGCCCATTCCTGCTTTTGCAGGAAGGCGGCATCGACCTCGCGCTGCTTCGCGGCATAGGCGGCGAAATCGTCGGTCACCATGAAGTAGTCGCTGTTGCCGAGATCATCGACCAAGGGCACGAAGCGCGTGGGATCGTCCGGCGAGAAGACCCCGCTGCGAACGGAAGCCAGGGCTTCTTCGAGGGCCGGCGCGGCCTTGATGTTGGCCTTTGGGTCCCGCCCCTCGCGGCGCTTGGCTTCGACTTCCTCCGCCCGCAAGCCGAAGATCACGATGTTCTCGGCCCCGACATGATCGTGGAGTTCGATATTGGCGCCGTCGAAGGTTCCGATTGTCAATGCGCCGTTCAGCGCAAACTTCATGTTGCCGGTGCCGGAAGCTTCCATGCCGGCGGTCGAAATCTGCTCCGAGAGATCCGCCGCGGGGATCACCAGTTCGGCCAGGCTGACATTGTAATTCGGCAGGAACAGGACGCGGAGCTTGTCGCGAACCACCGGGTCGCTGTTCACCATGCGGGCGACGTCGTTGATGAGCTTGATGATGAGTTTCGCCCGGTGGTAGCTGGCGGCGGCCTTGCCCGCGAAGACTTTCACGCGCGGCACCCAGTCCCGCATCGGCGCCGACCGGATCGCGTTGTAATGCGCAATCGTCTCCAGGATGTTCAGAAGCTGGCGCTTGTATTCGTGCATGCGCTTGATCTGGACGTCGAACATGCTGTCCGGGTCCAATTGCAGGCGCATCTGGCGCCCGACCGAGGCGACGAGGCGTTCTTTGTTCTGCCGCTTCGCCTGCATGAACCGTTCCCGAAAACCGGCGTCCTGGACCAGCGGCAACAGCTTCTCCAGCTGGTCGGCGTCGCCGATCCACCCGGTTCCGATCGCCTCGCAGATCAGGTCGGCGAGGGGCGGATTGCACTCCAGCAGCCATCGGCGGACGGTGATGCCGTTGGTGATATGGGTGATCCGGTCGGGATAAAGCTGGTTCAGGTCCCGGAACACGGTCTCGCGCATCAGCTTGCCGTGCAGCCCGGAGACGCCATTGACCCGACGCGATCCGACAAAGGCGAGATGGCCCATCCGAACCCGGCGGCCGCTGTTTTCGTTGATCAGCGAGAGCGAGGCCAGACGGTCGGCGGCAATCTCCTTGCGCTCGGACACCTGCGCCAGGTGCAGGGCGTTGATCTGATAGATGATCTGCATGTGCCGGGGCAGCAGCCGCTCGAGCAGCTGCACCGGCCAGCTCTCCAGCGCCTCCGGGAGCAGCGTATGGTTGGTGTAAGCGATGGTCGCGCGCGTCAGTTCCATGGCGGTCCGCAGGACGAGCTTGTGCTCGTCGATGAGTATTCGGACCAATTCGGCGACCGCGAGCGCCGGATGCGTGTCATTCAGCTGAATGGTCGCCGATTTCGGCAGGTTGGCGATCGTCCCGTGCAGACTGAGATGGCGCCGGACCAGGTCCTGCAAGGAAGCGGAAACGAAGAAGTATTCCTGCTTCAGCCGCAATTCCTGGCCGGCCGGAGTGGAATCGTCCGGATAGAGCACGCGCGAGATGTTGGTCGCGCGCACCTGCTCCGCGAAAGCGTCGAGATATTGTCCACGGTTGAAATCGTCGAATTGCATCGGCGTCGCCGGCCGGGCCGACCAGAGGCGCAGGGTGTTGACCCGGTGCCCTTCCCAGCCCACGACCGGTGTATCGTAGGCGACGGCGACGACGAACTCCGCGGGGCGCCATTCGAACGCGGTCCCGCTGGCATCCTTGGGCTCGACGCGACCGCCGAAGCCGATATTGAAGGTTACTTCCGGTCGCTCGAACTCCCAGGGATTGCCGAAAGCCAGCCAGTCTTCCGGGGTTTCGGTCTGCCATCCGTCGCGGATCATTTGGCGGAACAGGCCATTCTCGTATCGGATGCCATAGCCGAAGCCGGCAAGACCCACGCTCGCCATGCTCTCCATGAAGCAGGCGGCCAGTCGGCCGAGGCCGCCATTGCCAAGAGCCGCGTCCGGCTCGGCGTTGTGGAGCGCGTCAAAGTCCACACCCAGTTCCGATAGCGCGGCGCGGCACGCGGTCATAACGCCGAGGTTGCTGAGCGAATCGATCAGCAGCCGTCCGATCAGAAACTCCAGTGACAGGTAGTAGACCCGCTTTTCGGATCTGGAATAAGTGCGCCGCGTGGTTTCAAGCCAATGATCGACCATCCGATCGCGGACCGAGAGTGCGGTGGCAATGTACCAGTCGTGAACGCTGGCGTGTTCTGGATCCTTTCCGACAACATACAGCAGCTTGCTCTTGATGGCCTCCTTTAAGGTGGCTATTTGCTGTTGATCCGTTTGCCCACTCGTCTCGTTCACTGCCGTTCAGTTCCATTTTTGAGGGGTGTGATCCGGTCCGTCGCTCCGAATCACGCCGTATTAAGGCAAAATGCCGGACAGTCGAATCCTGGGCGCACAGGCAGAGCTGCGTCGCCACAGATCCTTAGCCTGATCTATTCAGACCGAAGGCCTACACTGAGCGAAGTGGCCGTGGCCGTAAAGGGGCTAACAAGCTGCTCCACGCACCGCAGTTCGGCACCGGCGACCTCCGCCGTGAGCGCGGGGGCCGGCAAATTCGCGAACCGGCTCTACTATGCTGCATCCGTCCGCCGGGGGTGTCGACGGAGTGGCGCTCCAGCATTCCGCAACGCTAGGCGTCACCGGTAGTTAGGACTGGTCAGCGCGCGAGTTGACCGGCGGCCGGTTCGACGCGCATGCTGAGAGGCCGATTTTGGAGATTGCAAGAATGGCCACCCAGGCCGACACGCCAATGGCGAGTGTTCGCTGCCGCACCAGGACTGGCCAACTAGCGCATATTCGAACCGTCGACAGAGCGATCCGCTTCATTGACACCGAGTTAGAGGTGCCGATTGCCGAGCAAGCCGGATTCCGGGTTGCTAAGGAAACGCTGCACCGAGTGCTCGAGGGAGAGATCTTAATCGACGAGGCGCGCAAGTCCTTCGTGGCCGCGCTGAAGGAAGCGAACCTGTTTGTCCCATGAAATCGCCTTACGTTTTCTACCGTTGTGCTGTGTGGTGCTCGCCGTGATGAACGCCACTGCATTTGGCCAGAACCTCGCGGCCCGCCGCCGGCGATTAGAGCGCTTACGCACGCCTTGCTCCGCTCAGGCGCTGTGACCGCTTTGTGCGCCATCAGCAGACATTGGTAGCTGCTATTTAAAACTCGAGATCCAGGAATGGATCAATCGAACCCTGGCGCTTGAGCAGTTGCTCTCCAAAATCATCCCGGGTCGCCAATACGGAAAGTGCGATCAATAGCAGTTTCTGGCTTGACCGAACGCCTGTGCGTTCCTTCGCCGCATCAAGCAGCCGGCGAGACACACGAGCAGATATAGCTACAGATGAAGAGTCGCCGAGCAGTCCCAATGCTTGAGCTTCATCGAGCGCGGCGTCTGCCCAATTCCTATGCGTCGCCTTGCGAGGTGGCATATTGCGTCTCCGATCCAGCCTCTGGCAGCGATGCGAATTGTACCGCAGTTCATTTACGGAGTCTGCTTAGCGCCAATAACCGACATCAACGACGTTTAGCCGTCTTTGCCTCGGGTCCGAAGATCCTCTTAGGACCCCAGGAAGATAAAGATTCCCGCTCGATCTTCGGCCAGTGCAAGCCCTGGCCACTTGGTGTGATTTCGACGGTCGCTAACTCGCTGTGACTCGCCCGTCGAAGTTCGGCCACCAGCTCTCGGCTGAACCGAAGCTCCAATCCAGAGTCGGGGGACACCACAATGGAGCCGTTCTTCCGGACGTACTTCGGCGTGATTGCTCGTTGTTTCCGCATGCGAGCAAGTCTAGCGTGCGCAATCACCGGCGAAAAGCAGAGCAATCATCTGGTTCGCTAAGCGCCAACAGCGGGCACTCAGGTCGAAGCCTGCTTACAAGGTGGACAGCCACCAAGCGATGGCCTTGATGTCCGCGTCGGACAGCGGCGCCACGTTGTTGCGCATGACTGAATCGGTGTCGTTGGACCGCGCCCCGCTCTTGAAGTCCATCACCTGCTTGAAGACATAGGTGGCTGCCTGGCCGGCGAGCTTCGGGTATTGCGGCATGATCGGCGTCTTCGCGTCCTCGCCGTGGCAGGCGATGCAGTTGGCGCTCTTGAACAGCTCGGCGCCCTTGGCGGCGAGTTCGGGCGTGCCCTTGACCTCCTCCACCTCGGCCGGCGCCGGTGCCGGCTTGGTCGCGACCTCCTGCGTGAAGGCGTCCTCCAGGTTCCGGTCCTTGCCGTGGTTCTGCAGCAGCATGGTCACCAGCGCCGTCTCTTCCGGGTTCAATCCGGCGCGCACGGTCATCACCTTCAAGGCCTGCGGCCACTGATTGGCGGTGAAGTCGCCCGGGCGGCGCAGCGAATGGCAGCGCGTGCAATGCGAGAAATAGATGTCGCCCGCGGCCCGCCAGATGCCGTCGAGATCGGTAGAGGTGTCCTTCTCGGCGATCCAGCCGGTCACGGTCACGTACTGCCAGGAGGCGCCGTAATCGTCCTCCTTGCTGTCGTGGCCCACGCGGTTCTTCCGGCCTTTGTCGTTGAGCTTCAGCATATTGATGCGGATGCCGGCATCCTTGAACAGGTAGAGATCGCCGCCAGCCGGAGACCAGCCGGTGATCTCGACCTTGACGTAGCCTCCCTTGTGCCCCTTGACCGTCAGCGGAGTCGAAGGCTGCACCGTGCCGATCGCGGTGCCGCCGGCGGACGCCGCGAGCGTCGTCAAGGTGCTGGCGTAGAGCTGGCTGTCCTCTGCGTTGCCCGCGCTCGCGCCCAGCACCAGCAGCACGAACGGCACCACAACCCGTGCCAGCACTCCGCCGGGCCGAAATGGCAGCAGACCCGCGCACATAGTCATGATCGTTTCCCTACTGGTCGGAACGGCGCCCGGCCGGGAAGACCGGTCGGGCGCCCAGGCCTCAGGCGCCTTCCGGAACTTCGAAGGCGGTCACGCGCGGCGGCGCGTCCTTGTACTTCTCGATCTCGACCAGCACGGTGTTGGCCACGTTGCCCTGGGAGAGCTTCGAAGTGCCTTTGTCGAGGGTCAGCACGTTGATGTTGCCGTGTTTGCACATGGCGCCGACCTCGCCGGGCTTGTCCGGGTCGTACCAGGCGCCTTCCTGCAGCATGACCACGCCCTGGCGGATCCGATCGGTCACGATCGCCCCCGCCAGCAAAGCGCCGCGGTCGTTGAACACCTTGACTACGTCGCCATCAGCGATGCCCCGGGTCTTCGCATCGTCCGGGTTGAGCCAGATCGGCTCGCGGCCGGCCACCTCATAGAGCTCCCTGAGCCAAGTGTTGTTCATCTGCGAGTGCAGCCGATAGTTCGGGTGCGGCGAGACGATGTGCAGCGGGTACTTGGCCGTCAGGCTGGAGCCCAGCCATTCGGCCGGCTCCATCCAGGTCGGATGGCCCGGGCAATCGTCGTAGCCGAAGTCGGCAATAGTCTTTGAAAAAATCTCGATCTTGCCCGAGGGCGTGCCCAGCGCATTGGCGATGGGGTCGGCGCGGAACTCGCTGTACCGCGTGTAGTTCCTGGCCTCCTTCGGCACCGGGAACTCGAACACGCCCGGGCCCTTCCAGAAATCGGCAAAGGCCGGCATCTTCAGGCCGTCCTTCTTGGCCGCGGCCAGCGCATCGTTGTAAATCGACTCAATCCACTGCATCTCGCTCTTGCCGTCGGTGTACTTGTCCTTGAAGCCGAGCTTCTCCGCGATGCCGGTGAAGATGTCGAAGTCGCTCTTCGAGTCCCATTGGGATTCGACCAGCTGCGGCATGGCGATGATGTACTTGCCGCTGTACTCGCTCACCGATTCGATGTCGTTCCGTTCGAAGGTAGTGTTCACCGGCAGCACGATGTCAGCAAACTTCGCCGTTGCGGTCCAGTAGGGCTCGTTGACGATGATCGTCTCCGGCTTCTGCCAGGCCTTGATCTGCTTGTTGCGGTCGAACTGATGCGTGAACGGGTTGCCGCCCGCCCAATAGATTAGCTTGATGTCCGGGAAGGTGATCTTTGTGCCGTTGTAGTCGATCGTGCCGCCCGGATTGAGCAGCATGTCGTTGAGGGCGTGGCAGTAGGGGATCGCATCCTTCACCGGATTGTCGCCGGCGCTGATGCCGCCGAGAGCTGCTGATTTCGCAGTCAGGGAGCCGCCGTTTGCATAGTGGTAGCTAAGCCCGAAGCCGCCACCCGGCAAGCCGATCTGGCCGATCATCGCTGAGAGGGTCATCAGCATCCAGTACGTCTGCTCGCCGTGATCCTGGCGCTGGATCGCCCAGCCGCTCATGATCATAGTGCGGCCTTTCACCAGCCGCCGCGCCAGCTCCTTGATCTTATCGGCAGGGACGGTGGTGATCTTCTCGGCCCATTCCGGCGTCTTCGGCGTGTTGTCGTCCTCGCCCAGTAAATACGGCAGGAATTTCTTGAAGCCGACGGTATAGGTATCGACGAATTTCTGGTCGTACAGCTTCTCAGTGTAGAGCACATGGGCCAATGCGAGCATCAAAGCTGTGTCAGTGTTCGGCCGCGGGGCGACCCACTGAGCATTGAAGTACTGGGCCTCGTCCGTCACTCGGGGGTCGATCGAGATGACCGGCGTACCCTTCTTCTTCAGCTTCGCCATGTACTCGTACGCGCTATGGTCGGTCGGAGTCCAGCCGATCTGGTTGTTCTTGAACAGATTGCAGCCCCACAACACGACTAGGTCCGAGTGGTCGAGGACCGTGGTCCAGGCGGTGGGCTGGCTGTAGACCTCGGTTCCGCCGACGATGTGCGGCATGATCACCATTGCCGCCGAAATGCTGAAGTCGCCCGTGTTGTCGGTGTAGCCGCCATTGAGACCAAGCATTCGGCGCAGCAGGACCGGTGACGCATGCAGCTTGCCGACCGAATGCCAGTCTGTGGTACCGGTGTGGATTGCGCTAGGGCCATAGGCCTTCTTCACCCGATCGAGCTCGGCGGCAACCAGGGTGAAGGCCTCGTCCCAGCTTACGCGGACGAACTCGTCCTTGCCGCGCATCGTGGTGTCGCTCTTTGCGCCGTCCTTCAGGAATCCTTGTCGGACCATCGGGTATTTGACTCGGGTTGGCGAGTAGACGGCATCCTGGAAGGCCTGGATCACCGGCGATGGTGCGAAGGCATCCTTCTCATATGGGGTCACTCCAGCCAAGCGCCCTGCCTCGACACTTGCGCGGATGATGCCCCAGTGGGTGGCCGTCAGACGATTGCTCGATTCGAGCAGGGGCGAGGTTAGCAGTGAATGAGCGGATACCTCCGTCGACCAGGCACCGGCGAGCGCCCCAAGGGCCGCCGACTGTGCTGCGAACATTCTGCGGGTGAGTTTCATGGGTCGTGTCCTGCTCCGTGTGAGGCAGATCCGAGCCCCGGGCGTTCTCTGCGGCTGGTATCGGCAGCGGGCACCGGGTCTGCGTCGCAAAACAATGCGGCCATCTCCGCAGCTCACTTTGCTCCAGATCAATTCTGCGCGCGTTCGTGGTGCTACATCTCGTCGCGCCCCGAAGGTCTGTCCCCCCCGTTTGCGGTCAAAGGCCAATGAGTGTCCGAGTAGCGGGCTGACGGAGCACGCCTTCCCGGTAACCGATGTTGCACATCCGGATCCTGGGAACATCGTCGAGGGTCTTGCCAGGGCACTTCGGTCGGCGGACTTATGCCCATCCTTTCTGACCAGCTAGATTCCCTGCTTGGCGTCAGCTGACACATCGGCAGGATCTGTGGATGCCAAGACGATCTCAATCATGGGATGCCCTAGTGAATGCCGTCTTTCTCGCAGCCGGGGTCGCCTATGGGGTTCAGCTTATCCTCCTCGGGATGCTTCATTTGGGCGGGAGGTACAGCATCATCTCGCACGCTGTCAGCGACTACGGTGTTGGTGGGACGCGCCGGCTTTTTATCGCGTACGGCCTAGTCGGCTGCCTCGCCAGTATAATGTTCGCTTGGGCCTTGTTCGACGATGGTCGTTTCCCGAGACGAGGCTGGCTCTGCCTCGTGCTCGTGGCCGTGTTGCGGCTCGGTGTACTTGCATTTCCAACAGATCTGAAAGGAACGCGACCGACGCGGAGCGGGAGGCTGCACTACGCCTTCGCGATCGCGAGCTTCGCGTTCCTCTACATGGCGATCGACAGCCTGCATCCGATCGCATTCGCTTTGGTCGCCAAAGCTGCGATTGCGCCCTTAGTCGGACTCAGATGGCTTTTTGATCCGGCAATCTGTTCCGGTTGAGTTGCGCGCAGCAACCAAGCTGCGACCAGCGATCCACGCCGAGCGGCCGCTATGCGCCAGATGCTGCCATCACGCCATCAGGTTAGGTCGATCCGCTAACGGCGTTTTGGGACGCTCACTAGTGGCGTTTTGGGCCGAAACGGGCACGAGCGAAAATATGAGGCCTTAGAGTCCGCTTCGCGGCAGAAACGGTCATCCGGAAAACGGCGAACATCCCTTGCCCCCTAAAAGCTTCGTTCGCTTCTTGGGCTGACGAACGTCGCCGGGGCGCACGGGAGGGATCATCCGATCACGCCGCTGGAACCGGCTGCCGCACGCAAAGAACACCGGCTTACGATGGAGGTGGAGGGATCAGAACGAGCTTCCCGGGATAGGTCTTCGCCGCGAAATCCACCTGCGCCTTCGCAATATCTCGTAGCGGATAAGTCTTGGAAACCAAAGGTCTGACCTTACCCTGCTTTACCAGTTCGATCAGCTCGGCAAAGACCTTTCGCGGCGTGTAGGTGCAGCCGAAGATGGTGAGGTCGTTGAGATAGATGGTTCGCAGGTCAGCCTGTACAATCGGCCCGGCGATCGCTCCTGAAATCGCATATCGCCCTCCGGGCGCCAGCGAGTCGAGAACTTGCGCAATGCCCGGACCGCCGACCACGTCTATCGCGGCCGAGAAAACTCCCGGTTCCAACCGCGCATCGCGATCCAGGGTGGACTTGGCACCCGCAGCCCTCACCGCGGTTTGTTTGTGGGGACTCGCGATGGCGGTGACTTCGGCCCCGAAGAGAGTTGCAAGTTCGACGACCGCGAGTCCGACACCACCGGATGCACCAGTGACAAGCACTTTGTCTCCCCGGCGGACACCGGCGCGTTTGAGCAGGTTGATCGCAGTACCGTGACTACACGGAATTGCCGCAATTTCCACGTCGGTGAGGGACGAGCTGCTGACGTCGTAAAGCTGATCGGCGGGAATCGAACAGAACTGGGCAAAGGCGCCGTCATATTCCGAGCCAATGGCGACGAAGCGCATGGGATGAATATCGGTCGGCACGGGTTGATTGATGGGGCAGGTTACGCGCATCCCGAGGCGCAGGTTTTTCACCCCGTCGCCCAAAGCCACCACTTCTCCGCACAGGTCACCTCCCTGGATGCGGGGAAAAGACAATGCCCCGGACCATCCGCCCGCTTCGATCTGCACGCCTTCGCCGATCTCTTGAGTGCCGACTGACACTGATTTTGAATACCAGCCGATCCGCGTATTGATATCCGTGTTGTTGACGCCGGCTGCGAGGACCCGGACCAGGACACGGCCCGGCGCGGGTAGCGGCGTCGGGATTCGCTCATTCCAGACGAGCTTTTCCGGGCCGCCATGCCCGACCAATTGAACCCCTTGCATGAACGGCGGGATCATCACTCGAAACCTTCGACTCGCGCTATGGTGCTTGCCGCAGACAAGGGCGCGCTGGTGGACAGGGCGTCGCCAGGCAACATCCACATCCGCGCCTTGGCTCGCTCCTTATTGCCGAGAATCAACCGCGCGACAACTCTTAACGGGCTTGCTCGACCGCCGGGCCGGGGAGTGAAACTCTACCTCGCGATCTCGGCCTCATCGAGCTGGCGCAAAGAGACGCCGCAATCTTCATAAGCATCGGCAAGCCCCCCAGCATGGCTGAGCGCGGAGCTTTTAATTGCTGACGCAATGAAGTGGACGGCGACGGTCCACGTGCGCCGATCCGAGCGCGATGATTTCACCAAGAGCCGCTCCTGCTGAGAATGATACGGCATCAAGCGTAGACCGACCGTTAGGTCTGCTATGCGCCATCACCGGACGTTGGGGAGAACGCACACGAGATCGTGGCCGCGCCAATTTTATGTTGATGACATGCGAGTTTGCGCTCATACCGTCAGCCGGATCGCGCGTCGTAGCGTCGCGATCCCGCTCCGCATACAGGCAGAGCCCTCCGAGCGTTGCCTATGATGTTCTGTCAGTGCCGACTCCGAACCTGCGGTGCTTGCCTACTCAGCTGCATCTCGGTGGATCGCCGGGGCTTTCGGGACGACGAGTTGTGCGATCGGGAATGGGAGTGGAAGAATTCAATGTCCACTCGGTGAAATTGCCCTTCCTGTCGTCGTCGATCAGAAAATACGAATTGGGCGGAAACGCACCCGCCGCGAGCCACCGGAATCAGGCACTGCGCAATTCAGCCGACCAGCCTTGATGCGAAGCCTTCCCGACAACCAGCGAGGAAAGGACCAGGCGCACCAACTCAGCCTGCCGATCCGTATTCGTCTTCAGGAAGACGGCCGCAAGATGCGTCTTCACCGTATTCTCCGACAGCCCCCGTTCCACTCCAAAATCCTTCTTCGTCTTACCGGAAACAAGCGCTCCACAGAGCGCCGCCTCCATCTTCGTCATCCCATACGTGCGCATCAGGACGTCCGCGTCAGGAACCGCCGACTCTTCCGGATCCTTGATGAAGACGAGACCGCCACGGCCGCCCTCGCTTGCGACAGGCGGCAGTGCGGTCACGACATAGGGGCGCGCTCCTGATTTTCGCCGCACGCAGACGCTCGGCTCTTCGGCGTCGGCAGGCGCGAGACCGGAGAGCACCCCGACCAGCCTCGCAAGTCCGGCATCGTCCTCCAGGGACTCCGCGTGAAGACGCCCCGAACGCCAGATCAGACCGTCTCCGGATTTCATGATCCGCTCGGCCGCCTTGTTCATCACGACTGTTTGAAGCGCGCCGCCGATCGAAATGACGCCGATGCCGATGCTGTCGAATCCGGCCAATCCGGAGCCGATCACCGATCTCTGCTCCGCCAGCTGCCAATGAATCGAAAATGCCCGCCGCAGATGCGGCGCAAGAGACGTGAGGACGTAGTCCTCGATGCCGTCCGTATCCTCATTCCATTTCGGCTTGACCACGTTGATGACGGTGACCGGAACGATCCCGCGGTTTCCGCCGATCCCGATAAGATGAAGATCGCGCGCGCCGACCGGCAGCATATGGTCACTGTAGATCTCGCTGCGAAGCAGCTCTTTCATAGGCGTGACGTCGCGAATCCGCTCTCTCCGCCTGATTTCGTCCGGACGCGCTCCAATCGCCATGCGGATGACGTCCTTCCGACGGTGGTAGCGAGCATACATTTCGATCACTCCCCGAGGAGTCCCCCTGCTCGCAGCCCAGAACGCCGCCTGCTCCGGCGTCTTCGGCTTCAGGACTGCGCAGGCTCCACATAAACCTCCGGTGAGATCGACGATCTCGTCCATGACCGAGGCCCACACCTCGGGGTTCATGCTTGCCGCGTAGATCTTGTCGGTCAGCGCGAAGAGCTGTCGATCGACCTCTGGTCGATCGCCCTGCATCATTCCCATCTCAGGTCACGGCTCCTCTGTTCCCCGAACGAGCCACTGTTCCCCGAACGAGCCACGGATATTCTATCACAACGATTGAGCGTGAAAAGAGGACGAGGGATGGTTCCGAGGAACCGGACTTCATGCCGACATATCAATGTATTGCGGCGCGTGCGACGACGAACGTCATATCTCGACCATACCTGCCGGCCGCTTCCGGTCCGACCCCGCCCGGCGTCCGCGGCCCAGCGCCAGCCCGACATCCACCCGCATGGAGACTGCCTCGCGCTTGATGAAGCCGATGCCCAAATCGCGCAGGCTGACTGGCAGCCGTCCCTAAAGGACTACCGCCGCCGGATTATTGACGATCTCGTTCAGATGATTGCCCGAGATCTGCACCACGGTGTCGGTCGCGGCGTCGAAGCTGCCGTTGTGATTCACGTCGACATAGACTCTCGTGTCGGTGCCGTCCGTTTCCACGACTGCGCCGCTGGAGCCGAAGGCGGTCCCCGGCCCGGCCCCGAACGAGCCCACGGTCGCGCCGTTGACCACGCCGGGTGCGGCGCCGAGGGCGCTGAAGTCCAGCGTGTCGCCCTCACCCGTGAAATCGAAGCCGGAGATGACGTCCATGTGGTTGAGGACCGAGTCGCCGTCGGTGAGGAAGGTGTAAGCATCCGCTCCGGTGCCGCCGTCGAGCGCGTCCGCGCCGGCTCCGCCCACGATCACGTCGTTGCCGGTGCCACCCTTGATGTCGTCGTCGCCCTTGCCGCCGAGGATAGTGAGGTCGTTCTGCATCAGGGACGCATCGATATGCGCCTCAACCGATCTCGAAGCATCGATCTTCTCGATCTCCGCCGCGTCGGCGTTGGCACCCAGCGTGACATCATAGGTCCCACCGTCGAGCCGCACCCACTGCATATGCGTGACATCCGCGAGGTCGGTATCGGTCAGGGTGGTATCGGTCTGGAACTGCAGAGTGTTGATGCCGCCCCCGCCATCGATTGTGTCGGAGGAATTGAGTAGGCCGCTCTCACGGACCTGGAGGTTATCGTCGGCCGCGCCGAACGTCACGGTGTCGTTGCCGTGGCCGATGACCACCTCCAGCGCGTCCGACCGTGCGGTCCCATCGACCGTCAGGTTGCCCAGCATGTGCGGAGCGTACACCTGACCGATGCCGGCGAGATCGGACAGGTGGCCGAGCGTGATCGAGATATCGTACTTGTTCCCATGGTAGTCATCACGGGCGTCGATAGCCTCCACGTTGGTCACGTTCGCGAAGGCGCTGTCGTCGAGCGACGCGCCGCCCGGGCTGGCTCGGTTCTCGAACGCGATGGCGTCCCAACCGAGCCCGCCGTTGACTTGGTCGTTCTTGTCAAGATGGGACCCGCCGCTGCCGTCGTCGTCGAAAGCGATCCAGTCGTTGCCGGCGCCGCCGATGATCTTGTCCTCGCCGCCGCCGGTGAAGGTCGAGATGTTGTTGGTGGTGCTGGTCACCTGGGATGCATCGATCACGTCGTTGCCGTGCAGCGAACGCTCGACCCAGACGCTGAACGTCTTACTGCCGTCGTAGCCCTCCGTCCCGCTACTGGTCAGGAAATCGTCCTTGATAGTGAGGTGTATCGACTTGGTCGGATCGGAATCATAGACATCAAGTTCCTCGACGTTCTTGAAGCCCTTGAACTGATCGGAGGTATAGGTCCCGCCAGCCACCACGACGTCGTCATAGCCATCGCCGCCGTTGATCTTGTCGGCCGCGGTGAGTTCGCCGGGCTGGGCGAAGAAGAAATAGTTGTCGCCGGCAGAGCCGACGATCGTGTCGGCGCCCTTGCCGCCGCCGCCCTCGACCGCGATGTAGGTCGAGGCATCGACCCCGGAGATGTCGATCAAGTCGCTGCCCTTGCCGCCGCTGACCACGAAGGCGAAGTGATCATAGACGGCACCATTCACGCTGACATCGGCGCCGGTGTCGGCGTTACTGGCGATCGAATCCGGAACGACAATCTTGTTGCCGGAATCGGATAGTTGAATGTGGTCGATATTCGCGACGTTCGCAAAGGCGGCGGCCGCGATGGCGCCGCCGGTCGTGAACTGCAGCGTGTCCGATCCGTTGCCGCCGTCGATCGTGTCGTTCTTGTCGAAACTCTTGGCATCGATCTCGACGACGTCGTCGCCGTCACCGCCGGTGATCGTGTTGATCTTGGAGCCGGCCATGATCAGGAGGCCGTTCGACGTTCCGCAAGCATCGATCGTCACGTCGACTCCGGCCAAGGCTGCATTCACCGTCTGCAGCCCCGACGCGTCCCAGTCGCCGCCGAGCGTGAGGGAATAGGATCCGGACTTCGCCGCCGCCAGCCGCAGAATCTCGACGTTGACGATCCCGTTGAACGATGCGTCGGCGATCGGGCCGCCATCGTCCAGAAGCACCACCTCGTCCGCCCCGCCGGAGCCGCCGTCGATCGTGTCGTTGCCGTCGAAGTACTGCGACTTGAAGCGGAAGCTGTCGGCGTCGCCCCGGTCGGTTCCGGGCCCGGCCGCCAGGAACTGCATGTCGGTCTGTCCGGCGACGAAGATATCGTCGCCGGCACCACCCTCGACCGACAAGGACTTGCCGCTGTAGTTCGAGAAATCGAAGGTGAAGGATTCCTTCGTATTGCTCGATGTCTCCGTGACGAAGCCGATCCCGGCGTCGGCGACGAAAGCGGCAAAATTGGCGCCGGCGGTGAGCGACTGTCCCGCGGCAGCGTTGTCGAACATCAGGTTCGTGAAGCTGGTGACCTTGGTCAGGCCGGCGAAGTAGGCATCCGTCAGCTTGACCGCGTCGGTCAGTCGGAGATCCCTGAAGGTCGCGTCGCCGCCGTCAAGTTGATCGGCCGCGTTGAGCTTGGACGAGAGGATCAGAACCTGGTTCTCGAGGCCTCCCAATCCGCCGAGCTGGATGTTGTCGGCTCCGGTGCCGGCGATCACCTCCAGCGCGTTGCTCATCCCCGTCGCATCGAGGGTCAAGCCGCCGGCGACCTTCGAGGCGTCGATCATTTCGAGGCCGGAGCCGTCGGCATAGTCGTTCCCGTCGCCGAGCGTGACAACCTGCTCGCCGGTGCCGTCGAAGACCAGGCGCTCGACGCTGGCGAAACCCTCGAAATCGCCGTCCACGAGTGAAGTCGCCACAGAGTTCTTAGCGTCGAACGAGTCCAGGATCCTGACCTCATCCGT
>Ga0335084_10002768_pt1 | contig 16984 bp, 15 predicted proteins | sample Lox_Sample_44_FD_206721 | JGI IMG/M metagenome (GOLD analysis project Ga0335084, IMG submission 206721) | Soil microbial communities from Loxahatchee National Wildlife Refuge, Florida, United States - Lox_Sample_4.4 | ecosystem: Environmental > Terrestrial > Soil > Wetlands | place: USA... | reverse complement strand
CCGGTTGCGCGGCACGCAGCTTCATCACGTCCTCGGGCCGCATCTCGACCAGCTTGGCGCCGTCTTCGTGGACCGAATCGAGGATCTTCACCGCTGCGCCCTCGACCGCCCGCCTGGCGAGCTTGCGCGGCCGTGCGATCGAGGCGAGAAAGTGCTCGAGCGGCAACGCGCGGCGCGCGAGCCGGACGCCGGAGGAAGCGAGGCGGACGCCGAGCGGCGGGAGGATGATGAAGCGCTGGATCGAAGCGATGGCTGTGCTCCGTGCTGGATTCCGGTGCGAACCGCTTGGGGGGCTGATTTACTAGGGCATCGACCGCTCTGAGGCCGCGCGGGCCGCGCGCTCCCGGACGAGCTGGTTCGCGAGCCCGACCACGAATACGACATTGGCGGTCAGGTACCGCCTCCAAAGCCGGGCGGGCTCCATGAGCAGGCGGTGGAGCCATTCCAGACCCAGGGTCTGCAGCCATCCCGGGGCGCGCTTCAGCCGGCCGGAGTGGAAGTCGAAAGCGGCGCCGACTCCAAGCGTGACCGACGGAATTCGGCCGCGGTGCTCCGCCATCCAGCGCTCCTGTTTCGGGCAGCCGAGACCCACGAACACCAGTCCGGCGCCGGAAGCGTTGATGCGCTGACAGACGTCGGCATCCTCGGCAGCGGTGAGCGGCTGGAACGGCGGCGCAATCGCTCCGGCCAACCGGAGGCGCGGGAACGCCGCCAGTAATTGCGCCTGCAGGTCGCGCAGCGTTTCCCCAGTGCTGCCGTAGAGGAACACGCCGATTCCCTCCTCGGCCGCAAGCGCGCACAGTTGCAGCATCGCATCCGGACCCGCGATGCGCTCCTGACCGGGATGGCCGAGCCGGCGCATCGCCCACGCGACCGGCGCCCCGTCGGCGACCACCAGATCGGCGCCGTTGACAACCTCCCGGAACGCCGGATCGCGGTGGGCAGTGACCGCCGAGTGGACGTTGCAGAAGCAGACGGATCTCGATTCGCGGTCCCGCGCCCACGCCACGATCCGTCTCTGCGCCTCGTCGCCGGTCACGGCGTCGACGAGAACGTCGAGCACGTTTCGCCGCTCACGCGCTATTGAGCTTCGATCCGCGCGCTCGATGCTGATACCGCCTCCGCCGCCTGGTTGTATACGTTCAGGAGACTAGCGTAGTTGCTCTGCGGCGTGTACCTCGCCTCGTACACCTGCCGCGCGTTCTCGCCCATCCGGCGGCACGCGGCGGGACTGTCGCGCACCTGCCGGAGGCACCGCGCGAGATCCTCGGCCGAGCCGGCCTCGAACAGCAGCCCGGTACGGCTGTCCTCGACGATTTCGGGCAGCGGCCCTAGGCGACTCGCGATTACCGGCAGCCCGCAGGCGAACGCCTCCACGATGGTGCGCGGGAAGCCTTCGAAGCAGATGCTCGGCAGCACCAGGCATGCGGCTTCGCGCATGCGCTCGATGACTTCGGCGTGCGGAAGGGCGCCGAGCCATCGCGTGCGAACCGGGACCTCCGGGGCCCGCTCGGGGCCGTCGCCGACCACCGTCAGCTCGAGGTCGGGAAGCATTGCGACGGCGCGCAACAGCACGTCGATTCCCTTCTCCCTCGACAAACGGCCGACGAACAGCGCCCCGCTGCGCGGGCCCTCGTCCGGCCGCTCGACGTCGACGAAGTTCGGCTTGACCGCGATCCGTTCGGGCGGCAGCCCGCCCGCGACGAACTTGGCGCGGGCGAACTGCGTCAGCGCGATGAATCGGGCGACGCGTCCAGGGTACGTCCCCGCGGCGCGATGAAGGGTGATCGAGGCCGTTAGGGCGGCCGATTGCGGCACCGAGCCCCGATAGCACCCGTGCCACACCGCCCGCCACGGCACTCGCCCGAGGCAGTCCTCGCAGATCCTGCCGTCCCGCAGGAACGTTCCCTCGGGGCAGAGGAGCCGGAAGTTGTGCAGCGTCTGGACGACGGGCACCGACAACGAGCGGCCGATCCAGAACACCGCCGGCGACACGAGCGGGAAGACGTTGTGGACGTGGATGACCTGGGGGCGGAAGCTCGCGGCGAGCGCCGCGAGTTCGCGCGCGGTCCGGCGCGACCACACCACGTCGCGCGCCAGGCCGAGCCGCGGGTGCGCGCCGATCTCGCTGCTGTGGCGTCCGTAGAGGCGCACTTCGTGACCCTGCGACGACAGGAGCTCCGCTTCCGCCTCGACGACCGCGTCTTCACCGCCGCGCCGCTGATAGAAGTTGTGAACCAGCAGCGTCCGCGGGCGGTTCAGGCCGGGCATGGTTGACCCCGCTCCACTGGGCGGCGATGCTTAGCGGTGTTCGCCATGCGGTCGAAAGCGTGCGTCATGCCTCATTCGACGGATTCTAGTCGCCGACCCCGCCGGCGCTTCGGCTCGCCGCGCGACCGCAGCCGGTTTCTGCGTAGCGCCGGCGCGATCGGGCTCGCCTGCGCGCTCGCCGCCGGCCCGGCCCGGGCGACCGAAGCGCTCGGGCCGTCGCCGCCGCTGGACCGCACCTATTTCGGAATGCACATCCACAATCTCGGCAGCCGCAGCACCGCATGGCCGGCGACGGTCGACTTCGGTGCGCTGAGGCTGTGGGACACTTACACCGGGTGGCTGAATCTCGAGCCCCGGCGCGGCGAGTGGCAGTTCGAGCAGCTGGACTTCATCGTCGCAGAGGCGAACCGGCGCGCTGTACCCGTGCTGCTCACGCTGGGCAGCACGCCGCGCTGGGCTTCGGCGCGGCCGGACGAGCCGTGCAGCTACGGCACAGGCTGCGCGGCGGAGCCCCGCGATCTCGCGGACTGGGAGCGGTACGTGCGTACGGTCGCCACCCGGTACCGCGGACGCATCGAGTGCTACGAGGTCTGGAACGAGTTCCAGCTTCCGCGCACCGAGGATCCGACCGACATCCGACGGGCGATCCATTTCTACTCCGGCGACGTGCGGCAACTGGTCGCGCTCGCGCGGGCGGCGCACGCGCAGATCAAGGCGGCCGATCCCGGCGCCTGTGTCGCGTCGCCGTCCGTGCATTCCGCGGGCGACTGGATCGGCAAGCTCGACCGCTATTTCGCCGCCGGCGGCGCGGCGGTGACCGACGTCGTCAGCTTTCATTTCTACGCGCGGACGCCGGAGGACGTACCGCGCCTCGTTAGGGCCGTGCGCGCGGTCATGCGCAAGCACGGCCTGGCCGACAAGCCGCTGTGGAACACCGAGGCCGGGTTCTCGATCGACGATCCGAACGAGCCCGAGAGCGCGGGCGGACTGCCGCTGCAGACCGCCGCCGCCTACGTGCCCCGCAGTCTCGTGCTGGCGGCCGCGGCCGGCGTGAGCCGGTTCTACTGGTATGCATGGGACAACCGCAAGATGGGTCTCGCCGCGAACTTCGGGCGCCAGCCGAATCTGGCGGCCACCGCTTTCGTCGCGGCGTCGCGGTGGATCCGCGATACGTCGGTCAAGGCGTGCCGGCGCGACGACCGCACCCTGCTGTGGGTGTGCGAGCTCGCCGGCGCCGACGAGCGCGCATGGATCGTCTGGTCCGCAATCCCCGCAGCCGCCGTCCCGTTGCCCCTGCCTGCCGACGCCGCGTACGTCGAGGACCTGCGCGGCAATCGCATGCCGGCAGATGCGGAGCATCGGACGCTGACCGTTCGCTCCGAGCCGGTGAAGATCGGATTTCGCCCGGGACCCTCGGCACGGTGACGGCGCCGCCGGAACGGCCGCAACGCCGTCTTAACCCACCTTGCGCCCCTCGACGATTACGGCGTTGCGCGTCCTGCTTTCGAGCTCGATGAGCCTGATGTCGGGAATATCGCTGTCGAACGGCGCGCGCGGCCGCGCGTCGAACCGGGCGCGCCGGAGGGCCGCGAGGAGGGCCGCTTCGTCGTACATGCATTTGTGGGGCGCGCGCACGACCGGAGCGAGCAGGCGCTTGATGAACCCGTCGCCCGGCTGCTGGTAGCCGGCGCCGAGCTCGTCGACGAAGCGCTCGGCCGGTATCTCACCGCGGACGTACGCGTCCACGATCGCACGCAGGTCCGGCACCACGATGCGGATCACTCCGCCCGGAGCTAGAACGCGGTAGGACTGTTCCAGGAATCGCGCACCGTCCGGCGCCGAGAGGTGCTCGAGCGTGTGGGATGAATAGATGACCTGCGCCGCGCCGTCACGCCACGGAAACGCACGCCGCAGATCCGCGAGGACCACGCGCGGATCCCATTGCCCGCGCGTGAAGCGGAGCGCCCGGATGCCCGGCAGCTTGGCGAGCATCGCACCGACGCTGTAGTCCACGTTGACCCAGCCGGCGGGCGTCTGCAGCCCGCAGCCGAGGTTCAAGCGCAGCAACCCTTGCGGCTCGTGCATCAGCCCGCCATGCACCGGTTATCGTGGCACCATTCGCGCGGCGCGTCCGCGCAGCGGCGGATGGCGAAACGCGACGCGGCAAATTCTATGCGGAACGGGTGGCGGGAGCCAGCCGCCGGACTCGAACGAGATGAACGATCAGGCTGCACCGAGCGCGCCCGCTGCGATCAAGGCCGTCCTCCTGACCAACATGCTGGCGCCGTACCGGGTCAGCTTCTATCGGGCGCTCGCCCGTCGAGTCGCCCTGACCGTCGTCGTCGACGAGCTCGCCGAAGCGAACCGCGAGTGGTCGGTCGCAACGGACGCGCTCGGCTTCCCGCTCCTGGATCAGCGCAACCGCGCCATCCGGCGAAGCTACCGTCGGGCCGATATGGGATTCACGGAGGGCAAGCCGCTGCACCTGTCGCTGCGGACGCCGTTCACGCTCCGCGCCCTCCGGCCCGACGTGGTGATCTCCCTCGAGCTCGGATTGCGGTCGTTCTGGGCGGTCCTGCACGGTGCCCTGCACGGTGTCCCGGTGATCCTGATGCACGAAGGCACGCCGCATACGCAAGGCTCGGTATCGGCGGCGCAGCGAGCGTGGCGGCGGGCGCTGATTCGCCGCGGCGCTCGCTACTGGAGCAACGGGCGGGAATCGACGGCGCTCCTTGCGGCCTATGGCGCCGATCGCGACGCGATCGACGCAGGCATGACCGGCATCGATACTGCAGAGCTGCGGCGCCGGGTCGCCGAGCTCTGGCCGAGCCGGGAGCGACTGCGCGGCGAGATGGGGCTTCGCGGGCCAACTTTTCTGTACACCGCGAGCCTCTCCGGCAGGAAGGGATTGCAGCCGTATCTCCGTGCCCTGGGACGCCTCGCCGAGCGGTTCGGATCGGGATCGTTCTCCGCGCTCATCGTCGGCAGTGGCGAGCAAGCGGCGGAGCTCGCGTCCTGGCGCCAGGCACATCCGGACGTGCGGTGCGTCGCGCCCGGCTTCGTGCAGCCCGCGGATCTCGTTCCCTTCTACGTTGCCGCGGACTGGGGTGTCCTGCCGACCCTCGAAGACAACTGGCCGCTCGCCACCCTGGAGATGCTGGTCGCAGGCTTGCCGCAGCTGTTCTCACGATACAACGGAGCCGCGGCCGAGCTCTGCGACGAGGGCCACACGGGGCTGCTCTTCGACCCGCTCAGCGAGCGGGACTTCGACCGCGCGCTGCAAACGGCCCTCGAGGCTGCGCGACGGCGTCTCGATCCGGGTCTCATCGATCGGTTCGCCGGCTACTACGGGCCGGAAGCCCAGGCCGATCGGGCACTGGCATCCGTCGAGGCGGCCGTTGGTCGCCAGCGGCGGTCGGATTAGCCGCGAGTGGCGCCGCGCGCGCGATCGCCCGGGAGCGTTCTGGCGATCAGGACGATCGCGCCCGAATAAAGCAGCGTCATGAGTGCTTCCGAGCAAAGCGTGGCCCACGCCGCACCAACGATGCTCAGCCGGGGGATCAGGATCGCGTTCAGCGCCAGGTTTGCAGCCGCGCCCACCGCCAGGATTCGCGCCGCGGAAGACTCGCGATGAAGCGCGGCGAATCCGCTCCAGCAGAGGAGATTGGCGAATGCGAACGGCGCCGAGAACGCCAGGATGCGAAGGCACTCCGCCCCGGGCAGGAATTCGTTCCCGAACACGAAAGTGATGAGCAGCGGCGCACCGGCGGCGAGTACGATCGCCAACGCCGAGCCGAGCGCGGCATTGATCCCCGACAGCCGCACGAAGCGGCGCCACGCGAGCGGAGCGTCCGCCCGGCCGATCTCGCTCAACGCGGGCAGCGCCGCCTGCGCGACCGAGGCGCCGACGGCGCGTCCGGCGTTGACGAAATTGCCGGCGGCGTTGTACATGCCGAGCGCTCTTGGCGCGTCGAGCAGGCCGAGGAAGAGCGTGTCGGACTTGAATGCGAAATTTCCGAGCGCGGTGCCCAGTCCGAGACTCAGGGACTGCCGGGCGAGCCGCCATGCAGCGGACGGCGTCGTCCGCAGGGGCCGCCAGGCGAAGCCGAAATTGCGCCTTATCGATCTCGCGGCGACGACGGAGACGGTGGCGGACAGCGCTACGCTGGCGAGCAGCGCGCTCTCGAGGCGGCCTCCCGCCGCGATCACGCTGGCGAAGGCGGCGAAGGCACCGACATCGTTCGCGGCGACGAACCCCGCCTGGCGCAGGAAGTCGCCGTGTGAGACGAAGACCGCGTTCTTGACGTCCAGCGTCAGCCGGCAGGCGGACCACGCGAAGATGAGGAGCGCGAGCAGGGGCTGGGTGCCCAGCGGCGCGAGGAGCGCGCACGCAACCCACACTCCGAGGAGGCCGACAAACGCGGTGAGCAGCCGGAGGTAGATCGCGCTCCCGTAGAGGGCGGTCGCCTCGCCGCGGTCGCGGACGCCGGCGAGATCGCGTCGGAGCAGGGTCGACGTGCCGAAGTCCGTCAGGACCAGATACAGGCGGGCCACGGTCATCCAGAAGGCCATCTGGCCGAGCGTCTCGGGGCCTAGCCCGCGGGCGATCGCAACGTAGATGCCGAAGGTACTCGCCATCGCCGCGGCGAACGCCGCGCCTTGCAGGGTCGAATTCCGGATCAGCATATCGCCGCGCAGTCCGCTGGCCGCCGCGCCGCTCGACGCCCGCCGACCGGAAGCGGGGCAGCGTGCGCACCCCCCACCGGCACCCGTGCCCGGCTAGGAGGAGGTAGGGGATCCGCGCAGAGCAATTGCGCCCTCTCCCGCCCGCGCGCGGGCGGCGGGCATCCTGGAATCCCGGTGCTCCGGCGCGACCGCACCCGCATACCGCAGGACGAGCAGGAGGGTGACGATCGGCCACGTCTTGGTGGCGAAACTGGATACCACCGCGGTGAGGCTCTGGAGGGCGAGCAGCCCCAGCCCGAACCAGGCGACGCTGCGCAGCGCACTGGGGATGCCGCGAAGGAGCGCGTCCCGCAGCATCAGACCCCAGATCCAGAGGTAGACCGCGGTACCGACGATGCCCTGCGTCACCAGCAGGTGGAGCAACTCGTTGTGTGCGTCATAGGCGCGCGAATCGAAAGCGTAACGCGCGTAGAGCAGTAGGTCCGCGTACGGCCCCTGCCCGATCAACCAGCCGGTGAGCCCGTTCTCGAGTAGCCCGCGGACCACCAGGATCTCCCAGATTTCGTTCCGACCCTGGAAGAAATGGCTGGGATTGCTCATGTCGAACGGTGACAGCACGGCGCGCGGGTCGTAGAGCGCTACGGCCAGCGCCCCGACGATCGTGGCGACGAGGCCGAAGCGCAGGATCGCGAGCAGGCTGAACCCGCTCTTCAGCAGGACGAAGACCACGACCAGGAGGAACGTCAGATAGTTCAGCCGCGCGTTCGACAGGGTCACCTCCGCGGCCCCGACGACGATCGCGGCGACGAGCACCGGAGTCATCCGGAAGCGGAAGTAGACCGCGAGGCAGAGCAGCGCCGTCGAGACCGCGAACGCCAGGTCGGTCTTGAAGAAATAGAAGCCCTTGAAGGTCTTCACGCTGCCCCAGTAGATCCAGCCGTACTCGAACGGGAAGAGGAGCGCGTTCCCGAAAATCACTCCCGCGGACGCGATCGCCACCGCCGGTAGCAGCAGCGGCGATCCGGTGCGCGACACCGCCAGATAGAAGAGAAACGGGCTGAGCGTCTTGAAGATGTCGTGCAGGCTGCCGCCGAACGCCAGCGCGAGCGCGAAGAGATAGCCGCCGTACGCCACCGTGAGACAGAGCAGGGCCGGCCCCAGGTACGAGCCGTCCGCCGCCGCCGGCCGCGGCCCCGGGTCGGCGTTCAGCCGCGCACCGGCGTGTGCGAGCAGCGCCGCCACGAAGATGGACAGCATGTAGACGTACTTCACGACGCCGTACTCGTAGAAGGCGTCGACGATCGGCTTGAGCCCGACGACCAGCGCGAGGACGATGTCGGAGAACAAGATCGCGCTGCCTTACCGCCGCCGCTTCGGGCCTCTCCCGGCGCCGTTGGCACGGCGCCGGTCGTACGCTGCACGCATCCCGCCCCTCAACCCCTGAAAGCGCCGATCAGGCGCGTGCGCTCCGACGGCGCCACCGCCGAGAGCAGGTCGTTCACGAACCGGTCCTGCACCGCGTACGCCGCCGGGGCGCTCTCGCCCAGCGTGGAAACGCGGACGAGCATCCCGTCGGGCACTCGGCCGGTCAACCCGTATGCGAGCTGCCGCAGCTTTCGTCCGACACCGGGCAGGGTGGCGTACTCCCCGACCGTGATCCAGTACGTGATCGGCTCCTTGCGGTAATTCTGGGTCGCGACCAGGCGGCGTACCGCGAGCGCGCCGAAGCGCGTCGCGAGGTCGTCGACCGCGGACTGGACGATCTGGAAGCCCTGCGCCGTGTAGCAGAACTCCGGCCGGTGAACCTGCGTGCTCTCGCCACCCTGGTCGCCGCCGTACGCGATCGAGAGCATCACGCGCTCGCCGCGGGGGTTCACGTACGTGCGCGCGAGCGTCTGGGTATAGATCTTGTCGAGCTTCGCCTGCACGTCGGGGCTCACCTGCACCGGCACGATCGAGGGATCCACCTTCCAGTCCCCGAACTGCTTCGGGATCAGCACCTCGAGATCGATGCGCGGCGCTTCGTCGGCGACCTTGCGCGTGGGCTTGGTCGCGACCGCTAGACCGGCGGCGACAAACATCGCCAGGCCGGCGACGAGCACTCTGGGGGCGATCGGCGTCATCGGGCGGCGGCGACGGTCAGGCGCTCCGCGCCGGCTCTCTGAAAAACAGGCCGAGCAGGCTGTCGAAGGCGAGCAGCAGCATCAGCGCGGCGACGAAGAGCAGCATCCCTGCGGTGCCGTGCAGGAACCCCTGGCCGGCGGCGTCGCCGAGGTGGTACGTGACCAGGACGAGCACCATCGTCCGAACGACGTTCGCGAACACCGCGATCGGCACGATCGACGCGATCAGCAGGATCGTCCGCGTCCAGCTGGCGTGGCGCACCAGGTGGAGGTAGACGAGGCCGAGGGCGCTGAGCGATATGAGCGAATACAGGCCGGAGCACGCGTCGGCGACGAGTAGCTGGTACTGGCCGATGTTGAGCACCACTCCCGACCGCGCGATCGGATAGCCTACCGCGTAGAGCACCTGCTCTACTGCGGCGGAGACGCCCTGCTTCAGCGGCCCGGTCAGCGCGTCGATCAGGATGCCCGGCAGCGGCACCATGAAGCAGAGGAAGAGGATCGGGAACCACGCCACCCGCAGCCCTGCCGCGCCGAGCGTGATCAGCAGCACGCCCGCAAATACGGGAATCTGCGACCCGACCTCGAAGAACGGGATGTCCTGCGAGCGGCCGAGGACGTACAGCAGCAGGCCGGCGCCGAGCAGCACGCCGCCGGCGAGGTCGCGCCGTTGCGGTTGCACTGCTCCAATGCGCCCGCGCTCGCGCCAGAAGAGGAACGCCGCGACCGCCAGGATGATCGGCCCGTGTCCCTGCTCCTCGGTCTGCCAGCTCGAGTGTGCGAGGTCCCAGTAGGTGGGCAGGTAGAGGGCGGCGAGCCCGGCGAGGATCGGCCAGTAGCCGGCCACGAGCCCGCGTCCGTCGACGGGAGCGCTGCGTGCGGGAAGCACCGAGGACACGGGCCGGTCAGTGCTCGTTGAGCACGGCGCCCACCGCGCGCGCACCGGCGCCGACTCGTTCGCTTACCGCCAGCGCATCGCCTGCGCGGGTCACGTTGCGGCGGGTGACGAGGAGCGCGCCGCCGGTCACCGTAGTGACCCCCTGGAAGTCGGCGCCGAGGGCGGCGGCCGAAGTGTCGAGCAGGATCACGTCGAAGCGCTGACCGAGCTCGTCCAGGAGCCTGGCGAACCCGGAGCGCCCGAGCAGCTCCTGCGGGTTCGGTGGAATCGCGCCGGCGGGCAGCACGGACAGGTCGACCAGCCCGGGAATGCGTTGCACCGCCCCGCCGTCGCCGCGCCCGGAGAGCAGCGCTGAAAGGCCGCTGCGGCTGTTCAGGTTGAAGAGCAGGTGCTGGCGCGGATTGCGCAGGTCGGCGTCGATCAGGAGCGTCCGCTCGCCGAGCTGCGAGAACACCACCGCGAGATTCGCTGCGAGGTAGCTGCGCCCTTCCGCGCGCTGCGCGCTCACCAGCGCGAGCGCCTTGTGTGGCGCCTCGGCGCCGAACCAGCGCAGCATGAGCTGCGTCCGCAGCGCGCGCAGCGCCTCGACCGCGGGCGAGAACGGGGCGAAGGCGGCCACGACTTCCTTGTTGATCGCCCGGTCATGCGGCGCGAGGTACGGGTAGTCGAACTGGAGCGCGAGCGCGTGCTGCACGTCGATCGGGGTCACGAACCCGAGCGCCACCGCGGCGTCGCCGAAGCGCACCCCGACCTCGCGCGCGTGGCGGAGAACCGCTTCGGCCTGCGCCGCGGTCAGCTTGCCGGAGTCGACGAGCAGCGCGCCGATCGACTGGTCGCGCGTCGCCGGCGGCACGAGCATTTCGTGGGCCGGTGGTGGGCGTCCGATGTCCACGATCGCCTGCCGTTCAGTGCGCGGCGTCGGCGCGCCGCAACCGCCGCACGAGCCGCGCTCGGAGGGCGCCCGGCGCCCGGGCGGCCGGCAGCGTCGCGAGCACCGGCAGCCGCAGCTGGCCGAGGATGTCCGCTGCGGAGCGGATGCGCTGGTCGAGCAGCTCGAGCAGCAGCGCCACGCCGATCCCGAGCAGGGAACCGAGCGCCAGGGCGGCGGCGATGTTCAGCGGCCATTTCGGAAACGAGGGCTGGATCGGCTCCGCTGCCGGGCTGAGCACCGCGACGTTGGTCTGCGTCGCCAGGCTCTCGAGATTGGTCTGGGTGTAGCGCTGGGTCGTCACGTCGAACGCCTTCTGCGCGTTCTCCGCCTCGCGCATGAGCGCCGCGAGCTCGTCGCGCTCCTTCTTGAGCGCGAGCACCCGGTCCTTCTGTGCCGCGACCTGGGCGCGGATCTCCGCTTCGCGCCGCTGCGCGATGCGGGCGTTGTTGTCGAGGCCCACGACCACGCCCGCCATCTCCTCCTTCAGCCGCTGGCGAATCGCCTGGACCTCGGCGGAGTTCTCGATCACCTGGGGATGATTGGCGCCGAACCGGGTCGTCAGCTCCTTCAGCTTGCCTTCCTGGCGCGAGAGCTCGGTCTTCAGGTTCTGCACCAGGGGGTTCGCGATCACCTCGGGGATCGAGTCCTGCGCGCTGCCGCTGCTCGCGAAGTCGCGCGCCAGGCGCTGGCGCGACTGCGCGTCCGCGGTCTGCGCCGCCGCCAGGCTTAGCTGGCTGTTCAGCTGCTCGAGACGGGCGTTCTCCGTCTCCAGGCGCTCGTCGAGCGAGACGATGCCCTTCGCGCGCTGGTACTCGGCGAGCTTGGCCGACGACCCCTCGACGTCCTGCCGCAGCGTGCGGGTGCGCTCGCTGAACCACTGCGCGGTCTGGCGCGCGGGCTCGACCTTCAGCTCGAGGTTGGTGTCGATGTAGGCCTGGGCGAACGCGTTGGCGACGACCGCGGCGAACTTCGGGTCGACGCCGCTGAAGCTGACGTTAACGACGCTGCTCTCGCGCGACGGCCGGACGTCCAGCCGCTTCAGCAGCAGGTCGGCGAGCCAGACCTCGATGGAGCCGCGCCCGCCGGTGGCATCGAGCCACTCCTGGTGCGAGATCGGGCTCTCGGCCAGCTTGAGGTTGCGCACCACCTTGAGCGCCACGTTCTGGCTCTGGATGATGTCCACTTGGGTCGCCATGTACCCGGGCAGCATCTGGGTCGGCAGGATGATTCCGCTCACCGGATCGGCGCCCTTCGAGTCGACGATGACGGCGGCGGTCGCGGTCCATTTCGGCGGCAGCAGCGCGCTGACGGCGACGGTCGCGGCGAGCACCAGCGCGAGCACGCCGAGCACGACGCCGCGGCGCGCGTAGAGGATCGTCAGGAACTGTCGGAAGCTCACGGCTCGACCGGCCTCCCTAGAAGAGGCTCTCCTTGACGAAGATCACGTCGTCCGACTGGACGAGTTCCGCGGCCTCGGCGTCGAGCGTCGTGGTCTTGCCGTCGGCCTGCCGGCGGATGATCGCCATGCCGCGCTGCGTGCCGCGGATCGTCAGCCCGCCGCCGACCGCGAGCGCCTGCTGGACCGTCATGTCGCGCTCGAGGCGGTACTGGCCGGGCCGCTGCACCTCGCCGTGGATGTAGAACACCGGGTAGCGCGGCACGTAGACGATGTCGCCGTTCTTGAGCACGACGTCCTTGCTCTTGTCGACCGAGCGGATGGCCTCCGGCACGTCGACGTCGATCTTGACCTCCTTGCCGTTTTCCTTGGTGACCAGCGTGACGACGTCGGCGCCGACCGTCGTCACGCCGCCGGCGAGCGCGAGCACCTCGGTGAGCCGGTTCTGCGTCTGCTCGAGAGGATACTTGCCCGGCTTGTTGACCTGGCCGAGCACCGAGACCTGGATGCTCTTGAACTGCAGCACGGTGACGTTCACCTGCGGCCGGTTGACGAAGCCGCCGTCACGGAGCTTGTCGGTGATCAACCGTTCGACCTCGGCGGCGGATCGCCCGCCGGCGGCGACGGCGCCGATCAGCGGGAAGGTGATCGTCCCCACTTCGGAGACGCGCGTCTCGGTGGTGAGGTCGGGGTTCTGGAACACGGTGATCTTCACGACGTCACCGGGGCCGAGCGCGTAGTCGGACGGCTGCGCCACCGCGAGGCCTGTCCCCAAGGCGAGGACCGCCGCCACTGCCCGACCGAATCGCGCCGCACGGCTCATGGAGTCAGCGCAGGCCCGAGACGCCCTTGTCGATCGCGCTCTTCTCGGGTGAAGGCGCGGCCTTGGCCGCCTCGGCCTTCGGCGCCGCCTCCTTCGCCGCGTCGGCCCCCTCGGCAAAACTCCCGACGTACTCGATCTTCGCCGTGTCCCGCAACTGCTTCACCTCGTTGCGCGCCAGCTCGAGCCGCTTCTGGTTCATCAGGAACTGTTCGATGAACGGGGTCGCCTGCTTCTCGTCGAGCGGCTGCTTCTCGGTCGCGGCCACCTGCACCAGGAGGAATCCCTGCTGCGCGGGCATCAGCATGACCTGACCCGGCTGCAGCTGGGCGAGCTTCGGCACGATTTCGAGCGGCAGCTGCTCCGCCGCCTTGACGGTCGAGTTGGCGTTGAACGGAACGTTCTTCGATTTCAGCCAGGAGACGACGTCGTTCAGCGACTTCGCCTTCCTGATCTCGTCCTCGAGCGCCTGCGCCGACAGCTCCGGTCGCTGCGGAATCGCCAGCTCCTGCAGGCGGTAGATCTTGCGCTCGGCGAAGAGCTCCGGCCGCGACTCGTAGAACTTCCTCACCTCGTCCGCGTTCGGCTTTGCGACCTGCTGCAGGAGCTGGTCGAGATAGGCCTGCGACAGGATCTGCCGTTTCGACGCCTCGATCGTCTGCATGACGCGCGGGTCGCGGTCGAGCTTCTTCTCGACCGCCTTCTGGACCAGCAGCTCCTGGTCGACCATGCGCTCGAGCAGCTGCTTGGCCGCCGCCTTCTGCTGCGCCTCGTTCAGATTCCGGAACTGCGCCATCGCGCTGTTGAGCTGATGGACGGTGATCTCCTCCTTGTTCACCTTGACCGCGACCTGGCTCGCCGGCTTCTTTCCGTCGTCGCCGCACCCCGCAATCAGCGCTGCGACGCCGGCGGCGAGCGCGGCGGAGGCGAGACCGCTGGCGAGAGTCCCTGTCATGTCGGTTCGGCGCCTTTAGGTCGGTTACCCATGCTTCGCGCTCGCGACCAGCCGCCGTTCGTCGCTGCGGCGCGGTGCGGGTCGACCACGGAAGAGCATTGATTTCACTGATTAAAGTGTTCGGAAGGTAGCGCGATCCCAGGTTCGGCGCAACCGACGGCAAAGTTTACAGAGTTTGATCGCTCGCACCGCATGGCCACCCCGCCCGCTAGAACGTGAACTGCGCCGACGCCGTCGTCGTGACGTCGTTGAAATTGAAGTTCGGCAGCGTCGAGTGCCGGTTCGAGTAGACGATGCCGAGCCCGATCTGCCAGTTGCGGGTCGGTGTCCAGCTGGCATTCAGACCGACGAAGTTATAGCGGTCCTCCCGCTGCTGGACGAGGCCGATCGCGACGCCGGGCTCGCCCCGGTAGTCGCGCAGCTGGTATTCGTACGACGCGGCAATGCGGAGCTTCGGCGCGACCAGCCAGTAGGGCTCGATGCGCGCGACGGTGCTGAGGATGTAGTTGGCGGTCACGTCTTCCACCGCGCCGATCTGGCGGATCAGGACCGCGCTCAGCCCGCTGACCCCGGTGGCGCGCCAGTTGAAGCGTATGTTGCCGGTCGGACCCGAAAAGTCGCGCTGGGGGATGTGGGGGAAGTCGCGCTGCGTATAGGCGAGGTTGCCGACGAGCTCGGACTTGCCGCCGAATCCCCACGAGAAGTCGATGCCGGCGTCGTACTGCGTGAACTCGGTGTCGCCGATGATCGTCGGCTGCTCCCGGTTGGGATAGCTGCCGGCGGTGTAGCGGGCGCCGAACACGACGTAGTTCTGCTGCGTCGAGAGGAACTTGAAGCCGAGGCCGAATGCGTTGGTGTTGAGGTTGGTCGTCGCGACCACCGGATCGCTGTTGGTGATGAAGGTGCCGGTATATCCGCCGGTGAGCCGCCAGCGCGGATGGAGCCAGTATTCCGCGGTCCCGCGCGCGATCTGCACCGTGCGCAGGTTCTGGACCAGCGCCCGAAAGTCGGCGAAACCGGTGAGGAACCGGGTGTAATCGTAGGTCAGCGTGCCGTTCCACCGGTTGCTCGCTTCCCAGAGCCAGTTCCCGCCGAAGTCCACGCCCTGCCAGTTGAGATAGGAGTACTGGGCGTACCGATAGGCGTTGCCCTGGAAGTACCCCTGGAAGCGCTGGCGGCTGACCGGGGCGTCCATCGCGACGCGCGCGAACGCGTTGCCGAACCAGGTGCCCCGCGGACGGTTGCCGGCGCCGGCGGCTGCCGGCGTGACGCCGTCCGGCAGCCGGAGGAGGTTGTTGTCGTACGCGATCGAGCCGCCGACCGAGTAGCTGAAGGTGTCTTCCCCCTCGAACGCCGGCGCTCGCGTCGCCACCAGGAGCGCGACCGCCAGGCCCGCCGCGACGACGAGCCTCACAGAAACTGCCAGCTGCCCGTCCGGTGGACCCAGACTTCGAGCAGCAGATTGGTGAGGGCGTGGGCGAGGATCACCGTCCAGATGCTCCCGGTGTGCCGGTACAGCCAGCCGTAAGCAAGCCCGGCGACGATGCCGGCGAGCCAGAGGTGGTGCTCGGCGCCGAAGACGACCGAGGTGATCGACACCGCGCGCCAGCTGACCGACCTCGGATCGACCGCGCGGAACTCGCGGTTTTCGAGCCAGCGCATGAGGAAGGAGCGCCAGAAGAGCTCCTCCATCACCGGCACGACCAGCACTGCGCCGAGGAGGCGGAGCAGCAACCCGACATGCCGGTCGTTCGCTGCCAGCTCGCCGGCGACGCCGCGCCCGGAGCCGACCTGCGCCCAGCCGAAGTCGAGGTTGATCCAGAGCGCGAAGACGATCGCGCCGACCGCGAGACCGAGCAGCCAGTCGCGCCCGGTGGGGCGGGGACCGCCGCGCAGCTCCTCGTACGCCGGCCAGAGCCACGCGAGGAGCGCGGCGACGGCCGCGACCTGCAGCGCGTAGAGCCAGCCGCCGCCGAGCTCGTCCGGGCGCACCGAGTCCGCGACCAGGAACACGATGTAGGTCGCGAACGGCAGCACGCGGGCGAGCACCGGGTGAGTGCGGAGCTCCATGGCGGAGAACGGTTGCCGGGATCGTTCCGGTTCCGGGCCGCGCATTGTCGCATCCCGCCGATGCGCTGCCGGCCGGCGCCCGCCGACCGCGGATTTCACCAAATTTGACAGAGCTGATCGTCGCCGGGGCAACCGGCTCCGCGCAGGCCGGGTGCTAGACTTCCGGCCGATTGAAGCGCGGCGCGAAGCGTGGTATCTGAAGCCGTTGACCGCTCCGCTTCGCATTCCCGCCGATCCCTCCGTCCGAGCGGCATGTTGGCAGGCGTAGGCAACCAGCAGTCGATCCTCCGCGGACAGCTCTCGGTCCTCGGGTTCGTGCGCATGACGCTCGACCCGGTGCTGATCGTCGGCGCGTTCATCGCGTTCACGCTCGTCTGGGGCGAGACGTTCGACGGACCCGATCTCGTCCTCGCGCTGATCGTCTTCTCGCTCACCTTTCCCGGCAACCTGTCGCTCGTCGGCAACTGGTGGACGCTCATCAAGGAGATCCTGACGAGCTGGGCGGTCATCGTGCTGATCCTGCTGTTCTTCGGCTACGCGACGAAGTACCTCGGCGCGTTCAACCCGATGGTGATCGTGACGTGGATCGCATTCGTGCCGGTGATCCTGTACGTGGCCCACCGCACCGTGCCGGTGCTCGTGCCGCGGATCCTCGCCGCCGAGGGGTATCGGAGCGCGGTGATCGTCGGCGTCACCGAGCCCGGCCGGAAGCTCCAGGACCAGTTCGCCACCAGCGCGTTCCTCGGCGTCAACGTGGTCGGCTTCTTCGACGACCGCGCACCGCCGCGGCTCGGCGAGCTGCCCGCGGCGGGCCTCAAGGGCCAGCTTGCGGAC
>Ga0335084_10002766_pt1 | contig 16996 bp, 17 predicted proteins | sample Lox_Sample_44_FD_206721 | JGI IMG/M metagenome (GOLD analysis project Ga0335084, IMG submission 206721) | Soil microbial communities from Loxahatchee National Wildlife Refuge, Florida, United States - Lox_Sample_4.4 | ecosystem: Environmental > Terrestrial > Soil > Wetlands | place: USA... | reverse complement strand
GTCGGGCAGCGACCGCAGCGAGATGGTGTGGCCGAGCAACCAGTTGACGTAGCACACGCCGAGGAGCGTGATGGCGACCCGCTGCCAGCGCGCGGGGCCCGCGGAGCCCCGATCGAGGCTCGCAGCCAGGAGGCCGATGACCACCAGCGCGAAGGCGGCACCGGTACGGTCGGCCCGCGCGAAGGCGAGCGTTACGAGCCCGCCCCAGATGAGTCCCGCATCCCTCAGGACCGGGACACCCGCCCGCTCGAACATGCGAGTGAACTCCCAGTTCGCGAGCATGCCGACACCCACGATCATGACAGTGAAGGCCCAGGCGGGCGTGCCGAGCAGGATCCACACAAAGAGGGGCAGGAGGACGGCGGTGCTGAGTATGCGTCGCGTGAGCTCGCCCATGCGCGAAGAGGTCTGTGCGTCCACCGGTGCCGGGATCGGCACGCCGCGGGCCTCTGGCATCACACGCGCCCGAAGCGTCGGTCCCGTTGCTGGAAGTCCGCTACGGCGAGGTAAAGGTCGCGCGCCTCGAAATCGGGCCAGCGCGTAGGCGTCACCCACAGCTCGGTATAGGCGATCTGCCAGAGGAGAAAATTCGACACCCGCATCTCTCCGCTCGTCCGGATGAGCAGATCGGGGTCCGGGACGCCGTCGGTGTACAGCGCGCGTCCCAGCCGCACTTCGTCGATCTCCTCCGGCTTGAGGCGCCCGTCCTGCACATCGCGCGCGAGGCGGCGGCAGGCATCCACGATCTCGTCACGCGCTCCGTAATTGAACGCCATGAGGAGCGTCAATCCCGTGTTGGCCCCAGTGGTCTGGACCACGTGGTCGATGCGGCGCTGTACCTCGGGCGGGACTCCGTTCGGGCGGCCGATGACGCGGAAGCGCACGTTGCGCTGCATCAGCTCGGGCAGCTCGCGATCGATCGAGCGCTCGAGCAGGCTCATGAGCGTGGAGACCTCGTGGCGAGGCCGATTCCAGTTCTCCGAGGAGAATGCGTAGAGCGTAAGGTACTCGACGCCGATCTCGCCGGCGGCCCGCACGGTGTTGCGCACGGCCTTCACGCCCTCGGCGTGTCCAGCCACTCGCGGGAGCCCCTTCGAGGTTGCCCACCGGCCGTTGCCGTCCATGATGATGGCGACGTGCCGGGGCAAAGGGTGGGCGAGGATTCGCTCGCGCAACTCCCCCTCCGCGAGCGTCGGCCCCATCGCCGATGCGGCATCGGCTCCTGCCTTGAGCGCCATATCGCGCCATTTTACGTGACGCCGCGGGCAAATTCTATGCAATTCGGCCCGTTTCAAAGCAAAAGACCCGGCCTGCACGACCGGGTCCTTTCTTCCGAACGAGCGAGCCCCGTCTAGATCGCCAGGACTTCCTGCTCCTTCTTCCTGGCCAGCTCGTCCACCTTGCCGATGAACTTGTCGGTGGTCTTCTGGATCGAATCGTGGCCGCGGCGCTCGTCGTCCTGCGAGACGTGCTTGTCCTTGGCCATGGCCTTCAGCTTGTCGTTGGCCTCACGCCGTATGTTTCGGATGGCCACGCGCGCGTCTTCAGCGTACTTGCCCACAGTCTTGGCGAGCTGCTTGCGTCGCTCCTCGGTCAGCGTCGGCATGGTGAGGCGCACGACCTTGCCGTCGGACGACGGCGTGATGCCGAGGTCCGATTTGTGGATGGCCTTCTCGATATTGCCGATCTGCGAAGCGTCCCAGGGTTGGATGACGATGGTCTTGGGATCCGGCACCGAGACCGAGGCCAACTGGTTGATCGGCGTCAGGTTACCGTAGGCCTCGACGCGGACATTGTCGAGCAGAGCGGCGCTGGCCCGTCCGGTTCGCACGCCCGAGAACTCTCGGGTGAGCAGATCCGTCGCCGCCTGCATGCGTGCCTCGAGATCCTTGATGACGTCTTGCATGGCTCTACCCCTTCGGCAGCATCGCGTCGTTCGTCACGACGGAGCCGACCGCCTCGCCGGCGACGATGCGCCGGATATTCCCCCGTCGCGTGAGATCGAACACCACGATGGGGAGCTTGTTGTCCATGCAGAGCGAGATGGCTGTCGTGTCCATCACCGCCAGCCCCCGGTTGAGGGCCTCGATGTATCCCACGCGGGGCAGCTTGACCGCCGTCGGGTCCTTGGCCGGATCGGCGGTGTAGATGCCGTCCACCTTGGAAGCCTTGAGAAAGACCTCGGCGCCGATCTCTACCGCCCGCAGCGCGCCCGCGGTGTCCGTGGTGAAGAACGGATTGCCGGTGCCCGCGGCGAAAACCACCACGCGTCCCTTCTCCAGGTGGCGAATGGCTCGCCGCCGGATGTACGGCTCCGACACTGCACGCATCTCGATGGCGGAGAGTACGCGGGTGGCCACGCCTGCCTTCTCGATGGCGTCCTGCAGCGCCAAGGCGTTGATGACCGTAGCCAGCATGCCCATGTAGTCGCCCGTCGCGCGGTCCATACCGCCCGCGCTCGCCGCGATACCGCGAAAGATGTTGCCGCCGCCGATGACCACGGCCACCTGGACGCCCATCCCGATCACCTCGCGGATCTCCTCCGCGATGCGGCCAATGGTCTCGGGCTCGATGCCATAGGCCTGGCTGCCGGCGAGCGCTTCGCCGGAGATCTTGAGCAGGACGCGGCGGTAGGCGGGCGCCCCGGCCTGGACCATGCCCCTATTCCGCGCCGACCTGGAACCGCGCGAAACGCTTGACGACCACGCGCTCCCCCATCTTGGCGGTGGCGGCGTCGACCATGTCCTTGATCCTCGTCTTGCCGGTGGCGTCCTTGATGAACGGCTGGTCCAGGAGACACATCTCCGTGTAGAACTTCTCCAGCTTGCCTTCGATGATCTTCTCCATGACCTGCGGCGGCTTCTTCTGGTCGGCCATCTGCTGCGCGTAGATCTCGCGCTCCTTGTCGAGCACGGGCCCGGGCACCTGCTCCCGCGAGACGTAGAACGGATTGGCCGCGGCGACCTGCATGGCGATGTCCTTCACGAGCTGCTGGAAGTCCTCGGTGCGGGCCACGAAATCGGTCTCGCAGTTGACCTCGACCAGCACCCCGATCTTGCTCCCGGGATGGATATAGGCGTGGATGAGTCCATCCTTGGCTTCGCGATGCTGTTTCTTGGCCGCGTCGGCCAAGCCCTTCTTTCGCAGGTGCTCGACCGCGCCCTGGAGATCTCCCTTGGATGCCTCGAGGGCCGCCTTGCAGTCCATCATGCCGGCTCCGGTGCGCTCCCGGAGGTCTTTCACGAGTTCAGCGGACGATGCCATGAGAACCGTTCTCCTTGGTCTTACGAGCCGGCTTCGGCCGACCCGGCCATCTCGGCCTCGGTCACGATGGGCAGGTTCGGCGAGGCCGGGATTTCGTCGGCGGCCGCCGCCTCCTTCGCGTGCGTGCCGGCGCCCTCCAGCACGGCGTCGGCGATGCGCGAAGTGATGAGACGCACCGAACGGATGGCGTCGTCATTGCCCGGAATCGGGTAGTCGATCCCGCTCGGATCGCAGTTGGTGTCCACGATGGCGACGATGGGGATGGCGAGGCGCCGCGCCTCCTCCACCGCGATCGTCTCTTTCTTGGGGTCGATGATGAAAACGGCCGAGGGCAGCCGGTCCAGGTTCCTGATCCCCACCAGCGCGTGCTGGAGCTTCTCGCGCTCGCGCTCGAGCACGATGACTTCCTTCTTGGGAAGCCGCTCGTACTCGCCCGTCTCCTTCATCTCGTCGAGCTTCTTGAGCCTCGCGATGGACTTCCGGATGGTGGCGAAGTTGGTCAGGGTGCCGCCGAGCCAGCGGTGGTTGACGTAGTACATCCCGCAGCGGCCAGCTTCCTCGAGCACCGTCTCCTGCGCCTGCTTCTTGGTGCCCACCATCAGCAGCGTACCGCCCCCCGCCGCGAGGTCCCGCACGTAGGCGTAGGCCTCACGGAACTTTTTGAGGGTTTTCTGCAGGTCGATGATGTAGATGCCGTTGCGCTCCCCAAAGATGTACTTCTGCATCTTGGGGTTCCAGCGCTTGGTCTGGTGACCGAAGTGCACCCCGGCCTCCAGCAACTCCTTCATGGTCAGTGCCGCCATGTGGCTCTCCCCTTTTCGGTTGGCCTCCGATCGCGAGCGGCGGGGACTCGAACCAACTCAGCCCTCGCCTCGTCGTGCCCGGCCCCTCACGGGGCTCGGTCACGTCTCAGCTCGAACCGACTCAGCCCTCACCTCGTCGTGCCCGGCCCCTCACGGGGCTCGGTCACGTCTCAGCTCGAACTGCGCGTCTCCGCACTTCCCCGGATCACGGGGACCGAAGCTGGCGATCGTGCGTAGTGAACTGCCTGCGGCTAGGTCGTGTACTTGCCGTTGATCCGAACGTACTCCTCGCTGAGATCCGATGTCCACACCGTTTCCCGCCCACGCCCGAGACCGAGATCGATGGCGATCGCGTATTCGGGTCCCGCCATGAGTGCGCGGATCTTGTCGACGCGCGCCCCGGCTTTGAGCGTGCCCTTCTCCACCAGGAGCTCATCGCCGAAGCGGATCGAGACCTTGTCCTGCGCGACGCGCGCGGGGGACTTGCCGAGTGCCATCATGATGCGCCCCCAATTGGGGTCGGCGCCGTTGATCGCCGTCTTGACGAGGGGCGAATTGGCGATGGACCGCGCGGCCACCAGCGCTTCGCGGCGCGTCCGCGCCCCGCTCACCGACACCTCGACCACCTTGGTCACGCCTTCGCCGTCCGCCACCAGCATGTGGGCGAGACGCGCTACGATCGCGTCGAGCCCGAGCGCAAACTCCCGCAGTCCGCGGCTGCCGCGCTCCAGCGGCGCGTTCTCCGCGAGGCCGTTCGCGAGCAGCGCCACCGTGTCACTCGTGGACTGGTCCCCGTCCACGGTGATCCGGTTGAGCGAAGCATCCGCCGCGCGCTTGAGCACGCGCGGCAGCGCATCGGCGGCGACCATCGCATCCGTGGCCAGGAAGCAGAACATGGTCGCCAAGTGCGGCTCGAGCATGCCCACGCCCTTCGCGATGCCGCCGATGGTGATCGGCCGCCCGCCGACCTCGATGCGGACCGCCGCCTCCTTGAGCCGCGTGTCGGTGGTCATGATCGCCTCCGCCGCGCTCCGGCCTCCCTGCGGAGAGAGCCCCTTGACCAGCTTCGGCAGGGCGGCGCGGACCTTGTCCATCGGCAGGAACTGGCCGATCACACCGGTGGCGGCGATCAGCACCTGGTTCGGCTTGATGCGGAGCAGCTCACCCACCGTCTTCGTCATCTCGCGGGCGTCCTTGATGCCCTGCTCCCCCGTACAGACATTGGAGCAGCCGCTCGAGGCCACGATGGCCTGCGCCTTTCCGTCCCGGATATGCTCCTGGGAGACGATCACCGGCGCGCCCTTGACCTGGTTGGTGGTGAACACCGCCGCGGCCCGTGCGGGCGCGGACGAGTAGATCAGGGCAAGGTCCTTCTTGCCGCTGGGCTTGATGCCGGCGGTTATCCCCGCGGCGAGAATGCCCGGGACCGCCGTGATGCCCCCGTCGAGCCACTGCATGTCAGCCATGAGGCTACGGATACACCGGTGGGGCTTCCAAACCAGTCCGCTCGTCCCACCCCATCATGATGTTGAGGTTCTGGATGCCATTGGCCGAGCCGCCCTTGCCCAGATTGTCGAGCGCCGAGACGCAGACGGCCCGCCCCGTGCGCGGATCGGAGACCACGGCAACGTCGCAGAAGTTGGAGCCGACCACGGAGCGCGTCGTGGGACGCTCGCCCTCGGGCAGCACGCGCACGAACGGCTCACCCGCGTAGAACTCGCGGTAGAGGGCGAGCAGATCGGCCGTGCTCGCGCTCTTCGCCAGCGGGACCGACGCAGTGGTGAAGATCCCCCGATTCAGCGGCACCAGATGGGGCGTGAAGCCCACGACCACCGGCTTGCCGGCCAGGGCCGAAAGCTCCTGCTCCATCTCGGGCGTATGGCGATGGGTCGCGATGCCGTAGGCCTGGACGTTCTCGTTGGCCTCGGTAAAGAGATACATCGGGTCGATCTTGCGCCCCTGCGCTCCCGCGCCCGTCACTCCGGATTTACCATCGATGACGATGCCCTCGATGCGCCCAAGGCCGCTCTTGAGCAGCGGCGCCGTCGCCAGGATCGAGCCCATGGCATAGCACCCCGGATTGGCCACGAGCGAGGCGCCGGAGATCTCCTTCCGGTGGAGCTCCGGCATCCCGTACACCGCCTCCCCCAGCCCGGCGGCGTCGATATGGGCCGCCCTGTACCAGGTCGCATAGAGCGAACCATCCTTCAGCCGGTAGTCGGCCGAGAGGTCGACGACCTTGCGCCCCTGACTCCGCAAGACCGGCACCGCCCGCTGCGACTCCATGTGGGGCAGCGCCAGGAAGACGAGGTCGGCCTCGCCGCTCAGCCGGGCAGGATCGAGATCGCTGAAGACGAGGGAGGACAGCCCGCGAAGGTGCGGAAAGATCTTGTCGAGCCGCTCGCCGGCCAGCCGCTCCGACGTCACCACCACGAGCTGCAGCTTCGGATGCACGCAGAGCAGGCGGAGAGCTTCCGCCCCCATATACCCGCTCGCTCCCGCGACCGCCACGCGCAGCATGCGGCTACCGCTTGGAGTACTGGAACTTGGACCGCGCGCCGGGCTGGCCGTACTTCTTCCGCTCCCTCATGCGCGGATCGCGCGTCAGGAGCCCGGCCCGCTTGAGCGTCGGGCGCAGGTTGACGTCGAACTCGAGCAGCGCGCGCGCAATGCCGTGCCGCACGGCCCCGGCCTGCCCCGTGGGTCCACCGCCGCCCACATTGATCGTGGCGTCGAAGGTTCCGAAGGTATTCGTCAGCTGGAGCGGCTGGGCGATGATCATGCGCAGCGTCTCCCGCGGAAAGTAATCCTCGAAGGGGCGGCGATTCACCAGGATGCGCCCACCGCCGGGCCTGAGCCACACCCGTGCCACCGACGTCTTCCGCCTCCCGGTCCCGTAGAACTGCGTCGCTGCCATTCGCTCTCCTCTCCGACCTGCGTTAAGCCTTAGACCGGGCGCCAGTCGGTAGCGGCTCGGGCTTCTGCGCGGCGTGCGGGTGATCGGATCCTTTGTACACCTTGAGCTTGCGGGCCATGGCCCGGCCCAGGCGCCCCTTCGGCAGCATGCCCTGTATCGCCCACTCGACCACCCGCTCCGGATGGCTCTTGAGCATGCGCTCGGCCGATACCTCGCGGAGACCGCCGATATAGCCCGAGTGCCAGCGGTACATTTTGTCTGTGAGCTTCCGTCCCGTCAGATGGATCTTCTCCGCATTGATGACCACCACGTGGTCACCGACATCGAGGTGCGGAGCGAATGTCGGCTTGTGCTTGCCGCGCAGCACGTGGGCGACCCGGGTGGCCAGCCGGCCGAGCACCTTGCCCTCGGCGTCCACGAGAAACCACTTGCGGTCGATCGCGTCTTCCTTCGGCATCACCGTCGACATGTTCGGAATCCTTCTCTCGCCTGAAGTTGGCTACCTAGCTCTGACTTGAAGTCAGCTACGCAGCTCTCGCTTGCGAAGTCAGCTACTTGGCGTTCACTCTTTCGTAAATTGGCAACGGATAACTATAAGGGGGATCGCGAGCCGAGTCAACATCACCCTGGCGGGGTCTTGCCCGGCCAGGGGCAATGCGCCAGCACGGGGCAGCCTGGGCAGGAGGGCTTGCGGGCAAAGCAGGTGCGCCTCCCGTGGATGATGAGGAGGTGGGTCGCCCTGGTCCACTCGGCCTTGGGAATGATGGCGCACAGGTCGTCGTGGATCTTCTCTGGGTCGTCGGCACGAGTGAGGCCGAGCCGCTGGCTCACCCTGGTCACGTGCGTGTCTACGGCAATGGCTGGGACGCCGAAAGCGTTGCCCAGCACAACACTGGCGGTCTTGCGTCCGACCCCCGGGAGGTCGATGAGCTCTTCGAGCGTGCGGGGCACCACGCCGCCGTGGCGCTCCACGAGGGCACGGCCCATGCCCATGAGCGACTTGGCCTTCGCCTTGAAGAAGCCCGTCGAGTGGATCTCCTTCTCGAGCGTGGCGGGTTGGGCCCGGGCAAAGTCCTCGGCCGTGCGGTAGCGGCTGAAGAGCGTGGCCGTCACGGCATTGACCCGCTCGTCGGTGCACTGCGCCGAGAGAATGGTCGCCGCCAGCAGCTCGAGCGGCGTGCTGAAGCGAAGCTCGATACCGGCCCTGGGATAGGCCTTGGCGAGCCGCGCGAGGATCTTGGCGACCCTCGCCTTCTTCGCCTCCATTGATTCCGGCACGGAAGCGCAGGGCCTCAGGCGAGGGCGGCGCGGATCTGCCCGATGCGCCGGGCGACCTCGTCGGCAGCCAGCGCCTTGGGCTCATGGACCACTCGCCACACAGGCCAGCGGGGCTCGGGATCTCCGGTCAGCCGGGGCACGAGGTGCCAGTGGATATGCGGCACCTGGTTGCCGAGAAGCTCGTAGTTCATCTTGACCGGCCGGTACACGCGGGCCAGCGCGCGCGCTACGCGGTTGACGTCCTCGATCTGTGCCGCCCGCTCCGATGCCTCGAGATCATAGAGCTCAACGGCATGGCGCTTGAGGACGACGAAGACCCAGCCGGGGAAGAACTGGTCTTCGTTGAAGTAGACCCGGCTCGTGGGCAGGTCGGCGATGAAGAGCGGCCCCTCGCCCGCTACGCGCGCGCACATCACGCAGTCCGCCGCCGTCATGAGCGCCTCTCCGAGAGATACTGCCCGATCCGGTCGACGGCTTCCTCGATGCGCTCGAGTGAATTGGCGTAGGAGAATCGCAGATAGCCTTCCGCCCGGCTGCCGAAATCCACCCCCGGCGTGACGCCCACGTGGGCGTGCTCGAGGATGTCGAAGGCGAGGGCCTTGGAGTCGGCGCCGAAGCGCTTCGCGTTGGCCAGCACGTAGAACGCTCCAGTCGGGGCCACGCTGACGCCCAGGCCGATCCGGCGCAGACCCGCCACCATGGCCACCCGGCGCTGGTCGAAGATCCTGCGGAAGCTCGCGGCGTCCTCCCCCGCTTCGGTGAGCGCGGCCAGCGCCGCCCACTGGACGAACTCGTTGGTCGAGATGAAGAAGTTGCCGTGGGCAATCTGGAGCGCCCGCATGAACTCCCGGGGGGCGATCACGTATCCCAGCCGCCACCCGGTCATGGCATAGGCCTTGGAGAAGCCGTTGAGCACGAAGGCGCGGTCGGTAAATTCAAGGATGGTATGCTCCGCGCCCTCGTAGGTGAGGCCGTGGTAGATCTCGTCGGAGACGACCCAGGGCCCAAGGCCGGCCGTCGCGCGAAGACTCTCGGCTGTCATCACCGCGCCCGTGGGGTTGGCGGGCGAGTTGATCAGCACGGCCTTCGTGCGAGGCCCCAGCCGCGCCGCGAATTCCGCGGGCCGGCACTGGAAGCCGTCTTCCTCCCAAGTCGGCGCGTGCACGCACTCCCCTCCGGGATAGCGGATCAGGTTGGGGTATACGGCATAGCGCGGATCGGTCAGCAGCACCTCGTCGCCGGGGTCGAGCAGGGTCGAGAAGAGCAAGAGCATAGCCGGTGACGTCCCCGCCGTGACCAGGACCTGCTCGGGTGAGACCGTGACGCCGTAGCGCACGCGGTAGTGCTCGGCGATGGCTTCGCGCAGAGGCAGCAGCCCGAGGCTGTGGGCATAGCGCGTGCGGCCGTCCTTGAGCGCCTTTTCGGCCGCCTCGCGGACCACAGACGGCGTGTCGAAGTCCGGCTCGCCGAACTCGAGGTGAATGATGTCCTTGCCCTCGCGCTCGAGCTCCTGCGCGCGCTGGAAAATCTCGACGGCGAGGAAGGGCTCGATCACCTGGGAACGCTTCGACGTCACGGCTGCCCCTTTCCCCGCCGCGCCAGCCGGATACGGGCCCGAACGATCTGGGCCAGCATGCGCGGGCCGTCGCGGAGCACATCGACCTTGGATCCGGGCTGGTCGGCCCAGTTGATGGCGACCTCGGCCACGCGGTAGCCGCGCCGCCGCGCCAGCAGGAGCAGCTCCACATCGAAGCCGAAGCCGTCCGTCTGGAGCTCACCAAAGAGCCGCTCGGCCACCGCCCCCCGGAACAGCTTGAACCCGCACTGCGTGTCGGTCACGTCGCCCACGCCCATTCGCCTCGCGAAGAAGTTGAAGATCTCCCCCGAGAGCTTCCGGTGCAGGAGCACCTCGCGGCGTACGGAGGGATCGGGGAGCGCGCGCGAGCCGACCGCGATATCGGCACCGGCCTGGATCGCCGCCTCGAGACGCTTGACCTCGGCGATCGGGGTGGCGCCGTCGGCGTCGGCCATCAGCCGGAGCGCGCCGCGCGCCACGCGCATGCCGGCACGAACGGCGAAGCCCTTGCCATGATTTTCGGGCAACCGGTGCAGCGTCACGCCGCGATGGATCGCCTGGGCCTCGAGCACCCGCGCGGCGGTCTCGTCGGCGCTGCCGTCGTCCACCACGATCACCTCGTATGACTCCGCGCGGCCGTCGAAGTAGGCGACGACCTCGCTGAGATAGGCGGGCAGCCGCAACGCCTCGTTGAAGGCGGGGATCACGACCGACCAGCGCGGCTCGACCGGGTCCGACATGTCAGACCCAGGTCGGCGAGTCGGCGCGAGGCCGGCGCCGGGCCACCCCGGTCTTCTGGGCCGCGCGCGCCACCTCGCTCGCGACCGCCGGGGCGACCTTCTTGTTGAACACGCTCGGGATTATGTACTCGGGGCCGAGCTCGCTCCGGCTCACGCAGGAGGCGATCGCGTGGGCGGCGGCCAGCTTCATCTCGTCGTTGACCAGGCGCGCCCGGATGTCCAGAAGCCCGCGGAAGAAGCCGGGGAAGCAGAGCACGTTGTTGATCTGGTTCGGGTAGTCGCTTCGCCCGGTGGCCATCACGCGCACGTGACGCAGGGCCTCTTCCGGCTGTATCTCGGGCACTGGATTGGCCATGGCGAAAACGATTCGGTCACGGGACATGCGCTTGAGGTCTCGCAGGCTCAAGGCGCCCGGTACCGACAGGCCGATGAACACGTCCGCGCCGCGCATGGCGTCGCCGATCCTCCCCTCGATCTGCTGGGGATTGGTCGCTTCTCCGACCCAGGTCTTCATGAAGTCCATGCCGACGGGGCGGCCGCGGTAGATCGTGCCGTGCTCGTCCACACCGATGATGTGCCTCACGCCCAGCGCCTGGAGCATCTTGATCACCGCCGTCCCCGCGGCGCCGACGCCGCAGACCACGACCTTGAGGCGCGGGGGAACCTTCTTGACGATCTTGAGCGCATTCAGGAGGGCCGCGACCACGACCACCGCCGTACCATGCTGGTCGTCGTGGAAGACCGGGATCTCGAGCTCCTTGCGCAGCCGCGCCTCGATCTCGAAGCAGCGCGGCGCCGAGATGTCTTCCAGGTTGATGCCGCCGAAGGCCGGGGCGATCAGCTTCACGGTCTCGACGATCTTGTCGGGGTCCTTGGTGTCGAGACAGATCGGGAAGGCATCCACCCCGGCCAGCTCCTTGAAGAGCATGGCCTTCCCCTCCATCACCGGCATGGCCGCTTCCGGACCGATATCGCCCAGACCGAGCACCGCGGTGCCGTCGGTGACCACGGCCACGGTGTTCTGCTTGATCGTCAGCGAGAAGGCCCGCTGCGGATCCTCCTTGATGGCCTGGCATACACGCGCCACCCCTGGCGTGTAGGCCATCGACAGATCGTCCCGGGTCCGGATCGGTACCTTGCTCCGCACCTCGATCTTGCCGCCGAGGTGCATCAAGAAGGTGCGGTCGGAAATATTCGCGATCTTGACTCCGGTGAGGCCCCGCAGCTTGTCGATGATGCGCTGGGCGTGCTCGCTGTCTCTCGCCTTGATGGTGATGTCGCGAAAGACCCGGTCCCGGGTCATTTCGACCAGGTCGACCGCCCCGATATCGCCGCCTGCCTTCCCGATGACCATGGTGACACGCCCGAGCATGCCGGTCCGGTTGAGAATCGCCAGTCGGACGGTGAAGCTGTACGAGGCGCTGGGGGCTACGGCCATCGGGATGATTTCTTCAAAATTGCCGTCATATTTGAGCTTTTCACCATAGGTCCCTTGCTCGGGCCGTGTCAACCAAATTCCCGGGCGCCTTCGAGCAGGGCTGATTGACCCTCGGCTCGCCGACGTGATATCCCACGCCCATGCCCTCCGCTGCCGCCCTCGCATGCCTGCTCCTGGCATGGTTCGGAGCCGATCCGGTCTTCGCCGGGACGGCGCGCTGGATCCCCATTGCGGGCCAAAGCCTCGTCTCCTTCGATGCGGGTTTCCCTCCCGGCGACTTCAGCGGCTTCGGTCGGGACCTCACGGGCGAATTCGAGGCCAATGCCAGCGACCTGGGGCAGGGTGTGAGCGGCCGGCTCACGGTGCAGGTCAATACGATCAGCACGGGCAGCGATGGCCGCGACAAGGAGATGTACAAGGCTCTGTCCGCCGACCGCCACCCGACCATCTACTTCGTGATTCAGACGGTCGAGGCCCCGTCCTTTCCCCTGGGCGTCGCGGAACACACCGACACGCTGCTGACCATTCAGGGACGGCTGTCCATAGCCGGTGTCGAGCGCGTGAAGAGGTTCTCAGGCCGCGTCCGCTTCAAGGAGGGGCGCCTCTGGGTACGCGGCGAGAGCAGGTTCAAGATGAGCGATTTTGGGATCAAGCCACCTCAGTACCTTCTTTTCCGGGTCAAAGACGAAGTAGGTGTAGGGTTCGATCTGCTGCTCGAGCACCGTCCCTAAATTTCCGACCTCCTTCTCCAGATTTATCCGCGCGCCGGCGAATAAGGCAGGCCATCGTCACGTCTGTAGGAAAAACACGGCATTACGGAACGGTAGCCTATCTCCGGAGGTTTTGCATCTGACAGGAAGTACAGCAACCGTCCGGTATTCGTAAGCATCTAAAAGGGCAAGGAGAACCAACAAGTATGACGTTCAGGGAAACCGGCGACTCCGTGGCTCTTGAGACCATCCATTCGGCGGCTCCTGCTACCCGGCCAAAGCCGAGGCTGCGGAAGGCAATGCTGCCCAAGGTCGAGGCTGAGCCGTCCGGGGTGGATCTTGAGGAGGAAGAAAAGACCGTAGTCCTCGAGGAAACGCCCACCCTGTCTGCTGAAGCGCTTCGACCCAGCGCAGGTCCAGCAGAGGATCCGGTCCGCCTCTACCTGAAAGAGATCGGGAAAGTCCATCTGCTCACGGCCCAGCAGGAGGTTAGCCTGGGGCGTCGAATTGAGGTGGGGCAGATCCAGCTGCGCCGCGCGCTGGCAGGGATTCCGGTGGTTACGACCCGGCTGCTCGCGCTCGTAGATCAGGTGCGCCACGGTGAGGTCGACCTGGACGAAGTCATCCTGCTCCCGGAGGGCGGCGAGCCCAAGCCCGAGGAGATCAAGCCGCTGCTCGCGACCTTCACCCGCATCCGTCGGCTCGAGCGCGAGATCGAGCGGTTGCAGCTGTCGCTCGCGGACAAGCGCCGTAGCAAGACCACGCGCGCCAACTATCACAAGTGGATCGCGCAGAATCGCTCGGCGATCCAGGCGGCGGTCGAGAAGCTTCCCCTGAAGCCGGCCCTCGTGGAGCAGATGCTGACGGAGCTGCGGCGCAGGGTGGTTGCGATCAGCGACGCCACGACGCCCAAGCAGGTCCGCGAGCTCGAGGCCGAAATCGGGCTCGGGAAGAAGGCGCTCCAGTCGGCGCTACGCGAGATCGAAGAGCACGATCGTGTCGTGCGTCAGGCCAAGCGCGAGCTCATGGAAGCCAATCTCCGCCTCGTCGTCTCCGTGGCGAAGCGCTACCTGGGTAGCGAGCTGACCCTCCTGGACCTCGTGCAGGAAGGCAATATCGGTCTCATGAAGGCGGTGGACCGCTTCCAGTACCGGCGCGGGTTCAAGTTCTCGACCTACGCCACTTGGTGGATCCGTCAGGCCATCACTCGGGCCATCGCCGATCACTCACGCACCATCCGCATCCCGGTGCATATGGTCGAGACACTCAATCGCATCTCGCGCGTGAATCGCACGCTGGTGAACGAGATGGGCCGGGAGCCCACACCCGAGGAGCTGGCCAAGAAGACCGGGGTGCCGGCGCGCAAGGTTCGGCTCATCCTCGAATCCTCGCGTAAGCCGTTGTCGCTCGAGACGCCCATCGGCGAGGACTCCGAGCTGGGGGACTTCCTCGAGGACAAGAGCGCCGAGTCTCCGAACGACACGCTCATCAGCCAGGACCTGACAAACCAGGTCGAGCGCGCGCTCAGCACGCTCTCGCCCAAGGAGAAGGAGATCCTCCGCCTGCGCTTCGGCATCGGCGAGGAGGGCGAGCACACGCTGGAGGAAGTCGGCAAGCGCTTCGCCGTGACGCGGGAGCGGATCCGCCAGATCGAGACCAAAGCTCTGCGCAAGCTGCGCCACCCGCTGCGGGGCCGGGCGCTCAAGGCCTTCGTCGAGAACTGATTCTCACCCACCGCCCGCGGACGCGCTGCGGGCGGTGGGCGCTGCCGCCCCCCTCCCGACCAGCCGCGCGATCGGCCTCGGTAGCCACCAGTTCCAGTGCCCCATGAGCCGCATCGCCGCCGGCACCAGCAGCCCGCGCACGACGGTGGCATCCAGGATGACGGCGATGCCGATTCCGATACCAACCGCCTTGATGATCACGGACTCGGCCAGAGCAAAGGCGAAGAAGACAGCGGCCATGATGGCGCCCGCCCAGGTGATGAGCCGCCCGGTCCGCTCGAGACCGGCGGCGACCGCAAGCACGTTGTTCCCCGTCCGCTCGTACTCCTCGCGCATTCTGCTCAGCAGCAGCACCTCGTAGTCCATCGAGAGCCCGAAGATCAGGCAAAACATGATGACGGGGGTGGCCGTCTGGATCGGGCCCGGCGTGAAGCCGAGCACGCCCGCCAGGTGTCCTTGCTGGAAGATCCACACGAGCGCGCCGTACGACGCGCTGATCGACAGGAGGTTCACCACGACGGCCTTGAGCGGCAGGAGCACCGAGCCCAAGAGCAGGAGGAGCGCCAGGTAGGTCGCGCCGACCACCAGCGCGACGGCGCGCGGGGCGTTCTCCGCGACGACGCCCATGAAATCGAGGTCGAAAGCCGTGGCGCCCGTGACCAACAGCTCGCCGTCCACGGGCGGGTGCGATGCGCGAATGGCACGAACGAGGGCCCGCGTCTCGTCGCTGCCCGCGGGTGTCTCCGTGGACACCGCGAAGACCATGATGTGCTCGCCGACGATCTGCGCGACTGCGTGGCGCATCTCTTCGGGCCAGAGCTCCTTGGGCACCTTGACGAAACGCTGATACTCCTCGCGGCTGGCGTCGGGGGCCAAATCCATCACGCTCTGCACGCCGGAAACCCCGGGCCGTGACGCGAGCCAGCGGTTCAGGTCATACGCCTGCCCGACCCGCTCCGGCTCGAGCGGCGAGCCGCTGCGGTGGCTGACGACTACGATGATGGGTGGTGGCTGCCCACCGGCAAATTCCCGTTGAAGCAGCTCGGCGCCACGCCGCGCCTCCGCCCAGGGCGGCAGCGACGAGGCGTCCCCGGCGGCCAGTCGGAGGTGGAGGAACGGCGACCCGAGGAGCAGCAACAGGGCGGTCACGGGCACGAGCACCCGCCACGGATGTGCCATGACCATGGAGGCGAGACGATGCCAGAACCCCGAGCCGCCGTCCAGGCCCGCGTCACCGAAGCCGGGAATCGAGAGCGCGTTGATCCTCGGTCCGAGCATGGCCAGCGCGGCCGGTAGAAACGTCAGCCCGTATACCACCGAGAGCACGACGACCAACGTACCGGCCAGCCCCAGCGAACCGATATTCCCCAACCCCAGCATGAGCATGCCGAGAAGGCCGATGGCAACGGTCACGCCCGAGAACAAGATGGCGCGCCCGGTCGTCGCCATGGTGACGGCGAGGGCTTCGGGCACGGCGCGACGGGTGATCTCCTCCCGAAAGCGGCTCACGATGAACAGCGAATAGTCGATGGCGACGCCCAAGCCGATCATGGTCACGATATTCGGCGCATAGGCCGAGACCGACATGTGGCGCGCGAGGACCTCCGTCCCCGCGATGCCGCCGATCATGGCGAGCATCCCGACCCCGAGGGGGAGCAGGGCGGCCACCACGGAGCCGAAGGCCAAGAGCAGGAAGAGCGCGACCACGGGCAGAATCACCATCTCGGCGCGTTGCAGATCCCGCTTCGCCACCTCCACGAAATCGTGATGGAGGGTGAGGCTGCCGGACGCGACGACCTCGAGCGCGCTCGGCGCCACCAGCCCGCGTAGTGAGGCATAGAGACCGGGCGGCAGCGAGGAGAACTCGAGCGACTCCACGGCCGAGCCGCGGTGCTTCAGCTCCACCACGGCGCGAGTGCGATGCCCGTCGCGCGAGATGAGCGTCGAATCCGGAGGATCGAGGTCATAGGCAGTACGGATGCGCGCGACGCGCGGATCATCGCGCAGTGACTGGAGAGCGCGCTTCACCTCCGTCTTGAACGCGGGATCCGTGGCCCGCAGCGAGGGATGGCTGAGGACCAGATCGAAGGCAATCGGCCGGTCGGGAAGCTGGCGGGCCATCAGGTCGGCGGCACGTCCGGACTCGGTGGTGGCGAGGACAGGAGCCGGGGCCGCCCGCGGACCCTGGGCGACCACGACGAACGCAGGGGCCAGCGAGAGGAACGACAGCGCGAAGAGCCAGCCGCGCAGACGGTACACCCGCCGCCCCCATGCTTCGAGAAGACTGCTCATCTTGTCGTACGCTCCCAGGGGAATTGACCTCGGCGTCGCTGCTGCCTTCCGCTGCGGGCCAGCACCAAGAGTAACAGGAGATCGCTCGGCGGGCATTGGACTTTGGGCAGGTTCGCCGCTAGACTTCCCGCTCATCCGCCCGACACCCGAACCGGCCCAGGAGGACACCATGCACATCGGCATCTGCATCTTCGCCACCGACTACGCGATCCGCATCGACGAGCTGGCCCGCGAAGTGGAGGCTCGCGGGTTCG
>Ga0335084_10002765_pt1 | contig 16997 bp, 15 predicted proteins | sample Lox_Sample_44_FD_206721 | JGI IMG/M metagenome (GOLD analysis project Ga0335084, IMG submission 206721) | Soil microbial communities from Loxahatchee National Wildlife Refuge, Florida, United States - Lox_Sample_4.4 | ecosystem: Environmental > Terrestrial > Soil > Wetlands | place: USA... | reverse complement strand
TTCCATGGCGACGCGAGCCGTCAGGAAAGGGAACGAGTACGTGCTCAACGGCACCAAGCTCTGGATCACCAACGGCTCGGTCGCCGAGGTCGCGGTCGTCTGGGCCAAGGGCGACGACGGCGAGATCGGCGGCTATCTGGTCGAGCGCGGCACGCCCGGCTTCTCGACGCTCGACATCCACGGGAAGTTCTCCATGCGCGCGTCCATTACCTCCGAGCTTGCCTTCGCCGATTGCAGGATTCCGCTGGATAACAAGCTGCCCGGAGTCAAGGGGCTCAAGGGCCCCCTCGGCTGCCTCTCCCAGGCCCGCTACGGGATCGCGTGGGGTGCCATCGGCGCGGCCATGGCCTGCTACGACTGGTCGCTCAAGTACTCCCGGCAGCGCATCCAGTTCGGCAAGCCGATCGGCTCGTTCCAGTTGGTCCAGCAGAAGCTCGTCTGGATGATCACGGAGATCACCAAGGCCCAGCTCCTGTGCCTGCGCCTGGGACAGCTCAAGGACGAGGGCAAGGCGCGGCCGCAGCAGATTTCCATGGCCAAGCGGAACAACGTGCAGATGGCGCTCGACACGGCGCGGCTCGCGCGTGACATCCTGGGCGCCGCCGGCATCGTGGACGAGCACCCGATCATCCGCCACATGATGAACCTCGAGACCGTCAATACCTACGAGGGCACCCACGACATCCACACGCTGATCGTCGGGCGCGACATCACGGGGCTCGACGCCTTCGGCATGTGAGCGCCTCGGCTGCGCCCGGGTCAGGCCGTCAGCGCCGTGTACAGCTCGACCGTATGGCCGTCCGGATCCTTGAGGCAGAAGCAGGGCGTCGCGCCGTCGACCTCGCCGAACGGCACGAGCCCCGCATGCTCCGCCTCGCGGCGCGCAGCCTGGAGGGCTTCGCGCGTGCTGCCGACGCAGAATGCGACGTGGTAGAGACCCGGCGCTCCAACGGGAAGCGGATCCGCGTCGATGCGCGCCACCTCGAGCGAGACGTCGTGATGGTGGGTGCCGGCGGAGAGGAAGACGATACGCCCGTTCTTGCCGCGTCCCGTCTCGCGCAAGCCGAGAAGATCCCGGTAGAACGCGACGGCCGAATCGAGATCGCGGACGAACAGCGAAACGTGTCCCAACTCGCTGACTCGCATCGCGGCGGTAGTGTAGCATAGGGGTCTATGACGCCCGACCCGAGCGCGCCGGCGGCCGTCCTTCCGCTCCACGCCGCCCCGGCGACGACCGACAAAGCGAGGCCAAACTACAGGCTCCTCAGCCTGCTCGCGCTCGGCCACCTGGTCATCGACACGAACCAGGGCTCGCTCCCCGCGCTCCTGCCGTACCTGAAGACCGCGCTCGGCCTCACGTACACGGCGACGGGCGTGATCGTGCTCATGGCCAACATCACGTCGTCGCTGATCCAGCCGCTCTTCGGATTCCTCGCGGACAAGACGGCGCGGCGGTGGCTCCTGCCGCTGTCCGTGTTCCTGTCCTCGCTGGGGCTGGCGCTGACCGGTGTGGCCCCGTCGTACTACATCGTGCTGGCGCTCGTGATGATCAGCGGCTTCGGCGTCGCCGCGTATCACCCAGAGGGTTATCGCACCGCGACGCAGGTCGCCGGCGAGCGCAAGGCGACCGGCGTCTCCATCTTCTCGACCGGCGGCAACGTCGGAATCGCGCTCGGCCCGCCGTTCATCACGCTTCTCCTCACGGGCTTCGGCATGGCCGGCACGTTGGGCATGTTCGTGCCGGGGCTGCTCGTGGCCGGCCTTCTCATGGCGGTGCTGCCGGGGCTGTCGCGGCCGCTCCCGGCGCGCGCCCAGGGCGCGACGCTCGCGCCCAAGACCATGGTCGGGGCCATGAGCCTGCTCGTCCTCGTCATCTCGGTCCGTTCGTGGACCCAACTCGGCTTCACGACGTACATGCCGTTTTACTACCTGGAGGTCCTCAAGGGCGACCCGCGCATGGTCGGCACGCTCCTGGCCGTCTTCCTCGGCGCGGGTGCCGCCGGCACCCTCATCGCGGGGCCGATCTCGGACCGCATTGGCCACCGCCGCTACATGGTCGGCGTGTTCTTCCTCGCCGCGCCGCTGGCCGTCGCCTTCCTGCTCGTGAGCGGCGTGTGGACCTTCGTGCTCTTGGCCCTCCTCGGATTCGTTCTCGTGTCGACGTTCACGGTCTCCGTGGTGCTCGGGCAGGCCTACATGCCGCGCAATCTGGGCATGGCCTCGGGCCTCATCGTGGGCTTTGCCATCGGCGCGGGCGGCGTCGGCGCCACGGCGCTCGGGTGGGTCGCGGACCACTGGGGCCTGTCCAGCGCGCTGTGGATCTCGGCACTCATGCCGATCCTCGGCTGCGCGCTGTCCCTGGCCCTCCCCGAGCCGCGGTCGCGCTGAGCCGGCTCACCCGTGGGCCTACTCTCCCGCTTCCAGGACGGTGAGCAGACGCTCCTGATCGATCAGCGCGGCAAGCGCCATCTCATCCTGCTGCGAAAGGGAGAGACGTTCCACTCCGACCGCGGGTGGATCAAGCACGAAGACATCATCGGCCAGCCAGACGGCTCGTGGGTGCGCACGTCAAAGGGCACGCGCTGCTTGGCGCTTCGTCCGACGCTGGCCGAGTACGTGCTCGACATGCCGCGCGGCGCCCAGGTCATCTACCCCAAGGACCTCGCGATGGTGCTCTTCTGGGCCGACATTTTCCCGGGCGCGCGAGTGCTCGAGGCGGGGATGGGGTCGGGCGCGCTGACGCTGGCGCTCCTGCGCGCCGTCGGACCCGAGGGCAAGGTCATCACGTACGAGCAGCGCGAGGACTTCGCGCGGCGCGCGCTTTCCAACATCAAGATGCGCATGGGCGAGGTGTCGAACCTCGCGGTGCGGCTGCGGCCGGTCGAGGAAGGCCTCGCCGAGGAGGAGCCGGTGGACCGAGCCGTCTTCGACCTGCCCGAGCCGTGGCATCTCGTCGATCCCGTCACGCACGTGCTGCGCGCCGGCGGCGTCTTCCTTTCCTACGTGCCCACGATCATCCAGTCCCACCAGCTGTCCGAGGCGCTGCGCCGGCACCCGGGGTACTCACTGGTCGAGACCTTCGAGACGCTGATGCGGCCGTGGAACATCGACGGCTTGTCGGTGCGTCCTTTCCACCGCATGGTCGCGCATACGGGCTTTCTCACCGTCGCGCGGCGCGTGGTGCCGGAGGAGGGGGGAGCGCAGCCTCACGTCGAGCATCCCGAGGGCCACTGAGTGCTGCTCGAGCGGTGCTTCGCCCTTTCTCGGGCCGGAGCGACAGTGGGCGGCGAGGTTCGCGGCGGCCTGACCACCTTCATGGTCATGGCTTACATCATCTTCGTGAACCCGGCCATCCTGGGCTTCGCCGGCATCCCTGCGCTCCAGGGCCAGGGGCCACCCTTCGCGGCGACGCAGGCGTCGACGTGTCTCGTCGCGGGAGTCATGACGATCGGCATGGGGCTCGTGGCCAACTATCCACTCGCCCTCGCGTCGGGGATGGGGCTCAACGCCGCCGTGGCATTCCAGCTCGTGGCCGGCATGAAGCTGCCGTGGCAGACCGCGATGGGCGTGGTGGTGCTCGAGGGCGCGGCCATCACGATCTTTGTGCTCTCCGGGCTCCGCGAGGCGATCATGCGGGCTATCCCCGCCTCGCTGAAGCGGGCCATCGGCGTCGGCATCGGGCTGTTCATCCTCTTCATTGGTCTGAACGCGGGGGGCATCGTCAAGACCGGCCCGCCGGGAGTGCCCCTGACGCTTGGCGACCTGACCGCGGCTCCCGTCGCCGTATCGCTCTTCGGGCTCTTGCTGATGCTGTGGTTCCAGGCGCGCCGCGCGACGGGCGGGCTCCTGCTCGGGATCGTCCTGACCACGGTGCTGGCGATGGGGGTCAACGCGTGGACGGCTGGCCGCGCCTTCCCGCTGCCGGGCCAGGCCGTGATACCGGCGCGCTTCGTCGCCTGGCCGGACTTCTCGAGCCTGGGCGCGGGCCTCGATCTCTCGATTTTTGCCCGCGTCGGGGTCCTCACCGCCATCGTCACGATCTTCTCCATCATGCTGTCGGACTTTTTCGACACGATGGGCACGGTGATCGGAGTCGGTGCGGAGGGGAGGTGGCTCACCCCCGACGGCAGGCTCCCAAGGCTGGATCGTGTCCTGCTCGTCGATTCGCTCGCGGCGGTGGCGGGCGGGGCGGCGGGCGCGTCGTCGGCGACGACCTACGTCGAGTCGGCCGCCGGGGTGGCTGCCGGCGCGCGCACCGGGCTGGCCTCCGTGGTCACGGGGGGCTGCTTTCTCCTGGCGCTGTTCTTCGCTCCCGTGGCGGGCGTCGTGCCCGCCCAGGCGACGGCGCCCGCGCTGATCCTGGTCGGCTTCCTCATGACCTCGCTCGTCCGCGACATCCCCTTCGGCGACCTCGAGGAGGGATTCCCTGCGCTCCTGACCGTGGCGCTGATGCCCTTCACGTACTCGATCACGGACGGCATCGGGGCTGGCTTCGTCGCCTACTGCACCATCAAGCTCCTGCGCGGCAAGGGGGCGGAGGTCCACGGCATGATGTACGGAGCCGCGACAGCCTTCCTCGTCTACTTCGCGCTGCCGGCAATCCGCCCGCTCGTGCGCGTGTAGCGGGCGGGAACCGCCTGGCCAATGCCTTCTGTCTCCTGTGGTAGGCTAGGTGCTCTGCGGCGTCGCCGGCTGAATCCGCCTCAAGGAGGTCGAGTTGCTGATCGGAGCCATGCGGGAGTATTTCAAGGGGTTGAAGCTCATCCTCTTGTTCGTCATCGTCGCGTTCATCGCGACGTCGCTCTTTTACTTCGGCTCGGGCTCTCTCAGGGCCACCGGGGAGCGCTCGAGCGCGCCGGCCACGGTCAACGGCGAAGATGTTCCTGCCGGCCGCTTCCAGCGTATGCAGAAGAACTACCTCGAGTACTACCGCCGCGCCTACCGGCAGGACATCACGCCGGAGATGGCCGAGCGCATGGGGCTGACCCGGCAGGTCATCAACGATCTCGTCCAGGAGGCGCTGATCATCCAGCAGGCCGCTCGCGAGGGCATCAAGGTGGGAGACGATGAGCTGCGGCTCCGCATCCAGTCGATCCCCGCTTTCCAGGAGGACGGGCGCTTCTCCCGCGATCGGTATCTGGCTCAGCTCCAGCAGGCCCGCCTTGACCCCGGGGAATTCGAGACCGAGGTGCGGCGGGACCTCACGCGCCAGAGAATGGAGGCGCTCGTCAAGGATGGCATCAAGATCTCCGACGCCGAAGTGGACCAGGCGTACATGTCGCGCTTCGAGCGCGTGCGCGCGGAGTGGGCCCACATCGAGAGCACGCCGCTCCTGGCCGAGGTGACGGTCAGCGACGCCGACGCGGAAGCGTACATGAAGACCCACGAGGCGCAGTTCAGCCGTCCGGAACGCCGCCGGGTCCAGTACGTCTTGATCGCCCCCAAGGCCTTCGCCAAGGCGGTGCCCGACGCGGACGCCGAGGCGTACTACAAGGAGCACCGGGCCGAGTTCGAGCGGCCCAAGCGGCTCAAGACGGCGCACATTCTGGCCCGCGTGCCGCCCACCGGCGGCGAGGCGGAGGACAAGTCCAGGGCCAAGATCGAGGAGGCGATCCGACGGGCCAGGGCCGGCGAGGACTTCGGCAAACTGGCCAAGGAGCTGTCGGAAGACGCCGCGACGGCGCCCTTGGGCGGCGACCTCGGCTTCGTGGGCAAGGGCGAAATGGTGCCCCAGTTCGAGGAGGCGGTGTTCGCGCTCAAGAAGGGGGAAATCTCGCCCCAGCCCGTGCGCACGCCGTTCGGCTACCACGCCATCAAGGTCTCCGACGTGCAGGACAGCGGTGTCCAGCCGTTTCGTGACGCGGCAGTCAAGATCAAGGAGAAACTCGCCGCTGAACGGAGCGAGCGCGCCGCCCAGGCCAAGGCGGACGAGGCGCGGCCAGCGCTTGCTGCGGCCAAGGATTTCGCGGCCGAGGCGAAGAAGCTCGGCCTGGACGTGAAAGACGCGACGGTCGCTCGGGGCGATGGGATCGAGGGCATCGGCCGCGACCCGCAGCTCGAAGAGGCGATCTTCGGTCTCGCGGTGGGAGGCGTGACGCAGCCGATCAAGACTCCAGGCGGCTTCGTGATTACCCACGTGGTCGAGTCTTTCCCGGCCGGCCTGCCGCCCTTCGCCGAGATCAAGGACAAGGCGGTGAACGCGGTCAAGCGCGAGCGCGCGGGAGTTCTGGCCGAAGAGCGCGCAAGGGCGTTCGCCGCGAGCGTAGAGAAGGGGGGAGATTTCCTGGCAACCGCGCGTCGCGACAAGTTCTCCGTCGGCGCGACCCCGTTCTTCTCGCGCGGCGAACCCCCGAAGGACAAGGAGGCGGTGCCAGGCGCCGTGCTGCTGGCGGCGCCCCAGGTCCCGACGGGCCGGATCTCCGAGCCCGTGCGGGCCGCCACCGGGTTCTATGTGGTCAAGACGGTCGAGCGGCGCGCCGCGGATCCGCAGGGCTTCGACAAGGTGCGCGACCAGCTGCGGGTGCAGCTCCTCGAGGCGAAGCGGAACCAAGCGTGGGAACGCTGGGTCAAGGCGCGCTTCGCGGGCGCCAAGATCCAGGTCCAGGGCGAAACGGTCCCGGAGCGGTAGAGACACGCATGTCCATTCCTCGCACGCCGATGACACGCGAGGGGCACATCCGCCTCAAGGAGGAACTCGACCGCCTCAAGCGCATCGAGCGTCCCGCCATCACCAAGGCGATCGCCGAGGCCCGCGCCCACGGCGACCTCTCGGAGAACGCCGAGTACCACGCGGCCCGAGAAAAGCAGAGCTTCACCGAGGCTCGGATCAACGACCTCGAGTCCAAGCTTGGCGCGGCCGAGGTCATCGAGCCGCCCACCTCCGGCGACCGCGTCACGTTCGGCTCTACGGTGCGCCTCGAGGACGAGTCCGGCAAGGAGAGCCGCTATCAGATCGTGGGGTCCGAAGAGACCGATCCCGCGCGCGGCCGCATCTCCATCATGGCCCCTCTGGCGCGGACGCTGATCGGCAAGAAGGTGGGAGACACGGTAACGGCGGAGCTGCCCGGCGGCAAGAAGATCTTCGAGATCCTCGCCGCGAACTTTCCCTGGGACGAGAAGGCCTAGCCCGCGGCGCGGGCGCCTACCTCAGCGCGTCGCGTAGCTCGCGGGTGAGCGCTTCGACCGTACCGCGCGTGCCGCCCTGGAGTTTGCTCTTCCACTCGCCTTCGGTCTCGAAGCGCCGGTCCTTCAAGCGGTCGCCCCAGGGCTTGACCGCCTCGCGGATGGCGTTGTGATCGAAGGCGTCGCGCTTGAGCTCGCGCGAGCGTGCCATGACGTCGGGGGCCACGCGGATGAAGGCGCGGAGCGCGGCGCCCGTCTTGATCGAGTATTTCCGTCCCGCCCAGGCCGCGGGAAAGACGCCCGCCACCGCCTTCATGTAGTTCAGGAAGAAGCGCTTCGCGTTCTGCCTCAGCTCTGTCAGGCGCGCCCCGCCGCCGATCTTCTCGACAGTCTCGAGGAAGTCCACGATCTCCTCGGCCAGCGGCGCCTGCGAGACGCGGCCGCGCCCGGTGCCGAGCATCTTGATCTCGCCCGCGAGCGGCGAGGTGTCGTCCTCGTTGAGCGAGCGGATGACGTCGTGGGCCAGCGCCTGGTTCGGATCGGGGTAGAGCTTGCGGCCGGCCAGGCTCACGATGTGCGAGGGGTTGAGGCGGGTGTGCTTGGCGTTGATCGTCACGAACAGCTCGACGATCTGCCGCGCGTCGAGCCTGTCGAAGAGCACCGCGGGGACCTCGATGCTGAGATTCTCGCCGGCCTGGGTGAGCGCATGGAGTGCCAACAGCCGGTGCTGGCCGTCGAGCACGCGGAGCACGCCGTGTTCCTCGGGGATCTGCAAGAGCCCCAGGTCGTGCTGGCTCGCCATCGGGGTGAATGTGAAGCGCTTCTCGGAGGTGATGATGACAGCACCCGGGATGGCGGGCAGGGTGCCCGCGTCCTTGCAATCGCGGTAGTAGCCGACGAGCTCGTCGATCTTGCGGCGGATGACCGGGCGCTGGTACGCGGCCTCGCTCTCGCCGATGCGCTTTTCGAGCGCCTCCCAGTTCACCCGCGAGCGGTTGCCCCGCTTGGCCTTGGCTGGAGGAGCGGCCGCGCCCGCGTAGCCCAACACCTCGAACTTGACCAGGCGATCGATGTCCTTGGCCGAGAACGAGGCCTGGAAGAATTCCACGCCAAACTGCTTCACGCGGTGCGCAGGAACGGTGATCATGGCCCTCCTCCACTTTTGGGAGGTCAGCGTGAGCTTCTACATCGGAGCAAACGACACTGTAATGGAAGGATAAACCCCTGTCAACATTTGCCTTTTTTGAAACTGCCCAATCCGGGAGACACCCCATATGGTGTGGTAGCCTTTTAGTCTGCACACAATATGTGGGTAAGCTGGGGATGGATCTTCTAACATGCCGAAAAGGTTGGGAAACGGCATCCCCAGGCTGTGGATTAGCGACAAGTGACGGATTTCCAAGCAAAAATGGGGGTAAATGAGGCCAAACGAGCCATGACGGATGAACGCTCACTCAGGGAACTGCAAGACAGGGCCGCCGTGATCGACGTCGTGCTTGCGTTTGCCCGGTCTCTCGACGTGAAGGACTGGCTTGCGTGCAGGCGCTGTTTCACCGACGAAATCGAGACCGACTACTCGGATCTGCGCGGCGAGCCGCCTTCGACCGTCAAGGCCGACGAATTCGTTGCGCTCAGGCGGAGAGCGCTGGAAAAGCTCAAGACGCTGCACCTGAGCGCCAATCATCTCGTTGCCCTGGATGGTGATCGCGCTACGTGCGTGTCCGCGGCGGTCATCCACCGCTTTCGGCCGGAGGATGGCGCGCGGTTCGACACCTACTGCGCCTACGCCCACTCCCTCGTGCGCGGCGCCTCGGGGTGGAAGATCCACAAGGTCAAGCAGACCGTCTACTGGAACACGGGCGACCCAAGCATCCACGCCGGCGCGTGGCGATAGGTCAGCGAGCCGGCGCTCTCCTGAGGAAGTCGAAGTCGCAGCCTTGATCAGCCTGGAGCACGTGGTCGAGGTAGAGCTTCCGGTAGCCGCGGTCGGGCGATGACACGGGCTTCCATCCGGCGCGCCGCCTCGCCATCTCCGCCTCCTCCACCAGCAGGTCGAGCTTTCGCTCCCTGACGCTCAGCCGGATGCGGTCGCCGGTTTTCACCAGGGCGAGCGGCCCGCCGACCGCCGCCTCGGGGGTCACGTGGAGCACGATTGTGCCGAAGGCCGTGCCGCTCATCCGCGCGTCCGAGATGCGCACCATGTCCTTGATGCCCGCGCGCGCGAGCTTTTGCGGGATCGGGAGATAGCCCGCTTCGGGCATGCCCGGCGCGCCCTTGGGGCCCGCGTTCTTGAGGACGAGGATGCTCTCGGGCGTGACGGGCAGGGCAGGATCATCGACGCGAGCCGCCAGGTCCTCGAGCGACTCGAACACCACGGCCGCGGCTTCGGTCTCGAAGAGGCGTGAGTCCGCGGCGGAGCGTTTGAGGATGGCGCCGCCTGGCGCCAGCGACCCGAAGAGCGCGACCAACCCGCCCACGGCCATGATCGGCTCGGTGCGGGCCCGGATCACCGAGCGGTCCACGTAACGCGGGACCGCGTCGAGCCGCGCGCCCAGCGTCTCCCCCGTGACGGTCAGGCAGCCGAGGTGGAGCTGGGGCCGCAGCTCGGCCAGAACCGCGCCGAGTCCTCCCGCGTTGAAAAAGTCCTCCATGTAGAAATCGCCCGAGGGCTTGAGGTCCACGAGCACCGGCGTCTCGTCCGAGATCCGGTTGAGACGCTCGAGGGAGTTCGACGCTCCGACGCGGCCCGCGATGGCGGTCAGGTGGATGATGGCGTTGGTCGAGCCGCCGACGGCGAGCAGGACGCGCAGCGCGTTTTCGATGGCTTCGGGTGTGAGAACGCGGTCGGGAGTGAGCCCGGTAGCGGCCAGCCGCACCGCCGCCTCGCCGGTGGCTTCCGCGGCCCGCAGGCGGTCCGCGTGGACGGCCGGGATCGCCGCCGTCCCCGGCAGCGTCATGCCGAGGGCCTCGGCGATGCAGGCCATGGTGCTGGCCGTGCCCATCACCGCGCACGTGCCCGCCGTCGTCGCGAGCCGGCTCTCGATCCCCTCGATCTCGTCTTTCCCGATCTGGCCCGCGCGGTAGCGGGCCCAGAATCGGCGGCAATCGGTGCAGGCCCCCAGGCGCTCGCCCTCCCAGCGTCCCGTCATCATGGGCCCGGCGATGAGCTGGATGGCGGGAATTCCGGCGGACGCCGCGCCCATCAACTGCGCCGGCACCGTCTTGTCGCAGCCGCCGACGAGGACGACGGCGTCCATTGGCTGGGCGCGCACCATCTCCTCGACGTCCATGGACATGAGGTTGCGATAGAGCATGCTGGTGGGCTCGAGGAAGACTTCGCCGAGCGAGATGGTCGGGAAGGCCATCGGCAGGCCGCCAGCCGAGAGGACGCCCCGCTTGACCGCCTCGATCAGCTCCGGAAAGTGGCGGTGACAGTTGTTGAAGCCGCTGCCCGAGTCCGCGATGCCGACAACGGGCTTGGCGAGGCTCGCCGTCGAGTAGCCCATCGACCGGGCGAACGAGCGCCTGAGATAAAGGGCGAAGTCCCGGTCACCGTAGTCGGTCAGGCCTCGAGCCAGTCCCTGGTCCATGATCCTCGCTCCGTCAGAAGAGGCCCGCGGCGCCTGCGAGCGCGCCCAGGCCGAACAGGAAGAAGAGTCCGGCCGCGACAACCCGCACCCAGCGAACGGGCACGACACGGTCGAGCCTGGCGGCAGCGAACACCGCGAGGCCGTCGGCCGCCAGCATTCCCAGCGTGGTGCCCGCGGTCACGAGCGCCGTGGAGGTGTAGCGGGCGCCCAGCGCCACCGTCGCCAGCTGGGTCTTGTCGCCCATCTCGGCGAGAAAGAATATCACGCAGGTCGAGACGAGCGGGCCCCAGCCGGGATGCTGTCCGGGCTCCTCGGCCGTGTCCGGCACGAGCGTCCAGAAACCGAAGCCGATGAACGTGATCCCAAGAAGGACGGCGAGAGCCGCCGGAGGGATCAGGCGCGCGAGCCACACGCCGGCGGTGGCTGCGAGACTGTGATTCAGCAGGGTCGCGAGCAAGATCCCCAGCATGACCGTCCATGGGCGCCGGTAGCGCGTCGCCAGCGAGAAGGCGATCAGCTGCGTCTTGTCGCCCATTTCCGCCAGCGCCACGACGGCGAACGAGGTCCAGAGCGCGGTCAACCCGGCGATGAGGCTGCTCGGTGTCGGCGTCGGTCAGATCTGGACGGGCGCCAGCAGGGCGCTCAGGTCGCGGATGTCCTTCAATCCGTCCACCCCGTCCACGGCCTCGATGACCTCCCGCGCCCGCCGTGCGCCGAGCGGGCCCGAGGCGAGCGCGAGGAACTTGGCGATCACGTCCTCGGTTGGGACGGGGTTGGCCGCGTCGCCCCGCACCACCCCGGTGCTTCGCGTGAGCACGCGACCGCCACGGAGCGTGACGCGCACATGGGCGGTCGGGTAGTCGGCGCGCCTGAGGGCCATGAGGTCGTCCTTGGCGATCTCGACGCGCTTCGCCATCGCGCGGATTCTCGCATCGTCGAGCAGAGGCTCCTCGAAGGCCGCGACGTCCGTACGCCCAAGCACGAGCGCCGCCGCCACGGCGAAGGGGATCGAGAACTTGGCGCCGAGCATGCTGCGCGGCTCGGTCGCCGCCATGCGAAGACCGAACGGGACGGACGTGACGTGGACCGCCACCACGTCCTCGGCGGCGAAGGGGTGCTCGGCGCGCAGGGCCGTCAGGGCGTCGAGCGCCGGGTGGTTCATGCGACAGCACGCGTGGAGCTTGAAGTAGTTCTGCTCGATCCGGAAATCCTCGCCGAGGCCGGCGACGGCGTCCTCCGGATTGAACGCGTCTGCCAGGATCGTGCCGTACACGTCCGACGGCGCGTCGTCCAGCGCGGTGAAGCCCGCGCGGTGAAGATCCACGGCGAGGATGCCCTCGAGCCCGGAGCGCCCCGGGTAGGCGTTGCGGATGGTCGCCCCCTCGAGCGCCGGCGTCCACGTATTGGCGGGGCTCATCGATGCCGAGAGGTTGATGACGTGGCGGATCTCGACGGCCGGCAGGCCGTGCAGATGGGCAACGGCCGCCGCGGTGCTGATCGTGCCCCAGGTCCCATGGGAGTGGACGTTCGGCCGCGCGACCGTCGCGCCGCCGATCCGCGAGCCGACCTCGTAGCCCGCGATCACGCTCTCGAGGAAGCGGGCGCCCCCGGCACCCATCTCCTCGGCGACCGCGAGCGTCCCGGGGATGACGTGAATGGCCGGATGACCGCCGCCCAGCCGGTTGCCCTCGTCCATCTCGAGCGCGACGCCCGCGGCCGCGTTCGTCAAGGTCGCGAGCAACGCGTCGGACTTGAGGACGTGACCGACGAGTGTCGAGGCGCCGTGCGGCGAACGCTGCGAAGCCATCTTCGCCAGCCGCGCGTTCTCCGCGAGGGCGCTGCCGGCCGCGATCGCGCCTATCGTGTCGAGCAGCACCAGCTTGGCCGCCTTGATCGTGGACGTGGACAGGTCAGCCACGCGGGTGCCGTGGACGACGGCGGCCAGCCGCGCCAGGTAGTCCACTACCGTACCGAGCCGCCGAGCGGCGCCATCGGGCTCGTGCGCGCGAGGAAGCGGCCGCTGCCCGGCTTCTGCTCGAGCGCGCCGCCGTTGAGCAGGACCTGGCCGCGCAGGAGCGTCATCCACGGCCGGCCGCGCGCCGCCCATCCCTCGTAGGGGGTGAAGCCCGCGATGCCCAGGTGCTGCTTCTGCTGGATCGTCCAGGACGGCGCCGGGTCCCATATGGTCAGGTCGGCATCGGCGCCGACGCGCACCACGCCCTTGCGCGGGTAGAGGCCGAAGATGCGCGCCGGGTTCTCCGACAACACGCGCGCCATCCACGTGACGGGCAGGCCCCGGTTGACCACGCCTTCGCTCCACATGAGCGGCACCAACGTCTCGAGTGACGGCGCGCCGAAGGGAATGGGCCTGCCCTGGGGATCCACGAAGATGTTCGTCCTGCCCGGCTCCTTGGCCGCCGGCACTCTCGGCGAATGATCGCTGGCGACGGTGGACACGAAGCCCTGCTCGGTGCCCGACCAGAGCGCGGCCTGGTTGGCGCCGTCGGGCGATCGGAGCGGCGGGCCGATCTTGGCGAAGGGGCCGAGGCGGGCCATCTCCGTGTCGTTGAGCAGGAGGTACTGGGGGCAGGTCTCCGCCCAGACGCGCTGCCCTTCGGCCTGCGCCCGCTTGATGCGCTCGAGCCCGAGGCGCGTCGAGAGGTGGACCACGTAGACGGGGCAGTCGGTGAGCTTGCCGATCAGGATGGCGCGATTGATCGCTTCTTCTTCGGTCCAGTCGGGACACGTGGCGGGGAAATCGGTCGGCGACGTCCGGCCCTCGGCGATGGCCTTGTCCTCGAGGTAGCAGAGGATGTCGCCGTTCTCGCAGTGGAGCTGGCAGACGCCGCCCAGGCGGCCGAGGATATCCATGGTCTTGGCGATGAACTCGTCCGAGACCATGCGCTTGGGCCGCTTCTTGTACGTCATGAAGAGCTTGAACGAGGTGACACCCATGGCGAAGGCCTCGGCGAGGCCTTCGAGAATCTTCGGTTCGTGGTTCAGGATGAAGTGGAAGCCGAAGTCGAGCACGGAGAGCGACTCCGCCTCTTCGCGCAGCCGGGCGACGGCCCTCGGCAGGGTCTCGCCCTCCTCGTAGACGACAAAGGGCAGGAGCGTGGTCAGGCCGGTCAGCGCCGCCGCCTGCGCCGCCGTCTTCCAGCCGTCATACTCGGCGCCGATGTGGAGATGGCAGTCGATGAGCCCGGGCAGGACGAAGCGGCCGCCGGCGTCGATCAGGCGATCCGCCGGCGGCAGGAGGCTCTCGGGGCCGATCGCCGCGATCTTGTCCCCCTTGATGGCGACGGCGGTCTCGACGATGTCCGAGGAGGTCACGACCTTGCCGCCGCGAACCACGGTGTCGACGCGCGCGGACGTCGTCATCGTGGCAGCGCTTCGCTCGGAGAATATGCGCCGCGGTGGGGCCTCTTCGGGCTCATGGCCCTCATCGGTGCGTTTCCTTCTCCGTGACGGGCCGGAGGAGATCGGCGTAGTGCTGGGGCTGGCGCCGCCCGAGGAAGTTCCACCGCTTGCGCACGGGCGCCATCTGGTCGAGGTCGATGCGCGAGACGACGAGCTCATCGCCGGTGGTCGCGGCGCGGGCCAGCACCTGGCCGATCGGGTTGATGATGCAGGAGCCGCCGATCAGCTCGACGCCGTCCTCGACCCCCGCCTTCGCGACGCCGACCACGAAGCAGGCGTTGGCGTAGGCGCCGGCCCGCATGCAGAGGTCATTGAGCTCGAGCGCCGTCGCCGAGATCGGGGTGTTGTAGCCGATCAGGATGATCTCGGCGCCCTGGAGCGCCAGCGCCCGGTAGCTCTCGGGATAGCGCCGGTCCTGGCAGATCGCGATGCCGATCTTCGCGCCGCAGGCGTCGAAGACCTTGTAGCCCGTGTCGCCGTGTGCGAAGTAGTAGGGCTCGTAGACCTGCGCGAAGCCGTCGGGCGCCTTGGTCCCGGGCAGGTGGATCTTCCTGAACGTCCCGCAGAGCCTGCCCGCGGTGTCGGTCAGGAGCGCCGTGTTGAAGTACTTGCCGTCGGCCTTCTCGCAGAAGCCGGCGTGCACGGCGATCCCCATCTCCTTTGCGCGGCGGAGGAGCGGCTCGAGCGCCTTGGGCGGCATCTCGGCCTCGAAGAACTGGTCGAAGTCCTTCCGGATCTTCTTCGGGAAATAGGTCGTGAGCGCCATCTCCGGGTAGACGATGAGCTGGACGCCCTGCGCCCGGGCCTGGTCGAGGAGCGCCTGCATCCGCTCGACGATCTCCTCGCGTCCCATGCCTTCGTTGTTGGGACCCATCTGCGCGGCGCCGACGGTGACGGTACGGGCCATGGCGGTCCTCCTTGCTCCCGGCGGCTACCGCAGCTCGGGTATGACCCAGAGGGGCTTGTCGCCGCGCGCCACGCGCTGGACGTTGTCGAAGGCATTGCGGAAGGCCTTCGTCCAGTTCTCCCACGTCGGCCCCGCCGAGTGCGGCGTGAAGGTGACGTTCTCGAGACCGAAGAGCGGGTGGTTGATGAGCGGCGGCTCCTCGACCATGACGTCGAGCCCCGCCGCCGAAATCTGCTTCGAGAGGAGCGCGTGGCGCAGGGCTTCCTCGTCCACGACGGGACCGCGGCAGGTGTTGATGAAGATGGAGTCCTTCTTCATCATGGCGAACTCGCGGGCGCCCATCATCTTGCGGGTGGCGTCGTTCAGCGGGACGTGCAGGCTGACGACGTCGGAGGTCTGGAGCAGCTCGGGAAACAGCGCGAACTTGACGCCGAGGGCGTCCTCCTGGTCCTCCGTGAGCCGGACGATGTCGTAGTACTGGATGTCCATGTCGAAGGCGTCGGCGCGGCGCGCCACCTTCTTGCCGATCGTCCCGAGCCCCACGATGCCGAGCGTCTTGCCCGCGAGCTCGTACGTGCGCGTCTCGGAGAAGTCGCCGACCCGCCACTTGCCGTGCGTCACGTTGTTGTGGTGCCAGGCCATCTTCTTGTAGACGGCGAGGATCAGCATGATCGTGTGCTCGGCGACCGCGACGGAGTTCGAGCCGCCGTTGTTCGCGATGGGCACGCCGGCCTTCTTCGCTGCGGGCACATCGATCCTGTCGTAGCCCGCGCTGATCAGCTGGACCAGCTTGAGCTTCGACCCGGCCTTGAAGAACGCCTCGCCCATGCCGGCCCGCGGGAACCCGATGTAGTACTCGGCGCCCGCCACGTGCTTGAGGAAATCGGGGTGGTCGTGCTCGGTGACGACCATCTCGAAGCCCGCGGGCACCATCGAGCGGGCGGTGTCCATGATGGGGTCGGGCATCTTCGGGGCGAAGACGATCTTGGTGGCCACGGGACTCTCCTTTGACGCGGGTACTAGGTCTTGGGTGAGAGCATCATGTAGGTCGCGCGCCCGACGGCGACGAGCCTGCCCGCGCCGTCGGTGATGCGGGCCTCGCCGAACGCGACGGAGCGGCCGCGGCGGAGCAGCCGTCCTTCGGCGACGATGTCGCCGTCGCCCGCCGCGGCGAGGAAGCTGACGTTCAGATCGAGAGTGGCCTGACCGACGCCGCCGGCGGCGTTCTCATGGGTCGTGCCGAGGGCGCCGCCGACGGCCATGTCCACGAGCGCGCTCAACACGCCGCCGTGCACGGGCGCGCCGGCCGCGTTCCGGAGCCCGTCCTTGACGGGCACCCGGAGACGCACCCAGCCCTCGCCGGCGTCATCGACCTGGACGCCCAGGGAGCGCCAGAAGAGGTTGGCCTGGGCGCGCTCGCGGGTGACGGTGAGGAGGTCGGCGGGCATGGAGGCCTAGTTATACCGAAAACCGGCGCGAGACTCAAACGGGCGCCGCGGTGGTAGACTCCCGACTTGGCTCGGGATCCGAGCCGACCAAAGGAGAAATACATGGCGACCAGGATCGGCATCATCGGGGCGGGGGCCATCGGCTCGATCGTCGGCGGCATGCTGACGAAGGCCGGCCACGACGTCACGCTCATCGAGCAGTGGCCGGAGCACGTCGAGGCGATGAAAAAGGTGGGTCTCAGGCTCTCGGGCACCTGCGGGGAGCACGTGGTGCCCGTCAAGGCGCTTCATATCCACGAGGTGCAGGGTCTTCGCGAGCCCTTTGATGTCGTCTTCATCTCGGTCAAGAGCTATGACACCGAGTGGGCGGCGGCGATGGCGGTGGCCAACCTCCGCAAGCCGGACGGAGTCGTCGTGGATTTCCAGAACGGGATCAACGACGAGCGCGTGGCGGCGGTGGCGGGGCGCGAGCGGACGCTCGGTTGCGTCATCACGATCAGCGCGGGCATG
>Ga0335084_10002761_pt1 | contig 17005 bp, 15 predicted proteins | sample Lox_Sample_44_FD_206721 | JGI IMG/M metagenome (GOLD analysis project Ga0335084, IMG submission 206721) | Soil microbial communities from Loxahatchee National Wildlife Refuge, Florida, United States - Lox_Sample_4.4 | ecosystem: Environmental > Terrestrial > Soil > Wetlands | place: USA... | reverse complement strand
GGTCACACCAACGGCCACGTTCAGTTCAGCTCCGCCCACGTGAGCATCAAGGCTTTGGGTCTGTTCCAGCCTCTGGAAGCTGGGTGGAGAGAGTCGAACCATTGCCTCCCCAAAAGTCACGACGTCGTACATAGCCTTCCTCCTGGTATAGAATCTTTTTTCCAACTTCAACAGATGCTCAAAACCCCTCACCGTTCAGGGAGGAGGGATCTTACCATGTCAACGGCAGAAGCCGCATCGGGAGCGTATCCATCTGCCCGAATCTCTCTCGCAAACTTCTCTGTAAGAGGGGCTCCTCCGACGATGGTCTTCACTCTATCTTTCAACCCGGCCTTCTCAATCGCATCGATCGTCATCTTCATCTCGTTCATCGTTGTGGTCAAAAGGGCCGACATCCCCACCACATGGGGTTGATGGGTCTTGATGGCTTCGATAAATTTCTCGGTGGGGACATTGATACCAAGGTCGATCACCTCAAAGCCTCCTCCCTCAAGCATCATCACGACGATGTTCTTTCCGATATCGTGAAGATCTCCTTTGACCGTTCCAATAATCACCTTCTTCATCACGGTCGTTGTCGATGTCGATAAGATGGGTTTGAGAACCGCCATGCCGGCATGCATGGCCCGTGCAGCAACAAGAACCTCGGGAATGTAGACCTCTCCGTTTTTGAATTGAACTCCCAGACGTTCCATCGCAGGAATCAGTCCTTCTTTGAGAATTGCTTCTGCAGCATCTCCGGAACCGAGGGCTTCCTGGGTCAACTTCTTTACCTCGTCCATCTGGCCTTGTGAGAGAGCCTTGTAAAATTTTTCTTTGTGCATCATTCCTTTCCTCCCTGATCCAATAACATCCTTTCCATTTCTTTACGAAGATCCATCGGGCATCAATGCGTCTCCACCATCCGAATTGCTCCTTTAGGGCAAATATCCATGCACGTGGAACAACCATGACAGAATTTTGAATCGACGGATGCCGTTTCGTCCGTCAGAATAATGGCATTGCAATGTCCGATTTCCACGCAGAGCCCGCAGCCAGAACATTTATCCGGGTCAACCTGAGCGTACCCCGCCCAGATCGTGAGGTCCGTGGCCGGTTTGATCTCCCGGAGAAGAAGGTCTCGGATATCCCGGCAGGTCCGGAACCCCATCTTTTCCATATAGGCCTTTAAGGACGTCATCCATTTCCTAAGAAAACCAAAACCCGAAAGCATCGTCTCTGTACAGATGCCGATCACATCGGCGCCGCACATCATCATCTCCACGGCGTCTTCCATCGAGGCCATACCGCCCGTCCCAACAATCGCGGGCCCAGGGCCCACCCTGCTCCGGATCTCAAAGACATCCCGAAGGGCAAGAGGTTTGATCCAAGGACCGGAGAGGCAGCCCATCGTGTTCTGCCCCTGGAGGTGATAGATGGGTTTCTTATAATTCCAGATATCGATGGGAGGAATTCCCAGCCGGTTGGCCACGCTTGATACAGCGGCCGCGCCTTCGTCGAAGGCCGCACGAGAAACCTCTGCGATTCGACCGCCTTCCGGGGTGATCTTGGCGATGATCGGGAGGCGGGTCACCTCCCTGGTCTTCTGGATGACCAATCGGACGGAATTTTCATCCTGGCCCATACTTGCCCCGGAGGAAGGACGACTTTCCTTCGTTTCAGGAGAAGAGACATCCACGTTGAAGGACATGTTGGGGCAGCAGAAGTTGATCTCCAACATCTGCGCTCCAGCGGCATCGAATCTTTTGGCAGCATCTTGCCAACCTTCAAGATCGCCTTTGACATAGGAATAATTCGCGATGACGACCAATTCCTTGCATTTCTTCCTTCCCTCCTCGACCAAACGCAATCCCTCTTCCATATTCAGACGATACTCGGCGGTGAAGGTGTGGAGTTTCTCCTTTTTGAGCCATCGATAACGCGGTTCATAATTAAGATAGGGGATGGGATTAAAGGTCTGCTTGATCGATGCAGCCGCCCAACCCTCGCGTTCTGCCTGCTCCAATTGGTCAACCCGTTTCACGGTAGGGCCTGAGGCGACCATAAAGGGATTCTTAAACTCCACTCCGCCGATCTTCACGGGTAGATCCAATAGGTGGTCCTTCATCGATCCGCTCCTCCTTCATTCTGAATATTTCTTCTCGATTTTCATCAACTCCCGTTCAGCCTCTTCTTCAAGGATGGGTTCTTTGTCCGAAGAGAGAAAACGTTCCACCATCTTCCCAGCCCTTCTGACCATTTCCTCTTTTTCATTGGCGGGCGACCTTTGAGCGCGGACAAGAATCTTGGGTTCAAAAAAAGCTCCCCGGAAATGGGCCAAGGTATGGTCGGAGCTCAAGAACTCTCCCGTGATCCCGGTCCGCCTGATCTCGTCGAGCGCCAAAGATTGATCGTCGACTCGAAAACCGGAGAGATATTTTTTCGCCATCCCAATGATTTCATTGTCGATCACGGCCTGGACCGGAGAGATGGTCTTTTCGGACTCTGTGGAGCCCACCCCCCACACGACACTGACACGGGCTTGGGCGTGAGTGAGGGCACCCAACATCTTTTCGAGGGCATTCTGACCATCGTAGAGCAGAGAGTCCGAACACATCCATGAAGCCGAAGGGAGTCGATAATATCGCGCCAGCTCAGCGCCGGCCACGGCAAGAAGCGCGTTTTCGGGGCCTCCCGTAACAGGAAAGGCCGATTTCATATCCATCACATGGGCGAACCCGAGGTTGAAGAAACAGGGCCTTCCCGGTTCAAGAATCTGGTTGATGATAATGCCGCTCAAGATTTCTGCAGTTCCTACGACGGCCGTTCCAGCCAGTGTCACAGGGGAAGAGGCGCCTGCCATGGGTTCTCCGTTCACGGTGCATGGGATCCCGTGGCCTGAGGTGGCCTTGAAGACCCCGAGGGCGAGGGACGTCCACCGGAGGGGTCCATGCGCGGTGAAGCCCACGCTGAATATGGGATTTTCTTTCAAGCCCTCGCCTCCGGAAAGGACCTTTCCCATCTCGACCAGAGCCTCCCCTCCCTTTGGAGTGAAAGAGAGAGGTCTCAGATGTTTCCGGGTATTTTGGGCCATGATTCGAAAACCGACAAAATCCCGATGGCCAGGAGGCGTATCCTCCGTGCTGGTGCCCACGATCGCTTCCACCTGTGGAAGGGCCTCGATGACACGCGCGAAGTTTGCCAGATCTTTCTGGTCGATGAGTCGAATTCCATCACCGTCAAGATAGGAAAGGGCCGCTCCCGTCCAGAAGCAGGATTCCCCTCCGGGCGAAACCGCCCTTTTCGTCCCTGTCCTGTCCGCAATGAGAAATTTCTCCGGGGCGAGGGGAAGATATTCCTTGACCATCTCTCTGGGAAATCTCACCACCTTTGTTTCGTTACCCGGTTTTGCGCCGGCCCTGAAGAGTTTCTTCTCAATCTCCTCATCCTCCACTTTGATCCCTGGATCGGCAAGAAGTTCCATCGCGGCTTGATCAATCTTTTCGATGTCGCTTTGACTCAGCATGCTTTACCCCGTTAGAAAGCTCCGTTGCCCGCAGCGGAGAAGATGGTTGTTTGTTTTTCAGCCAACACGGGGTTTTATGCCCTGTGTAAGCCTGCCCGTTAGAAAGCAAAAAACTTTCTAACGGGGTTTACTCCTCTATTCCAAGGTAGGCTTTTTTCACGATGGGGTCCTCGGCGATCTTTTTCCCTTGGCCCTCGGCGACCTTCCTCCCTGTTTCAAACACATAGGCATAATCTGCGATTGAAAGTGCTTTAAGGGCATTCTGCTCCACAAGCAATATCGTCAGACCCTGGCGGTTCAGGCTTTCGATCATTTTGAAGATCTCCAATACCAGCATGGGGGCAAGCCCCAGGGACGGTTCGTCGAGGAGAAGGGTCTTTGGCTCGGACATCAAGGCTCGTGCAATCGCAAGCATCTGCTGCTCCCCTCCTGAAAGGGTTCCCCCGGGCTGGTTTTGCCGTTCCGCGAGGACGGGGAACTTGGTGAAAACGTCTTTCATATTCCGCTCAGCCTGCCTTTTATGCTTTATCATGTAGGCTCCCAGGGTCAGGTTCTCTTTAACGGTGATGGAAGAGAAAATCTTTCTTCCCTCCGGAACCTGGACGATCCCTCTCTTCACAATCTGGTGGGGGGGGATGTCGAGACTCACACCATCAAGAAAAACTCCTCCGGCCGCACGGCTGACCATCCCGCTGACCGCATTGATCGTGGTGGACTTTCCGGCTCCATTGGCCCCAACAATGCTTATGATCTTTCCCTCCGGAATGATCAGGGAGACATCGTCCAGAGCGGTCACACCTCCGTAACGTACGGTGAGACGGTTGACCTCAATCATTCATGCCTCCGATGGACGCATCGGACATCGAAAAGACGAACGTCCTGCTGCCCTACCCATTGACTCCTCGGCCGAAGCATGGAACCAACGGCCACGTCCTTCGCGCTCTCCGGGATGCTTTCTTACACCTTGTCTCCGAGATACGCCTGAAGGACGGCATCGTTGTGCTGGATCTCTTCTGGTTTTCCTTGTGCGATCTTCTTGCCGAAATTAAGCACATGGATGGTTGTGCAGATCGCCATGACCAACTCCATGTGATGTTCTACGACGATAATCGACAGATGATTGTCTGTCTGGATGTGCAGGATCGTCTCCATCAGCTGCCGAATCTCCCTCGGGTTTAAGCCGGCCCCGGGCTCATCCAGGAGGAGGAGCTTGGGGCTTGCCATCAGGGCTCGCGCCAGTTCAAGCCTTCTCTGTAGCCCGTAGGGAAGATTATAAGGAAACGAACCCGCGTATTTCTCCAGGCCGAAGTAGGAGAGGTAGTTCTTGGCGAGGTCTTCCCCCTCCTTCTCCGATCTCCCGACGGTGGGGTACCTGACCATCTCTTCCCAGAGGGTGTATCGAATTCTGATCCCGTAAGCGATCTTCAGGTTCTCGAGGACCGTGAGGTTTCGAAAGAGACGGATATTCTGAAAGGTTCGGGCGATCCCGAGGGCCGTGATTCGGTGGGAGGGCAACGCCGTGATATCCCGATCGCCAAACCAGATCTTTCCGAAATCGACGGGATAGACTCCCGTGATAAGGTTGAAGACGGTCGTCTTCCCGGCGCCATTGGGACCGATGATCCCCGTGATCTCGTCCTTGGCCTGTACCATGGCAAACCCGTCCACCGCATTGACGCCGCCGAAATTTTTTTTGATGTCTACAACGCGCAAGACATCCATCATTAGGTAGCTTTGGTTCTCCTTCTCAGGATCCTCCTCAGGGAGAACTCCCAGCTTCCAAAGATGCCCTGAGACCGGAAAATAGTGACGAGGAGGACGGCCACGGCGAGCAGGACGTCCCTCCAGACGTCGATGAAACGGAAGAATTCACCGAAGGAGTAATAAATGACCGAGCTGATGATAGCCCCCGTAATGCTGTTGATGCCGCCGACGAAGGTGATGACAATCAATTTGGCGGATTCCAGCCAGTTGAAGAGGTTCGGTTCGATAAACATGAGCACGAAGGCGTACAGGGCTCCCCCGTAAGAGGTGATCGCCGAGCTCAGGACAAAGACCCTCATCTTGTACCCGTAGACATGGATTCCCATCAGCGATGCCGCAAGCTCATCGTCCCGGATGGCGATGCAGTTTCTCCCGAAACGGGACCGTTTCAGATTGGCGATGAAAAAAGTGATGACGGCGATGGAGATGAGGATCATCGGAAGACCGACGAGCTGAGGGATTCCTGCGATCCCCAGCGCGCCGCCCGTGAGCTGGGCGAGATGAAGGAGGGCAGCCCTCACCATTTCCCCGAACCCGAAGGTGACCAGGAGAAAGTAATCCCGGTGAAGACGCAGGGTGGGGATTCCGATCAGGAAACCGACGACACTTCCGACGAGGATCGCCAGGGCGATCGCCACAGGAAAGGCGAGGTGAAATTTGAGATACGCGACCGCAGCCGTGTAGGCCCCGATGAGGACGAAACCACCCTGACCGAGTGAGAAGAGACCCGTCAGCCCCGTCATCAGGTAGGCCCCGAGGACAAAAATGGTCTGGAGACAGGTAATCTCAAGAACCTTCAGGTAAAACGCCATGGATGCCTGCTGCTTTCCTCCATTCTTTGTGTCAGGCTTTCGCGATCACCCGTTTCCCTGCGATGCCTTCGGGTCGTATCAGGAGGAGGACGAAGATCGCCGAATAGATGACAATCTGTGTGAGAGAGGCTCCAATCTCTGCAATCAGGAGGCTCTCAACGCCTCCGAGCAATAGCCCGGCAATGCAACCGCCTCCGAGGCTGCCGATTCCACCGATAATCGCCGCGATAATTCCCTTCAAGATCTGGCTCCCTATAAACGGGTCGACCGAGTACGTCATTCCGAGAAGGTATCCCGTGATTCCCCCGAGGACTCCGGCAATGAAGAAAGCGAAGGAGACCACGAAATCGATGTCAATCCCCATCAAACTCGGAGTACGGATGTCCGTCGAAGCCGCTCGAAGGGCAATCCCGATCTTTGTCTTCTTCAAGACATAGGTCAGGAGGATCAAGACGGCTGCCGTGATGGCGAACATCAACACATAGGTTTTTGAAACGGTCACGGTCCAGAGGTTCAGACCCGTCTGTTTCATCATGGGAGGGTAGGGGTAGTAGTCGTCTCCGAGAGTGGCTGCGAAGAACTGCTGGACGAGCATGGCCGCCGTAATGGAATTGACAAGGAGAAGGGTGAGGGGGGCTCCCTTGAGACGGATGGGCCGGAAGATCAATTTCTCAACGATCACCCCGATGAAACCGCCCGCGACGGTGGTGATGACCAGCGTGACAAAGAAGTTCTGATAAAAATACTTGGAGATGAAGTAACCGAAGTAGGCGCAGATCGCGACCACACCCCCGTGGGAAAAATTGGAGAACTTGAGGATGTTAAAGATGATGCCGAAACCCACGGCCTCGAGGGCATAGACCCCGCCAATCGAGATCCCGTTGAAAAGCTGCTGCAAAACAGTGCTCATCTCCACGCTACCACCCCCCGGAGGATCGACATGAGAAAGGCGGGAAACATCGATGCCTCGCCTCCCGCCTTTCGGACTTCCCAACACGGGTCAGAAGTCTTTCGGATAGTATTTCAGTTTGACCGTTTTGATCTGGTCCCCTTCGAACTTGAGGATGGACATCTTCAGCCCCACGGGACGATGCGTCTTGGGATCGATGTTGATGGTTCCGATCAGCCCCTCGAATTTGGTCGTTGTCGCCATGGCATCACGGATCTTCTGGGGGTCCGTCGATTGTGCTTTCTTGATGGCTTCGAGGAGGAACCCCGTGTCGTCCCAGCCCGAGAAGGAGTGGAGCCGTGGGAGTTCATTGTATTCCGCCTTGTATTTATCGATGAACGTTTTCAGCGCGGGATCGTCGCGAGAGATGTTGAGCGGGAAATAGGAGCCATCGGCGGCGGGTCCGGCGACTTTATCCATCGGTTCAAACCAGGAATTGTTTCCAAGCATCACCGACTTGAGGCCGAGTTCCTTAGCCTGCTTCGCCGCGTTCGCGTTTTCGGGCACATAGTTCGGAATATAGAGACCGTCGGGATTCAACGCTTTGACCTTGGTAAGCTGGGGCTTGTAATCCAGATCCCCTGCTTGGAACTCGAAGCTGTTCGGGCCCCCGGCCATCTGTTTTCCGCGCTTCTTCACGTAGTATTCAAACCCCTTGGCCAGCATGTAGGAGTAGGAGTTGGAGGGGGTATAGAGCATGGCAAAAGAATTCATTTTGAGTTCGTCGATCGCGAAGCCCGCAATCATGTAGGACTGCTGATAGCACGTGGGCTGGAGGAGGAAGCAGTAAGGATTGACGCGGCCGGGGTTTTCCGGGTCCTCGAATTTGAAATCCGGCGTGGTGACCCGTTCGTCCATGCACCGGGCAACGACGGGAATCTTGGTCTTTTCGGCCACGGGAGAGACGGCCAGTCCGATGTTGGAGATCAGCGACCCGTAAACAGCGCAGACACGGTCCTCACTGGCCAGCCGGGTGTAGACTTTTACGCCCTCGGTGGGGCTCATCTTGCAGTCATAGATGACCGGCTCGATCTTACGGCCGAGGATGCCGCCTGCTGCATTGACCTCCTTGATGATCAGCTTGGCTCCTTTCACCGCATCGGTTCCCCACTGGGCGGACCCTGCGCTCAGGTCCGCATAAATACCAATCTTGATGGGTCCTTCATCTTTTGCGTTCCCATCAGCCATAAACACAAAAGCGATCCCTAAGGATAAAAGAATAGCGAAAATGGTTTTCTTCATGAGACTTGCCTCCTGGTGTTTTGTTTGAAATGCCGCAACCTCATTTACTTTCTCCTGTATTAGCCACGCCGATACCCCATTTTTTGAGAGATCTTTAAGGCGGTTTCCATCACCTCCTTCTTCAAGGTTTCATGAGTCAACTTTTTTGTGACCCGAAAGGCCGGGCCGGAGACACTGATCGCAGCCACGGCGCTTCCAACTTCATTATAAATCGGGGCAGCCACACATCGGATTCCCAACTCGTTCTCCTCATCATCCATGGCGTAGCCTTCCCTCTTGACTGATTTCAAATGTTCTTTCAGCCGAATCGGGCTGGTGATCGTATTTTGGGTTCTTTTGGGAAGCCCCTTGTCTTTGATGACTTGATCCACTTCTTCCGGCTGGAGATGGGCCAGCATCACTTTCCCGACGGCGCAGGAGTGGGCGGGATTCCTCAAGCCGATGTGGGATGCCATCCGGAGACCACTGGGATTCTGGGTGGATTCCACTTTGTCAATATAGACGATTTCGTGATGATCCATCAGGACTAAATGAACGGTCTCCTTGGTCCTTTCCGCAAGGTCTCTGAGCATGGGTTCTGCCTCTTTACGAAGATCCAACTGGCTGAGAATGAGGTTTCCTAACTCCACGAGCTTGAACCCCAAAAAGTAGTCCCTCGTCTTTGGATCCTTTCGAGTATAGCCGAAATAGGCCAAGGAAGTGAGTAGGCGGTGGGTGGTTCCCTTGGGGAGTTTTACCTTGGCGGATAGGTCATGGACACTGATGCCCTCGGGGGCCTGGGCTAAAACATCTAACATCAGCGAGACCCTTTCGATGGTCTGAATAAGATTCCCTGGTCTGGCGTTGGAAACGCTCATTAGAAATTTCGTATTATGAAACGGTGTTTTTTATTATAATACGGGCGAAAAGTTTGTCAACACTTTTTTAAGACCGTCTTGACACACCCGAAGGCTTGTGTTAACCAAATTCACAAATAGAGGGGACCGAAAGACGGATCGATCCCCACCCGTTCCTCAGGGGATGAAAAATGGAAAAAAGAATTCGTTCATTCAAGATAGAAGGTTTAAAAGTAAAGATCTTCCCGGATCGAGCCACTTTGGGAGAGGCAGCCGCTCAAGCCGTGGCTGAAAAGATGAGACAGATTTTGAAGATCAAGGAATCTCTTTTTATCAGCTTTGCCTCTGCTCCTTCGCAGAATGAGTTTTTAGAGAAGCTGGGCCGAAGCCGGGGGATTGCATGGGAGAGGACCACCGCTTTTCATCTGGATGAATATCTGGGACTCCCCGAGAATGCTTCACAGAATTTTGGCCATTTTCTGCGGGTGAAGCTCTTCGAGAAAGTTCATCCCGGGACGGTTCATTACTTGAATGGAATGGCCGCGGATCCGGAAGCTGAGTGCAAACGGTATGCAGACCTTCTCAGAGAGCATCCATTGCATATCGCGTGCATTGGAATCGGAGAGAACGGCCATCTGGCCTTTAATGATCCGCCGTTTGCGGACTTTGAGGATCCCCGACTCGTGAAAGTGGTTGACCTCGACCCCGTCTCTCGACAGCAGCAGGTGAATGATGGGTGTTTTAATGATATCGAGAAAGTCCCGAGGAAGGCGATGACGCTTACCCTCCCTGCCATCTTTTCATCGAAGTCTATCTTTTGTATGGTTCCGGGGCCGACAAAAGCCGACGCCGTGAGAAAGACGCTTGAAGACCCCTCCTCCCCCGCGTGTCCGGCCACCATTTTAAGAAAGCACAAAGATGCCACACTTTTCTTGGACAAGGATTCTGCCCAGTGGATTCTCTCCTCCCAGAAAGTTCCATCCAGGGAGCGGCCCTAGAAGAGGAGATTCCTTATGGATAAGGTTCGGTTGGGAATGATTGGCTCTCAGTTTGCAGCCCATCTACATCTTAATAATTATTCGCGAATGAGAGGCTCCCAGCTGGAGGTCGTGGCGATCGCCTCCAAGACGGAAGGGACGGCTCAAGCCACTGCTCGGAAGTTTGATATTCCTTCCGTCTACACAGATTATCGTCACATCCTGGAAAGGAATGATGTGGACGTGGTCGACCTTTGTGTTCCCACCCACCTTCATGAGGAGATGATCGTTGAAGGAGCAAAGGCGGGAAAGCACATCATCTGTGAGAAACCCCTGACAGGCTATTTTGGCAAGGACGTCGGGGGAGAGGATATTGGATTTCGAGTGGCTAGGCAAAGAATGCTTGAGGGCGCCATGGAAAGTTGTTCCCGGACTCGAAGGGCGATTCAGAATCATCCCATTCAATTCTGTTACGCAGAGAATTGGATCTATTCGCCGTCTTTGGATAAGATCAAGCGAATCGTCAAAGTGAGCGGAGGGACGATTCTGGACATCCGGGCAGAAGAAAGTCATTCTGGGTCCCATGCGGCCTATTCACGACAGTGGAAGACATCGGGTGGGGGAGCCCTCATGCGACTGGGCTCCCATCCCGTCGGCGCCGTGCTTCACTTGAAGCATTTCGAAGGGATGATACGGGATGGAAAACCCATTCGTCCGAAATCGGTCACCGGAGAGGTTGGACAGCACACGCGTATCTCTTCATTTCAAAGGGAGTCTAAAAAATGGCTGGTCGACTCATGGGAAGACGTTGAAGATTGGTCTGCCGTCATCATCACTTTCGAGGATACCTCGAAGGCAACCATTTTTGCTTCCGACGGGGTTTTGGGTGGAATCAGGAATACCCTACAAGTCTATCTGTCCAATGCGGTGGCTTATGCAAACATTAATCCCAATGATACAGTTCAAGTTTATGCGCCAGCCCCGGAGGTCTTGGGAAATGAATACATTGCCGAGAAGATCGCTACGAAGGCTGGGTGGAACTTTGCGAGTCCGAATGAAGACTGGATGAGCGGTTATCCCCAGGAATTGGAAGATTTCATTGAAGCCATCCTCCGGGGTAAAGATCCCGTTTCAGGCTTTGACTTGGCCGAAGAGACGATCAGAGTGATTTACTCAGCTTATCTTTCTGCAGAAAAAGGGCAGCGGGTGGTACTCTCGTAACCGAAGGGAAAACGTCTTTACCAGTCCCTGTTTTCCATTTTGCAGTTTTCAATTCTTATTGATTTTTTAGTCGGGCCCTCCATTCGTCTTCCAAGAGACTCATCAGATAGGAACTCCAGTATTCGTCCTTTATTCTTCGAGCCTCGCGGAGATGGCCTTCTTTCACAAAACCCGCCTTTTCGTAGCATTGAATGGCTGGGAAATTAAAATCGAAGACCAGGAGATCAATGCGGTGAAGCCCCAATGTACTAAACCCGTACTCCACGATCTTCTTCACCATCTGAAGGCCGATTCCTTTCCTTCTTTCAGACGGCTCCCCGACCAGTACCCGGCAAAGCGTCGCCGACCTATTTTTTGAGTCAATCTCGTTGAGCTCGATATGGCCAACGACCCGTTGATTCCTCATCTCCACCGCCTTGAAGATCCTTCTCTCGGGCGGGTTGCCTTCGGTTCCCTGGAGATATTGTTCGAGCTGGTTTTGATCGAGCGGATAGGTGAAGATCGGTCCGGCCCACTGGAGAAGGAACTCTGCAGACTTGATCCAACCCATTAAGCGTCCAAAGTCATTTTGTTCAAAGGGCCTCAATTCTATTTCTACCATGGAATCATTCCTTTTACCCCAGTTTGAGCTTCTTGCAATATCTTCTCCCCTCGACTGGCGAGACGACCCGGTCAAAAGGATTCAATGTCGTATCCCTTTTCTTTTAGCATAGCCGACAAAAGCCCCGCTTGCTCTCCAGCCAAGCGATGGGTTGTACAGAGGCCCCTAAACTCCTCTCGGGAAAGGGTTCTTTTCGCGCGATCTATTTCCAGCTCCCTAAAGACCTCCTCAAAGGACTTCAAATGGACGAACTCCGCAATGTCCCTCGGCACCAATTCATCGCCTCTTCCCGCCAGCCCCCATAAGTAAAGGAGTTCCGAAACCGGAGAAGCGACCACCGGGTGGCAGCCCCCTGGAATGGCAAAGATGCTTTTATCCCCGATCAAAAAAGCCTTCATGAGGCTTGCTCCGTCCATCAGTAACTGAACGCCATAAGGTCCAAACTGGTCTCCCTGCCTTTTCAAACGATGGAAAAGGTGGTAATAGATTTCTTCATGGTCCGACTCTTCCGTCGTGGGGTGAGGGTTGTCATGCTGATGAAGCGGCGTGCCCGACCAGTACCCTGGAGGGTTGTAAGTCTCTCCGACGACCAGGTTCGAGCTGGCATCCTTCGGACTTACCAAAGGGACCACATCCCTTCGCCAAATCCAGTCCCCCCTGGAGAGGACCTTTACCTCCTCGTTCGGAAGATAGACAGCCGTCTTTTGCTTCAACGCAACAGCTTCAAAGAAGGCCGCCTCACCCTTTCCCCGAAGGGTCACCTTTGAGTCACAAGGGATATAAAGGGCTGAGGCATTGGACTTTCCCGGACCCGGAGAGAAAGGCCCCCCGGTTCTCCTCCCTTGGAACTTCTTTCCATTGACTTCGGCTTCGAATTCGCCCTCCTGCGGGACGAGGACAACTTCCTTCTCCCCCGTCTCCCTGGTGATTGAGTGAGACCCCAACCGGTAGATTCCGAATCCCAGGATCTCGAGGGGCACCTCTTCGCGAAGCGGGTTCAGGATCAATCCGCTCGTTCGACCATCATATCGGATGTGGGGATTGATCTCGTTCTTTTCAATTCTCGCGGCATATTTCCTCATGGTCCTTTCCATGAGGGGCCTCCTTTCTATAAAGAAGAATTCATGCTGGATTCCCTTCAAGCCTTCCTGGCTTCGCGGAGCACTTTTCTGTAATACTCTTGATAGACCGTGCATCCCACCTGATTTTGAGATACGAGAAGGACGCTGCACCCGCCGCAGGCAATGCAGAAGTTAATCTTCGTGGCCTCTCCGGACAGGATCTTTTTTGCAAAGAGGGGATCGGCCAGAGACTGCCTGCCAATTCCCACCAGATCCACCCCGCCGTCTTTCAGATTCTTTTCTGCCCAATAAAGAAAGCTCTTTTTGGAGGGGTCGGGGTTTTTCAAATCGTTCTTCCCATCCCTCAGGTAGCTGTATCCTGAGCCAATGACCGGAATCTTAATCAATTTCTTCACTGCATTAGCCCATCCAAAATGTCGATAGACCCCTTCGGGAAAGCTCTTTGTCGGTCTGACAATCTCAGGGGTGACCGCAGGGATCCCGGCGGTCACATTGATAAAATCCATCCCCGTCTCTTCCACCATTCTGGCAAAACGTAGAGGTTCAAAAAGATCCTCAGCGACCTCCTCTGGTCCTGAGGTCCCAAATCCACCCGGAATTCCTTCGTAGAACGAATATCTGACCCCGGTGAGGAAGTTCTTGTCTCGGACCGCTTTCTTCATTTTTTCTGCCGTCTCTCTGAAGAAGTTTGTCCGGTTTTCAAAACTGCCCCCATAGCGATCGCCTCTCGTATTGGCAGGCCGTAACATCTCTCCGCCGAGATACCCGTGACAGTGTTTGAAATCGACTCCATCCGCTCCGACCTGCTTTGCGATGAGGGCTGCCCGTGCGAATCTCTCGCCGATCTCTGCGATCTCCTTTTCAGTCAGAAGATGGACCGTCGGATCTCCGGTGGGGTAGAGGGAGACGACTTTGGAGAAGGCAGCTCCGCTTATTCTTCCCGAATGGTTGACTTGAAAGAGGATGAGGGGCTTGGGATTCACCTCTCTCATCTCCGTCACCAGACGTTCGAGACTCTTCGCTGTCTCTTCAGAGATCTTTAATTGATTCTTTCTTGCCCGGCTCTCGTAAGAGAGGGTGAGCGATTCCACAACGATGATGCCTGCTCCTCCCTCTGCGAGGTTCCGATAACGTTGGAAGGTGAGGTCACTCGGGTTTCCTTCCGAATCTGCGTCATTACATTCCATGGGTTGGTTCACGATGCGATTGGCCGCTGTCCTTTTTCCAATCTGGATGGGTGAAGAAAGCATTTCCAAGTTCATGTGGTTACTCCGTTAGAAATAAATGCCCCGCTGCTGTGCGGGAGAGTTAGATTTTAAACAATTCTGGCACAGTTTGATGCCCCGATAGAATTTCTAACGGGGTTTACCCCGCTGAATGGGGAATTCTAATTTTACTGGCCCTCTTCTTTCCAGGGCCATCTTTCCGGATCGGTTGTGGATAACGATATATCTTTTCCCCTTCCGATCCTGGAAGGGAAGGGGATCAGGGTCTTCGAAACGTCTAAAGAAGAGGTGAGGGCCTCTGGATTCCTTTCGAAGGAGGCATGCCTTCAGGACCATCTTCGCCACGTCGAGGAGGTTTTCGGTCTCCAGGGCGAAGGGAACGCCTTTGTCATCGATGGCCACCCCTTCCTTTTTCAATACCTTCAGTCTCTTCAGGCCCTCCTTTAGCCCTAACTCTGTCCTCACGACGCTGGCAAACCGGGAGGTGATGGATTGAATTTCTTTTCTTACCCAGGAGGCTTCTCTCCCTTCATCCATGTGGTTTAATTTCGAAAGAAACTTTTTGACTTGTGGGAGGGTTGCCTCTTGCTTCTGTTCAACATTCAATGCCAACTCTGCCGCCTCACGGCCGGAAATCCGACCAAAGACCTGTCCATCCAAGAGGGCATTTCCACCAGGGCGATTGGCGCCGTGCTGGCCGCCTGCACATTCCCCGGCCGCATAGAGACCCTTCAAAGAGGTATCTCCCTTCTCTCTAATTTTGACTCCACCTTGAAAGTGTTGAATGCAAGGGGCGATCTCGATCGGATCTCCTCTCCTGAGATCGATTCCGTGCGCCTTAAGCCAATCGATGACGTCAGGGTTGATCTCTGAGAGACGGTCAAACGGCGAGGCTGCCCTCTGACCAGAATCGATTCGAACCTTGACCTCCTTCTCATACCGTTCTTGCCACGTTGGATCCAAATCCTGGAATCGAAAGCCGACGGGATTGTGGCTGTAATCGAGAAAAACATGGTGTCCTTGGGCGATCTCTTTAAACATGGCGACATCGATGAGATGAGTTCTTTTCTCCACGGAGACAGGCCAGCTTGATCCCTTCTCAAAGACCAGATCGGAGATCTCCGACGGGGAAGCTTTTCCAGGAAAATAGTTTTTCAGAAACTCTTTCCCTGCTTCGTTGACGAACCTGGGAATTGCTCTCATCAGACTTCCGGAGCAATTTAACCTGGTTTTGGTTGAAGCCGGGCCGATCTGAATGAATTCCATATTGACCAGTTCTGCCCCTGCCCGATACGCCAGGGCATAACCATCTCCTGTCATCCCTTCTGGATAGACATGAACTCCAAACACTTCTCCTGCCCCTCCGGTTGCAAGGAGGGTTGCTTTGCTGGAAAAGACTTTCAGCCGATCTTCGACCCTGAATCCTTCTCTTTCATCGATCCCGATGGCCCCCACGACCCGCCCTCGATAGGTGACGAGATCTGCAATCATACAATGATCGATCGTTTGGATATGGGCGGACGAGACCCTCTTGAGCAAGGCCTCTTCAATATGAATGGCTGTCTTTGGGCCCGTGTAGCAAGCCCTGGCATATTCAGAACCGTCGGTGACGAACTGATCGACCCGGCCGTCTTCTCTTCTCACAAAGGGGACCCCCTGAAGGTCCAGGTACTCAAAGGCTCGTTGCGCCTCCCTCGCCAGGATCGATGCGAGATCGCCGTCGGAGACATAACCTCCGATCCGGTAAATGTCCTCCGCATGGTATCTCCAGTGATCAGGTTCTCTGGGTTCCGTCTCAGGAAGAGTGGCATGAAAAGCCATTCGATCCGAGCAGGCTGTGGCTGTGACGCCGGATCGTCCCAAAACGCCTTTCGTGACGAGAACAACTTTTCCCTTTTTCAATCTCTCCCTGGCTTCAATGGCCGCTCTGAGCCCGGCGCCGCCGCTTCCGATGATCAGGACATCACATTGGATAAGTTTCAAGGTCTTCCCTTAGATAGCTTATTCTTTTTTGATCCGACTGAATCCGAAATTCGACTATCGAAACTCGAAACAAATCTTACATCCGCGAATCCCGCCGTTGCCGGGAAAAACCAGCCAGGATTATCCTCCCCCTTGATGGGGGAGGATCGAGGTGGGGGTGGATATTGTATACCCCCCTCACCCCCGCCCTCTCCCACCGGGGGAGAGGGGGATAAGTGAGTTATTTTCAACGTCCAATTGAAAATTGTTTTGTATTTCGAATTTCGTGCTTCGGATTTACAGATCCTCTTTTCTAACCATGCGGCAGCAATACCGCTTTCACTGCCTCTTTGCTCTTCATCGCACGAAGGGCTTCGTTCGCCCGATCCAAAGGGAAAGTATGGGTGATCAGTTTTTTGAAATCCTGGGGGCATCTCATGATAAGCTGGAGAGCCATGTGAGTATGACGCACCTCGCTCACCCAGACTCCCTGGAGTCGAAGGTTCTTTCTTCCGATATCATGAAAACAGTCGAGCTCCATCGATCCGTGAGGTTCTCCGAAGCCAGCCGTCAGACAAGCGCCACCCGTTCGCACGAGGGAGATGCACTCCTTGAGGGCGTCAGGTTCACCCGCCATCTCGAAAGCCACATCGACTCCCCGCCCATGCGTGATTTCCATCACCGCTTCCTTTCGCTCTTTCATAGAAAGTCGATGACGATTCAAGGCGAACGTTGCTCCAAAGGCTTGGCACATCTTCAACCGCTCTTCTGTCCCGCCGATGACGATAATTTCGGAGGCTCCAAGGGATCTGGCAAAGGCGACGGAGA
>Ga0335084_10002760_pt1 | contig 17007 bp, 14 predicted proteins | sample Lox_Sample_44_FD_206721 | JGI IMG/M metagenome (GOLD analysis project Ga0335084, IMG submission 206721) | Soil microbial communities from Loxahatchee National Wildlife Refuge, Florida, United States - Lox_Sample_4.4 | ecosystem: Environmental > Terrestrial > Soil > Wetlands | place: USA... | reverse complement strand
CGGTCCCACTCCTTGGAAGGCCACAGCGACACGGTGACGATGACGTGCGGCTTCTCCGAGGTCCACGAGCAGCCGGTGGTCCCGATCGGTTGACCGGCGCCGAAGCTTCCGCCGACCGCAGCGGCGATCTCCGCGGGAGTCAGCAACTCACATGGCGCCGGCGCCGCGCGGACCACAGCACCGAGCCCGCAGAGCGCCAGCGCGCAGATCCGCTGTACCCGCCTGTTCGAGCGCCTCGAGTTCACGGGTCGCCTCCTGAACGCAGCGGATTCCTTGCACCCCGCTGGGCCATCCGACAAGAGGGGCTTCACAACTGCCACCGGGTTGAAGCTGAAGCGCTGCCCCTCAGCGCGCCGGCGAGAGTCCGTCCAGGACCGAGAGCGCCAGCGCCGCCGCCTCCTTGAAGGGAAGCGCCGCGCCTGCCTGCTGCTCGACCTCGAACTCGGAGCCGAGCGCCGCGCGCGCCCGCGCCTCGACCCGGGCGTGCTCCGAGATCCAGTGGGGAAGGAGGGGACCGGCGACCTCGACCCGGATCCGGTCGGCGGCGCTCAGCAGGCGCGCACCCACCGCCCACCCTCCCGCGGCTGCGCTGAGGTACGCCGCACCCTCGATGGATCCGGCCGCTCCCCTCCGCACCGAGAGGGCCAGTGCCTCGTCGAGCCCCTGGCGCCAGGCGCGTGCCGCCTCGGCGTGCTCGCCGTTGAGGAAGGCCTGGAGCCCCAGGTTGAAGCGCAAATACATGTGGAGGACCGCCGGAGACTGCTCGTCGAGCAGCGCCATCGCCTCGCGCATGCACGCCAGGCCGAGGGGCAGCTCACCGCTCTCGGAGGCGCAGGCGCTCCGGGCCTGGAGGCACAGCGCGAGCACCCATCCGATCCCCGCTCGGCGGGCGGCCGCGATTCCTGCGTCGGCGAAGACCGCGCCGGCCTGGGGTTTGTGCTCCCAGATCTCGGCCCAGGTGAGGCCGAAGCCGGCGAGGGCCTCCAGCCGGTCGTCCCTGAGCTCCTGGGCCAGCCCCAGCCCGGCCGTTGCCGCCGAACGAAGCACCGACGCATCCGGCAGGGTGTGGTTGACCACGGCCAGCCCCAGGTACGCCTCGGCACGGACCGATGCAGGAGCGTCGGGAGCAGAGGCGAGAGCCCGCTCCACCAGCTTGCGGTGCTCGAACTTGTCGCCCCGCCCGAACCAGTGCAGCCAGAGGCCGGCGGCGAGACGGAGCCCACCCACCGCCAGCTCGGGCGCCCCCTGCGAGTAGTCGAACGCGGCGCGGATGTTGTCGTATTCGGTGAGCACTCGCTGAGTCCACTGTCTGCTTCGATCGGTCCCCTCGACGATCGAGACCGCCCAGCCAAGGAGGCGGGCCCGAGCGTCGTCCCGATCTCCGCCCGCCCCGAGCCGGTGCTGCGCGTAGTGACGAACGGTCTCCAGGAGTCGGAAGCGCCGGGTGTCGTCCCCGGCCCGCTGCACCATCACCAGCGACTTCTCGACCAGGCCTTGAAGCAGGTCGACCAGCTCGGCGGGATCGTCGGCCAGCGGACCGCAGACCGCCGCCGCCGCCGCCTGGGCGAACGTGCCGGCGAACACCGAGAGGCGCTCCAGCGCGCGCTGCTCCTTCGGGGAGAGCAGCGCATAGCTCCATTCAAGGACTGCGCCGAGGCCCTGGTGACGAGAAGGAGCGCTGCGGTCTCCCTTGGACAGGAGCTGGAAGCGCTTCTCCAGCTGGGAGGCGATCTCCCGGAGCGAGAGCACCCGGGACCGAGGAGCGACCAGCTCCAGGGCCAGCGGGAGCCCGTCGAGCTGGCGGCAGATCTCCGCGGCCAGCGGGGCCAGGGCGACGGTCAGCTCGAAGGCGGGATCCACCGCCCGCAGCCGCTGCACCAGCAGCTCCAGCGCAGGGTACTGTGTGCGCCAGGCGGCGATCTCCGCGTCCGACGGAGCCGGCTCGTCCGGCGGGGCGGCGAGCGGCGCCAGCCGGTACACCATCTCTCCGGTCACCCCGAGCGGGAGCTGGCTGGTGGCCAGGAGGCGTACCCCCTCGCAGCCGGCGAGGACCGCGGCGGCGAGCTCCGCACAGGCCCCCACCAGGTGCTCGCAGTTGTCGAAGACGATGAGCACCGACTCTTCCTGCAGCGCGCTGACCACGGCGTCGTTGAGAGCGAGGTCGTAGGGGAGGTCACGGAGACGGAGCGCGCCCGCCACCGCGCGCGGCACCAGCGCCGGATCGCCGACCGCGGCCAGGTCGACGAACGCCACCCGGCGGACCAGCTCCACCGGGACGCTCTCTGCCACCGCCACCGCCACCCGGGTCTTGCCGATGCCCCCGGGGCCGGTGATGGTCACCAGCGGCGCGGAGGCGAGCGCGGCGACCAGCGATCGCACCTCGGGGTCGCGCCCCACCAGCGGGGTGAAGGTCCGGGGAAGTCCCGCGCCCAGCGGCCGGGATGCGCCCGCGCTGCGGCGAGAAGCGGGCGGCTCCACTGTGGACTGGGGCCGGAGGAGGGTCCCCTCGCCGCCGGGTGCTTCGCCCCGACGAGCGGAGTCGAGGATCAGGCCCAGGTCCCGGGCGGACTGGAAGCGCCGATCCCGCTCCTTCTCCAGACAGCGGGCGACCACCTCGGCGACGACCGGAGGAATGGTGGGAGGGAGCGGCTCGGGATCGGAGTGGAGGATGGCGTAGCCGCTCTCGACGAAGGAGCTGGCCGGGAACGCCCGACGGCCGGCGAGCATCTCGAAGAGGATGGCGCCCAGGCTGAAGAGGTCAGTCCGGGCGTCGAGCGGATCCCCGCGAACCTGCTCCGGCGACATGTAGCCCGGCGTCCCCAGCACCACCCCGGTGCCGGTGGCGCCCACCGAGGGAGGAAGCGTCTCGTCCATCATCGGGTGCGCGGCGGTGGACCGCTGCACCGCCTCGATCAGCTTGGCGATGCCGAAGTCCAGCAGCTTCACCTGCCCGTTCCGGGTGAGGAAGAGGTTCTCCGGTTTGAGGTCCCGATGGATGATCCCCCGCTCGTGCGCCGCGGCGAGCCCCCGGGCAACCTGTCCCGCCCACTCCAGCGCAGTGGCGATCGGGACCGGTCCGCGAATCAGCCGTTCCCGGAGCGACTCCCCTTCCAGGAGCTCGGTGACGAAGAACGGCCGGGTGTCGTGGACCCCGACGTCGTAGAGCGAGACGACGTTGGGATGGTTCAGGGCCCCGGCGAGCTGCGCCTCGCGCTGTAGCCGCTCCAGCCAGGCCTCGTGTCCACCCAGTGACTCGGAGACGACCTTGATCGCCACCTCCCGGCCGAGCCGGATGTCTCTTGCCCGGTAGACCTCGGCCATCCCGCCGGTTCCGAGCAGGGCGAGCACCTCGTAAGGTCCCAACCGTGTTCCCGGCACCAGGCGCACGGCCGGACAGCGTACCCCTCCGGGCCCGGACGACTCCATGAACGCCGGAATCCCGGGTGAGTGCCGGATGATGCTTCGCCGGCGACCGTGACCACCCCCGACGACGCTCCGGCCCGGGAACGCTCCGGCGAGCCGCGGGGGGCCTTCCCCCCGGCGCGACATGTCGAGGCCTGTACCGTCGGTCAGTGGGCGTCGTCCTGGACCCGACGCTTCTCCGCGCAACGGGTCGTGCCGGCGGGTCCGAGCCCCCGACCGTGTTCAATGTGGGGTGACCGTGGCCCGAGACCTGGTGAAGACCGGAGTCAGCGGACTGGACGAGATCCTTCGCGGCGGTCTGCCGCGGCGGCGCACCTACCTCCTGCGCGGCGCTCCCGGGGTGGGGAAGACCACCCTGGGCCTGCAGTTCCTGCTGGAAGGGGCACGGGCCGGCGAGCCCGGGCTCTACGTCACCCTCTCCGAGACCCAGGACGAGCTGGCTGCGGTCGCCGCCTCGCACGGCTGGACGCTCGAGGGCTTCCGTGTTCACCCACTGTCCACGCCCGAGGAGATGCTCGAGGCGCAGCGACAGAACACCCTCTTCCATCCGGCGGAGGTGGAGCTCAACGAGACCATCGAGCGCGTCCTCGCCCTGGTGGACGACATCCAGCCGCTGCGCATCGTCTTCGACTCCCTCTCCGAGATGCGCCTGCTCGCCGGAGAGTCACTCCGCTACCGCCGGCAGATCCTGGCCCTGAAGCAGCAGTTCGCCGGCCGCGACGCCACGGTGCTCTTCCTCGACGACGGCACCGCCGAGGGCGGGGACACCCAGCTGGAGAGTCTCGCCCACGGCGTCATCGAGCTCGAGCGCAGCGCCCCGACCTACGGCGCGGTCCGCCGTCGGCTCGAGGTGCTCAAGATGCGCGGGGTGGACTTCCTCACCGGCAAGCACGACTTCACCATCCTCCCCGGCGGGCTGCAGGTCTTCCCCCGCCTCGTCGCGGCCTCACACCGCCGAGACTTCGAGCGAGAGGTCCTCTGCAGCGGAGTGCCGGGCCTGGACGCGATGCTCGGGGGCGGACTCCAGCGGGGGACGAGCACCGTGCTCCTCGGCCCCGCCGGAACCGGCAAGTCCAGCATCGCTTCCCGCTACGCCGAGGCGGCGCTGCGGCGGGAGGAACGGGTGGCCTGCTTCTCCTTCGACGAGACCCTGGAGGTCTTCACCGCGCGGACCCGCGGCCTGGGGCTTCACCTCCAGGACAATCCGCTGTTCGATCTCCGCCAGGTCGACCCCGCGGAGCTGACCCCGGGCCAGTTCGCCCACGCCTGCCGGGAGAACGTGGAACGCGGCGACCTCCGTCTGCTCATCCTCGACAGCCTCAACGGCTACCTGATGGCCATGCCCGAGGAGCGCTTCCTGGTCCTTCATCTGCATGAGCTCCTGACCTATCTGGGCCAGCATGGAGTGACCACGCTGCTCGTCGTCACCCAGCACGGGATGGTGGGGAAGATGAACGCGCCGGTGGACGTGACGTACCTCGCGGACACCGTCCTCCTGCTCCGGTTCTTCGAGGCCGCGGGGCGGGTGCGAAAGGCGCTCTCGGTCCTGAAGCGGAGGGTGGGCAAGCACGAGGACAGCATCCGCGAGCTTCAGATCTCGAGCCGCGGCATCGAGATCGGGGAACCGCTGACCCACTTCCGGGGTGTCCTCACCGGCGTTCCGATCATCGATCCCCCCGGCCGGGTCCTCGGAGAGGACGAGTGAGCGGGCTGCTCGGCCGGAGCGACAGCGAGGAGCGCATCCTGGTCCTCGCGCCGACCGGCCGCGACGCCCTCCTCGCCGCGCAGACGCTCCGCCGCGCGGGGCTCGCCCCGGAGCTCGTGCCTCATCCGGCCGCGCTCGTGGCCGCCATCGACGAGGGTGCGGGGGCGGTCCTGATTGCCGAGGAGGCCTTCTCCCCCAGCGGTGTGGAGATCCTCGCCGACAGCCTGGGACGCCAGCCGCCCTGGTCCGACCTCCCGCTGGTGGTCTTCGCCGCGCCGATGGAGCGGCAGGCCTCGTCCGCGCGCCTGGACCGGCTGTCCAACCTCCTGGGAAACGTGACCGTGGTCGAACGCCCGGTCCGGGTGGCGACGCTGGTCACCGCGATGAAGGCCGCCCTTCGCGCCCGCCGCCGGCAGTACGCCGCCCGGGCGACGATGGAGGCGCTGGAGCTCCGCGAGGCGCAGCTGAAGATTGCCGACCAGCGCAAGGACGAATTCCTGGCGATGCTCGCCCACGAGCTGCGGAACCCCCTGGCGGCGCTCTCCATGGCGCTGGAGCTGATCCAGCGCCCGGGCACCGACCCGATACGCATCGCCCACCATCAGTCCACCATCCGGCGCCAGCTGGGGAACCTGGTCCGCCTGGTCGACGATCTGCTCGACGTGACCCGGATCACCCGCGGGACGTTCGAGCTGCGGAGGAGCCACCTCGACCTGAACCTGCTGCTCGACGGCGCCGTCGCTGCGGTCCGGCCGCTCCTCGACGCCCGCGGCATTGCCCTGGTCGTCACCCGCCCGCGACACACCGTGCCGCTCAACGCCGACGCGACCCGCATGGAGCAGGTGATGACCAATCTGCTCTCCAATGCGGCGAAGTTCACCGAGTCGGGTGGGTCGGTCGAGGTCTCGCTCACCACTTTGGCCGAGCAGGCCGTGGTGCAGGTTCGGGACACCGGGCGGGGGATCCCCTCGCGGATGACCGAGCAGGTCTTCGAGCCCTTCGTCCAGGTGGACGCGGGCCTGGACCGGACCAAGGGCGGGCTGGGGCTCGGACTGACCCTGGTGCGGCGGCTGGTCCAGATGCATGGAGGAACGGTCACTGCCTCGAGCGAAGGGCCAGGGCGGGGCAGCGTCTTCGAGGTGCGTCTGCCGCTCCGCAGGGAGCCGCAGAGCTCCCCGGCGGCCGGAGCGAGGAGCAGCGTCGATGCCTGGCCTCCCCGGCGCATCCTCCTCGTGGAGGACTCTCCGGACGTCCGCGAGACCCTCGCCGATTTCCTGAGATTGCTCGGTCACTCCGTGGAGCTGGCGGCCACGGGCCCCGAGGGTGCGGAGAAGCTGCTCGCGCTTCGGCCGGATGTGGCGCTGGTGGACGTCGGGCTTCCGGGGATGGATGGCTACGAGGTGGCGCGCGCGGTGCGTGCCCGGCCCGAGGGGCGCACGCTCTTTCTGGTGGCCTTGACCGGCTACGGAGGACCCGAGGCCGAAGCCACGGCGCGGCGGGCGGGGTTCGACCTGCATCTGGTGAAGCCCGTCGACGCGGCACGCCTGCCGGAGATCCTCAACCGAGCGCCGAGCGCGACCGCCTGAGCTCGAGCGGCGCTCCATCGGGGGCGGTAAGTCGTCGCCCTTCAACCCGCTGAACCACCCTCCGTCTTGCTCACCACAGCGCCGCGATGCCTCTTCGTCGGCTCGCCGCTCTGCGGAACCACGTCGACGCGGGCGATGAAGCCCGAGTCACGGGTGAGCGCCTCTTCGATCACCCCGACCAGCGACTTCACCTCGGCTCCGCTGAGCCGGTCGTCGATGTCCACCCGGGCCAGCACCCAGAGCCGGTGCGGCCCGAGGAACGTCACCAGCAGATCGGTCACCCGGCAAAGGCCGGTCTGGCTGGCGATGATGTCCTGGACCCGCTGGTGAACGTTCGGCGGGGCGCGGCGACCGATGAGGAAGTCACCGTTCCGCCGGGCCAGCTGGAGCGCCACGTACCCGAGGATCAGGCCGATGACCACCGCCGCGATGGCGTCGGGGGTCCTCGACCCGGTGAGCTGCCGCAGGCCGATCCCTGCCGCGGCGATCAGGTTGCCCACCACCGCCGCAGCATCCTCGGCGAACACCGCCCGTCCGATGGGGTCGGAGCTGAGATCGAAGTACTCGAGGAACTCACGGCTCAGCTCGGCCGCCTCCTGCCGGAGCTGACGGTAGGCACGCCAGAGCGACACGGACTCCAGAACGAGCGAGACGGCGAGAACGGAATAGGCGAGGGCGAAGGACGTGGCCTCACCGGGGTGAAGCAGCTCCTCGATGCCCTGATGGATCGAGAGCAGCGCACCGGTGACGAACACTCCGAGCGCGGCGATCAGCGCCCAGAAGTACGCTGCCCGTCCGTGCCCGAGTGGATGTTCGTCGTCGGGCGGTATCTCGCTCCGCTTCTGCGCGATCAGGAGCACGACCTCGTTCCCGGTGTCGGCCAGGGCGTGAAACCCCTCGGCGAGCATCGCGCTGGACCCGGAGACGAAGGCGGCGAGCAGCTTCGCCAGCGCGATGGCCAGGTTCGCCACCAGCGCGACGACCACCGTCACGGTCTTCGGCGCGCTCTCGAAGCCGGCCTGCGTCCCCATGCGTCGTCCCTACCGACGCCCCGGCCCCGGCGTCCAGTGCTCCGTGATCGGCCGTGGGTCAGCGAGGGGAGCGCGGCCGGCGAGGCGGCGCGGCGAACAGCCGGGAGACGAAGTCCAGGAACACCGCCACCTTCGCCTCAGCGGCCGGTCAGCGCCTCCAGGGTCTCGGGATAGCGGGCCCCTTGCACCTGGATCTTCGACGCGGCATCGTCGACCTCACGGAGATCCTCGGCCGTCAGCACGATGTCGCCGGCCCGGATGTTCTCCTCCAGACGCGCCAGCTTGGTGGTGCCGGGAATGGGGACGATCCACGGCTTCTGCGCCAGAAGCCACGCCAGGGCGATCTGGGCGGGGGTGGCCTTCTTCCGCGCGGCCACCTGGCCCAGCAGATCGACCAGTGCCTGGTTCGCCTTCCGCGCCTCCGGGGTGAAGCGCGGGACGACGTTGCGGAAGTCGGTGGTGTCGAAGCGGGTGGTCTCGTCGATCTTCCCCGTCAGGAATCCCTTCCCCAACGGGCTGAAGGGGACGAACCCGATCCCCAGCTCCTCGAGGGTGGGCAACACCTCCTTCTCTGGCGCTCGCCACCACAGCGAGTACTCGCTCTGCACGGCGGTCACCGGCTGCACCGCGTGCGCCCTGCGAATCGTCTTCGCCCCCGGCTCGGAGAGACCGAAGTGCCTGACCTTCCCCTCCCGGATCAGCTCCTTCACCGCTCCGGCGACATCCTCGATCGGCACCGCCGGGTCCACCCGGTGCTGGTAGAAGAGATCGATCGCCTCGACCCTGAGCCGCCCGAGGGAGGCCTCGGCGACCTGCCGGATGTGCTCCGGCCGGCTGTCCAGCCGACTCCACCTCGAGCCGCCTTCGGCACCCGGCGCGAACCCGAACTTGGAGGCGATGACGACCTTCCCCCGGAACGGTTCGAGGGCCTCGCCCACCAGCTCCTCGTTGGTGAACGGGCCGTAGACCTCCGCGGTGTCGAAGAAGGTGACGCCACGGTCCACTGCGGTCCGGATCAGCGAGATCATCTCCTGCCTGTCCGCCGGCGGGCCGTAGCCGAAGCTCATTCCCATGCAGCCGAGGCCGATCCCCGAGACCTCCGGGCCGCTCGTTCCGAGCTTTCGCTTCTGCATCGCACTTGCTCCTTCGAGGGGAGAACCGCCTCCCGGAGGGTACGGCGCCGGACGCGGCGAGGAAACCTGCACGAACCGAGGTGCCGTCCCCATGTTCCCCGGCGGAGGAAGACGCCATGATCCGTCGCTTGCCCTCGGGGAAGTATCGCCTCTACTCGAGCAAGAAGGACCCCCGGACCGGAAAGCGGAAGAACCTGGGCACCTTTGCCACCCGGGCCGCAGCCGAGAAGCACGAACGCGCCGTCCAGTTCTTCAAGCGGCGCTGAGTCCCGGTCACCGCTCGCCGATGAACTTGCCGACGATGCTCATCGCGCGCCCGACGTAGTCCGACTCCTCGCCGACCGGCACGACATAGGACAGCGCTTCCTCGGCCGCGGCGCGCCCGGCCAGGCGCCAGATGAACCAGGTGGCGAGATAGTGGGACGAGAGGCATCCGCCCGCGGTCGCGACGTTGCCACTGGCGAAGAACGGCTGCTCCAGGACCCGGACTCCGGCCGCCTCGACCAGCGGGCGCGTCTGCCGGTCGGTGCACGCCGGCAAGCTCCCCAGGACGCCGACCTTGGCGAGCACCAGCGCCCCCGAGCACTGGGAGCCGATGAGCTGTCGCCGCGGGTCGAGCGCGAGGCGGGACATGGTCTCCCGGTCCTCGACGATCTGGGCCGTCAACTTGCCGCTCCCCACCAGCACCGCATCGGCTTCGCTGGCGAACTCCAGTGGCTGCTGCGCAGCGACGCGGACGCCCCGGCCCGACTCGACCAGGTCGGCGGGGCAGGTGATCTCCGCCTTCCACCCGGGACGCGCGACCCGGTTGATCATGTAGGCCGCAACGAACGAGTCGATCTCGTTGAAGCCGTCGAAGGTGAGGATCGCGATCTTCATGACGCCCAGAGTAGCCGGCTCCGTTCCTGCGGCGCCGGTACAGAGGGCGGCGACCTGGACGTGGCGCGTCATCGGGGGAAGAGACAGGCGAGGTCACAGACGAAGCTCCACCCGGGCAGAACAGAGGGCGCCAACTGCGAAGCGCGGGGTACCATCTCCCGCCACACACCCGGAGGCCCCGCCACCTTGGACGCCCAACGCATCTCACGCCGTGATGCTCTCATCCGAACCGGAGGCACGCTGGCCGCGATCGCCTTCTTCCAGAGCCCGCTCTTCGCCTGGGGTCGGCCGGGAGAGAAGACCGTCCCCTTCCTGGACCAGCCCACCGAGCCGCCGCCGGTTCTCGCGGGCCTGAACCAGCTCGACTGGCAGAGCTTCGCCCCCGATTCGTGGATCACTCCCAACGACAAGTTCTTCCACGTCGGACACTACGGCGTGCCCGAGGTGGATGCCGCGAAGTGGAAGCTGGAGATCGGGGGACGGGTGGCACGGGCCCAGTCTCTGACCCTCGCCGCGATCAAGGCGTTGCCGAGGAAGGAGGTCGTCTTCTCCCTCGAGTGCTCCGGGAACAGTGGATTCCCCTTCCTGCAGGGAGCCATCGGCAACGCCCGCTGGACGGGGACGCCGCTGGCCGCCGTGCTCCAGAAGGCAGGACGGAAGCCCGATGGGGTAGAGGTCGTCTTCTACGGCGCCGACCAGGGCGAGGAGCCGATCCAGTACATCGGCGGCCTCGGCGACAAGATGGGGGAGTTCAAGGCCAAGGCCCCCTTCGCCCGGAGCATGTCGTGGTCGGAGGCGACCGATCCCGCGAACCTGCTCTGCTACGAGATGAACGGCCAACCGCTGCCTGCCGCCAACGGCTTCCCACTGCGGCTGATCGCTCCACGCTGGTTCGGCATCTCCAACGTGAAGTGGCTCACCCGCATCGAGGTGACCGACTCCCGGTTCGAGGGCCCGTTCCAGGCGCAGCGCTACCTGACGGTTCGAGAGGAGCCCCGCCCCGACGGGACGACGGTCTGGACGCGCACCGCGGTGGGTCGCTCGCTGCTCAAGTCCATCCCGGCATCGGTCACGGTCCAGGACGGGAAGTACCGGATCTACGGGGCCGCCTGGGGCGCGCCGGTTGCCCGGGTCGAGGTCCGGATCGACGACGGGCCCTGGAAGACCGCGACCATCGACAAGGGTGCCGAGCACGAGTTCGCCTGGAAGTTCTGGCACCTCGACTGGCCGAGCCCGGCCGCCGGCGAGCACAAGATCACCTCCCGCGCGGTGGACAAGAGCGGCACGGTCCAGCCGGCCAAGGACGACCCGCGCATCGCGAAGCGCCACACCTACTGGGAAGCGAACGAGCAGATCACCCGGACGATCAAGATCGCCTAGGGGCGCGCGACACCAGCGCCCCGATCACCCGGGCGCGTACCCGAGGGCAGCGAGCGGGCCTCGAGGAGCTGGAGCGCGCGGGATGTCGGGATCCCGTCGATCAACGTCCGCCCGCGCCCCAGGAACCTAGACACCCACGTCCATGACCGGACGCACCTCCACCGCTCCGTCGCCCTCGAGTATCGGGCAACCGCGGGCCAGCTCCATCGCCTCGGCCAGGTCCCGCGCCGAGATGACGTTGAAGCCCAGGACGATGTCCTTGCTCTCGGCGAAGGGCCCGTCGGTGACGGTGCGCTTCTTCCCCCGCACCACCCCGCCGCTGGTGTCGAGCGCGTTGCCGCGGGACCTGAGGTGGCCCTTCGCCTCCAGCCCCTGGATCCACGCCTTCCACGCCTGCAGGCTCTTCTGCGCGCGCTCCGGCGTCCCCAGCGCCTCACGCCGGCCCGCCTCTGAAGACCGAAAGAGAAGAACGAAGTCACTCATCTGCTTGTCGCCTCGCGTTGCGCCCGGGGTCAGGGCTCGGACCATTCCGCGCCGCCACCCCGGGTCATCCGGCCCCATGACGTCCGAGTCCCCGCAGGCAGGACATTTTGCTCCCGGTGCATCTCTTCACTCGCCGATCGGGCATTCTCCCCTCGTGACGCCCCGGACCTCCAGTGGGCCGAAGCCACCCTCGCTCCAGGCGCTCGAGCGCGCCATCAGGGACCGGCTGGCCCACCTCGACTGGTCCCCTCTGCCCGAGGTCCGGCGTCCGCTCCTCGAGGCGCTTGGTCCGGTCCTCCACGGGGCAGACGCCGCCCGGCAGCTCACCGTCCTGCTGCGCTCGCATCCGGGCTGGGACGCGCCGCACCGTGCCGTCGCCTCCGAGGCCCTCTTCGCGGTCGCGCTCTGGCGGCGGCGCCTCGCCCATCACGCCGGCTCGGAATCCCCGGGGGCGCTGCTCGTGGCGTTGCTCCGTGACCTGGCGCACCTTCCGAAGGACTCCGTCCACCACTGGACCGGCGCCGACCTCCCCGAGCCCCGTCCCCCGCCGGACGACTGGCCCACCCGCTTCTCCTGGCCCGAGGCGCTGGTCCCCGAGATCGAGCGCGCCCTGGGCGCGGAGGCACCGCTCTTCGCCGCCGCCTGCAACCTTCCCGGACCCATCACCGTGCGGGCCAACCGGCTCCGCCTCGACCGGAACGCCCTCGGCGAGCGGCTCCGGGCCGAGGGGGTCCCGAGCCACGACGCCCGGTACGCCCCCGACGCGCTCCACCTCGAGGGCCGGCCCAACGTCCTCGGCCTCCGCGCCCACCAGGATGGCCTGTTCGAGGTCCAGGACGAGGGGAGCCAGCTGGTCGGTGCCCTCGTCGAGGCCCGGCCCGGACTGCGCCTCCTCGACCTCTGCGCCGGCGCCGGCGGGAAGACACTGCTTCTCGCTGCTGCGCTCCAGGGCGAAGGCCGGGTGGACGCTTACGACACCGACGGCGAGGCGCTGGAGCGGCTCCGGCACCGGGCCGAGCGGGCAGGGGCTTCGGCCACCGTTCGGGTGCTCCACGCTCTGCCGGACGACACCTACGACGCGGTCCTCGTCGACGCCCCGTGCTCCGCTCTGGGGTCCATCCGCCGCGGCCCCGACGTCCGCTGGCGGGTCGACGTCGCCTCGTTCGCGCAGTGGCCACCGCTCCAGCACGCCCTCCTCGAGACCGCCGCCTCGCGCGTCCGGCCCGGGGGACGGCTGGTGTACGCCACGTGCACCGTGCGTCTCGAGGAGAACGAGGGCCTCGTTCGCGGGTACCTCGAGCGACATGCGGAGTACCGCCAGATGGACGCCCCGGTGGCCCCCGAGCTGCGGCATGGGCCGGCGCTGGTGACCTCTCCGCACCGGCACGGGACGGATGCGTTCTACGGGGCGGTGCTCGAGCGGGGGATGTGACGGAGTTCAGCTCCGGCCACCAGAGCGCGGTGGTCACCGGGACCCTGCTGCGGGTCGACGCTTATGTGTTGACTCCCGCCATCCGCCTCAGCGGCTGGCCAGCCGGCTCCGGCTCAGGATGACGACGGCGATGCCACCGAGGATCAGAGCGGCCGCGCCGACCAGCTCCAGCGTCACCCGCTCGCCGAGGAAGAGCACTCCGCCCGCGGCGGCGAGCACCGGGACCGTGAGCTGGACCGTGCCCGCCTGGAGCGCGGTGAGCCGCGAGAGCGCGCGGTACCAGATCGCGTAGCCGATGCCGGAGGTGATGGCCCCCGAGGCCACCCCGGCGACGACCCCTCTCGGCGAGAGGTGAGGGCGGTCGATGCCGATGCTGATCGCCACCATCACCAGCACCAGTGGGATCGTGCGCACGAAGTTCGCGGCCGTGGTCTGCAGCGGATCGCCGCTCCGGCGCCCGCGGAGCGAGTAGGTCCCCCAGCCCACACCCGCCAGCAGCATCAGCGCCATCCCGCCGAGGGGCGATCGGGAGACGGCCGGGTGGGTGAGCACCAGCAGCCCCAGGATCGCCAGCGCCAGCCCGGACCACTCGGCGGAGTCCGGACGCTCGCCCTGGACCAGCCCCCAGCCGATCATCGTGATCTGGACGGCGCCGAAGAGGAGTAGCGCGCCGAGCCCCGCGCCGATCTGGACGTAGGCGAGGGAGAAGGCGATGGCGTAGACGAACAGCACCACGGCCGACGTCCAGCTCCCGCCGTGCGCCCGGCCCCGTCCACCGACCCATGCCAGCACCGCCATCACCACCGCGGCCGATCCCAGCCGGACCGCGGTGAAGCTCGCCGGATCGATCGCCTGGTTCCGCAGCGCGAGACGGCAGAGCAGCGAGTTGCCCGCGAAGCAGACCATCGTCAGGGTCGTCAGCAGGAGCGTCTTCGAGATCAACCGGTTCACCTGCGGGGCCGCTCACATCGTGGGGTGGCGGGCGTCTACGGGCGACCGGCGTGACAGTCAACGCCCCTGCGAGCGGATCACGCTCCGACGGCGAGCAGCGCCACCCACGGCGATGACGAGGACGGTGGGTATTCCCCGGGCCTCACTCCACCTGGCCGATGTCCAGCCGGTGGATCTTCCCGTCCGGGCCGAGCTGGAAGCGAAAGTAGGTCTTGAAGTCGCCCCACTGCTCCGAATGGAACTTCCCGACGACCTCCAGTCCGTCCGGGCTCACCCGGTCGAAGGAGGTGAACCGCTCGTGGCCGACCGCCTGCCGGGTGAACTTCTCCAGGCTCCGCGCGCTCCCGTCGTCGAAGAGCTCGGCATCCTCCTCGAACAGGACGGACCAGGCCTTTTGGTCTCCCTTCTGGAACGCATCGATCGCTGCTTTCACCGTCGGGTTCCGCAGGGCTGGGGTGTGCATGAGGGCCTATTCTAGACCCTCCTCGAGCCGTTGCGCGGCCTCAGTGCTGACCGGTGCTCTGACCGAACATCTCCACCGCGAACACCACCCGCCACGCGGGCGAGCCGAACGCCGAGCCGAGACCGAAGCCGGCCCCGAGCTTGAACCGCAGCTGGGCGCCGGTGCTGCCCGTGCCCTCGATGCGGCCGGAGAGCATCGCCTCGGCGGTGGTGGTCTCGGACTCGAGGAAGCCGTTGAACGCCGTCGCCCCGTAGACCTCGGGGCCGAGCACCGCACGGTAGGTCTCGCCGATGGCCAGCTTCGCTCCGCCCGCCACGCCGAACAGCAGCTCGCTCCCCCGCGGCGCTCCCGGCACCCCGCCGTCGTCGCGCGGGCGGATGTGCACCCCCAGGTGCCCCGCGTAGGCGAACCAGCGCACGTCCCCGGCGAACAGCAGGCGCACCATCCCGCGGTAGGTCCCGTCGGTGACGTACTCCTCCTCCAGGCCACTCTTGATCCACAGCTGCCCGCCGAGCCCGAGGCGGAACGGCCCGGCGGCATCTCCCAGCAGCCGGGTGTCCACCCCGATCCGGACGTCCGAGATGGTGTCGGGGTGCGAGCCGAGATCCACGTCCGGGCCGGTGTACTGGTACCCCCCGATCGTCGCCGACCGGCCCTTCACCGCGACCGGGATGTCGAACCCCACGGAGAAGCGCCACGACCGCCAGGTGATCGCCCCGGCGATCTGCCCGTGCGCCGAGTCGGTCACCACCGCCAGGCCGCTCACCCGCACCGGGTCACGCGCGTAGCGCATCGAGAACGACAGCGCGCCGCCGAGCTCGCCGTGCATGTCCAGGCTGTCCATCACCAACCAGCCGCCCCCTGGCCCGGAGGGGTAGAGCCGCTCGGCGTTGAACCCCTGCACCGGCGTTTGCCCGCGCGCCCCAAGCGCACAAAGCAGCCACCCCAGCACCCAGGCGCGTGGAGTCCTAGAACTCCGCATGGACCCTCGCTCCCAGGACCGTCACCGGCCCGGCGCGGTCGGCGTTGAACGCGGGGTTCCAGATGATCTGGAAGTCCCCTGACAGCCAGATCGCCTTCAGCAGATTGAAGCTGTAGAAGACCTCGAACACGCCCTCGGTGGCTTGGCGCAGGGCCCCGTCGCCGATGAACCCGTCGATGCCTCCGAGCGCCAGGTACCGGGCGTGGCTCCCGGAGATCCAGCTCAGCCCGAGGCCGGTGCCGGTCACGTCGAACGGCCGTCCCCAGAGCGTGCCCCTGGCCACCGCCCCGAACGAGAGCGAGCGGTCCGGCGCATTGAACGCCACCACCTCTGATTTCCCGTCCGAGTACATCGCCCGCAGGAAGAGCCCCACGTCCCGGGCGACTCCCTGCTCGATGGCGATCCCGAGCCCGACCTTCACGTTGTCCTTGCGCACCCAGCACAGGTCCGGCGCGGTGGCGTTGGTCGAGCCGTAGTTGTAATCGGTGCACGCCGAGGCGTTCTTGCCCGGGTCCGCCTCGAAGGCGCCGATCGCGTCGTCGAACGAGCCGCTGAAGACCCGGTTCCGGTACCCGAGCAGCCGCAACGCCCCGGGTTGACCGAAGAGGGTGTGACGGTGCTCGAGCTCCAGCTGCTGCCCGAAGTACTTCCAGAACCGGAAATCGATCGGCAGCTGGTTCGGGTGCTGCGGCGGCTGGGCGTGCACGAACCGCACGGTCCAGTCGTCCCAGTACAGCTCGGCTGCCGCCCCGTATGTGTACCCGCGCGCGTCGGCCATGAAGTCGAACGCTGCGTGGGTCATGAACGCCATGTTGAAGAAGGTCTGGCGCGGATCCTCGGTGACCCCGTTCTTGTCGACGACGTCCAGCACGCTGAAGTTGCCCACCCAGAGCACGAGCCGGCGGCTGTCCACCATGGTTCCGAGCTGCAGGGGGTTCGATTCCAGCTTCACCGGCTCGCCCCCGAACCCGATGGTCTGTCTCAGGTACGCGCGGGCCTTGTAGATCTGCGGCGTCTCCGAGCCGCCCTTCTGGAGCTCGAAGTTCTGGATGGCCCCGCCCAGCCCGTGGAGGCTGGACAGCGGCCGCTCGGCGATGACCTCCGGCACGAAGTACGCCTCGCCGCCGGGCCAGAGCTTCGCCCCGAGGAACAGCGTGGCGCTCCAGGTGAAGCTTCGCTCGTGCCCCGGGAGCAGCGAGTTCGGGCTGCCGTTCAGGTTGGTGTACGCGGGGCTGAACGGCAGCTTCCAGCTCGAGATGTAGGTGGTCTGCCCGTAGGCGTTCCAGGTCTCGTTCTCGAGGTCGTGGAGGCCGTGCTCCGACAGGACGTTCATCACGTCGAAGGCGACGTCCTCGTGCGGCCCGGGCGGGGCGGCCTGTGCCCGCGCCCGCGTGCCGACCCCGGGCACTCCGAGCAGACACACCAGCGCAGCGCGCAGCGCCGCCTGGCCCCAGCGTCCCGGTCGTCGAGGCGCACCAGCACTCACGCTGCCCTCCGCCCTCCCGCGGAAACCGGCGTCGTCGACGCCGAAACCACTTGGATCGATCCCGGATGTCAAA
>Ga0335084_10002759_pt1 | contig 17008 bp, 14 predicted proteins | sample Lox_Sample_44_FD_206721 | JGI IMG/M metagenome (GOLD analysis project Ga0335084, IMG submission 206721) | Soil microbial communities from Loxahatchee National Wildlife Refuge, Florida, United States - Lox_Sample_4.4 | ecosystem: Environmental > Terrestrial > Soil > Wetlands | place: USA... | reverse complement strand
GGCGTCGACAACGCTTTCGTCCTCGGGCTTCTTACCACCCTGCTGCGCTCCGCCGCCGCTCGACGCCTGCGCGCCCTGCGCCTGCACCGCGGCCATCAGCTGCTGGTGCGCCTCGGTCAGCGACTTCAGCTTGCCCTCGATCGCGGACTTGTCGTCGCCCTTGATCGCTTCCTCGAGTTCCTTGGCAGCCGACTCGACGCGGTCCTTGGTGGCCGCGCCTGCCTTGTCGCCGGCCTCGGTGACCGCCTTGCGGGCCTCATGCACGGCGGCGTCAGCCACGTTGCGCGTCTGCGCCAGCTCGAAGCGCTTGTGGTCCTCGGCCTTGTTGGCTTCAGCGTCCTTGACCATGCGCTGGATCTCGTCTTCGGTGAGACCCGAGTTCGCCTTGATCGTGATCTTGTTCTCCTTGCCGGTGGCCTTGTCCTTCGCGCTCACGTGCAGGATGCCGTTGGCGTCGATGTCGAACGTGACCTCGATCTGCGGCATGCCGCGCGGCGCAGAGCTGATGCCTTCCAGGTTGAACTCGCCCAGCAGCTTGTTGCCACCCGCCATCTCACGCTCGCCCTGGTAGACCTTGATCGTCACCGCCGGCTGGTTGTCTTCGGCCGTCGAGAACGTCTGCGCATACTTGGTCGGGATCGTCGTGTTCTTCTGGATCATCTTGGTCATGACGCCGCCGAGCGTCTCGATGCCCAACGACAGCGGTGTCACATCCAGCAGCAACACGTCCTTCTTGTCGCCCGCCAGCACCGAGCCCTGGATCGCCGCACCGACGGCGACCGCCTCGTCCGGATTGACGTCCTTGCGCGGCTCCTTGCCGAACAGGTCCTTCACGACCTCCTGCACCTTCGGCATGCGCGTCTGGCCGCCGACGAGGATCACGTCCTGGATGTCGGAGACCTTGAGCCCCGCATCCTTCATCGCGGTCTTCACGGGCTCGACAGTGCGCTGGATCAGTTCCTCGACCAGCGACTCGAGCTTGGCGCGCGTGAGCTTGATGTTCAGGTGCTTCGGCCCCGACGCATCGGCCGTGATGTACGGCAGGTTGATCTCGGTCTGCGTCGACGACGACAGTTCGATCTTGGCCTTCTCGGCCGCGTCCTTCAGGCGCTGCAGCGCGAGCACGTCCTTCGACAGGTCGGCGCCCTGCTCCTTCTTGAACTCGCTGACGACGTAATCGATGATGCGCTGGTCAAAGTCCTCGCCGCCGAGGAACGTGTCGCCGTTGGTCGACAGCACCTCGAACTGCTTCTCGCCTTCGACGTCGGCGATCTCGATGATCGAGATGTCGAACGTGCCACCGCCCAGGTCGTAGACCGCGATCTTGCGGTCGCCCTTGCCGGCCTTGTCCATGCCGAACGCGAGCGCGGCAGCGGTCGGCTCGTTGATGATGCGCTTGACCTCGAGGCCCGCGATGCGGCCGGCGTCCTTGGTGGCCTGGCGCTGCGAGTCGTTGAAGTAGGCAGGCACCGTGATCACGGCTTCGGTCACTTCGTGGCCGAGGTAGTCCTCGGCGGTCTTCTTCATCTTGCGCAGCACTTCGGCCGAGACCTGCTGGGGCGCGAGGTCCTTGCCATGGGCGCGCACCCAGGCGTCGCCATTGCCGGCCTTGATGATCTGGAAGGGCATCAGCTTGATGTCCTTCTGCACTTCGGCGTCCTCGAAGCGGCGGCCGATCAGGCGCTTGACTGCGTACAGCGTGTTCTTCGCGTTGGTGACGGCCTGGCGCTTCGCCGGCGCGCCGACCAGCGTTTCACCGTCGTCCAGATAGGCGACGACCGAAGGCGTCGTGCGCGTGCCCTCGGAATTTTCGATGACCTTGACCTGGTCGCCCTCCATCACCGCGACGGCGGAGTTGGTGGTGCCCAGGTCGATGCCGATGATCTTTGCCATGTCTTGTTCCCCTCAACTGGTGGCCGCCGGCCGTGGCCGCGGCGATTCTCACTGGTCGCTATATGCGCACCGTCTCCGATGTTTCAACGATATCGATGCCGGAATTCACTTCGAGATGACGACGAGCGCAGGCCGCAGCACGCGATCGGCGATCTTCCAGCCCTTCTGCAGGACCGTCACGACATGGTTCGCCGGAGCGCCGCCAGCCGCCGGCACCGAAGAGATCGCCTGATGGAAGTGCGGGTCGAACTTCTGTCCGATCGGATTGACTTCAGCAAGCGCGTTCTTCTCGAAGGCGGCGCGCAGCTGGCGCAGGGTCAACTCGACACCCTCGCGCAGCGTCTGCGGCGTGGCTTCCTGGACCTCGAGCGCCTTTTCCAGGCTGTCGATCACCGGCACCAGCGCCTCGGCGAACGATTCGATCGCGAACTTGTGCGCCTTCGCGATTTCGTCCTGGCTGCGCCGGCGGATGTTTTCGCCGTCGGCCTTCGCGCGCAGATACAGGTCGTAGTTCTCGTTGGCCTTCGCGAGTGCGACGTCGAGCTCCTTCTCGACATCCGACACGCTGGTCGAGCCGAGCGCCTGCGCAGCCTCGCCCGGGCTCTCGGTCGCCGGCGGAACTTCCGCCGTGGTGGCCGATTCCGGTTCCGACATCACTCCTCCGTCATTTCTGTTTTGATTTCATGGACTTGACTGAACTGAGGGCAGTCCTGCCGAATTCAAGGCGAAGCGATCAAGGAATTTCCACGGCGGTAAGGGCACGGGAGCCCTCACGGTCCAGGAGACCGGAGGCCGCAGGCGTGCCGTTTGCAGCTGCTGCAGGCCCGGGTCATCGCTTCGGACGAGCGCTCGACCGAGCGCTCTCGCGGTAACGTGGGATCGGATGATCTTCCGTCTCTGGCGCCGCGTCAGTACAAAGACGGCGGACCATTGTGGCCCCGATATCGACATGCCCGGAATTCCGCAGGAGTCGTCACAGAGCCGAAGCGAATCCTTCGGCGCGCAGGCGCCGATCGCGCTGCTCGGCCTGGCGGCCATCGCGATCATCGCGCTGATCAACGCCAACGCCCTGCCAGCGCGTGCCGATCCGCCGCCAGCGATGGCGCTGGCCTGCACCGAGTGCGGCACCGTGGTCGCGGTACGGCAGTCGGCGCACTCGTCTCCGGTCTACTACGTCGAGGTGCGGATGCTCGACGGCTCGACCCGGATCGTCCAGCAGCTCGCCAGCGGCTTCAAGGTCGGCGACTTCGTGCAGGTCAACGGCAACGCGCTGTCGCTCAGGCCGCATTCGTCCTGACGTCCTCGGGCGCGCGCACGCCGCCCGGCTTCAATCCGTCGCACCCATCTTCAACGCACGGTTGCGCGTGGCTTCGCGCTCAGCGCGCCGCGCATCGTCGCTCCCGCGCGCGACCGGCCAGCCGCCGAGGTGTTCGGCGCAAACGTCGGCCAGCGCATGGATGAGCGCCGGTGACCCGTTGAGACAGGGGATGTAGCGGAACTCGCGGCCGCCTGCGTGAAGGAAAGTGTCGCGACCTTCGATCGCGATTTCTTCCAGCGTCTCGAGGCAGTCCGCGGGGAAGCCCGGGCAGATGAGGTCGACCGTCTCGGCGCCGCTGCGCGCCAGCGCTTCGAGGGTCGGCGCGGTGTACGGCTGCAGCCATTCGGCGCGGCCGAAGCGCGACTGGAAGGTGATCACGTAGTCGTCAGGCGAAAGTTTGAGCGCTTCGGCGAGCAGCCGCGCGGTCTTCTGGCATTCGCAGTGATACGGGTCGCCCAGCAGCAGCGTGCGCTTCGGCACGCCGTGGAAGCTCATTACGAGCTTGCCGCCCCGGTCCTGCGCGCGCCCATGCCGTTTCCAGTGCTCGAGCACCGACTGCGCGAGCGCGCCGATGTAGCCGGGATGGTCGTGGAAGTGCTTCACCCAGCGGACCTCAGGCAGGTCGCGCGTGCGTTTCAGCACGTCGAACACGGCATCGAGTGCCGAGGCCGTCGTCGTCGCCGAATACTGCGGATACATCGGCACGATCAGCAGGCGCTTGGTCCCGGCCCGCGCCAGCGATTGCAGCGTCGCGGGAATCGACGGCTCGCCGTAGCGCATCGCGAGGTGCACGTCCGTGTCGATTCCACGCTCGCCGAGGTAGCCGCGCAGCAGCGTGGCCTGCAGCCGCGAATGCACCAGCAGCGGGGAGCCCTGCTCGGTCCAGATCGTCGCGTACTTGGCTGCGGAGCGCCGCGGCCGCAGGCGCAGGATGACCCCATGCAGGATCGGCCACCAGACGACTTTGGGAATTTCAACGACCCGCGGATCGGACAGGAACTCGCGCAGGTAGTCACGGACTGCGCCAGGTGTCGGGGCGGCCGGGGTACCCAGGTTCACCAGCAGGATGGCGGTCCGGGCCGCGCGATCGTGGCGAAACTGGGGTTCGGACAAAAAAGGCATGTTTTCGGGGCCTTTTTGATTCGATCTATCGGACCTCAGGGCGACGCATTCTAGGGGTCCGGACATCGGGAGCAGCGCCGACTTCGGATGGGGCACTCATCCGGTCGGCCTAACCAGTACCCGCGACCATCCCTGACATCCGGCTGATCGTCTCGACCAGGCGCGAGGGAAATAATCCCACGCCGGGGGCCTGGTTCTGGCAGATAACAGCTTGAAAACTAACGTGAGCGCAGAGACTCCCGGAACCCGGACCCGCGCGGACGCGCTGCTGGAAGAGTGCGTCGCCATGCTGGCGCCGTTGGTGCGCCTGCTGGTCGCGAGCGGCGTGACCTATCCCCAGTTCACCGCTGCACTCAAGACTGCATTCCTGCGCGCCGCGCACGCCGAACTGGAAAGCGGCAGCAAGAAGGTGACCGACTCTGCGGTCAGCCTGCTGTCCGGCGTCCATCGCAAGGACGTGCGCGCGCTGACGTCGGACGGGGTGCTGCGCACGCGCGGCATCGACCGGATGCAGTCGCTGCCCGACGAAATCTTCATGCGCTGGACCAACGACCCGAACTACCTCGACGTCGACGGCCTGCCGAAGGTGCTGCCGATGCGCGGCCGCACGCCGGAGGAGCCGTCGTTCGAGCAATTGGCCCAGTCGATCTCGCGCGACTTCCATCCGCGCTCGATCCTGGATGAACTCGTGCGCCTCGGGCTGGCCGAAGTCCAGGCCGAGACCGTGCGCCTGCGCGCGATGTCCTTCGTGCCGCGCGAGGATTTCGCCCGCACGCTGAGTTACGTGCGCACGAACCTTGCCGATCATCTCGCCGCCGCATCGATGAACCTGCGTGCCGTGCACCAGGGCGCGCCAGGCCCGTTTCTGGAGCAGAGCCTGTACGCGGACGAGCTCTCCGCGGAGTCGGTGATGGAACTGCAACGGCTGGCACGCCGCATCTGGGAGTCGGCGCTGCGCAGGATGTTCGCGCTCGCGAACGAGCGCTCGCAGATCGACGAGCAGGGCAGCCCGGGAACGCAGGCGATGCGGATGCGGTTCGGCACCTACTTCTATTCGGAAGCCGCTACACCGCTGTCGGGGCCGACCGATCTGCGGCTCGAGGACACGAAGGACCCGAATCCATGAACCGCCTGAAGTCCGTCCTGGTCTGGCTGATGGCCGTGGCGCTCGGCGCCTGCGGCGGCGGCGACATGGTCGCGCGCATCGGCGGCGGCGGCAGCGGCGCCCCGCCATCGACCGATTTTGGAGTCGGCGGCGTGGGCGGCTTCGGCAGCATCATCATCAACGGCCAGCACTACGACGACACTGCCGGGCAGTTTCAGGTCGACGAGCGCCCGGACCAGCCGGCGACGATCAGCGTTGATGCAGTGCGCCTCGGCATGCAGATGCAGTTCGAAAGCCAGTCAAACCGCATCTCCAAGGCCATCGTGGCGGCCGAAGTCGTCGGGCCCGTCACATCTGTCGCGGCCGCGAGCCTGATCGTCCTCGGCCAGACAGTGCGCGTCAACGCGGATCCGGCGTTGCCTACAGTCTTCGACGGCTTCTCGGCGCTTTCGGATCTGGCTGCGGGATCGATCGTCGAGGTTCACGGCCAGCGCAACGCGGCAGGTGAAGTCCTGGCGACCCGGATCGAACTGCGCGTCGCAGCGGGCGTGCTGCGTGTGGCCGGCATCGTGACCGATCTGAACGCCGGCAAATTCAAGATCGGCTCTCTGACAGTACAGTCTGCAACGGCGACGATCGTGCCCGCTGGGCAATTGCTGGCGAACGGTCAGCGCGTGGCGGTGTGGACGGACCAGCCGCTGGTGGCCGGCGAACTGGTCGCGCGCGTGATCCGCATCGGCCCGTTCTCGGTGCCGTCCACTGCGACGATGACGATCGACGGGGTCGTCACCGACTATGTGAGCACTGCGAGCCTGCGGATCTCCGGGTTCAGTGTCGATGCCAGCGCTGCGCAATTCGTTGGCGGCACGGCCGCGGACCTGGGCAACGGGCGATCGGTTCGCGCCAGCGGCGCGTACGCCGTCGGCGTGCTGAAGGCGTCGCGGATCGAGTTCCTGGGCGCCGCGCCGCATGTAGAACTGAGCGGGGCAATCAACGACTACGTCGATGCTGCCAGCCCGTTTAGCATCCGCAACGCGCTCGCGCGCGTGACGCCGCAGACGACCTACGTCGGTGGCGACGCGAGCAACCTCGGCGACAGTGTGCTGGTGAAGGCGGAGGGTGCGCTCGCCAACGGCGTCGTCGAGATCGCGCGCCTCGAGTTCCAGCCGCTGGTCAACGGCATCGAGCGGGTGCTCTTCGGCACCGTCGCCGCGCCGCTGACGGTCGCGCAGGATGGCACGCGCACGTTCCGGCTGATGCCATTGCCATATGAGGTGAAGACGACCCTGACGACGCGCTACAAGAAGGGCGTCGTCACCGACCTGGCGCTCGGGCGCGGTGTCAAGGTCGACGGCACCTACAACGGCACGCAGCTTGTCGCGGACGAGATCCAGTTCATGGATAACGTACAGGATCCGCCGACGTTCTTGGTCGAGGGCATCGCCAGCAACGTGCAGGCCGCGTCTGTGGTGGTCAACGGCACGACGGTCGGCCTGACTCCGCAGACCGTCTACACGACGAACGGTGCGGCCGCGACGTTCGCCGATCTGAAGAACGGCCGCAGCGTCACGATCAATGCGGTCAAGGTGAATGGCAAGCTCGTCGCCGTCGCGGTCGACATCCAGGCTGCGGCGACCGGGTCCGCGACGGTGCGCGGCCTCGTCAGCGGCCGCACGCCGCCGAATGCAGCCGAGTTCCTGGTGGGTTCGCAGCGGGTCAGCGTCGCCAACAACCCGCAGGTGATCCCCGGCAACAAGACGCTCGCAGACATCCGCAACGGTACGGACCTCGAAGTCCAGGGCACGATCGCCAATGGGCTGCTGACGGCGACGCGGGTGAGGTTCAAGTAGAGCGCCTCGGGTGTACGCGACGCGCTCAGCGCGTTGCGTACGTGAGCGGCGTCAGGCGTATCGCGGGAAGAGAACGTTGTTCTCGAGATGTACGTGCTCCTGCACGTCGTCGATCAGCTTGCGCAGGCCAGCGTAGAGCGCGCGCCAGGTCGGGCAGGCGTCTTCCGGCAGCTCGAGGCCGTGCGCCAGAATTTCGAGGCGCGCGAGACGCTCGCCGTGCTCATCGTGCTCGTACCGCATGCGGCCGATCGGCGCCGAGATCATCGGGTGGCCACCGCGCAGCATCATCGGGAAGAGGATCTGCTCCTCCTTCGCCATGTGGTCGTCCAGCGCGCCCGCCAGCTCCTCCAGCGCGGCTTGCAGTCCGGCAGGCGCGCGCGCATGCCCAGCGTGGCGGGCTTCGACGCGGGCGGCCAGGCGCACGAGTTCAGGCAGTTCGCGCCGGTGGGTCTCGTGATAGCGCGACAGGATGTGGTCGATCAGCGGCGCCGTCTCGATCGATGCAGCCGGACTAATTTCCGGCACAAGCCGGCCCAGCTCCGATTCGAGCACGTCGATCGGCACCGCGCGTTCGGCCGCGGCCTCGGCCAGCGGGCGCGTGCCGCCGCAGCAATAGTCGATCTTGTGCGCGCGAAACACCGCGGTGGCTCCAGGCAGCTGCGTGGCGATCTCGGCCACGGTTCGATCGGCGTATCCCATGATTCCTCCTCGAAGGGTTCGGCGCAGTCTCGGTCACCGGGATCAGTGCGCGCTTGATGCGCGACAAGTCGTCCGGGTTGAGGTACGCCCCACTACCACCTTCGAAACCGGGTCCCTCCCGCCTGGCGGGAGGGTCAGGGAGGGTGCGCCGCTGTTGAACTTCGGCGGAGCGCGCGGCCGCCCCGGAGCGAGCCGACTGACTTGCCGTTCCGCCGAGGGTGCACGTGCGATCGGCGCAGCCGATCGCGTACACCCGAGGCGCTAACTCTGCGACAGCGCGTTGGACAACAGCCTGGCCGTGATATCGACGATCGGGATCACGCGCTCGTAGGCCATGCGCGTCGGACCGACGACTCCGAGCGTGCCGACCACCCGTCCGTCGACCTCATACGGCGCGACGACCATGCTCATCTCGTCCATCGGCGCGAGCTGAGATTCGCCGCCGATGTAAATCTGCACGCCGTGAGCACCGATCGACGTGTCGAGCAGCTGGATCAACCGCGTCTTGTGCTCGAAGAGGTCGAACAGCCGCCGCAGCGTCTCGACGTCGGTGGCCAGGTCGCTGATGCCGAGCAGGTTGCGCTCGCCCGACACGACCACCGGGTCCGATTCGGCCTCCGCCTCGCTGCCGGCTTGCACTGCCGCTGCCATCAGTGCCGAGATGTCCTGCGAGAGCTGCCGCAGCTCCGTCTGCAGCCGCAGCCTCGCCTCTGCGAAGCTGAGCCCGGCGAAGTGCTGGTTCAGGATGTTGGCCGCCTCGGTCAGCTGCGACTGCGAGAACGCCGATTGCGTCAGCAGGATGCGGTTCTGCACATCGCCCTCGGGTGTCACGATGATCAGCAGCACCCGGCGCTCGGAAAGCCGGACGAATTCGAGCTGCTTGAACGACGCCGAGCGGCGTGGAGTCAGCACCACGCCAGCGAACTGCGAGAGGCTGGACAGCAGCTGGGCCGCGGCCTGCATCGCCCGTTGCGGGTCGCCGATCCGCAACTGGCCCTCGATGATGTGCGTCTGCTGCTCTTCGAGGGGTTTGAGCGTCAGCAGCGTATCGACAAAGAAGCGGTAACCGCGCGGCGTCGGGATGCGTCCTGCCGAGGTGTGCGGGCTGGCGACGAAGCCCATGTCCTCGAGGTCCGCCATCACGTTGCGGATCGTTGCCGGCGACAGCTCGAGCCCTGACAGGCGCGACAGTGCGCGCGAGCCCACGGGCTGCCCCTCGGCGACATAGCGCTCGATCAGCGTTTTCAGCAGCTTCCGCGCGCGCTCGTCCAGCATGATGAAATTCTAAGACGGCTGGCGCGCGGGAAACGTTCCAGACGGATGAATAGTCGCCATGGCGCCCTTGTGCATAATCGCCGCATGTCCCAGGCCTTCCGGACCGTCGCCGTCTTCGGCAAGCCCCGCGCGGAAGGCATCCGCGAGCCGCTGCTCGACATCGCGCGGATCGTGGAGGCGGCCGGTGCCCGGGTGCTGTTCGACATCGGCACCGCCGAAAACCTCGGCCTCGGGGACATCGAGCCGCATACGGTGCACGCGATCGGCAAGCAGGCCGATGTGGCAGTCGTGCTTGGCGGCGACGGGACGATGCTCGGTGTCGCACGCGACCTGGCCCCGTTCCGGATCCCACTGATCGGCATCAACCACGGCCGGCTGGGCTTCATGACCGACATCGCGCTCGACCAGATGGCCGAGGCATTGCCGGCGATGCTCGGCGGGCGGTACGAGACGGATCGGCGCGTCGTGCTCGACGCGGAGGTCAGGCGCACCGGGAAAGTAGTGTTCCACGCCATGGCGGTCAACGACGTCGTGATCTCGCGCGGAGTCACCGGCGGCATGGTCGAGTACACCGTCCGCGTGGACGGCGTGACGATGTACAACCAGCGCGCCGACGGAGTCATCATCGCCACACCCACGGGCTCGACGGCGTATGCGCTGTCGGCAGACGGCCCGATCCTGCATCCCAGCCTGGCCGGGCTGGTGCTAGTGCCGGTCGCACCGCAGACGCTGTCGAACCGGCCGATCGTGCTGCCGGACGATGTGGTGGTCGAGATCGAGATCACCGACGTGCGCGACGCCAGCGCGCACTTCGACATGCAGACCTACGCCAGCCTGGTGCCCGGCGACATCGTGCGGGCCCGGCGCGGCAACGACCTCGTGACGCTCCTGCACCCGGTCGGTTACAACTTCTTCGCCACGCTGCGGCAGAAGCTGCACTGGAGCGTGATGCCGAGCGAGCCGCGCTCACGCGGCTGACCTGATTCGCCGGCGACGGGTCATCGCATGCTGGTTTCGCTGTCGATCCGGCACTTCGTCATCGTCGATGAGCTCGACCTCGAATTCGCGCCCGGCTTCACGGTCCTCACCGGCGAGACCGGCGCCGGCAAGTCGATCCTGATCGATGCCTTGCTGCTTGCGCTCGGCGAGCGCGCCGAAGCGGACATCGTCCGCGAAGGCGCCACGCGCGCCGAAATCACCGCCGAGTTTCGCCCGACCGCCGCGGTCGCGCAGTGGCTGCAGCAACTCGATCTTGCCGGGGAAGACACAGACATCGTGCTGATGCGGCGCACCGTCGATGCCGGCGGGCGCAGCCGCTCATTCATCAATGGCAGCACCGTCACCCTGGCGCAGTTGCGCGAACTCGGCGAGCAGCTGGTCGATGTCCACGGACAGCATGAGCACCAGTCGCTGCTGCGCCCGGCCGCGCAGCTCGATCTGCTCGACGAGCACGGTGCGCTCGGCGACGAACGGGACCGTGTTGGGCAAGCCTTCACTGCGTGGCAACGCGAACGCCGCGCCCGCGAACAGGCGGAGGCGATGGCGGCGAGCGCACTGACCGAGCAGGAGCGGCTGCGCTGGATCGTCGACGAACTCGGCGCGCTCGCGCCGACGCCCGGTGAGTGGCAGCAGGTCGAAGAGGAACACCGCCGGCTGTCGCACGCCGCCGGGCTGCTCGAAGGCGCGCGCGCGACGGTCGACGCGCTGGCCGAATCGGATACGGCGGCGTCGACGCAGCTCGCTGCCGCCGGCGCGCGTCTCACGCAACTCTCGGCCTACGACAGCCGGCTCACCCCGATCATCGAGCTGCTGCAGGGCGCGCAGCTGCAGGTCGACGAAGCGGTGTCTGCGCTGCAGAAGTATGTCGATCGCTCGGACCTCGACGCCTCGCGACTGGTGGAGGTCGAGGCCCGGGTAAGCGCACTGCACGGCGCGGCGCGCCGCTTCCGCGTCGCACCCGAGGCACTCGAGCCCCTGCTCGCCGAGTCGCGCGGGAAACTCGCGGCACTCTCGGCCGCGAGCGACCTCGATGCGCTGCGCGCGCGCGAGGCCGCCGCAAGCCGCAGCTACGACGCGGCTGCGCAGAAACTGTCGAAGCGGCGCGCGGCCGCCGCGAAGCAGATGGGCACCGAGGTGACGCGGGCGATGCAGGAGCTTGCGATGGCAGGCGGCCGCTTCGAGGTGCAGCTGCACGCCGCCGAGGCCTCGGCACACGGCAACGAGCGCGCCGAATTCCTCGTCGCGGCGCACCCGGGTGTCGCGGTGAAGCCGCTCGTGCGCGTCGCGTCCGGCGGCGAACTCGCGCGGATCTCGCTCGCGATCGCGGTGATCACCGCGGCCGCCACGCCGGTGCCGACGCTCATCTTCGATGAGGTCGATGCCGGCATCGGCGGCGCAGTCGCCGGGACGGTCGGGCGGCTGCTGAAACAGCTCGGCCAGAGCCGGCAGGTGCTGTGCGTGACGCATCTGCCGCAGGTGGCCGCCCGCGGCGACCAGCACTACGCCGTCAGCAAGGCCGCCGGCGCGGACCACCGTCCGCTGTCGACGATGGAGCGGCTGGAGCGGCGCGAGCGGGTCGAGGAACTGGCCCGCATGCTCGGCGGCCAGGCGATCACCGAGACGACGCGCAAGCACGCGCGTGAGATGCTCGCGGGCTAAGCGTCGAGGGTGTACGCGACCTGCATTCGCGAGAGCTAGATCTCTCGGGTTCGCGCGGTTGACCGCGCACTGCGAGGTCAGCCAGCCAGTTCGATCAGCAGTTGCGCGGCCGCGAGGTCGGCGATCGCGGTGCCGACGGACTTAAACAGCGTGATCTCGCCGGCGTCAGTGCGGCCGGCGACGCCGCGGCCGAGCTCGGCGAGTTCGGCGACGATCGCTGCGCGCCGGATCACCCCGCGCTCGAGCGGCTCCACGATGTCGGCGGCTTCGGCCAGCGCACCGGCGTAGGTGTCGACGACGATGCGTGCACGCGCAATCGCATCGTCGTCCGCCTCGCGCATGCCGCGGCGAAAGCCGCCGACGAGATCCAGATGCGTGCCGGGTCTGAGCCATGCCCCGCGCACGATCGGCTGGGTCGAGGTCGTCGCACAACTGACGATGTCCGCGTCGCGCACGGCCGACTCGAGATCCTCGACGGCCTGCGCCGGCAGGCCCTCATCGCGCAGGCGCTGCGCCAGCGTCTGTGCCCCTTCTCCGCGGCGGCCCCAGATCCACAGTCGGTGCAGCGGTCGAGCGCACGCGTGCGCATGTGCCATGTACGGCGCCAGCGTGCCGGTGCCGACGACGAGCGCATTGCGCGCGTCCGCCCGGGCCATATGGCGTGCGGCGAGCAGTGATACCGCGGCGGTGCGCCGCAGAGTCAGCGCCTCGCCGTCGATGACGGCCCGCGGTTCGCCGGTCGCGCGCTCGAAAAGCAGGTAGATCGCGTTGACGCTCGCGTGGCCGCGGCTGCGATTGCCCGGCATCACCGTGACCAGCTTCGTGCCGAGGGACCGGTCCGACCAGGCCGGCATCAGCAGCAGGGTATCGCTGTCCGACAGTGCGTGAGCGTGGCGCAGCGGTGCGACCGGCCGCGTCGCAAACATCGCTCCGACCGCGTCGGCGAGTCGGTCCAGGTCGAGCGTGGCGTGGACCTCGGCCGCCGGATAGAACCGCATCAGGGTGCCGGCGAGACGAAGCTGCCCGACTGCCCGCCGTGCTTCTCCACGAGCCGCACGTCGTCGATCACCATGCCCCGGTCGGCCGCCTTGCACATGTCGTAGATCGTCAGCAGGCCCACCTGCACCGCGGTCAGCGCTTCCATCTCGACTCCGGTGGGACCGAACGTTTCGACGCGCACCGTACATTCGACCGCGTGGCGGGTTTCATCGAGCGCGAATTCGACCGCGATGCGGGTGATAGCGATCGGGTGGCACAGCGGCACGAGTTCGGACGTGCGCTTTGCGCCCAGGATCGCCGCGACGCGGGCCACACCGAGCACGTCGCCCTTGGCTGCGGTCCCCGATCGGACCACCGCCAGCGTCGCCGGCTGCATCGTGATGCGGCCGCGCGCGACGGCGATCCGGTGCGTCGCCGGCTTGCTGCCGACGTCGACCATGTGGGCCTGGCCGGCGTCGTCAAAGTGCGTCAGGGGCTTCATCGGGCAGCAACGTGGACGGGAGGGAACGAAACATTCAGCTGGCTATCATACGGACGATATCGGTGTGGAGTACCCACGCCAGGGATCCGGACCAGGCGTTCTGCGCCCGGCTGACATGGAGCGGACGCAGACGCGACCGCAGACTCCTTGACTACCTCGCTCAACCCGCTGCGCTTCGGCATCGTTCTGCTGCTCGCCTTCGTGCTTGCCGCCCCGGTGGCACAGCCCGCGCGCGCGCAGTCGATCGAACTGCCTTCGCTCGGCGATGCGGGAGCCGAGGAACTGTCGCCGGCGCAGGAGCGTCGCATCGGCGAGCAGATCATGGCGCAGATCCGGCGCGACCCGGACTATCTTTCGGACCCCGAGTGCACCCAGTACATCAATCACCTCGGCTACCAGCTCGTATCGGTCAGCGCCGCGCGCTCGCAAGATTTCCAGTTCTTCATCGTGCGCGATCCGATGATGAACGCCTTCGCGCTGCCGGGCGGCTTCATCGGCGTCCATAGCGGGCTCATCCTGCGGGCCGACAACGAATCCGAGCTGGCCAGCGTGCTGGCGCACGAAATCGGCCACATCTCGCAGCGGCACATCGCGCGCATGCTCGGCAACCAGAAGGATTCGATGGCGATCCAGATCGGTGCCCTGCTGCTCGCAATCCTGGCCGCACGCGCCGGCGGCAGCTCGGGCGGCGACCTGGCGCAGGCGGCGATCATGGGCGGCCAGGCCGCAGCGATACAGCAGCAGCTGAACTTCTCGCGCGATGCCGAGCGTGAGGCCGACCGGGTCGGGTTCACCACACTGGTAAATGCCGGGTTCGACGGCCACGGCATGGAGAACTTCTTCAGCCGGCTGCAGCAGGGTTCGCGGCTGTACGAAGGCACGGCGCCCGCCTACCTGCGCACGCACCCGCTGACGGTCGAACGCATCAGCGACATGCAGAACCGCTCGCGCAACCTGCGCTTCAAGCAGCGGCCGGATCCGATCGATTTCTTCCTGGTGCGCTCGCGCCTGCGCGTGCTGCAGGAGACGACGACGCAGGGCTGGCACGACCAGCTGGACTACTTCAACCGTCAGATCAAGGAGCGCGCGAACCCGTCCGAGGCCGCTGCCTACTACGGCGCGGGCGTCGCCGCGCTGAAGCTCAACATGCCGGACCTCGCCTACGAGGACGCGCTGGCCGCGCGCAAGGCGACCACGGCGCAGTCGACGATGCTGGACAAGCTGGTTTCCGAAACGCGCTTCGCCGCGGCCAAGACCGACGAAGAACGCAAGCTCGCGCTCGACGCTGCCCGCGACACCGCCGCGCGGTTTCCGCTGTCGATGGTGGCGGTAGGTCACTACATCGACCTGCTGATCCGCTCGCAGCGCTACGAGCAGGCGATTGCAGTCCTGCGCGACCAGCAGGCGATCACCCGCAGCCAGCCCTTGTACTACGCGTTGCTGGGCCGCAGCTACGAGGCGCTGGGGCGCAAGTCGCTGCAGCACCAGGCCATCGGCGAGATGTACGCGCTGCTGGGCGTGAAGCCGGCAGCGCTGCAGCAGATGGAACTCGCGCGTCGCGCCGGCGACGGTGACTTCTACACGATGTCGGAGATCGATGCGCGCGTGCGCGAACTGCAGGACGACATCAAGCGCGATCAGGACACGATGCGTCAGACGATCGGGCGCGGGCCGTAGGGAATCCGGGCTGAACACCCGCGCGGGCGGGAATGTGCTTATGCGCGGCCGGTGCCTGTCCGCGCGCGGGAATCCGTACAATCGCGCCGCAAAAGCTTCGCGCATGCCTCCAGCGGGGCGCGAGCGGAACCCGCGATGAATTCCACTTCCACGACTGAAAACCAGCGACTGGCGACGCCGGTCGAGGCCGGGCCCATCGAAACCGACGCGGTGATCGTCGGGGCCGGGCCCGTGGGCCTGTTCCAGGTCTTCGAGCTTGGCCTGCTGGAGATCAAGGCGCATGTCGTCGATTCGCTGTCTGCGGTGGGTGGCCAGTGCATCGAGCTTTACCCGGACAAGCCGATCTATGACATTCCCGCAGTGCCGGTCTGCACGGGCAAGGAACTGACCGAAAGCCTGCTGAAGCAGATCGAGCCCTTCGGCGCCGAGTTTCATCTCGGACAGGAAGTGTCCGTGGTGCAGCGGCAGCCCGACGGGCGCTTCTATGTCGAGACGATCAAGGGCACCCGCTTCCTGACCAAGGTCGTGATCATCGCCGCCGGTGTCGGATCGTTCCAGCCACGCACGCTGAAGGTGCCCGGCATCGAGCAGTTCCTCGGTGCGCAGCTCTTCTACCGCGTCAAGGACCCGACGCAGTTCCACGGCAAGAACCTCGTCATCGCCGGCGGCGGCGACTCGGCGCTCGACTGGGCGCTCGACTTCGTCGGCAAGGCAGAGAGCGTCGTGCTCGTGCACCGGCGCGACGGCTTCCGGGCCGCGCCGGCCTCGGTTGCGCGCATGAAAGAGCTGTGCGAGAAGATGCAGATGCAGTTCCTCGTTGGGCAGATCAGCGGCTTCGAGGACAGCGGCGGCCAGATGAGCGATGTGCGAGTGACTTCGCTCGACGGGCTGACGCGGCGCGTGCCGCTCGATGCGCTGCTGGTGTTCTTCGGCCTGTCGCCGAAGCTCGGGCCGATCGCGGAGTGGGGTCTCGACCTCGAGCGCAAGCAGATCGTGGTCGACACCGAGAAGTTCGAGACGAACGAACCGGGCATCTTCGCCGTCGGCGACATCAACCTGTACCCGGGCAAGAAGAAGCTGATCCTGTCGGGCTTCCACGAAGCCGCGCTCGCGGCGTTCGGCGCGACGCGCTACATATTCCCGGAACGCAAGGTCCACCTGCAGTACACGACCACTAGCCCCAAGCTGCACAAGATCCTCGGGGTCGAGTCGCCGGTTTTCGACTAGCAGCGATCAGGTCAAGGGCAGCGCGCGGTACCAGCCGACCGCGGCCCGCCATAGTGGAGATTGCCACACGGCGACGCCGACCAGGTCGAAAGCGACGTACCAAGCCAGCATCACGGCAAAAGCGCGGCGCCCATTTGGGGCACCGCGTACCCACAGTGCGAGCAGAGCCAGGTCCGACAGCGCGAATCCGATCACGGGATACCAGAAGTCTGCGGGCAAAGGCGGCAGATTGAATCCAATCAGCCGGGCGGTTACCGGGTCGATCAGCGCCACCGCGGTGCAGGCCATGTAACGCGCATGCAACGGCGTGCGCCGACGATGGAACATGGCGAGCCCATAGGCGACCGTGAACAGCACCGTCGACCGAAGCGGCAAATAGAAGGAGTGCCCTTCGGCAGCGAAATTTGCGTGACTCATGGTCGCTGCACGCAGGTGCACGACTGAGAGCGCGACCAGCACGATCAGCGGCACGACGACGAACGACACGCGCCCCAGCACACGATGCGCAGCGCGGGTGGCCCGCGCGGATAAGCAGCGGCTGGACGATCAGCAACGCGAACCAGGTGGCCATCAGGCCGGCGTGCAGATGCGTCAGGATATCGGTGGCACTGGCTGGTTTCGCCAGATAGCTGGGCCAGAATGCGATCAACGACAGTCCGAACAGCCCGGCCATCGCGAGCGGCATCGCGCGCGTCATCGGCGCC
>Ga0335084_10002758_pt1 | contig 17013 bp, 17 predicted proteins | sample Lox_Sample_44_FD_206721 | JGI IMG/M metagenome (GOLD analysis project Ga0335084, IMG submission 206721) | Soil microbial communities from Loxahatchee National Wildlife Refuge, Florida, United States - Lox_Sample_4.4 | ecosystem: Environmental > Terrestrial > Soil > Wetlands | place: USA... | reverse complement strand
GCCGTCCTGGACCACCATCACGACGGTGCCGAACTGGATCCGGCGCAGGACGTCCGCCACCTTCGCGAGGACCAGGCGCTCCTCCTCGGTCAGGCGCAGCTCGGCGAGCTGGTCCTCCGCGCTCGGTTCCGGTTCCGCCATGACGCGCTAGATGCTACGCCGAACCCCATGGGCGACGACTTGTTGCGACTTCGTTGCGAGGCCGATCTGAAGTCCATCGTTGGTTGACAGGGGCATCGGCGGCGAGGTACCCATATGCGCGCGCCACGGCGGAAAGATCGTCGCCGTAGCCGTTTCTTCGGTTGACCGGACCACCGGAGGCCGAGCCCCGTGAAGACGAGTCGATGTTCGCTGCGGCGAACACCGGCGCGACGGAAGGAGCCTCATGCCTCGGTGGGTGTTCGGCCGGCTCGGTCCGGCCCTGTTCGTGGCGGTCGCCGTGATCGCGACCGCCTGTTCCTCCTCCTCGTCGTCCGCGTCCGGCGGCGGCGCGTGCGACACGTCCGCGAGCCCGCGGTTCATCAACTTCGTCGCGTACAGCACACCGCGCGAGGTGTACGACGCGAAGATCCTGCCGGCCTTCGTGAAGCTGTGGAAGGCGGAGCACGACCAGACGATCCAGTTCACCGAGTCCTACGCCGGCTCGACGACGCAGGCGCAGAACGTGGTGAACGGCCAGCCGGCCGACGTGGTGGCGCTGTCCCTGGCGCCCGACGTGCAGACGATCCAGGACGCGGGCCTCATCACGAAGGACTGGACCCAGGCGCCCGACGGCGGCATGGTGTCCAGCTCGGTCGTGGTGTTCGACGTGCGGCCGAACAACCCGAAGGGCATCAAGGACTGGAACGACCTGACGAAGGACGGCCTGCAGGTCCTGACGCCCGACCCCGCGCAGAGCGGCGGCGCCCGGTGGAACCTCGTGTCCCTGTGGGGCTCAGCGCTCCGCGGTGACGTGCCCGGCGTCGCGAAGGGCGACGAGGCCGCGGCGACGACCCTGATGCAGGGCGTCACGCACAACGTGATCGCGTACGACAAGAGCGCGCGCGACTCGATCCAGAACTTCGAGTCCGGCAACGGCGACGTCGCGATCACCTACGAGAACGAGGTGAAGACGGCGCAGGCCGCCGGCGGCGAGGACGTGGCCGTCTACCCGAAGGGTTCGATCCTGATCGAGAACCCGGTCGCCGTCGTGGACAAGAACGCCGAGAAGGACTGCGTCGAGGACGTCGCGGAGGCGTTCGTGCAGTACCTCCACACGAAGGAAGCGAAGGGGTACTACACCGACACCGGGTTCCTGCGTTCGACCGACCCGAAGAAGGCGGCGGCCGGCGACCCGGCGAACGGCTACCCGGCGATCAGCGACCTGTTCACCGTGCAGGAGTTGGGCGGATGGGACGCGCTCGACCAGAAGCTGTTCAGCGACAACGGCATCGCGACGCAAGCGATCGCCAAGGGCTGAGCGGCGGGAAGATGACGATGAGCGGCGCCGCGCAGTCGATCGAGGGCCGGGGCGGGTTCCTGGGCATCCCCCATCGAACCGCCGCCGCCCTGCGGCACCTCGCGCTGCGCGGCACCGCCGTCGTTTACCTGAGCCTGCTGGTCGCGCTTCCGGTCGCGGCCGTCCTGACGAAAGGCTTCGGCGATGGGCTCGACTCGTTCGAGAGCGCGATGGCGCGCCCCGGCGCGTGGGCCGCGATCCGGCTGACGCTCTGGACCTCCACGATCGCGGCCGGGATCAACGCCGTGATGGGCACGATGCTCGCGTGGGTGCTGGTCAGGTATCGGTTCCCGGCGCGCCGGCTGCTCTCGACGATCGTCGACCTGCCGCTCGCGATCCCGACGCTGGTCACCGGGCTCATGATCTTGGCCCTCTACGGCCCGAACTCGCCGATCGGCCGCTTCTTCGACGACCTCGGGATCCGGATCGTGTTCACGCCGATCGCGATCGTGATCGCTCTGTGTACCGTCTCGCTGCCGCTCGTGGTCCGCAGCGTCCAGCCGGTCCTGCAGGAGCTCGATCCCGCGGAGGAGGAGGCGGCGGCGACGCTCGGGGCGGGGCCGCGGACGACGTTCCGCCGCATCGTGTTCCCGGCGATCCGCTCGGCCGTCGTGGCGGGGACGCTGCTCACGTTCTCGCGATCCCTCGGAGAGATCGGGAGCGTGATCCTCGTCTCCGGGAACCGGACGGGCAAGACCCTCACCGCGCCGGTGTTCATCTTCCAGCTCACCTCGCAGTTCCGCGCGTCCGAAGCGGCCGCGGTCGCCACGCTGCTGTTCGCGATCTCGTTCGTGCTGGTGCTCGTCACGACCCGGATCCTGCGGACGTCGGGGGCGCGGACGTGAGCACGGTGGCGAAGCGGGGCGGCCGCAGCGGGCACGCCGGCATCCTCGCGGCGTGTCTCGTCTACGTCGGGCTGCTGCTCGTCCTGCCGTTGATCGGGATCGTCTGGACGGCGCTGAAGCCGGGGTTCCACATCGTCACCGACACGCTGAGCGCCCCCGATGTCCAGCACGCGCTCCTGCTGACGGTCCAGATCGCGGTGATCACGGTCGCCGTCACGACGTTCTTCGGCGTGATCGTCGCCTGGGTGCTCGTCCGGCAGCGCTTCCACGGGCGCTCGTTCCTGAACGCGCTCGTGGACCTACCGTTCGCGCTGTCCCCGGTGACGGTCGGCCTCGCGTGCTTCGTGCTGTTCGCGCCGGGCGGCTGGCTCGCGCCGTTCTTCGACGCCCGCGGCATCCGGATCAACTTCGCGCTGCCGTCGATGGTCCTGGTGACGATCTTCATCTGCATCCCGTTCACGATCCGCGAGGTCGTGCCCGTGCTCGAAGAGATCGGCGTGGACGAGGAGGACGCCTCGAGGACGCTCGGCGCCTCCGTCTGGCACACCTTCCGGAAGGTCTCGCTGCCGAACATCCGCTGGGCGATCGCCTACGGCGTCGCGCTGTCGACGGCCCGGTCGATCGGCGAGATCGGCGCCGTCCTGATCGTGAGCGGCCTGATCCAGGGCCGCACCGAGACCGCCACCCTCTACATCTTCCGGGCCACCGAGGAGCGGCAGACCCCGCAGGCCTACGTGGTCGCGCTGCTGCTGGCCGCGATCTCGATCGTCCTGTTGCTGGCGATCGAGATGTTCCATCATCGTCAGGAACGAGCGATGAGCAGCGGATGAGCACGCCGATCGTGGTCGAGGGCCTCACGAAGCGCTTCGGCAGCTTCGAGGCGGTCACCGACGTGACCTTCACCGCGCCGGCCGGTGCCATCACGGCGCTGCTCGGGCCCTCCGGCTCCGGGAAGAGCACCGTGCTGCGGATGATCGCGGGCCTCGAGGAGCCGACGGCGGGTCGGATCGTGATGGGCGGCGAGGAGCTGACCGTCAAGAGCGTCCAGGAGCGGCGCGTGGGGTTCGTGTTCCAGCACTACGCGTTGTTCCGCCACATGAGCGTCGCCGACAACGTGGCGTTCGGCCTGCGGGTGCGCAAGGAGGCGAAGGACGTCCGCGAGGCGCGCGTCCGCGACCTGCTCGAGCTGGTGCACCTGGCGCCGTTCGCCGACCGCTATCCCGACCAGCTCTCCGGCGGTCAGCGCCAGCGCGTGGCGCTCGCCCGCGCCCTGGCCCCGCAGCCGAAGGTGCTTCTGCTCGACGAGCCGTTCGGGGCGCTCGACGCGAAGGTGCGTCAGGACCTCCGGCGGTGGCTCGACGAGCTGCACCGGGAGCTCGGCGTCACGAGCCTGCTCGTCACGCACGACCAGGAGGAGGCCTTGGAGCTCGCGAACCAGGTCGTCGTGATGCACGAGGGGCGCGTCGAGCAGGTCGGCTCACCGAAGGAGATCTACGACGATCCTGTCACCGCGTTCGTGGCGGGCTTCGTCGGATCGGCGAACGTGCTGCACGGCGAGGTGGTGGACGGCCACGTTCGGCTCGGGTCGTTCCGGCTCCCGGGCGCGGGCCACCTCGAGGAGGGGACCGCCGCCGCCGCGTTCGTCCGCCCGCACGACGTCCGCGTGTCCTCGGGCGACGGGGACACGACGGCCGTCGTCGAGCGCATCGCGTCGCTCGGGTGGCTCTCGCGCGTCACGCTCCGCCTGCCCGACGGCGACGTGGTCGTCGCGCACGTGCCGCACGATGAGCTGCACGGGGCGACCGAGGGCGCCGAGGTCGGCCTCGATCTGCGGAACGCGAAGGCGTTCGGACTCGCCGACGGCGTGCCGCCGGCGCAGGACGCCGACCCCGTCGGCTGAGGGATGCCCCTCCGGCAGGGGGCGCGGCCGTGTCCCGTAGACTTGGGGCGCGATGCCGGCCACCGTCGTACTCGGGACCCAATGGGGTGACGAGGGCAAGGGCAAGGCGGTCGACTACCTCGCCGACCGGATGGACTTCGTGGTCCGCTATCAGGGCGGGAACAATGCGGGCCACACGATCATCGCCGAGGGACGGCTGCTGAAGCTCCACCTCGTGCCGAGCGGCATCCTGTACCCGCACATCACGAGCGTGATCGCCGACGGCGTCGTCGTGGATCCCGGCGTGCTCCTCGCGGAGATGGACGAGCTCACCGAGGCCGGGATCGACGTCTCGAAGCTGCGGATCTCGGGCAACGCCCACCTGATCATGCCGTACCACCTCGAGCTTGAGAAGGTCACGCAGCGGTTCCTGGGCCGCAACGCCCTCGGCACGACGAAGCGCGGCATCGGCCCCGCGTACGCGGACCGAGCGGCGCGCGTCGGCATCCGCATGCAGGATCTCTTCGACGAGAAGATCCTCCGCGAGAAGCTCGAGGTGGTCCTGAAGGAGAAGAACCAGCTCCTCACGAAGGTCTATGGGCGTCTCGCGATGGCGCCCGAGCCGATCGTCGAGGCGTGCCTCGCCTTCGCCGAGCGGCTCGGTCCCCACCGGGCGGACACGGCGAAGCTGCTGCACGACGCGCTCACGGCGGGCAAGCACGTGATGCTCGAGGGCGCGCAGGGCACGATGCTTGATCTGGATCACGGGACGTACCCGTTCGTCACGTCGTCGACGCCGGTCACGGGCTACGCGCTGGCGAGCGCCGGCATCGGGCCGCAGCACGTCGAGCGCGTCGTCGGGATCACGAAGGCCTACGTGACGCGGGTCGGCAGCGGGCCGTTCCCGACCGAGGCGCTCGACGAGGGCGGCGACCGGCTCGGCGAACGGGGCCACGAGTTCGGCACGACCACCGGCCGCAAGCGCCGGTGCGGGTGGTTCGACGGCATGGTGCTGCGTGCGGCGGCGCGGCTGAACGGCCTCACCGAGCTCGTCCTCACGAAGCTGGACGTATTGTCGGGCTTCGAGACCGTCAAGGTCTGCGTCGGCTACCGGGTGGACGGCGCGAGCTTCGACGACGTGCCGCCGAGCCAGACGCAGTTCCACCACGCCGAGCCGGTCTGGGAGGAGCTCCCCGGCTGGGAGGAGGAGCTCGGCGGGGCGCACGCGTTCGAGGACCTGCCGAAGGAGGCGCAGGGATACGTGCGCTTCCTCGAAGAGCTCGGCGGCGTGCCGGTGTCGATGATCGGCGTCGGCCCGGCCCGGGAACAGAGCGTTCCGGTGATGTCGTGAGGGTCCTCGTCGTCGGCGCCGGCGGTCGTGAGCACGCGCTCGTGTGGCGGCTCGCGCAGGATCCCGCGGTGACGAGCCTGCTGGCCGCGCCCGGGAACCCCGGCATCGCGGAACTGGCCGAGTGCCATCCCGCCGCGATCGACGATGTCGCGCAGATGGTCAGTCTGGTTGACCATCTGCGCCCGGATCTCGTCGTCGTCGGCCCCGAGCTCCCGCTGGTTGGCGGGCTCGCCGACGCGCTGCACGCGCGCGGCGTCGTCGTCTTCGGCCCGACCGCCTCGGCCGCCCGGCTCGAGGGCTCGAAGGCCTTCGCGAAGGATCTCTTGCAGCGCAGCGGCATCCCCACGGCCCGCTCGGGGAGCTTCGACGACGTGGAGAAGGCGATCGCGTTCGTCGACGAGCTCGGCGGACGTGCCGTGGTGAAGGCCGACGGCCTCGCGGCCGGCAAGGGGGTCGTGGTGGCGCCGGACCGCGACGACGCGATCGTCGCGATCCGGAGCTGCCTCGTGGAGCGGTCCTTCGGCGCCGCCGGCACGGTCGTCGTCGTCGAGGAGCTGCTCGAAGGCCCGGAGGTGTCGGCTTTCGCGCTCAGCGACGGCGAGCGGGCGGTGCCGCTGTCGCTCAGCCGCGACCACAAGCGGGCCGGCGACGGCGACACCGGTCCGAACACCGGCGGGATGGGCGCGTACGCACCGGTGCCTTCCGTCGACGCCGCGACCGAGGCCGCGATCTGGCCGATGCTCGACCGGACGGTCGCCGCCATGGGCGCCGAGGGGACGCCCTATCGCGGCGTCCTGTTCGCCGGGCTGATGCTCACCGCGGACGGACCGAAGGTGCTCGAGTTCAACTGCCGCTTCGGCGATCCCGAGGCGCAGGTCGTGCTGCCGCGCCTGGCGACCGATCCGGCCGAACTCTTCCGGGCGTGCGCGACCGGCCTGCTCCAGGACCGGCGGATCCGGTGGCGCGACGAACCGGCCGTGTCGGTCGTCGTCGCGAGCGGCGGCTATCCCGGTCCCTACGAGGTCGGGCTCCCGATCGAGGGTCTGCACGAGGCCGGGGCGATGGAGGGCATCACGGTCTTCCACGCGGGTACCGCCCTCGACGATGCCGGCCGCGTCGTCACGGCCGGCGGGCGCGTGCTGGACGTCACGGCGACCGGGGCGACGCTGCGCGAGGCTCGGGACCGGGCCTACCGCGCGGCCGCGTCGATCACGTTCGAGGGGGCGCGCTACCGGCGCGACATCGCCGCGGACGCGGCGGAGGAGGAAGGGGCATGAGCGACGAGAGCCCGCTGGTCGGCGTGCTGGCGGCTTCGCCCGCCGAGCTGCCGATCCTGCGACAGGCCGGGTTGATCCTCGAGAAGTTCGACGTGCCGCACGAGGTGCGGATCATGTCGTCTTCGCGGAACCCCGACCTCGTCGACGAGTACGCCCGCACGGCGTTCGACCGCGGCGTCAAGGTCGTGATCTGTTCCACCGGCCTGTCCGGGCACCTCGCGGCCGCGGTGGCCGCGCGCACGGTCCTGCCGGTGATCGGCGTGCCGATCGCCACCGCCCCGCAGATGGTCGGCAACGAGGCGCTCGCGATCACCGCGCAGATGCCCACCGGCGTGCCGATCGCCACGGTCGGCGTCGACGCGGCCGTGAACGCCGCGATCCTCGCCTGCGAGATCCTCGGCGTCGCCGACGAGGAGATCCAGGCGCGCCTGTGGAAGTTCAAGGACGACCTGGCGGAGGGCCTGAAGCTGTGATCCCCCGCTACGAGGTGCCCGAGATCGCGGCCATCTGGTCCGATCGGGCGCGCCTCGACCGCTGGCTGGAGATCGAGCTGCTGGTGCTGGAGGCCTGGGCCGAGCTCGGCGCGATCCCGGAGGCGGACGCGCACGTCGCGCGCGAGCGTGCGACGTTCACCGAGGAGGCCGTGGCGCAGCGCGAACGCGCGACGCGGCACGACGTGGCGGCGTTCGTCGACGTGGTCGCGGCCTCGATCGGGCCGCAGGGGCGCTGGCTCCACTACGGCCTGACATCCTCCGACGTGCTCGACACGGCGCTCGCGCTGCAGCTCCGCGACGCGGCCGACGTCCTGCTCGGCGACCTCGAAGGGCTGCTGGCCGCCGTGAAGCGGCGCGCGCTGGAGCACCGCGACACGCTGTGCATCGGCCGGTCGCACGGCATCCACGCGGAGCCGACGTCGTTCGGGCACAAGCTTGCCGTCTTCGCGTTCCAGCTTGACCGGGACCGCGAACGGCTGCGCCGGGCGCGTGAGGCGGTGCGCGTCGGCGCGATCAGCGGCGCGGTCGGCTCCTACGCCACGGTCGATCCCCGCGTCGAGGAACGGGTGTGCGCCCGCCTGGGTCTGCGTCCGGCCGAGGCCTCGACCCAGGTGATCCAGCGCGATCGCCACGCGGAGTTCCTGGCGGTGCTCGCGGTCTGCGCCTCCACGCTGGATGCGCTGGCCACTGAGATCCGGCACCTCGCGCGGACCGAGGTGCGCGAGGTGCAGGAGCCGTTCGCCGAAGGCCAGAAGGGCTCCTCCGCGATGCCGCACAAGCGGAACCCGGTCGTGTCGGAGCGGGTCTCGGGGCTCGCGCGCGTGATCCGCGGGCACGCGCTCGCGGGGCTGGAGAACGTGGCGCTCTGGCACGAACGCGACATCTCGCACTCGTCGGCCGAACGCGTGATCCTCCCGGACGCCACCGGGTTGCTCGCGTTCATGCTCCGGGACATGACGTGGGTGCTCGACGGTCTCGTGGTGTTCCCGGAGCGGATGCGCGAGCAGGCGCTGGCGAACGGGCAGATCGCCGTGAGCCAGTCGGTGCTCCTCGCGCTCGTCGACGCGGGCCTCGCGCGCGAGGACGCGTACCGGATCGTCCAGCGCGCCGCCGCCGCCGCCTGGGACGACGACGTGCCGTTCCGCGCCTCGATCGAGGCGGACCCCGAGGTCACGTCGCGTCTCGATGCGGCCGTGCTCGCGGCCTTGTTCGACCCCCGGCGGTTCCTCGCGAACCTCGGGCCGTTGTTCGATCGCCTCGAGAAGCTGCCGGTGGAGCGCTAGATGGCGGAGCTCGCCGCGCGGGGCAAGGTGCGCGACGTCTACGAGGTGGACGACGACCACCTGCTCCTGGTCGCGACCGACCGGATCAGCGCGTTCGACGTGGTCCTGCCGGATCCGATCCCGGACAAGGGCAAGGTGCTGACCGGCCTGTCGCTGCACTGGTTCGACCGGACGCGCGATCTCGTCGGGAACCACCTCGTCGGCGCCGCACGGCGCGACCTGCCCGCGCCGTTCGCGGCGGATCCCGATCTCGCCGGGCGCTCGATGCTGGTCCGGAGGGCGCAGGTGATCCCGATGGAATGCGTCGCGCGCGGCTACCTGGCGGGGAGCGGCTGGGTCCAGTACCGGGAGGGCGGCGCCGTCTGCGGGGTGCCGCTGCCGCCCGGCCTGCTCGAGTCCGACCGGTTGCCCGAGCCGATCTTCACGCCGACCACGAAGGCCTCCGAGGGCCACGATCTGCCGCTCGATCCCGGCCGGGCGCGCGGGTCGGTCGGCCTCGGCTTGTACGAGCGTCTCCGCGAGCTCACGATCGCGATCTACGAGCGGATCGCCCGGGTGGCGCTCGAGCACGGCATCATCGTGGCCGACACGAAGCTCGAGTTCGGGTTCGCACAGGGAGAGCTGCTGCTGATCGACGAGGTTGGGACGCCGGACTCCTCGCGGTTCTGGCCGGTCGAGGGGTACGCCCCCGGCCGGAGCCAGCCGTCGTACGACAAGCAGCCCGTGCGGGACTGGCTGGATGCGAGCGGGTGGGACCGGGAGCCGCCGCCACCGGCGCTGCCGGCCGACGTGATCGCCGGGACGGCCGCAACGTACCGCGAGGCCTACCGGCTGCTCACCGGCGAGCCGTTCGAGGCCTACACGGCGCGCATGGAGGCCGGAACGTGACCGTGTTCGCGTTCGAGGTCCTGGTGTCCCTCAAGGACGGGCTGTCCGATCCGCAGGGCAAGGCGGTGGAGTCCGCGCTGCCGGCGCTCGGATGGACGAACGTCTCCGGCGTCCGGGTCGGCAAGCACATCCAGCTCGACGTCGACGCGCCGGACCAGACCGCGGCCGTCGCCCAGGTCGAGGAGATGGCGCGGCGGCTGCTGTCGAACCCGGTGATCGAGGACGTCCGCGTACTGGAGGTGGAGGCGAAGCCGTGACGGTTCGCACGCCCAGGATCGGGGTCGTGACGTTCCCGGGGTCGCTCGACGATCGCGACGCCCTGCGGGCGATCGCGACGATGGGCGGCGAGGCCGTGCCGCTGTGGCACGCCGACGCCGACCTGCGCGGGGTGGACGCCGTCGTGCTCCCCGGCGGGTTCTCCTACGGCGACTACCTGCGGTGCGGCGCGATCGCCCGCTTCGCCCCGGTGATGGAGGAGGTCGTGCGCTTCGCCGACCGCGGCTCGCCGGTGCTCGGCATCTGCAACGGCTTCCAGATCCTCTGCGAATCGGGCCTGCTGCCCGGCGCGCTGATCCGGAACCGGTCGCTGCGGTTCGTGTGCCGGAACGTCTGGCTGCGGGTCGAGACGTCGCTCACCGTCGTCACGAACGAGCTGACCCCCGGCGAGACCGTGCAGATCCCGATCAAGCACGGTGAGGGGCAATGGGTGGCAACGCCCGAGCAGCTCGACCGGGTGGAGGACGGGAACCTCGTCGTGTTCCGCTACGCCTCCCGCGAGGGCATCGTCGATGCGGCGCACAACCCGAACGGCGCGACGGACAACATCGCCGGCGTGCGGAACGAGGCCGGCAACGTCGTCGGCCTGATGCCCCACCCCGAGCACGCGGTCGATCCGGACATCGGGCCGGTGGGCGGCCAGCCCCTGTTCGCGTCGCTGCTGCGCTCGGCGCTGGTGGGCATCGCGACATGACGGAGCCGCCCCTGCATCAGCGGCTCGGCCTGCGGGACGACGAGCTGGCGCGGATCGAGGCGACGCTCGGCCGCGAGCCGAACCCGACCGAGCTGGCGATGTACGCGGTGATGTGGTCCGAGCACTGCTCGTACAAGTCCTCGAAGATCTACCTGCGGACCTTGCCGACCGAGGGGGAGGCGGTGCTCGTCGGGCCGGGGCAGGACGCCGGCGCGGTCGACATCGGCGACGGGACCGCGGTCGTGTTCAAGATCGAGTCGCACTCGCATCCGAGCGCGATCGAGCCGTACCAAGGCGCCGCCACGGGGGTCGGCGGCATCGTGCGGGACATCGTCTCGATGGGCGCCCGCCCCGTGGCCCTGCTCGATCCGCTGATGTTCGGTCCCCTCCAGCAGGAGCGGAACCGCTGGCTGCTGTCCGGGGTCGTCGCCGGCATCGGCGGCTACGGCAACTGCATCGGCGTGCCGACCGTCGGCGGCGAGGTTCGCTTCGCGGAGCCCCACTCGGCGAACCCGACGGTCAACGTCATGTGCGTCGGGATCGCCGACGCCGACCGCCTGATGACCGCCCAGTCGCATACGCCGCAGGTCGGCTCGCTGCTGGTGCTCTACGGCGCCTCCACCGGCCGCGACGGCATCGGTGGGGTCTCGGTGTTGGCCTCCGCGACGCTCGAGGACGGCTCGGAGGCGTCGCGGCCGTCGGTCCAGATCGGCGATCCCTTCACGGAGAAGCTCCTGATCGAGGCCACGCTCGAGCTGGTCGGCGAGGACGTGCTGGAGGGCCTCCAGGACTTGGGCGGCGCCGGCATCACGTGTGCCGTCAGCGAGTCGGCCGCCCGGGCCGGCATGGGCGTGCGCCTCGATCTGGACGCGGTGCCCCTGCGCGCACGCGGCATGGAACCGTTCGAGATCCTCACCTCCGAATCGCAGGAGCGGATGCTGGCGATCGTTCATCCCACGCGGCTGGAGGACGTGGATCGGATCTGCTCCCGGTGGGGGCTGAGCACCGCGGTGATCGGGGAGCTGGTCCCGGGCGGAGAGCTCACCGTCACGAGCGCCGGCGCGGTGGCCGCCTCGGTGCCGGCGCGCTCCCTCGCCGACGACGGCCCCGAGTACGATCGCCCTGCCACGCCGCCGGCGCAGGCCGCCTCGAGCGCCGAGGATCCCACGTTCGTGCCGTACGACGGCGACCCGGCCGACGCGTTGCGCGCACTGCTCGCCGCCCCGAACATCGCCAGCAAGCGGTGGATCTACGAGCAGTACGACCGCCTCGTTCAGGGGAACTCGGTCGCGGGGCCCGGATCGGACGCGGCGCTCGTGCGCGTCGGCAGCAAGGCGTTGGCGCTCTCCACCGACGGCAAGGGCCGCTTCGGCGCGCTCGATCCCTACCTCGGCTCGGTCCACTCGGTCGCCGAGGCCGCGCGGAACGTTGCGGTGACCGGCGCCCGCCCGCTCGCGATCACGAACTGCCTCAACTTCGGCGATCCCGAGCAGCCCGAGGTGATGTGGCAGTTCGCCGAGTCGATCCGTGGCATCCGCGATGCGTGCCTCGCGCTCGGCACCCCGGTGACCGGCGGCAACGTCAGCTTCTACAACGGCTCGGGAGGCTCCGCGATCGATCCGACCCCGGTGATCGGCATGCTCGGCCTGTTGGCCGATCACCGCCTGCGTGTCCCCGGCGGGTTCCCCCGGCCGCGGCTCTCGATCCATCTGCTCGGCGAGACGTTCGCGGAGCTCGGCGGATCCGAGTTCGCGCAGACGGTGCTGGGCAACGCCGGGGGCAGGCCACCGGCGATCGACCTCGAGCGGGAGCGGGCGCTCCTGCGCCTGCTGGAGGAGGCGGCGGCCGAGACGATCCTCGCCAGCGCGCACGACTGCGCCGACGGCGGCCTCGCGGTGGCCCTCGCCGAATGCGCGATCGCGGGCGGCAACGGGTTCGCGGTCGCGGTCCCCGGTGACCTGCCCGCGCACGTCACCCTGTTCGCCGAGTCGGCTTCGCGCGCCGTCGTCGCGGTGGATCCCGCCGATGAGGAGCGGCTCCTCGGGTTGGCCGCCGCGCGGGGTGTGCCGGTCGCGCGGCTCGGCGAGACGGGTGGCCCGCGCGCATTGATCGACGGGTTGCTCGACGTGCCGGTCGCCGAGCTCGCCGGGATCTGGGAGGGCGCGATCCCCCTGCTGCTCGGAGAGGCCGTCTGAGCACGGTTTCACGCTCGGCCGCTCCCGCGCGTTGTTCCCCCGGACGCGAGGGAAGGGGAGATCGATGGACGACCGGTGGAGGATCTGGCGGGTGACCGAGCCCGAGCCGGAGTACGTGCGTGGTTGGACGCGACGTCCGAGGCCGCGCCGCGTCGGGGTGCGGCGGCGGCGCTCCGTGAAGCGTTGGTGGAGCGTGTGAGAGCGGCGTTGCCGCCGTTCGAGGCGTTCCTCGAAGCGAACCGGACGACGGTGTTCCGGTACCTCGTCGCGGCGGTCGGGCGCGAGCACGCCGACGACGTCTTCCAAGAGACGTTCCTGGCGGCGCTCCGCGCGTATCCGCGGTGCACCGAGGTCGCCCGGCTCGATCGCTGGATCCTGCGGATCGCCTCGCGCAAGGCGATCGATCACCATCGCCGCACGGCCCGCGGTCCGATCCCGGTGGCCGAGCCGCCGGAGGTCCCGGCGGAGCCGGCGGGCCGCGACGACGGGCGGGCGGTCGCGGCGGTCGCGGAACTGCCGCCGCGGCAGCGCGACGCGGTCACGTACCGCCACGTGCTGGGACTGTCGGTCGCCGAGGCAGCCGAGCTGATGGGATGCAGTCCGCAGACCGTCCGGGCGAACGCCTACCAAGGACTGAAGAGCCTGAAGGGACGTGTGTGATGAGCGGTTCGCCGAAGATCTCGAAGACCGAGGCGGAGCGTGCCTCGCGCGACGCGGCGGCGCGGTTCCGCGATGCCGCCGCCGCCGACGGCCTCGTCGATGTCGCGATCGCCACGATGCCCTCGCCGGTGGGCGAGCTCCTCGTGGCGGTCACCGGCCGCGGCTTGGCCGCGATCGCGTTCGACGACGACTATCGGGACGAGCTGCTGGAGCGGATCGCCGCGGAGCTCTCCCCGAGGATCGTCGCGACGGCCCGGCAGACGGACGCGACGCGCCACGAGCTCGAGGAGTACTTCTCGGGCGCGCGCGAGCGGTTCGACCTGCGGCTGGACCGCCGGCTGATGCACCCGTTCGCGAAGCAGGTGCTGGCGGCGACAGCGCGCGTGCCGTTCGGCCAGGTGAGCACGTACGGGAAGATCGCGACGACGATCGGGCACCCGACGGCGGCGCGCGCGGTGGGCGCCGCGCTCGGCTCGAACCCGATCCCCATCGTGGTGCCGTGTCACCGGATCATCGGCGCCGGCGGGAAGCTCACCGGCTACGCCGGCGGCCTGCAGCGCAAGGAGTACCTGCTGGAGCTCGAGGGCTCGATCGCCCCACGGCTCGACTCGGGCCCGTGGACGTCGACGTCCTGATCGTCGGCGCCCGGATCGGGGGCGCCGTCCTCGCCAGCCGCCTGGGTCCCGCCGGCGTGCGCGTGCTGCTGGTCGACCGAGGAGCCTTCCCGAGCCCGACGCTCTCGACGCACTTCTTCCGGGGATCGGGCTTGGCGGGCGTGCTCGCCGAGCTCGGGCTGCTCGACGAGGTGCTGGCGCTCGGATCGCCCCGGCTCGTCTGCGAGCACGATCACGACGCGCTGATGGGCACCAGCGAGGTCGCCCACGAGGAGGATCCCGGCGAGCTCGGGTTCAACCTCTCGGTCCGCCGCGAGCCGCTCGACGCGCTGCTGGTGCGCCACGCGGGGGCGAGCGAGGGTGTGACGTTCCTCGACCGAACGACACTCGTGGAGCTCGCGCTGGATGCGGGGCCGGGGGTGCGCGCTCGCCTGGCCGGGCCAGCGGGCGAACGGGACGTGAACGCCCGAGCCGTCGTCGGGGCGGACGGGCACGCCTCGAAGGTGGCGACCCTCGTCGGGGCCGCCGAGCGGGAGCGGGCCGAACCCAGCCGTGTCATGTACTACCGGTACGTTCGCGGGATGGACGGCCCGCACGGCACACCCGACGGTCCCGAATTCTCGATGGGCGACGACGAGCTGGTGTACGCGTTCCCGTCGGACGCCGACCTCACGTGCCTGGCGCTATCGCTGCCGGTCGGCGGCTATCCGATCGTTCGGCGTGACCCCGGCCGCTCGTTCGCGGAACGGCTGGCCGCGCATCCGGCGATCGCGCCTCGCTACCTGGCCGCGGAGCCGGTCGGCCGCCTGTTCGGCTGCGGCCCCAGGCCCTCGGTCGTGCGCGCGCCGTGGGGCCCGGGGTGGTCACTCGTGGGCGACGCCGCCATGTACCAGGACCCGTGGACCGGCGCGGGTATGGACAACGCGAGCGTGCACGCGACGTTCCTGGCCGAGGCGCTCACGGCGTGGCTGTCGGGCTCGGTCCCGGAGGACGAGGCGATGGGTCGCTACGCCGAACGACGAGACGCGCACGCGCTGGAGGGGTTCCACGATTCCGTCGGCTTCGGTCGAGATCTGAACCAGCTCCGAGCGTGACCTCGGTCACGGCGGTGGAGGCGACGACGTGATGGACTGCGGCGGAGCGATCACGAGGAGCGCCCGGTGGTTCGCCACGCCGATCCGACCACATCCCACGTCATCGTCCGTGTCGACGCCGACGTCCGCCGGCGTCTGCGCGCGCTCGCGACCAGGTCCGGGCGGACGCAGGAGCAGCTGATCCTCGCGGCCATCAAGGCGTACCTCGATCGCAACGAAGGGTTCCGGCTGCCTCCCTGGGTCGGCGCCTGGACGCCGAGCGCCGGCGCCACGGGTCGCAGCGCGTGATCACGCTCGATCCGTCGGCGGTCCTTGCCCTCCTCGACCGCTCGCACCAGCACCATCAGGCGGCGACCGCGACGCTCGAGCGCGTTCGGCGGCCTACGGTCGTGCCGGCGGCGATCTTGGCCGAGGTCGACCGCGTGCTCGCGAGCCGCCTCGGCCCGAACGCGACGCCGCTGTTCCTGCGCGGGCTCGAGCTCGGTCAGACGCTCCTGGACTGCGGCGACCGGGACGTTCCGCGGATCCACGAGCTCATGACGCGCTTCGCCCGGGTGCCCCTTCGATTCGCCGAGGCGGCCGTGGTGGTCTGCGCGGAGCGTAACGGCGGCGTCGTCCTGTCGTTCGAGCGGGCGTCCCTGGACACCGTCGCGCGCGACGTCCCCGTTTCGATCCTGCCCTGAGGATGGCCGACCCCGCCCGGTACACTGGGTCCCTCGATGGGCGCGGAGTCACCGAAGGAGGAATGCGGCCTCTTCGGCATATGGGCGCCCGGTGACGACGTCGCGCGGCTCACCTACTTCGGGCTATTCGCCCAGCAGCATCGCGGGCAGGAATCGGCGGGGATCGCCGTGTCCGACCGCACGAACATCCTGGTCTACAAGGACATGGGCTTGGTCAGCCAGGTGTTCAACGAGGCCACCCTGACCACCCTGCACGGCGACCTCGCGATCGGCCACACGCGCTACTCCACGACGGGCTCGACCACGTGGGAGAACGCGCAGCCGGTGTTCAAGACCGACGGCGTCCATTCGCTGGCGCTCGGGCACAACGGCAATCTCGTGAACACGGCGGAGCTGGCGGCCCTGGTCGGCTCGAAGGGCGGCGCGACCACCGACTCCGACATCGTCACCACGCTGATCGCGAACGACATGCCCGCCTCCGGCGCGCTCGAAGAGGCCGCGATGCGGGTCCTGCCGATGCTCCGCGGCGCCTTCTGCTTCATCTTCATGGACGAACGCAGCATCTACGCCGCGCGCGATCCGCACGGCGTCCGGCCGTTCTCGATCGGACGGCTGCCGAACGGGTTCGTCGTGGCCTCGGAAACGTGCGCGCTCGACATCGTGGGCGCGGAGCTCGTGCGCGAGGTCGAGCCCGGCGAGCTGGTCCGGATCGACGACCGCGGGTTGCACAGCATGCGGTTCGCCGAGTCGCCGAAGCGGTCGCTCTGCGTGTTCGAGGTGGTCTACCTCGCGCGCCCGGACTCGCGCATGCGCGACCGGTCGGTCCACGAGGCGCGCCGCGAGATGGGCCGGCGACTCGCCGCCGAGCATCCGGCCGACGCCGACCTCGTGATCGCCGTGCCCACCACCGGGCATTCGGCGGCACAGGGGTTCAGCGAGATCAGCGGCATCCCCTACGGCGACGGGCTCTACAAGAACAACTACGTGGGACGCACCTTCATCCAGCCCTCGCAGTCGCTCCGCGACCGCGGCGTGAAGCTCAAGCTCAACCCGTTGCCCGATTCGATCCGTGGCAAGCGCCTGGTCGTGGTCGACGATTCGATCGTGCGCGGCACCACGACGAAGCAGATCGTGCAGGCGCTGCGTGAGGCCGGTGCGACCGAGGTCCACGTGCGCATCACGTGTCCGCCGATCCGGTGGCCCTGCTTCTACGGGATCGACATGCCGACCCGGCAGGAGCTGATCGCCGCGGACCTCACGATCGAGCAGATCAGCGCCTACG
>Ga0335084_10002757_pt1 | contig 17018 bp, 14 predicted proteins | sample Lox_Sample_44_FD_206721 | JGI IMG/M metagenome (GOLD analysis project Ga0335084, IMG submission 206721) | Soil microbial communities from Loxahatchee National Wildlife Refuge, Florida, United States - Lox_Sample_4.4 | ecosystem: Environmental > Terrestrial > Soil > Wetlands | place: USA... | reverse complement strand
GCGGAGGTCATTCAAAACGGGCTCTGGGGCGGCGACCTCGAGGCTTATATCTTGCAAGCCGGCCCGCGCGGGCTGCTCGCCAAGATGCCCAATATCATGATCACCGGCGAGACCGTGATCGAGCGCCTGGGCAAGGATCTGCCGGACGGTACCATCCTCGGCGGTCGCGGCCCCAACGGCGCATTCGCGCCCTCGAATGCGCTCAGCAAATGGTTCAACAAAGCTTACCGCGACAAGTACGGCTTCTCTCCTGTGTACGCCTCTTACCATATGGCTACGGCGTTTCTCGGCGTCAAGGCCGCGTACGAGAAAGCGCAGAGCGCCAACAAGACCAAAGACCCGAACATCGACCAGCTCATCGCGGCGCTCGAGTACCTGAAGTTCGAGTCGCCGTCCGGCACCGTGGACATGGCACTGGGCAAAGGGCATCAAGCCGTACAGCAAGTACCCTACGGCACAGTGCGCAACGTGGACGGGAAGGTGACGCTGACCAACGTCAAGTACTATCCGCCCGAGTTGATCAGCCCGCCCGATGGCATGAAGAGCGTCGACTGGATCCGCTCCGGGTTCAAACGGCCTTGAAGGAAGTCAATATCGCCCTCATCCCGGGCGACGGCATCGGCAAAGAGGTTGTCCCGTGCGGGGTGCGCGTGCTGGATACCGTGGCGCAGCTGCCCGAGGTCAAAGCGCGCGGCGGGCTGCGCTTCACATACCGCGAATTCCCCTGGAGCTGCGAGCACTACCAGCGGCACGGCCGCATGATGCCCGCCGACGGGCTCGACCAGCTGCGCGCTTTCGACGCGATCTTCCTGGGTGCGGTGGGTTTCCCGGGCGTGCCCGATCACGTCTCGCTGTGGGAGCTGATCGTGCCGATCCGCAGAGGCTTTCAGCAGTACGCCTGCGTGCGTCCAATTAAGCTGCTGCCGGGAGTAACCTCACCTCTGGCCGGGCGCGGGCCCGAGGACATCGACTTCGTGGTGGTGCGCGAGAACAACGAGGGCGAATACTCCAACATGGGCGGGCGCATGTACAGCGGCACGCCATGGGAAGTCGTGGTCCAGAACAATGTGTTCACGCGCATGGGAACCGAGCGCATCATTCGCTTTGCCTTCGAGCTGGCCAAGAAGACGGGGCGCAAACGGGTGACCTCGGCCACCAAGTCCAACGGCATCAACTTCAGCATGCCGTTCTGGGACGAGGTGTTCTGGCAGCTCGCGAAGGGCTATCCCGGCATCGAAAGCGAACAGATGCACATCGACGCGCTGTCGGCACGCTTCGTGACGCATCCGCAGCGCTTCGAGGTGGTGGTGGGGAGCAATCTGTTCGGAGACATTCTCACCGATCTGGGCGCCGCTATCGCAGGCAGTATCGGTATCGCCGCCTCCGCCAACCTGAACCCCGAGCGCGTGTACCCATCGATGTTCGAGCCCGTGCACGGCTCGGCGCCCGACATCGCTGGCCGGGGCATCGCCAACCCGCTCGGGCAGATCTGGAGCGGCGCGCTGATGCTGGATCACCTGGGTCTGCCTGAGCTGGCGCAGCGCATCGTTTCCGCCATGAGCGCGACGCTGGCAAGCGGCATCAAGACGGCCGATCTGGGCGGGAGCGCCAACACGCTGCAGGTGACCGAGGCGGTGGTGGACGCTCTGCAGACGCCGCGCGCTGCCCATGCCAAAGCGGTGTAACCAGGTCGGGCAGCGAACGCCCGTTGCGTACTCGCCGCCGCATGTCTGTTGAACGACTGATGATCCACAACTCAACAACGAGATGGGAGAGAGCATGAGCAGCAATCCCAAGGCTACGAGCAACACTGGCCGCCGAGACGCCCTCAAGAAAACCGCTGCGCTGGGCGCGGCGGCAGTGGCCCCGCTCGCCTTTCCCGGCATCGTGCGGGCCCAGGCCGATGCCATCCGCATCGGCCACCTCACCCCGCGCACCGGCTTCCTGGGCCAAGTCGGCGAGTATGGTTTCCGCGGCGCCACCCTGGCGGTCGAGGAGTTGAATGCGTCCGGCGGGGTCCTGGGCCGCAAAGTGGAGCTGATCGCCGAGGACAGCGTGAACCCCGCTACCGCCGTGAGCAAGGCGCAGAAGCTGATCGAGCGGGACAAGGTGGTGGTGCTCATCGGCGAAGTCAGCTCAGCCTCCGCCGGCGCCATCGCCGAGCAGGCACTCAAGTACAAGATCCCCTACTTCAACACCGGCGCCAATTCCGACGCGCTGCGCGGTCAGAGCTGCAACCGCTACATGTTCCATGTGGAGGGGTGCAACACCATGTACACCAAGACCATCGGGACATGGCAGAAGGACCACAATCTGATCAAGGGCGCCAAGTGGTACTTCCTCACCGCGGACTACGCGTTCGGGCACGACCTGTACCGCGTATCGTCGCGCTTTCTGCAGGATAACGGCGGCACGGTGCTCGCCAATGACATGGTGCCCACGAGCACCCCGGACTACAGCGCCTACATCCTCAAGATCCGCGCGCTCAAGCCGGACCTGGTCTACCTGAATCTCGCGGGCGTGGATCAGACCACGTTCCTCAAGCAGTACAAAGAGTACAACCTGTCGTTCCCGCTCGCCGGCGGCGTGATGGACACGGTGCCGTTCTGGGCCGCCGGGCTGGAGAACTTGTCCGGGCACTGGCAGAGCCTGTGGTACCACGGCCTGACGATCCCGGCGTCCCGGGGCTTCACCAAGCGCTTCTCGGACAAGTTCAACGGGCCGCCCGACAACCAGGCCTGGGGCGACTACGTCGGCGTCAGGATCGTGACCCAGACCTTTGCAGAGACCAAGGGGACCGACGCGCCCGCGCTGATAGCGCACCTGGAAAAGGGCGCCAGTTTCGATATCCTCAAGGAGCGCCAGGGCAGCTTCCGCGCCTGGGATCACCAGCTGCTGCAGGAGATGTACGTGGTGGCCGTCAAGGACAAGGCGCTGGCCAGGGACAAGTGGGACATCTTCGACATCGTGCGCGCGGTGCCCGGGCCAAAGGACTCCCTGGAGCTGATCCAGCCCACCCAGAATGAGAACCCGTGCAAGATGACCTGATCGTGGCTCGCAATTCGTGACTCGGAACTCGAGATAAGCATCGATCCCCAATTGCGACCCACGGCTGGCCACGACATAGCTTTAGCGGTTAGCCTCCGCCGAAAGAAGCTACGCGTCTTGCCACGAATCACGAGTCGCGAATCACGAGTCACGAATCACGTTTGAGATGGCCATCGTTCCCGAGCTGCTCCTCGAGCAGGTCATCAACGGTCTGCTGGTTGGCTCGTTCTACATCACTCTTTCGCTCGGGCTGTCGCTCATCTTCAGCCTTGGCGGCGTCGTCAATCTCGCGCACGGCGCGTTCTATGCCGTGGGCGCCTACCTGGCCTTCGAAGTCGAGAAGCGGCTGGGCTTCTTCGGCGCCATGGCGCTGTCGCCGGTCGCAGTGGCGCTGTTGGGGATCCTGGTCGAGCGCCTTTTCCTGTCGCGCTTGTACAACAGGGATCCCGCGCTGGGATTGCTGTTTACTTTTGGCCTTGCCATGGCGGCCGAGCAGGCGCTGCGCATGATCTGGGGGACGACCGGCCTGCCGTTCTCCATCCCCGATGCGCTGCGCGGCCAGCTGCACGCGGGGGATTTCATTTACTCCTACTATCGGCTCACGATCCTGCTGGTGACGGCTATGGCCGTCGCCGGCTGCTGGTTGCTGCTGAACAGGACGTCCTTCGGCATGATCGTGCGCGCGGGCGTGCGGGATCCGGAGATGGTGCGCGCCATGGGGATCAGTTTGCGACCCGCGCTCACCGCGGTGTTCGCGCTCGGAGTCGGGCTGGCCGCACTGGCCGGCGTCATGTCGGCGCCGCTCGCGGGAGTCCAGCCGGCGATGGGCAACGAGATTCTCACCGCCACCTTCGTCGTGGTGGTGATTGGCGGTCTGGGCAGCTTCTGGGGCGTGGTGCTCGCCGGACTGCTGGTGGGGGTGGTACGCGGGATCACCGTGTACTTCTACCCTCCCGTGTCGGAAGCATCCATGTACCTGCTGATGGTGCTGGTCCTGTTGTTCCGCCCGCGCGGCCTGATGGGCGAGAGATTTGAGAAGTTCGAATAGCCCTGCGCCAGAATGGACTGAGGATGACAAGTTCGCACAAGTCTTCAAGATCGGGCACGCAACGGCGGCAAGAGGAGCGCAGACGCACGCAAGAAGACGCGCGGCGCTGGGCCGCCGAGCTCGTGACGCGCTTTTGCGCCGCCACCACCGCCGAGCAGCGCAGCGGCATCCTCACCGAACTGGATCAGCCCTACATCCTGGACGAGGAAGCCGCGCTGGAGCTGTACCGCGTCGAGCCGCGGCTCACGTCCACATTCATTCAACGTCACCTCCCGCGCGGCCGCCGCGCTGAAGATGCGAACTCGACCTGGCACCGGATGATGGGGCAAGCGCAAGCCCATGGCGACGAGCCGCTGTACTTCGCCCTCTACCGGGCCCAGGCTGCGGCGGAGCAATGGGCGCGCGATACGGATCACCTGGCCCTGCGTGTCGACGACCCGCAATTGCTTTGCGCCGAGCTCGAACGCCGGCATCCCAATCGATGGCGGCCCGATGTCGGTCCGCAACTCGCGAAGCTGGCGCAGGAGCGTGGCGCACACTTGCTGCCCTACCTGATGCAACACGCGCTTGAAGTCTGGTCTGCCAGCCGCCGCTCCGGTTACGCGCAAATGACCGGCCTGGCGCGGCGCGGGGCCTGGCTCGAACTGTGGGCGGCCCTGCTCGGCGCCTGCGCGTCGACGGCCGAATACGATCGCGAAGTGATGACCCTGGTGCAGGACCGAAGCGCGTCGGAGCCGCAGCTGCTCCAGCGGCTGGTCGCGCTGGCCGGGGCGGGGACCCGATCCGGAGGCCGGCCCAGGCCGCTTCGCGATGACACGCTGCTGGCTCTGTACGATCGGTTTCCGGAGCTTGCGCGCGGACCCTTCCGCCCGCAGCTGGAGCCGTCGCCCAGCCGGCCGCGGTCCGGCCTGATCGAGAAGGCCATCGAGCGCCTGGACGAGGAGCTGATCGACCTCGTTGCCGCTCGCCTGGCCGTGCGGGCGGAACGATCGGGGGCGGAACGTCTGCTTGCGGTGGCTGCGAGTGCAGCGCGTTACCTGGAGGGCGCCGCCGCGGATCCGGTCAGCCTGGGCCGGCGTGCAACCGCGATCCTCAGGCGCGTGCCGCGGCGGTCGATCCGCAATCGACGCGAGCTGACGCGCCGCAATCCGCTCGCGCGCCTGCTGTTCGAGCGCGCGGGCGAGGCCTGCCTCGCGGCGCCAGAGGCGGCGGCACAGCTACTCAGCGCGGAGGACGATCACGTCTGCGCGTTGGCCGTGCATGCGCTCACGACCGATGACCCTCGAGCGCTGCCGCTCGCCCGCCGCAACCGCGAGCTGCTGTTCAGCTCGCTCGAACGCCGGCTGCCCAGCCCAGTCCGGCGGCAGGCGCTGCGCGTGCTCGACAGCCTCGCCGACAGCCCTGCGGAAGCCGTGCAACTGCTGACCTGGGCACGCACTCTCCTCGCGCGGGGCGACCGCCCCCCCGGCTTGCTCGGGCTGGTGGCGCGTCAGCTCAACCGGCATCCCATGCTGCAGCAGGCCGGCGAACGACCGGTGGTGTACAGGCGGGCGACTCGATGAGCCAGTTCCACGCGCGTTGCGGTCGGACCAGCTTCGGGCAACGCAGGTCCGGACACCACCGGCGGTTGACAAGAACGCAGCGCGCGGTGATAAAGGCAGGTGAGAGGGCGCGCCGGTGCGCAACCAGCCAGCAGTGCCCCGGTGTTTCGCCGGGGCGGCGCCCTGAGCGCATAACTTCGCCACGGTTCCTCGCGCCGCAGGCGCGGGGAGGCCATGAGTCCAGAGCCTCGCAAGTGGTCGGCCGACGCGCCCTCTCGCCAGCATCGATGGACACCATCAGCGCCTCGAGCGCGTGCGCGGTCTGGAGAATCCGCGGTGCTGATTGAATTCCTGCGTCGCCTGCTTGGACGCAAGCCGATTCAGCGCGACTCCGCTCCGTCGCCACCGACGTCGACACCCCCGCGCGCCGCGCCACAAGCACCACCGCGCTCCATCCCGGCTGCATCGCAACCGGCGCAACCGCCGCGAACTCCAGCCAGACCTGGTGCGGCGACAACGCGCTCCCCTCAAGCGCCAGCGCCGAGCTCGCTTGTCCGACCCGAGCCGCAGCGCCCGGCAGCGCCCGCGGCGAGTCCGCGACCGCCGGCTCCTTCCAGCGTAGCGCGGGCAGCACCGCCGTCCACCGCCAGCACCCCGCCACGCGTGGAAACAACGCTCTCTCACCCTGCGGCAGCCAAGCCAGGCTCAGCGTTGCCCGCGGCAGCAGCCACGACGCCAGTCTCGCCGGTCAAGCCCGGCCACCGCCGTCTGGCGTTGCGCGACGAGCATCTGCTGCCGACGCTTGTGGCATCCGAACACACAGTCACCGCGCGTCGGCCACGCAAGAGATATTTTCCTGCCGACGAAGCCCGCCGCCTGTTCTCTCCCACGCTGCGCACGCACGATCGCAACCTGCGCAGCCTCACAACCGACGAGGCTCAGCTCGCACGCTACGGCCTGCCGATCTGGCACACGGAGACAGCGCTCGCGGCTGCACTGGAGGTGGAACTCAAGGCGCTGCGCCTGTTCTCGACTCATAGCGCGAAGGACCGCTGCGTGCATTACGTTACCTTCGCCATCCCGAAGCGCAGCGGCGGCGAGCGCGTGATCATGGCTCCGAAGACGCGCCTGAAGCGGGTGCAGCGCCAGCTCAACGCCCTGCTGGTGAGCAAGCTTCCCGTCAGCGAATACGCACACGGCTTCCGCAGCCGCTTTTCAGTGCGCACGAATGCTGAACCGCACGTTGGCAAGGATGTGATCTTGCGCCTCGACATCAAGGACTTTTTCGGCTCCATCCACTTCGGGCGCGTGCGTGGCCTGCTCATCGCACTGGGCTACGGCTACCCGGTGGCCACCACGCTGGCAGCGCTGATGACCGAGGCGGTGCGACAACCGGTGGTCGTGGGCGAAACTCGCTTTTTTCCCCCGGTGGGATCGCGGGCCTGCCCCCAGGGCGCGCCTACGAGCCCGGGCTTGAGCAATGCCGTGACGGTCAAACTGGACCGGCGGCTCGCGGGCTTGGCGCGCCGCTACGGGTTTGCCTACACGCGCTACGCGGACGATCTCACGTTCTCGGGAAACGACATCGCGGCGGCCCACGCGCTGCGGCTGCTCGCCCCGCGTGTAGTCGAAGAAGAAGGCTTCATCGTCAACCAGCTCAAGACGCAGGTGAGGCGCAGCGGCTCGCGCCAAACCGTAACCGGAGTGGTGGTCAACGACGTGCTCGGCTTGTCTCGTCAAGACCGCCGACGGTTGCGGGCTGCCATCCATCAATATTTCCTCGCCCACGCCGGTGGCAGCGCCGACCGCGCGAAGCTGGCCCGCCTGGACGGCAAGGTCGCCTACCTGTCGATGCTCAACGCCGTGCAAGCGCGCCGGCTGGCGGCGCGCTGAGCAGCGACGCCTGCCAATGTCGCTGCTGCGGCACCCCGTGCTGATCATGGCAGCCGCTCTGGCCGTGCTGCCCGCAGCGGTTATCGCGGCCGGGTATACGTGGGGCACCGCGGCCGAAATCGCGATCTTCGTTCTGGTCGGGCTGGGCTTCAACCTGCTGCTGGGCTACACCGGTCTGCTGTCCTTCGGGCACGGACTGTTCTTCGGGCTCGCGGCCTATTGCACGACGCTCACCCAGATCCATTGGTTCCCGAACAGCATGGTGCTGCCCTTCGTCTGCGCTGTTGCGTTCTCCACCCTGCTGGGGCTGGTCGTCGGTTTCCTGGCGCTGCGGCGCCGCGGCGTCTACTTCTCGCTGCTCACCCTCGCGTTTACCGCACTCACGTTCTACATCGTGTTCCGCTGGACCAGCTTCACCGGCGGCGAGAACGGGTTGTCCGGAGTCAAACGCAAGGTTCTGCTTGGGTTCGCACTCGACGACGACCGCGCCTTCTATTGGCTGGTGTCTGCCATCGTGGTAGCGGCGGCTTGGCTGCTCTGGCGTGTTGTGCACTCGCCGCTGGGCACGGTGCTGGTCGCCATTCGAGAGAACGAGCAGCGCGCGCGCTTCGCCGGCTATCCGGTGCAGCAGTACAAGCTCGCGGCATTCACCCTTTCCGCCGCGGTGACCGGGCTGGCCGGCTGCTTGTTCGCTTACCTGAAGCTGTTCATTTCCGCCGATCTGGTCCACCCGATCTTCTCGGGTGAGATCGTAGCCATGACCATTTTCGGCGGCATGGGCAGCTTCCTCGGGCCGGCGCTGGGCGCGCTCTTCTACCTCATGTTCCGCGCCGTGGTGTCCAGCTATACCGCGGCCTGGCAGTTCTGGTTCGGTCTGCTGTTCATGGCCTTCATCCTGTTCTCGCCGCTCGGCCTGATCGGGCTGGGAGAGCGCGTGCTGGCGCCGCTGCGACGCCGACGCGAGCAGGCGGCAGCCATGGCTTCGCGCGTAACGCCGCAGCCGGGGCACGAGGTGCCGCATTTTCTGCGCGCTCACTCGCCGGTGACCGGAGGGTTGGTGAGGTGTGCAGGCGTAACCAAGAGATTCGGCGCCTTCACCGCCGTGGACCGCGTGAGCTTCGTGCTGGAGGATCGCCGGCTGCACGCGTTAATCGGGCCCAACGGCGCCGGCAAGACTACTTTGTTCAACTTGATATCGGGCATGTTCGCGCCGGACCATGGCGAGGTGCGGCTGGGCAATCAGGAGATCGGGGGACTGGCACCCGAAATGGTGGTCGCGCGCGGATTGGCGCGCTCGTTCCAGATCACCAGCCTGTTCCCGTCGCTGACGGTCTGGGAGCATTTGCGCCTGAGTGCCCAGGCGCGCTCACCGCGCCGCTTCCATCCGCTGATCCAGGCGCGGTCGCTGGAAGAAGTCAACACCCAGACACGGGAGCTGGTCAGGTTCCTGGGACTGGAGGGCGTGGAAAGCGCCGCCGTCGCGGATCTCTCTTACGGCGGGCAGCGCCTGGTGGAGATCGGCGTGGCGCTGGCGGCCGCGCCACGCGCTCTGCTTCTGGATGAGCCGTTGGCCGGCCTGGCGGCGGCCGAGCGTGAACGCATCACCGCGCTGATCCGCGCCTTGACACAGCACATGGCGGTGTTGCTCGTCGAGCACGATATCGACCGGGTCTTCACCATCGCCAACCAGATCACGGTCATGAACGAAGGCAGGGTGCTGGTGGAGGGGGACGCCGAGATGGTGCGCACCAATGCCGAGGTGCAGCGCGTGTACATCGGCGGGAAGGAGCACGCGGCACCGCGCGAGCAACGGGCCCCGGTGGCAGCCGGCAACCCCTTGCTGAGCGTGTCCGGCATCAACACCTACTACGGCAAGAGCCATATCCTGCACGACGTGAGCTTCGAGGTGCGCGCCGGTGAAGTGGTCGCGCTGCTCGGGCGCAACGGCGCGGGAAAATCGTCCACCTTCAAGAGCATCCTCGGGCTGGTGCCGCCGCGCGCTGGAACGGTAAGCTTGGGCGGAGAGCCCATCAGCGGGCGCTCGCCGGAGCAGATCGCGCGGCTCGGGATTGGGCTCGTGCCCCAGGGCCGGCGTTTGTTCGCCGGCCTCACCGTGGAGGAGAATCTGCGGCTCGGAGCGTTATCCCGCAGGCGGGGTGCCGGCGTGCGTTGGAGCCGCGACCGGATCTACGCCCATTTTCCGCGGGTGCGGGAGAAGCTGTCGAGCCAAGCGGACCAGCTGTCAGGCGGAGAGCAGCAGATGGTGGCCATCGCCCGCGCGCTGTCGGGCAACGTCGAGATCCTGCTGCTGGACGAGCCCTTCGAGGGTCTGGCGCCGGCGATGGTGGACGAGGTGTTCAAGTCCATAGGAGAGCTGCGCAGCGAAATCTCGATCCTGATCATCGAGCACCATCTGGACATCGTGCTGTCGCTGGCCGACCGCGCGGTCGTGCTGGATCGCGGCCGCGTATCGCATCAGGGGCCGGCCGCGCCCCTGTTGACGGACCTCGGGTTTCGCAAGAAGGTGCTCTGGTTGTAGCTTTTTTCTGGAGGATCGATGGAACTGACAGCAAAGAGACAAAGGGTGCTGATCACCGCTGGAGCGGGCGGCATCGGCCGCGTGATGGCCGAGACCTTCGTGAAAGCCGGGGCCCGGGTGCACATCTGCGACGTGGTGAAGTCCGCAATGGACGAGACCGTCAAAGCGCTCGGCGTCACCGCCACTTTGTGCGATGTCTCGAATCTACAGCAGGTCGAGCAGCTGTTCTCCGACGCGAGAAAACATCTCGGCGGACTCGACGTGCTGGTCAACAATGCCGGCATCGCCGGACCCACGGCGCGTATCGATGAGATGAACGTCGAGGACTGGCGGCGCTGCATCGACGTCGACTTGAACGGCATGTTCTACTGCACGCGCCTGGCGGTGCCGCTGCTGAAAACGGCCGGCGGTGGCAGCATCATCAATCTCTCGTCAGCCGCGGGGCGCCTGGGATTCCCTTTTCGCACGCCCTATGCAGCGGCGAAGTGGGGCGTGGTCGGCTTGACCAAGAGCCTCTCGATGGAGCTGGGGACCGACAACATTCGGGTCAACGCCATCCAGCCCGGCGTGGTGGAGGGTGACCGCATCAACCGCGTGATCGAGGCCAAAGCGAAGGCGGTTGGCATCAGCTTCGAAGAGCAACAGAAGATCTCGCTGGAGCGCGTGTCCATGAAAGCCATGGTCAGCCCGCAGGACATCGCGAACATGGCGCTGTACCTGGCAAGCGATCTGGGCAAACACATAACCGGGCAGGCGATTTCGGTGTGCGCCGGAGTGGAGATGCTGGGATAAGGCGGAAAAGGACTGAAGATGGAACGAATAGCCGTCATCGGCGCCGGGCTCATCGGCCGCGCCTGGGCCGTCGTCTTTGCGAGGGCTGGGCATCCCGTCACGCTGTGGGATGCCGACACGGGCGTTATACCCAAGGCGCTCGGGTTGATCGGACAGGCGCTCGAGGAAGCCAGGAGCTTTGGCTTGATCGATGAAGACCCACAGATCATCGGTGCGCGCATCAGCGCAGCTCGCACGTTGGTGGAAGCAGTCAAGGACGCTGACTACGTGCAGGAAAACACCGCCGAACGCGTCGACGTCAAGCGGCGGGTCTACGCGCAGCTGGATGCCGCAGCCAAACCGGATTGCGTCCTGGCCAGTTCCACGTCGACCATCCCGGCATCCGTCTTCAGCGAGGGGCTCGAGGGCAGGCATCGCTGCATCGTCGCGCATCCCGTCAATCCGCCCCATGTCGTGCCCATTGTCGAACTGTCCCCCGCCCCCTGGACCAGCGCCGAGGTTCTAGCCCGTGCGCGCGCCTTGCACGAGCAAGCCGGCCAGGTGCCCATCACGGTAAAGAAAGAAGTGCAGGGCTTCATTCTCAATCGGTTGCAGGCAGCGCTGCTGATGGAAGCCTGGCGTCTGGTAGGCGAAGGCTATGTCTCGGTGGAGGATCTCGACAAGACCATCAAAGACGGCTTGGGGTTGCGCTGGTCGTTTATGGGCCCGTTCGAGACGATCGATCTGAATGCGCCGGGCGGCGTGCGCGATTACGCCGCGCGTTATGGGCAAGTCCTCTACGAACAGGTAGCCAGCGTCCGGCACAAATTGTGGGATGACGCGCTCATCTCGAAGATCGAGGCCGAGCGGCGTAGACTCATGCCCCAGGATGAGCACGCCGAGCGCGAAGCCTGGCGCGACCGACGACTGATGGCGCTGATCGCCCATAAGCGCCATATGGCATCCAAAGAGTAGATCACTCCTCCTCTTTTTTCCGTAACCGGTTATCCAATCGTTCCCGATCTTACGGCGCTGCTTGAGTGGAAATCTTCTAGCAGGAAGGAAACTACCTATGATGTCGCCATCTACGAATCGTTGCTAATCGCTGCTCCGAGTGCACCGAGGGTGCGCGGAGCGCTTGTCACCTACGCGCGAGGCCTTAGCGAGCCTCGTTTCAAAGTCACCCAAGCTCTCGAAGCAGGGAAAAACTATGAATGGTCAGTGCGTCTAAGAGCTGACGACACCGTCTCGACTTGGTCGGTAACCAACTATTTCGTGTTCTTCGTTATCGGTTCTGTCAGCAGCAGAGGACAATGGTTCGGTTTGTCTGCATCAAGTCGCAGGAAGTAACGCCGTGCCGCTCGCTAGCCACGCGTGGGATACGGCGCTCGTACTCGCCTGGACAGCCTACGCCTCATCGAAGGCAGCAGAAACGCTGGCCGGGGCTTCTGACGCCGTTTGCGCTGGGGTGCTCATGTCGTGCTTGTCGCTTCCCATTACATCGGGCTGCACTTGCCTATGGCGATGTAGGGAGTGTCACCCGCTTCGCTACCGGGAGGGCCTCGGTCCCAATACCCGGAAAGGTACGAATAGAGGAAGCGAAGGGAGTCTTTGTTCATCCTGAATTCGGAGTAAGGACCCAGGCAGACAAGATTTCCCGTGGTGTCGAATTCAGGGCAGACATTGCTGGGACGTTTATCTCCGACTACCAGGACATCCCACTTTGGATCGAGAACAGTAGGCATGACCGGCTGTTCGGTTTGCGTTGTAGGACGCACGATAAACTGGCGGTCGGGCTGGAAATTGGCACTGTTCCACATGCCGCCTTTGAAGCTAAACCCGGTCGCCATGTCTGCGGTGCAGGTGTACCCCTCTCCCCACGAGGCCAATGGCAGCAGTGCGAAGACCGCTAGTGCGAGCAGGCGATGCATTGGTCCTCCTTCCTTAGAGTTTGGGGCGCGTCGGACGCGGTCAATTTGGCTGCCAGATTTCACGCGCATCCCCCCCCGAGATGAAATCGGGCTTGTATCATTCTATCTTCCTGGCGCTGTGCGGCGTCCAGAACCATCTGCTCATCTTTCCCCGCTTGGAGTGGAAGCGCTCGAAGCGGACCGTGGCCTTGGGGCCGCCCCGGCACGTCAACGATAGCCTCCCGGAACTCCTCTGCGTCTTTCTCCGCGTCCGGCAATGTCTTCGCTGCAGCTGCGATGCAGTCGCCGGGGATCAGGGGAAGGATGTTGTCTGCGCGCATACCTGTACGGATGCACAGTATGCTTTTCATGATACCGCTCATGCCCTCGGAGTCCAAGGCGCTTGACCTAGATCATATCCCGCATCCCCCGCCGCTCGCATACTGTGTTACTGACAGGTTCTAGGTGGGCCCGAGTGCGGGTGAAAGCTTCGCGTTGCCGCTGCCCATAGGCGCTTACCGGATGAGCATGCTATGCGGCATGGGATTCAAAGTGCCACTAACGAATAGGAGAATCCAGCGCATGGGCGGGTGGGCGCAGTACGTCACCGTCACCGCGGCGGACCTGAACTGCATCCGGCTCCCCGAAGGGGTCGACAGCCTTTCGGCCGCGGCGCTCGGCTGTCGCTACATGACGGCGTACCGCGCGGTCGTTGACCGCGGACGTGTGCAGACCGGCCAGTGGCTCGCGGAGCGCATGACGCGCTTCGACACGGTGGGCGTCGAGGTCATCACGCGGTTCAATTGAGGTTTGCCCGCGGCGCGGGGCGCATCCATCGGTCCGGCGCCGCGCCGACGTGAGTCGGTCATACGCTGACTTGCTGATGGCGATTACAGCAATCACGGGAGATTTCTACGATGCCACAGCGCACATGGTTCATCACTGGCGTCAGCAGCGGCTTCGGGCGCGAGCTCACCGATCAGCTCCTCAGGCGCGGCGACCGCGTCGTCGGAACGGTCCGTGACACCAGCAAGGTCGCCGACCTGCTCGAGCGTTATCGCAAGACTTTTCGCGCCGAAGTGCTCGACGTGACCGACACAGTGGCGATCCGCGAGGTTGTTGAACGCTCGTTCGCTCAGCTCGGGCGCATCGACGTGGTCATCAGCAACGCCGGCTACGGTCTGTTTGGCGCGGCGGAGGAGCTCACCGACAAGCAGATCGATCACATGATCGCGACCAACCTAGTCGGGTCGATCCAACTCATCCGTGCCGTGCTGCCGCACCTTCGCGCCCAGGGCGGCGGACGCGTCATCCAGATCTCTTCCTATGGCGGGCAGGTCGCGTTCCCGGGGAACTCGATGTACCACGCCACGAAGTGGGGCATCGAAGGCTTCGTGGAATCAGTCGCCCAGGAAGTCGCATCATTTCGGATCGGCATGACGATCGTCGAGCCCGGCGGCGCGCGCACCGAGTTCCGCTACGGCAGCGCGCAGGTGGCAAAGCTCATGCCCATCTACGACGGAACCCCGGCACACAGCTTCCTGCGGATGCTTGATCCCAAAACCGGTCTGGCCCCCGGTGACCCAGCCCGAATGGCGGCACGCATCATCGAGAGCGTCGACGTGGACCCTGCGCCGCTGCGCATGGTGCTCGGCTCACAAGCGCTGGAGAGCACCCTTGCGACACTGCGCAAGCGGATCGCTAGCTTCGAAGCGCAGACTGAGCTCGCCGCTTCCACGGACTTTCCGCCCGGGGAGTGACCAACATCCGCGTCGGGGGCTCAAAAGGGGCCCGCCGGTTGCAAGCAGGACGGATCGCGTCATTGGTACGGCTAGGTGCGTGAGCAACTGAGCGCTACGGAGAACCAAGTCAAGGAGCACAGGAGATGGCACAGGCCATGGAAGTTATCCAGCGGGCGGACATGGCAATCATCAACGAAGCAGACACCATGAGTCCCTCCAGGCGGAAATTGCTGAAAGTTACCGCTGCCGGGCTGATTGCAGGGGTGGCGGCGCCAATCCTTTCCGGTCAGTCTTCATCCTTTGCCGCAGGAAAGGGAACTGGAAACGTATTGATTGCCTATTTCTCCCGCACCGGCAACACACGCGAAGTCGCCAACCAGATTCACCAAAGAGTTGGCGGCGACATTATAGAGATTCGAACTCTTCATCCCTATCCAGAAGAATACAGAGCGACTACGGAACAGGCAAAGCGGGAACAGGAAACCAACTTCCGACCTCAGCTTACCCCCGATGTTAAGAACACGGATTCCTACGATGTGGTCTTTATCGGCTATCCGATCTGGTGGGGTACGTTGCCGATGGCACTTTATGCATTCCTGGAGAAATACAATTTTGGCAGCAAGACGTTGATACCGTTCTGCACCCATGAAGGGAGCCAGCTTGGACGCAGCGTAACTGACATTAAGGCACTTTGCCCGAGTTCTACGATTTCGCAGGGCCTTGCGCTGCGTGGTGGTAACAGCGGTTACGTGAAAACGGAACCCGCTCGGCGGAACGTAGCGGAGTGGCTGAGCGCACTGCACATGTAGCAGAGCCATGATTACGCGCAGACGCATGCTCGCCGCCGCGGGCGCGATGGTAGTGGCCGTCGACGTCGACGAGCGCATCAAGGCCCACGACGAGGGCGCGGCGGCCACGGTCAACGCTGAAGGTCAGACCACGTCTACTTGACTTCGCTATTCACTGAAAGGAGGACGAGAATGAAACTGCTCGCCGCGACGGTGATGTCGCTTTCTTTGGTGGCTTCGGTGTTCGCCCAAACAAGCGAGCCGGGGGCGGCTTCAGGGGCGGGCACACCCTCGGCCGCTTCAAGTGGAGGTTCGCAGACAGTGAAGATCACTCGAAGCGGCTCGCAGCCGTCCAGCAAGGCACCGGCCGAATACTTCACCGGTTCCGTGCGAGTCGATCGCCTGTTCCAGGCGAACGATCCCTCACGCACCTCTGGCGCCTACGTGACGTTCGAGCCGGGCGCTCGGACAGCATGGCACACCCACCCGTTGGGCCAGACCCTGATCGTGACGGCAGGCTCCGGCCGGGTGCAGGCATGGGGTGGACCGATCGAGGAGATTCGGCCGGGTGACGTGGTCTGGATCCCACCTGGTCAAAAACACTGGCATGGAGCTGCACCCGCCACCGCAATGACTCACATTGCCATTACGGAACAGCTTGACGGCAAGAGCGTCGACTGGCTGGAAAAGGTGAGCGACGCCCAATACGCCAATCTGCCGGCAGTCCAGGCTGGAGCATCGCCATCCGCTGCGGCCGCGCCCTCCGTCCGCGGTACCAATGTGCAACCCACGCCAGCCCAACAAATGATGCGCGAGATGGCCCCCAAGCTGGCCGAGCTCACCGACGACGTGCTATTCGGCGATGTGTGGGAACGCCCGGGCCTGTCCAAACGAGACCGCAGCCTCGTCACCGTTAGCGCACTGATCGCGATGTATCGCCCCGAGCAGCTTCGGTCTCACCTCGCCAGAGCCCGCGACAATGGCGTGACAGAGGACGAGTTGATCGAGGCCATTACCCACTTGGCGTTTTACGCGGGATGGCCCAACGCGGTGACGGCAATCTCCGTGACCAAGGATGTCTTCAAGAGGAACCCTCACCAATGAAAAGCATACAGCAATCGCGCAAGTCACTCCGAACTGTCGTTCTGGCCGGTGTCGTCCCGCTCCGGCAGTGAAGAAAATGAGCATCAACTACTTCACCGTGCTTCCGCTGATCTTAGCCGCCACTATTGCGTCAGCGAGTGCAATGGCTGGCGGAGAGGGCAAGCCCGCGCCGCTCATCATCGAAGAGCAAGGCAGTTTCGCCGTCGGCGGCACAGTCATCACGAACCCCGGTACCTTCGATCCTTACAAACCAACACCTGACGGGCAGACGTATCACGGCGATCACGCTTATGCGTTCTATCAGATCCCAGTGAATGCCCGCAGACTCCCTCTCGTCCTCTGGCATGGCGCCGGACAGTTTTCAAAGACATGGGAAACCACGCCGGACGGACGCGAGGGTTATCAAAACATTTTCCTGCGCCGCGGCTTCGGAGTCTATGTCATTGACCAGCCACGACGTGGCAATGCCGGACGCAGCACCCTAGCAACCGCAATTGCGCCCACGCCTGATGAGCAGGTGTGGTTCGATATGTTCCGCATCGGTGTTTGGCCGAATTGCTTTCCGAACGTGCAGTTTTCGTGCGATCAGGAAACCCTGAACCAATACTTCCGCTCGATGACGCCCAACACAGGG
>Ga0335084_10002755_pt1 | contig 17020 bp, 15 predicted proteins | sample Lox_Sample_44_FD_206721 | JGI IMG/M metagenome (GOLD analysis project Ga0335084, IMG submission 206721) | Soil microbial communities from Loxahatchee National Wildlife Refuge, Florida, United States - Lox_Sample_4.4 | ecosystem: Environmental > Terrestrial > Soil > Wetlands | place: USA... | reverse complement strand
CGGTTGCCCGGCGGCTCGTTCATCTGGCCGAACACCATCGACACCTTGGAGTCCGTCAGGTTGTCCTTCTTGATGACTTCCGCCTCGATCATCTCGTGGTAGAAGTCGTTGCCCTCGCGCGTGCGCTCGCCCACGCCGGCGAAGACCGACTGGCCGCCGTGCTTGGTAGCGATGTTGTTGATCAGCTCGAGCATGGTGACGGTCTTGCCGACGCCGGCGCCGCCGAAGAGGCCGATCTTGCCGCCCTTGGCGAACGGACAGATCAGGTCGATCACCTTGATGCCGGTCTCCAGCAGCTCGACCGACGGGGAGAGCTCGTCGAACTTCGGCGCGAGCTGGTGGATCGAGCGGCGCTGCTCGGTCTTGATCGGGCCGCCCTCGTCGATGGGCCTGCCGAGGACATCCATGATGCGGCCGAGCGTTCCCTTGCCTACCGGCACCGAGATCGGCGCGCCGGTGCTCTTCACCTTCATGCCGCGGCGCAAGCCGTCGGATGAGCCGAGCGCGATACAGCGCACGACGCCGTCGCCGAGCTGCTGCTCCACTTCGAAGGTGAGGCCTTTCTCCACCAGCGTGTTGTCGCCGCTCTCCTCCAGCGTGAGCGCGTCGTAGACCCTGGGCATCTGCTCCCGCGGGAACTCGATGTCGATCACTGCGCCGATGGATTGGACGATGGTGCCTTGTGCCTGTGCCATGTGTGTTCCCGTTTCCTAGACGGCGGCTGCGCCGCCGACGATTTCCGAAAGTTCCTTGGTGATGCCGGCCTGACGGTTCTTGTTGTAGATCAGCGTCAGCTCGTCGATCAGCGTCTCGGCGTTGTCGGAGGCGGCCTTCATCGCCACCATGCGCGCCGACTGCTCGCAGGCCATGTTCTCGGCCACCGCCTGGAAGATGATCGCCTCGATGTAGCGCGTCATCACCTGGTCGAGGACGATTTTGGCGTCGGGCTCGTAGATGTAGTCCCAGACCGTCTCCGGCGCGCCGAGGCGCTCGCCGGTCAGCGGCAGGAGCTGCTCGATCACCGGCTCCTGCTTCATCGTGTTGATGAAGCCGTTGTAGGCGAGCATTACCCGATCGAAGCGGTCCGCGACATAGCCGTCGAGCATCAGCTTCACCGCGCCGATCAGCTTGTCGAGCTGCGGCCGGTCGCCGAGTTGCACCGCCTGCGAAACGATGTTCGCGCCGAGGCGCTGCATGAAGCCGAGGCCCTTGTTGCCGAGCGCGCAGACGTCGATCTCTTCGCCTTGCGCCTGCCACTCCTTGTACTGGGCGAGCACCATGCGCAACAGGTTGGTATTGAGCGCGCCGCAGAGGCCCTTGTCGGTGGTGACGACGATCAGCCCGACCCGCTTCACCGAATCGCGGTCGACCAGGAACGGATGCTTGTATTCCGGGTTGGCGTGCGACAGGTGCGCGGCGACGTTGCGGATCTTCTCGCCGTACGGCCGCGCGTGGCGCATGCGCTCCTGCGCCTTGCGCATCTTCGAAGCGGCGACCATCTCCATCGCCTTGGTGATTTTCCGGGTGTTCTGCACACTCCGGATCTTCATCCGAATTTCTTTGGTGCCTGGCATCTAGAAGCTGCCGTTCTTCTTCCAGTCTTCGATCGCCGCCTTCAACGACTTCTCGTCTTCGGGCGACAGATCCTTCTTGTCTTCCATGGTCTTCACCAGCGCGGCGTACTTGGCCTTGATGTAGTCGCGCATGGATTTCTCGGCCGCGAGCGCCTTCTTCACGTCGATCGAGTCGAAGTAGCCGTTGTTGACGGCGAACAGCGTGAGCGCCATCTCCCAGACCTGCAGCGGGTGGTACTGCGGCTGCTTCATGAGCTCGGTCACCATGCGGCCGCGCTCGAGCTGCTTGCGGGTCGCCTCGTCGAGGTCGCTCGCGAATTGCGCGAACGCGGCGAGCTCGCGGTATTGGGCGAGCGCGAGGCGCACCCCGCCGCCGGTGTCGCGACGCTTCATGATCTTGGTCTGCGCTGCGCCGCCGACGCGCGACACCGAGATACCGGCGTTGATCGCGGGTCGGATGCCGGCATTGAAGAGATCGGTCTCGAGGAAGATCTGGCCGTCGGTAATCGAGATCACGTTAGTCGGCACGAACGCGGTGACGTCGCCCGCCTGCGTCTCGATGACCGGCAGCGCGGTGAGCGAGCCGGTTTTGCCTTTCACCGCCCCCTTAGTGAACTTCTCCACGTACTCGGGGTTCACGCGGGCCGCGCGCTCGAGCAGGCGCGAGTGCAGATAGAAAACATCGCCCGGATACGCCTCGCGGCCCGGCGGCCGGCGCAGCAGCAGCGACACCTGGCGGTACGCCCACGCCTGCTTGGTCAGGTCGTCATAAATGATCAGCGCGTCCTGGCCGCGGTCGCGGAAGTATTCGCCCATCGTGCACCCCGCATACGGCGCGATGTACTGCATCGCCGCGGATTCGGAGGCGGAAGCGGCGACGACGATGGTGTAGGCCATCGCGCCGTGCTCTTCGAGCTTGCGCACCACGTTCGCGATGGTCGAGGCCTTCTGGCCGACGGCGACGTAGACGCAGAAGAGATCCTTGCCCTTCTGGTTGATGATCGTGTCGACCGCCACCGCCGTCTTGCCGGTCTGGCGATCGCCGATGATCAGCTCGCGCTGGCCGCGGCCGACCGGCACCATCGCGTCGATCGCCTTCAGGCCGGTCTGCACCGGCTGCGACACCGACTGTCGCGCGATCACGCCGGGCGCCACTTTTTCGATGACGTCGGTGAGCTTGGCGTTGACCGGGCCTTTGCCGTCGATCGGCTGCCCGAGCGAGTTCACCACGCGGCCGAGCAGCTCGGGGCCGATCGGCACCGAAAGGATCTTGCCGGTCGTCTTCACCGTGTCGCCCTCGGTGATGTGCGTGTACTCGCCCAGGATCACCGCGCCGACCGAGTCGCGCTCGAGGTTGAGCGCGAGGCCGAAAGTGTTCTTCGGGAACTCGAGCATCTCGCCCTGCATGACGTCGGACAGGCCGTGGATGCGACAGATGCCATCCGTCACGGAGACCACCGTGCCCTGGGTGCGCATCTGCGCGCCCGCGTCCAGGTTCTGGATTCGGTTCTTGATGAGTTCCGAGATTTCGGCAGGGTTGAGTTGCATGAGTGCTCCTTAGCCTTTCAGTGCGTTCTCGAGCGCGGCGAGCTGGCCGCGCGCAGAACCGTCGATAACCTTGTCGCCGATTACTACTTTGACGCCGCCAATAAGGTCCCTGTCGACCTCAACCTTGGTCCGCACCTTGCGGCCGGTGCGCTTTTCCAGCCGCTGCGCGAGGTCGGCGACCTGCGCCTCGGTCAACTCAAACGCCGAGTACACCTGCGCCTCCACCACGCCTTCGCGCTCGTTCTTCAGCACCTCGAACTGCAGGTGGATCTCCGGCAGCAGCTCCAGCCGCTTATTCTCGGCGAGCACGCGCACGAAATTCTCGGCTTGGCCGTCCAGCCTGCCGGCGAGGATGGAAATGAAGACGCCCGCAACTTGGGCATCGGAGAGCGCCGGATCCGCGATGGCGACTCGCACGCGCTTGTCCTCCGAGACCCGCGCCAGCGCGCCGATCATCGCCGACCACTTGGCAAGCTCATTGCCGGCGTTCGCCAGCCGGAATGCGGCTTCGGCGTAGGGTCGGGCTACGGTGCTGGGTTCGGCCATCTAGAGCTGGCGCTTGATGTCGTCGAGGAGCTGGGCGTGCGCTTTCGCGTCGACCTCGCGGCGCAGGATCTTCTCGGCGCCGGCGACGGCAAGCGAGGCGACCTGGTCGCGCAGCTGCTCGCGCGCACGCGTGCGCTCCTGCTCGATCTCCGCCTTGGCGGCCGCCTTCTCGCGACCCGCCTCTTCCTTCGCTGCGCCGCGCGCCTCGTCGACCATCTGCGCCGCCCGTTTCTCCGCCTGCGACAGGATCTCGGCAGCGCGGTTGCGCGCGTCGACGATCGCCTGCTCCGCCTGCCGGCTGGAGCTCTCGAGCGATTTCCGGCCCTGGTCCGCTGCCGCCAGGCCGTCGGCGATGGTCTTCTGGCGAGCCTCGATGGCGCGCAGCAGCGGCGGCCAGACAAACTTGATCGTGAACGCGATGAACGCCAGGAAGACGAGGCCCTGGGCGATCAGCGTGAAGTTGAAGTTCATGCTTGCCTCCCGCTTGGCGCTGCTCGCTTCAGCCGAGCCTCGCGAGGAGCGGGTTGCCGGTGGCGAACCACAGCGCGAGGCCCACGCCGATGATGAACGAAGCGTCGATCAGGCCGAGCAGCAGGAACACCTTGCCCTGCAGCGAGTCGGTCAGCTCCGGCTGGCGTGCGGCGGCCTCGAGGAACCGGCTGCACATGATGCCGACGCCGACGCAGGCGCCGAGCGCGCCCAGGCCGATCATCAGGCCGATGCCGACGCCGGTGTAGGCCTGCACCATCGCGATGAGTTGAAGTTTCGGGTCCATTTGCTTTTCCTTTCTGAGCGGAAGTTCGTTGTAGTTATCCGTGATGCTCGTGCGCCATCGCGATGTAAACGACGGTGAGCATCATGAAGATGTAGGCCTGCAGGACGACGATCAGAATGTGGAAAATCGCCCAGCCGACGCCGAGCACGAAGCTCACTCCCATCCAGCCGAGGCCCGCGGCGGCGAGCAGCCACAGCAGCAGGAAGATCAGCTCGCCAGCGTACATGTTGCCGTACAGCCGCAGCGAATGCGACAGCGGCTTGGAGATGTACTCGATCAGGTTGAACAGGAAGTTCGCCGGCACCAGCCACTTGCCGAAGGGCGTGAACAGCAGCTCGTGCATCCAGCCGCCCAGGCCCTTGACCTTGATTGAGAAGAAGATCATCAGCAGCCAGACCGACAGCGCGAGCGCGAAGGTGGTGTTGATGTCGGCGGTCGGCACGATGCGGAAGCCGTGCTCGGAGAGATGGTGCGTGCCGAAGCCCACGATGTCGACCGGCAGGAAATCCATCGCGTTCATCAGCAGGACCCACACGAAGACGGTCAGCGCGGCGGGCGCGACGAATGCGTTGCGGTCGCCGGCCTTGAAGATGCCCTTCGCCTGATCGTCGACGAAGCCGATCAGCAGCTCGACGAAAGCCTGGCGCCGGTTGGGGATGCCCGAGGTGGCGCCGCGCACCACCCACCAGATGAAGCCGACGCCCAGCAGGCCGAGGAGCACCGACACGGTGAGCGAGTCGAAGTTGATCGCCCAGAAGCTGCCGTCGCCGAATTGCTTCGTGCCTTGCGTGAGGTGATGACCGATGTACTCGGTCGGGTTCATTTCAGTGCTGCCTGCCATCGTCAGTCTTGTTCGCGCACAAAAAAAGCCATCGTGAAAATCAGGACCGTCACCACGAACGATCCGAACAGCGCCGTCGGCACGACGTCGTCGTAAGTCGCCAGCACCAGCCACAGCAGGACCGCGATGAGCCCGATCTTGACCGCTTCGGCCCGCAACGCGCCGATCAGAACTCCACCGGCGGAGCGTGCCCGGCCCCTCGCCGCCACGACCGCGGAGACTACGCCTGCGACCATGCTGACCGCTCCTCCGCAGACCGCCGAGAGCGCGCCGTCAAAACCCGCCAGAAAACCCCCGGCTAGCGCCAGAACCACGGTGGCGATCGCCTGCCACTGCAGAACAATGCGGATCGGCCTGCGCAAGGCGCCCAGGCCAACAGTCATCCTCCCCGACCCCTGCAAAGCCGCGCGATTTTAGCGTTTTGCGGCAAGGGCGGTCAACGCGTTGCGGCGCAACATAGTGCCGGTTCGTCGCTTATTTCAGCTTCTTCAGCAGTTGGTCGAGGTGGTCGAGGCTCGAATAGTGCACGACCAGCTTGCCCGCGCCGCGACGCCCGGCGCGGATCTCGACGGTCGTGCCAAGGCGCTCGGAGGTCTCGTCCTCGAGTCGCATCAGGTCGCGATCACCGCGTTTCTTGCGCTTCGCCGTCGGGCCGCGCAGCCAGGTTTGCACCAGCGTCTCGGTCTCGCGCACCGAAAGCCCCTTCGCGGCGACGCGGTTGCCGGCCTCGATCTGGCGCGCCGGATCAAGCGGCAGCAGGGCACGCGCGTGCCCCATTTCGAGCGCCCCCTCCATCAGCATTTCCTGCACCGGCCGGGAGAGCTTGAGCAAACGCAGCAGGTTGGTAGTCGCGGAGCGCGACCGGCCGACCGAGTCCGCCGCCTGCTCGTGCGTCATCTTGAATTCGTCGATGAGGCGCTGCACGCCGGCCGCCTCCTCCATGGGATTGAGGTTCTCCCGCTGGATGTTCTCGATGAGCGACATCGCGAGGGCGGCATCGTCGGGCACCTCGCGCACGAGCGCCGGAACCTGCTCGAGGCCGGCCATCTGCGCAGCGCGCCAGCGGCGCTCGCCCGCGATCAGCTCGTAACGGTCGCGGTCCACCGGGCGCACAAGCAGCGGCTGCATCAGGCCCTGCGAGCGGATCGAACTCGCCAGCTCGCCGAGCGCCTGCTGGTCCATCTTCGTGCGGGGCTGATACTTCCCGGGCCGGATGCGGCCCACCGGCAGCGTCAGCAGCGCCTCGCGGGGCGGCTCGTCGCCGCCAAGCAAGGCATCCAGACCGCGCCCCAATCCTTTTGGTCGATTCATGCAGGTTGTCCCTGAGCGAGGATTTCGTCGGCAAGGGCTACATAGGCCTGGGCCCCTTTCGAGGCGGCGTCCCATACCACTGCGGGCACGCCATAGCTCGGCGCCTCGGCAAGCCGCACGTTCCGTGGAACCAGCGTGCGATAGACCTTGTCGCCAAAGTGCGCCTCGAGCTGTTGAGAAACCTGCTGCGACAGCGTGTTGCGGGGGTCGTACATCGTTCGCAGCAGACCGGCGATCTCGATCGACGGATTGAGATTGGCGCGGATCCGCTTGATCGTACCTACCAGGTCGGAAAGCCCTTCGAGCGCGTAGTACTCGCACTGCATGGGGATCAGCACACGCTGGGCTGCGGTGAGAGCGTTGACCGTCAGAAGACTCAGCGAAGGCGGGCAATCGATAAGAACAAAGTCGTATTCGTGCGCTACACGCTCGAGCGCGGCTTTCAGCCGTGTTTCGCGATTCGGCAGCTCGACCAGCTCCACCTCGGCTCCCGCCAGCTCGCGATTCGCGGGAATCAGGTCGTAACCGCCTTTCTCGGCGCGAGTGCGGATCGTCGTCAGATCGCCTAGGCCCAGAAGGACGTGGTACACCGTGCGGCTCACTGCGCGCTTGTCGACGCCGCTTCCCATGGTTGCGTTGCCCTGAGGATCCAGATCGACGAGCAGGACGCGCTGCCCGGCGCGGGCGAGCGCCGCGGCGAGATTGACGCTCGTTGTGGTTTTGCCGACGCCCCCCTTCTGATTCACCACCGCAAGGACGAGAACCATCAGCCTCCCGCCCTGCAGAGCACGAGATGTCGGCGTGCGTCGAGTTGCGGCACCTTGAGGGGAATTACCTCGCACTGTGCACCCAGCACTGTGGGCGCACGACCTGTCATGGCGGCGAGCCAGCCTCCATCCACTACGAGATGACGACACTTCGCGATGAAGTCGCCGAGCTCGGCGAAAGCACGGGAGATGACCAGCGCGAAACGCGTCGCGGGACGCCATGCTTCGATGCGGCCCTCGTGTACCTGGACGTTACGCAGCCCGAGTTCGATCGCAGCCTGTCGCAGAAAGGCCGACTTTTTCTGGCTCGAATCATTCAGCGTGACGCGCCAACCAGCCCGGGCGATCGCGATCGGGATTCCAGGCAGGCCGGCGCCTGAGCCGACATCCGCAAGTGCGCCGCCTTCATTCATCGGCAGGTGGTGCACTACAGCGAGGGAGTCAAGGAGATGGCGGCTCACCATTTCGATCGGATCACGAATCGCAGTCAGGTTGTAGGCGCGGTTCCACTTGATGAGCAGATCCTCATAGGCGAGCAGCTGGTTCACGGCGGTGGCGGGCATCGCCAACGCCAATTCATTCAGGCCGCGCTCAAGCGCGGCGCGCGGCGTCATGCCGTCTTCTTCTGCTGGCCGAAGCCCCGCTTGAGGTGCACCAGCAGGAGCGAAATGGCCGCCGGTGTGACGCCGGAGATGCGTGAGGCCTGACCGATCGTTTCGGGCCGGTATCGATTCAGCTTTTGCTGCACTTCCGTCGACAGTCCGCGCACCTCTTGGTAGTCGAAATCGGCTGGCAGCCGCGCGTCCTCAGCGGCCCTGCGTCGCTCGACCTCGGCACGCTGCCGGGAGATATAGCCCTCGTACTTGGCTTGGATCTCTACCTGCTCCGCGACCACGGGATCGGAAACCGGCGCCTCGACCACGCTGGAGTACGTGACTTCCGGGCGTCTAAGGAGTTCGTAGATACTTGATGTTTTACGAAAGCCAGCGCTTACATAAGTTGACTTCAGTCTTTCGGCCTCGGCTGCGATCGAGTCTCGCTTCCGATTGAACGCCGTCCAACGCTCGTCATCGATTAGGCCGAGCTCACGACCTTTCTCGGTTAGGCGAAGGTCTGCGTTGTCCTCGCGAAGCGCGAGCCGGTATTCGGCTCGACTCGTAAACATTCGATAAGGTTCGGAAACCCCACGAACCGTCAAATCATCGACGAGGACGCCCAAATAGGCTTCGTCCCGTCTGGGCCACCAGGGTTCGTGCCCTTGTGCGATCCGCGCAGCATTGATTCCGGCGAGCAACCCCTGCGCGGCTGCCTCCTCGTACCCGGTAGTGCCGTTGATCTGGCCGGCAAAAAAGAGCCCGGGGATGCTCTTGGTCTCCAATGATGGGCGCAGTTCGCGCGGGTCAAAGTAGTCGTACTCGATGGCATAGCCGGGGCGCACCACGTGCACATGCTCCAGACCACGAATCGAATGCACTAGGTCTAGCTGTACGTCGAATGGAAGGCTGGTTGAGATGCCGTTGGGATAGAACTCGTTCGTCGTCAACCCCTCCGGCTCCAGAAAGATCTGGTGACTTGTCTTTCCAGCGAAGCGGTGGATTTTGTCCTCGATCGAGGGACAGTAGCGAGGGCCCGTTCCTTGGATTACGCCCGTGAACATCGGCGAGCGATCTAGTCCGTCGCGGATGATGTCGTGGGTACGCTCGTTGGTTTGCGTTATCCAGCAAGGAACTTGCGTCGGATGGGCTTCGCGCCTGCCGATGAACGAGAAGACGGGCTCGGGGTTGTCGCCAGCCTGGCGCTCCATGACGGAAAAGTCGATGCTGCGCGCGTCCAACCGTGGCGGCGTGCCGGTCTTCAGGCGTCCAACGGGGAGCTTCAACTCGCGTAGACGGGCGGCAAGACTAGTCGCCGCCGGGTCTCCCGCCCGACCAGCCTGATAACTCTGTAGGCCGATGTGGATCAGCCCTGCCAGAAATGTCCCGGTCGTAAGCACAACGCTCCGGCCGCGGAAACGTACCCCGGCTTGCGTAACTACTCCTGTCGCTCGCCCGCCCTCGATCAGGATGTCGTCGACCGCTTGCTGAAAGAGAACGAGACCGGCCCGATTTTCCAAGCGTCGTCGGACCGCGGCACGATAAAGAACCCGATCAGCTTGCGCGCGAGTCGCACGCACCGCAGGACCCTTCGAGGAATTCAAGATTCGAAACTGGATTCCGGACTCGTCGGTAGCGTGAGCCATCGCACCGCCCAGCGCATCAATTTCCTTGACGAGGTGTCCCTTGCCGATGCCACCGATCGAGGGATTGCAGGACATCTGCCCCAGCGTCTCGATGCTATGAGTGAGCAATAGTGTTTTTGCACCCGCGCGGGCAGCTGCTAACGCGGCCTCAGTGCCGGCATGCCCACCGCCGATGACAATGACATCAAACTCAAAGGGAAACCGCATAGAAGGGGCGATTTTACGCGAGCGTTCCACGTGGAACTAAGCGATGCCAGGTTTCACGTGGAACATTTTCGGGGTTGCTGCATTGCAGCAACCCTTGTCGGGGGTCCGGGCTTACGAAAGCTAAGCGGCGAGCTTCTGGTGCATGCGTCCGCGCCGCATCTCCAGTGGCTCGGGGACACGTGTACCGAACTTGCCAAAAAGCTCGTCATGGGCGCGAAGTTCCTCGCGCCACGCGGTCGTGTCGACTCTTTCAAGCTCTGCGAATTGTGCGGGGGAAACCTTATCGAGTCCCGACCAAATGATGTCTTCATAGCGCGGCATGGTGCCAAGCGGCGTTTCTATGCCTCGCGCCGTGCCTTGGCAGCGCTCGACTATCCACTGCAGGACACGCATGTTCTCGCCAAAGCCCGGCCAAATGAATTTCCCATTTGCGTCGCGCCGAAACCAGTTCACCCGGAAGATCTTAGGCGGCTGCTGAACGGCGCGACCCATCTTGAGCCAGTGCGCGAAGTAGTCGGCCATGTTGTATCCGCAGAACGCCAGCATCGCCATGGGATCGCGCCGCACGACACCTACCTTGCCCGTGATCGCCGCCGTCGTCTCGGATCCAAGCGTCGCCCCCATGTACACACCATCCTCCCAGCTCGGCGCCTCGACGATGAGCGGCACGGTCGACGAACGGCGCCCCCCGAACAGAAATGCGGAAATGGGGACCCCCTGCGGGTCCTCCCACTTCAGGTCAATCGAAGGGCATTGCGACGCGAGCACAGTGAAGCGCGCATTGGCATGGGCCGCGAGGCGTCCACATCCCGGTGTCCATTCCCTGCCTTGCCAGTCGATCAGTCGAGCGGGCGGCTGTTCCGTCATGCCTTCCCACCAGACATCGCCTTCCGGAGTCATGGCTACGTTGGTAAAGATCACATTCGCCCGCAGCATACGCATGGCATTGGGATTGGTGGCCTCTGACGTACCTGGCGCAACGCCGAAGAATCCATACTCGGGATTGATTGCGTAGAACCGACCGTCCTCTCCGGGCTTGATCCAGGCGATGTCCTCGCCGATGGTCGTAACTTTCCACCCCTTGAACGCGGCGGGCGGAATCAGCATCGCAAGATTCGTCTTGCCGCAGGCGGAAGGAAACGCGGCGGCGACATAGCTTTTCTGGCCAGCCGGTGTCTCGATCCCGAGGATGAGCATGTGCTCGGCAAGCCAGCCTTCGTCCCTGGCCATCACCGAGGCCATGCGCAGCGCCAAGCATTTCTTGCCGAGCAGAGCGTTCCCGCCGTAGCCCGAGCCGAACGACCAGATCTCCCGCGTTTCGGGGAAGTGAACGATCCACTTTTCCTTGTCGTTGCAGGGCCAAGCCACGTCTGGCTGACCAGATGCGAGCGGTGCGCCAACCGAGTGCACGCATGGCACGAATGGTCGGTCTTCCCCCAGCCATTCCGCGACCGCCTTGCCCATGCGAGTCATAAGGGCCATGCTCACCACGACATAGGGCGAGTCCGAAATTTCGACCCCGACCTGCGCGATATGGGAGCCAATGGGTCCCATCGAGAAGGGAACGACATACATCGTCCGACCGCGCATGCACCCATCGAACAAACGGTTCAACGTGCTGCGCATTTCACGGGGGCCGATCCAGTTATTGGTCGGTCCCGCATCCTCCTTCTTCTCGCTACAGATGAACGTGCGCTCCTCCATGCGCGCAACATCGCTCGGATGCGAACGCGCCAAATACGAGTTCGGCCTTAGTTTGTCGTTCAGGCGAGTAAACGTACCGGCAACGACCAGCTCGTTGCACAAGCGGTCGTACTCCGCCTTGGAGCCGTCGCACCAGACGATGCGCTCGGGCTTCGCAAGGCGCGCGACCTCGGCGACCCATTCCCGCAAACCCGCGTGCCGCACCCATACAGGTGCATAAGACGAATCAGCGGCGGAGATCGGTGCGTTCATTCGGCAAACTCCAGAAAGTCAAACGGCCCAGATGGCCTGGGCCGGTAGGATAAGGATCTCTTGCCGCTGGATTCTAGCACCGGGCCCATTGCGCTAATTTGGCGACCCACCCGGCCTTATGGATAAATACGATACAAAACAATAATCTAGCTAAAGAGATCGCGCCGCAGGAATCGAAATCCTGGTCCAGTGGTTGTGAGGAGCACGATCACACGGGCAACTTGTGCCGCCGTCACCAGTGGTACGCCAAGCTGGAGCACTTTGGCGGTAATGCACATCTCGGCAATACCGCCAGGAGCCATCGCCAAAATCAGCGTGGGGGCCGGTAAGCCATAAGCGCGGGCTACCCCCCATGCAAAGCCTGCAGCGACTGCAATGGTTACCGCGACGCTCGCGAAAACGCCCCAGACGTATCGAGGCGCGCTCTGCAGCGAGCCACGCTCGAAACGGGCACCCAACGCACAGCCGAGGAGGACCTGGGCCGCGCTCGACAGTGGCGTGGGAAGCGAGGAAACCGGAAATTCGCTTGCGGTCAGCGCTGCAACGATCCCGAGAGGGCCGAACATGAACGCGTTTGGCACGCCGAAATGCGCGAGCACACTCCCAGCGCCGGCGCCGGCGACGAAGAGAAGCATGAGCCGACTCCAATCCAGCGGCACGGATATCGGCTGATAGACGTCAGCCCCATGTGCGCCCGAGTAGGTGAGCGCAAAAGGCACCACGATCACCACAGCTAGTATACGAAGCGACTGCGCGAGAGCGACGCGGTCGGCGCGTGCCCCGAAGCGCTCGCCGAGGATCGTCATTTCTGTCGCGCCTCCGGGGACACTGGCAAAGAAAGCGGTCGTTGCGTCTGTTCCCGTCGTGCGGCCCAAGACCCAGCCGCCTAACATGCCAAGAAAAATTGCCAGCGCTCCGCCAAGCAGCAGGAGCGGCCAGAACGACATCACTTCACGGGCCACTGGTGGCGTGAAATACAGGCCAAGCGCGGTGCCGACAACTATCTGGCCCGCCTGACGGCTGGCGGGTGGGGCGCGCAGGCCTACGCCGGCAAAATTGGACGCGGCCATCGCCACGAGTGGTCCAATCATCCAAGGCAGCGGTAGTCTCAGCCACGCGCACACGGCACCTGTAGCGCCGCATAACACCATAGCTAGAGCCGGATTGATCCAGCTTTCGCGGGCAGGCGTCATTTACCGAGGCAGAAGCGGCCGAAGATTTCGCCCAGCAAATCGTCGGCGCTGAATTCGCCGGTGACGGATCCCAACGCCATATGCGCGATGCGGAGCTCTTCAGCAAAGAGTTCCCAGCGTCCCAGCTCCTGCCCTGCCGCGGCCAAGTGCGTACGCGCAGACTCGAATGCACGCAAGTGCCGCTCGCGGGCAAGGAAAGTGCCTTCGCCGGACGAGGCCCAGCCGGCAGCTTCCAGGATGAGCTTGCGCAGCGCATCTAGTCCCTCGCCGGTCTTGGCGGACACCGCGACGGCCCGATGCGGGCCATCGGGCGCGCGAAACCCAGGTACTAGGTCCAGCTTGTTGTAGATATCGATGCGCGTTGTGGCCGTCGGCACTCGCTCGAGCTCCGCAGCGTCACCAACTTCGAACACGGCCAGCACCACGTCGGCCCGACCGAGTTCCTGGTAGGCGCGCTCCATGCCTATGCGCTCGATCTCGTCGCCCGAGACCCGTAACCCTGCGGTGTCGACCAAGACGAGTGGTACGCCGTCGATCTGGATCGGTTCGCGCAGCACGTCGCGGGTGGTTCCCGCGACGGGGGTCACGATTGCCCGCTCATCGCCGGCGAGGCGATTTAGCAGACTGGACTTGCCGACATTCGGTCGACCAGCGAGTACGACATGGATACCGCTTCGCAGCAAGCTGCCCTGCCGGCTCTTCGCGAAAAGATCGTCCATAGCTCGGCCGATGGCGTCAAGGCGTTTCACCGCTTCGCCTCGATCGAGGGAGTCGACCTCTTCCTCCGGGAAATCCAGCATGACCTCTGTCAGCGCCCTCAGATCGACCAGCTGGGCTGCGACGGCAGCTACCGCCGAGGAAAACTCACCAGTCAGCGAGCGCAGGGCCGAACGCGCCGCTTCGCGACTCGACGCGTCGATGAGATCGGCGACCGCTTCGGCTTGCGCGAGATCCATTCTGCCTTCGAGGAACGCCCTGCGCGTAAACTCGCCCGCTTCCGCAAGGCGCGCTCCGGCGTCCAGACACGCGCTCAGGATCGCCTGAAGCACTACCGACCCCCCGTGCCCCTGCAACTCGAGGACCGGCTCGCCGGTATAGGAATGCGGCGCCGGGAAATACAGCGCGATGCCTTCATCGATCCGTTCGCCGCGTCCATCGCGAAACCAGGACATCGTGGCTCGGCGTTCTTCAGGGAGGCGACCTAGCACGGCGACCGCGATATCGGGCACGCGGGAGCCGGAAACACGGACCACTCCGATTCCCCCTCGACCAGGGGGCGTAGCAATCGCGGCGATCGTGTCGCGGTCTATGTCACCGCTTGCCATGGGCAGGTTTGTCGCGGTTGAACATCCGCTGAATCTGCCATTGCTGAAGAATCGAAAGGATGTTGTTGACAAGCCAGTACAGCACCAGGCCCGCCGGGAAGAAGAAAAAGAAAATGCTGAATACGAACGGCATGAACTTCATGACTTGCGCCTGCACCGGATCGGGCGGCACCGGGTTCATTCTAGTTTGCAGCACCATCGTGCAGGTCATCAGGGACGGCAGCACGTAGTAAGGATCCTGTATCGAAAGATCTTTGATCCACAGTATGAACGGCGCATGGCGCAGCTCAATCGCGCCGAGTAACACCCAGTACAGCGCGATGAACACGGGGATCTGCACGAGGATCGGGAAGCAGCCGCCGAGCGGGTTGATCTTCTCGGTCTTGTACAGCTCCATCATGGCCTGGTTCATCTTCTGCCGGTCTTGCCCGTACATCTCGCGAATCTTGGTCAATCGCGGCGTGACCAGCTTCATCTTCGCCATCGACTTGTAGCTTGCGGCCGAAAGAGGAAAGAAGATGAGCTTGATGAGCACCGTCAGCAGAATGATCGCCACGCCCCAGTTTCCCGACAGGCTGTGGAACTTCTCCAGCAGCCAGAAAAGCGGCCGGGCGATGATATCCAGCAAGCCGTAGTCGACGACTCGATCGAGCCCCGGCGCGGCAGCCTCCAGCCGCCCGTGCTCCTGCGGTCCTGCATAGAGCGGAACTGACAGCTTGGTGGTCGAGCCGGCGGCAACGCTGGCCGGGATCACTATGCGTCCGGCGTAGGTGCCATCCTGACGCTTCTCGATGATGTAGTCGCGCTCGGCGGTGCCTGAGGGCAGCCACGCGGATACGAAATAGTGCTGCACGAACGCGAGCCAGCCGTCTGCGGCGTGCTTTACGAAATCGAGCTTGCCCTTGTCCACGTCGGAAAGGCGGACCTTCTGGTAGGCATGCTCGCTCGTATAGACAGCGAACCCGGCGAAGCTCTGCGCGCCAAAGGTGGAAGCGACCGCGTTCGTGTTCTTGTCGCTACGGTCGTCATGCGTGAGCTGGAAGTATCCGTACGTCGCGACCGCAGCGCTTCCGGGGTTGTGCAGCTCAAGCACCACGTCGATCAGATAGCTGTTACGTCTGAAGGTGTAGACCTTCTGGACCTCGAGGCCGTCCTTTGCCTGCGCGACGAGCCTGAGCTCGACTTGGTCGCGGCCGGGCGCGAGAGAACGATCGCCTGGCAGCGCGCGCCAGAGCGTGCGGTGATTCGCGCCGATGTCGCCCGTCAACCCGGCCTGCGCCTCGTACCGGTGCTCGTTGCCGAGCAGCACGAAGTCCTTCGTCGGATCGTCCGCGTCCTTGTGCCGAGTCAGCTCGACCCGCTTCAGCGTGCCACCCAGCGTATCGACTTCCGCCAAAAGCAGGTCGGTGGCGATATGAATCGTTTCGCCCTTTGCGGCTCCTTCCGCAGCAGCGGGAACGCCGGTGGGGGTAGGCTTGGAACCGGCCGGCGCGGCGGGCGCCGGCACCGTCTGCTGCTGCGCCGCGGCGGTGGGCGTGGCAGGCGCTGGCCTGGGATGATGATCGCGCTCCCACGCGTCCCAAAGCATAAGAACGGAGAAGCCAAAGATGAAAAGCAGGATCAGCCGCTGGGTGTCCATGGTCCTAGGGAACTGGGTCGACGCCGCCGGGATGCCAGGGCCCGCAACGGCAAATCCGACCGGCCGCAAGCCAGCCGCCACGCAACAAACCATAGCGGCCGAGAGCTTCGTCCGCGTATTCCGAGCAACTCGGATGGAAGCGGCAGGCAGTCGGCAGGATCGGCCGCAAGAACCACTGGTATGCCCGTACCGCACCCCGCAGGCAGGTCGTGATCATTTGCGGTTTAGGGCCGCGAACAGCGCGCGAAGTTGCGAAATCATCTTTGTACTTGCTCTAGTGCCATACGGCGGCCGGACCAGCACGTCGAGTGGTCCGAGCGTCTCCTGCTCGAGGCGGAATGCCTCCCTGATGCATCGCTTGATGCGATTTCGGTCGGTCGCTGCTGCGGCGTGCCTGCGACTGACCAGAACTCCGAGTCTTGGTGGACCGGCATCGCGCCTGGCGAGATAGAACGTATAACCGTCGAGACTGCGGCGCATGCCCTGCCGCAACAAATGTTCGAATTCGGCGCGGCGCCCGATACGCCGCCGTGCGCCAAGTCCGAAACGCTTGCCGACCGCGGCTACAGCCCGAGGCGACGGCGGCCGCGTGCCCGCCGGTTGCGCAGGACTTTGCGACCGCCTGGCGTGCGGCTGCGCACGAGAAAGCCGTGGCGGCGCGCACGGCGGGTCTTCGAGGGCTGATAAGTACGCTGGGTAGCCATTGCTGCCGATCCAAAAAGGCGGCTATTAGAGCGTGCGCATCAATCCATTGTCAAATGTGCGCGAAGCTGCTTGCAACGCGGATCGCGCTGTGGATAAGCCGTGTCGAAGAGGGTTAAAATTGAGGCTCGTCTGCGTCAGTCACAAGATAGGCCAATCACAAGATGCAAAACCTCTGGGATGCGTGCCTACGGCGACTTGAGCAAGAGCTGCCCGCACAGCAGTTCAACACTTGGATCCGGCCGCTCGCGCCCGAGGCAGGCACCGCAGATTCGTTGACTCTCACGGCACCGAATCGGTTTGTGCTCGATCTCGTCCGCGAGCGATTCGCCGCGCGCATCGAGCGCCTGGCCTGTGAAGCGGAGGGGCGCCAGATCGGCCTGCGACTCGTGCTCGC
>Ga0335084_10002753_pt1 | contig 17027 bp, 10 predicted proteins | sample Lox_Sample_44_FD_206721 | JGI IMG/M metagenome (GOLD analysis project Ga0335084, IMG submission 206721) | Soil microbial communities from Loxahatchee National Wildlife Refuge, Florida, United States - Lox_Sample_4.4 | ecosystem: Environmental > Terrestrial > Soil > Wetlands | place: USA... | reverse complement strand
TTCGCCGATCACGAAACCGTCCCGATCCTTGTCCCACGGGCGGCAGGCTTGTTGGGGGCAGTCATTGCGTTTTGACAGACACCGCATCGCGTTGAACGCACCGACCATCAGGGGCGTGATGCCGGCTTCCGCGCCTCCGCAAATCATGGCATCCACCTGCCCCAGCTGGATGAGGCGGAAAGAGTCCCCGAGAGAATGCGCGCCGGTGGTGCACGCAGTTGCGTTCGCCAGGTTTGGTCCCATCGCGCCGGTGCGAAGGGAAATGAAGCCGGATGCCAGGTTCACGATGATGGAAGGAATAAAGAAAGCCGAGATCCGAGAGGGGCCCTTTTCCAGGTAAGTGCGGTATTCGCGCTCGATGATCTCGACCCCACCCACACCGCTCCCAACGCACACTCCCACTCGCTCTGCGTTGCGGGGCGTAACTTTGAACCCGGATTGCTCGATCGCCATGTCGGCCGCAGCAATGCCGAACTGAATGAAGCGTGCCATCTTCTTCAGGTCCTTGCGGGCGATGTAGTGTTCCGGTTTGAAACCTTTGACTTCGGCAGCGATCTTCGTCGAGAACTCTGCGGTGTCGAAGTGGGTGATCGGACCGATTCCCGACTTGCCGCTCAAAACGTTCTGCCAGACTTCGTCCGTTCCGATTCCCACGCTGCAAATCAAGCCAACACCGGTCACCGCCACCCTGCGGAATTGCACCACGCGGGGGGAGGGACGTAGCCCTATAGTTCGACTGCGACCCTTCACGCGGCACGGACTGAAGTTCCTGTGTGCTCCCATAGATTCCTTTACCCAACCGGCATCGCCAAAAATGATTGCTGAAGAAAGCTCTGCTTCCCGTTCATTGCGGCCTGAACCGGAACAACTAACGCACTCCGCCTGTCATGAAGAATTCGAGGTCGCTTTCGATTCAAAAGCAGGTGGGGGGAACAATGACGCGGCAAGATTCATTGGTGATCAGTAACGGGGCAGGTTCGCCATGCCATCCGGTCACCCGCGCTCCAACCAGCTCGCACGCGAGAAACAGCCCTGAGTTTACACTGCCCTGGAACAGAATCAACGAGAAGAACGTCTCCACGCCGATAGAGCCCTTCGCCCCCAGTCCCAGCCTGTCCACGCCGCGTTGGCGGCGCTGACTGCTGCCCGACGGCGGTGAGCGGAAGCCCGTTCGACCGGTAAGAACGGGAATGCCGCTGGAGGCGATGACTTTTGTAATTCTTTGCAACTGCTCATGTCTGCAAAATTAGGTTATAGTGAAATCCCCTACCTTTTTTTCGGAGGTCTCCCTTGATGCGCGGTGGTACCGCTTGCTTTCGTATCTTGTTCCCCGTGCTCCTGCTGGTGGCTCCTGGCCACGGGCAAACGTCTGGCAGCGCCTCCGCGCCAAACCCGAGTACGGTGACCCAGCCGCCGATTCCCAAGCAAGACTTAGTCGTGACCGTATCGAGCGAGGCGATTCCCGTTTCAGCCAGCGCGGCGTCTGTCACCGTCATCTCCGCGGACCAGATTCGCCAGAGCGGCACGCAGAGTGTGAGCGACATCCTGCGGCAGGTCCCCTTTCTTCACATGCAACGGGCCGGTGGCCAGGGTGGATTGACGACTGTCTTTATGCGTGGCGCCAAGGAAAATCTGGTGATGGTCATGATCGACGGGGTGCCGGTCAATGACATCACCAACACGCTCGGGGGCTCATTCGATTTCTCGACCTTAAGCACCGACAACGTCGAGCGCATCGAAGTGGTTCGCGGACCGATGTCGTCGCTTTATGGTTCCGAGGCGATCGCAGGCGTCATCAACATCATCTCGCGACGGCACGAGGACACGCCGTATGTTCAATTCAACGTCGAGGGTGGAAACTTTGCCACCGGGCAGTTCGGAGCTAATGCGGTCGGGAAGTTCAAGATGTTCGACTACTCAGCAAGCGGTTCTTATGTGCGAGTAGGCGAGCAGATCGGTCTCGACAGCTATGACCTGGGAACGGGAGCGTTCAATTCCACAGCCGATCTGGGCAAACAAAGGATTTTGCAATTCAGTATCCGGTATGAGAACCGGCAAAGCGACGGTTATGCCGAGGGTAGCGGCGGCCCAGAATTCGCGTTGGTGCGCCAAGCCGAGCGGGACCACGCCGGGGAATTAGTCGGTGGCATCACCTACCAGCAACAGTGGAAGCCTTGGTGGCTCTACAGCGTAGAGTTTGATGGCTTCCGGCGGACCGATCACAACTTTAGTCCCGCCATCTGGGACCAGAACCCGCCTACATTCTTCTCGCTGCCTTCCAGTCTGGGAGATGTGGAGTTCCGGCGGCTGCACTTCGGCGTCTCCAACAACTTCAAGATTTCGTCAGCGCTGATGGCCCATCTGGGAATCGGCTGGCGCGACGAACATGGCACCAACGATAGTTTGATTTCCGGCACGACTCCGTTCAGCTTTGACCTTGACCGCAATACCCTCGACGTCAACGGTGAACTGGTTTACCGCGCCCGGCGTCTCACCGCCAGCGCCGGACTCGGAATTAACAAGACAGAGGGTTTCGATGGTGTGTTCTCACCTCGGGTCGGTGTTAATTATCAACTCGCAGGGAGCACGTACCTGAAGGGCAGCTGGGGAAAGGGATTCTTCATCCCTTCGTTTTACGCTCTCTCCGAGCCCGTCATCGGAAATCCCGCGCTGCAGCCCGAATACAGCCAGAGCTTTGATCTGGGAATCGAACACTCGTTTCCGAGACCGAGGGTAAAGGTCTCCGCCACCTATTTTCACAACCGCATGACCAATCTGGTCGACTTCGACTCCAATGTTTTCAAGCTCATCAATCGCACCAACGTGCTCACCCAAGGTGTGGAATTTGCATCTGCCTACCAAATTACCCGCCGCTTAGAGTTGGGAGGGGAATTTTCTTACTTGGATTGGAGCCTGGAGAACACTACCCAGCCGTTGCGCTATGTGCCGCGCTGGAGGGGTGGCATGGACGTGGACTGGAGAATCAACCGCCACCTGCATTCCCGGCTCGAGACCCTGGTTGTCGGCCGCCGCTATGACTTTCAGATTCCCGTGCAGAGCATCGAGACCGTGGGCGGATACTCGACGACAAACCTGATCCTCAACTACGAAGTGAACCACGCGTTGAGCGCCCACGTCCGGGTAGAAAACCTTCTGAACAGCAACTACCACGAGTACATCGGATTTCCCAACCCCGGCGCGTACGTGCGTGCCGGGTTCACCTACCGGCTGAGTCGTGCGCCGGCACCCTGATGCCGGGTCGCATGTGCTTGATGAACTTCGATTGACCCAGGAACGGCCGCTATTTCGTCGGAAGCGAGAGTCTGAACACAACACCGCAGCCTGGGATCGGCTGGTTGGTGGTGCAATGACCGGTATCGCCGCCGTACCAGGTAGTTCCGTAGAGATTGCCATCGTGGTCTGCGACTAGGGTGGCATCGGAATAGCCGCCGTCCGCGCCTCCTGCGAAGTTGTAGAGCACGGTCTGCTTCCAACCCTTCGGAACGGGTTTAACCACAAAAATGGTTCCGTTCCCGGCGCTGCCACCTTTGAGGGTTGTGCCGTAAATATTGCCGGCCGCGTCGGGAGTTAAGTTGCCAACGGGATAAAGGCCATAACCATTGAACCCCAAACCGGCAGGGTGGTACTGGATCCAGCCGCCATTGCCGTTGGGCACAAACGTGACAATGGTGCCGTTGTGCGCGCCACCGGTTACGGTTGTACTCCACATGTTGCCGTCTGGAGCGAAAACCATGCCGGCGTACGGATAGTAACCTTCCGGTCCGCCTGGAGGGGGAAGTTGGCCCGCCCCTAAATGACCGGGAGGATCCCCGTATGGGTGCACTAGCTTCCATTTCCACTGGTTGCCGGAAGGCACGAGCTTAAACACGATGCCACCAGCGTAGGGTCCTCCGTATGACGCAGTGCCATAGAGATTGCCGAGTCCATCGGGGGTAACTGTTGCCTTAGGGAAATAGCCGTCGTTGCTCTGTCCTTGAAAATTGTGGATCACCTTATACGTCCACCCGCCACCCCCATCAGGGCTCAATTCAAAAACCGTGCCGCAGGACGTAGCCGGCACGTCACAATTCTGAAACGTGCCTCCATTGTTGGTCGTACCGAAAAGGTTGCCGGCCGAGTCCATGCTCAAACCCGCCATGGGCAAGGCCCCATCGGTTCCTTGTCCGAAGTTGTGCAACACCTTTTCGACCCAGGTGCCTCCTCCCCCGGGCGAAAGTTGGAAAACGGTCCCAACGTTCAGAGCTCCGCCGTGTTGAGTTGTGCCATAAAGATTGCCGGCGGTGTCGAAGACCAATCCTCCCGTCGGAGTAGTTCCGTCTCTCCTCTGTGCACCGAAGCTGTAAAGTACAGTTTCGGTCCAAGTGCCGCCTCCGCCCGGAGACAGCTCGTATACCGCTCCCCGATTGAACGTGCCTCCCTTGGACGTGACGCCGTACATGTTTCCAGCAGCGTCGAAAGTAATTCCTTCCGCGGGCCGGGCTCCGTCTGGGCCGCTGAATGTGTGGAGCACGGTGTAGGTCTGGCTTTGGGCTGGGGTCGGCATCACCAACCCTACGGTCACGGCAACAATGAGTGTGAGAAGAGCACGCGGAGAACAGAACAGGTTGCGCAGCATCATAAATTCTCTCGCCTTCAGCCTGGAAATAGTTCGCAGTCGAGGAAGGATTGGACCACAAGCAAAGCGACTGGCAGGAGTATATAACAGGAACAGGATGCTTTCCGATACGGACAAAAGACTCCCAGACGGTTGGTGCGTAAGCTCGTACACCAGGATCGGCAGAGTGCGAGAAATACTTAGAACACTGCCTTCAGCTGCTCTCCACAGTTCCAGACCGACCCCTAGGTTGGCTCATTGATTTTCCAGGAGAATCGGTTTGGCCCCGATGGGAACGGTTGTCCCTGTGATCGGAACTACGTCCCCACTCAAGGTCAGGTACTTGATGTATTGCGCATCGACCGGGTAGGGCACGGTGGTGCATTGGGTCTGACTGCAAGATTGTGAAGTATCCCAAACCGCTTCCGCCACGTATCCGCCAGGACGGCTGAAGCCACAGGTCCAGATAGTGCCATCGGCGGAGCAGGTCTGGTTGATCGTGGCTCCCACCATCCAGTCATGGACTTGTTGGTAAGCAATTCCCGTTTTCAGCAAGGTTCCCGGCAAGTGGGGGTCGTTGGGATCTGGCTTCCACAATTGTCCGATACCATGGGTGTTCCAGCCAAACCAATAGAAACGACTGATGTGATACGAAGCGTGCAACAGGTACGCCCGGGCCACCCAGGCGGCCTGCAAGTCGGGGTTGTCGAAATGCCTCTTGGGAGGTTTGTCCCGGCCCCAGTTGGCCTCGCTGTCCCACACCGGCTTCCCTTTCTGGCCGTATTGTTTCAGGACGTCGAAAAATGCGGGGACGTAGGTCGCCATGTTTTCCGGCCAGCCGAAAGTTCCATTTCTGCTGAACACATAACCGTGCACATCAATCTTGTCCGCATACTGGCCGCCACCTGCCGCGAAATAGCCGGCCATCCATTGCCGAACCTTCTCGGTCTGCCAGGCAAACGACGGACTGTGTACGGAAGCGTCCGGATCGACGGTTTTGATGATGCTGTAGGCGTCGCTCGCCATCCGCACCAGCTGGGCATACGTGCCATTCCACTCCCAGAGATTGTGCGGCTCATTCCAGATTTCGTAGGCGCGGATTCGGGCGTAGCCGGAGTTCACGCTGTGATTCGCAACTGCAGTCACGAAGTCTTTCCAGTGCTGGTTTGATCCGCTGCCATCCGGGTTCAAGTCATTCGGAGGGGCGCAACTCCCCGGCCCGTCAATACAGCTTGTATCGCCGGGTTTGGAAGATGCCCAGCGCGGGGTACGGAATAAGATCAGCAGCAAACTGATACGGTGGGTTCGCGCGCTCTCCAGGTAACTATCCAGCAAAGTGAAGTCATATTGGCCATTGCTGGGATTCAGTTGGTCCCAAGAAGTACCCGGCTGCAACAACCGCAGGGTGGCAAAGGAAACTACTGGCCAAGGCTGCTGCGATACGATTCCAGAAGTCGCGCTCAAACCGAAGAGACGGGGCTGGATGGGGCTTTCCGAATCGCTCTCCATAAAGACGGGATCGCTGTCTGCGGAGCTTTGACCTGTTGCCGCAGGCGGGATTGAGAGCGAGAAGAAAATCGAAAGCAAAAGGAACAACGCCCAAGGCTGCACCGGGGGAGGGCCTCCAAGTAGATTTCCCAAGAAGACGCGATGCCCACCCGCGACTAACGTTTACCCAACGCGTGTGAATGGCTGGATCTGCTTGGATCGTACTTTGCCAACACCCGCAATATTCCACTGTGCTCGGCTTTGGGCAAGGCACGAAAGTACATCCGAGTGAGTGTCGCCTTCCGAACTCGTGCAGACCAAGTGGACAGCGTGGTGTCGATGCCCCCACATCCGTAAGTTGGAAATGGGCTCTGGCAGCGGGGATGAGTGCGGATGGAAAAGCTGCGGCGCGGACCGCAGCGTAGCCGTGCCTGAAACATCGCGCACGGTATCTTTCCTGGTTCTCTACTTGGTTTCCAACAAGACCGGCGTTTGCCCTAGAGAGAGGGGACCCTTCGTCTTCAAATCGCTAGTGCTTCCGTCCAGGTTGCGCGCGATCACATATTGCCGTTCCGGAGTGTAAGTGGCTTTATCTCCTCTGCCGTCATACCACACAAAACGACCGTGATAGCTGCCGCCACTTTTGGTGAAGTCGCAGCTCCAGACCCGTCCGCCTGCCTGCCGCTGCGCGGTGCAACTCTTGTCGAACACAGCGCCCAGCAGCCAGGTGCGGGCCCGCTCGTAGATGGAGGCGAGCGGACAAAGATATCCCGCCTGCCCGTCGCGATTGGGGATCGTGCAGGCGTCGATTTTGTCCCGGGACCACATATTGACTTTGGGGTAGAGGTCCCACCCGAAGAAAATATAGGCCTTGGTTCCCTCGGCGGCACGCAGAATCATGGAGCGTGCGAACCAGGCAGCCTGGGCGTCCCAATCGAGGGCACCGCTGGCGGTGCGCAGAGAAAGTCGTCCGGGCCACGCATCCTCGGTATCGTAGAAGGGCTTGCCGCGGGTGCTGGGATGTTTGTCGGCGATTTCGCGCAACACCCGAACCAGCTCCACAATCTTTTCCGGGTGCCAATAACCGTGATAGCTGACGGCGTCCACAACGCTGGGCCCGTATTTATCCAGCGCAGTGAAATAGCCCTCGGTCCATGACTGGAATTGTGCCGAGCCTGGCGGTGTGCAGTAGCAGGTGTTTGCCCCCAAAACGATGGCGTCAGGATTCACCCGCTTCACTGCGTCGCGAAAGTCCTTGGTCATTCTTGCGAACTGCTTGAAGGTGAAGTGGTCGGGATTGGCGAAACGGATGTTGGGGGCTTCATTCCACATTTCCCAATACTTGATCTTCTTGCCGTAGCGCGTCGCCACCGCGGTGACAAAGTCCTTAAAGAGCTTGTCCGATCCATCTCCCTCCCCGCTTCCGACCACCGCATCTACATCGTAAGGCGGATCGCAGGAACCAATCACCTGCAAGCGCTTGTGCTTGTGGGAGCCGCACTCGTCATCCGCGGGGCCGGCACAATTTCTATCCGGGCTGCCGGCTCCGCGGCAACGTGACCCTCGAGTAGAAGCCCAACCCGGAACGGAGTACACGGTGAACATCACATCCACGCCATGGGCGTAGGAGTCGTTCACGACTTTATCCAGATTCCCGCCCTTCAGATTCGTGCCCCAGTGGTAGCAAGGATCGTTGGGGTCCGGGCCTCCTGGACAGCCTTCCAGATCGGACCACGAGACGATGTCGCTGACGCTCCGGCGGATAGCGAACGGCACGGTGGGCCAGGGTTCTCCCTTGGTGTACTTGTTCTGATGAAGTCCAAAGAAACTTTCCTGAATCTGTGCCGAACATGGCTGGTAACACAACAACACGCCGAGAAAGGACACCGTAAGCGCTGCCTTCATGCCGTCTGCCCCCTGTTTTTGAGAACCCCGATTATCAGCTTGGGTTGCTGGAAAAGACAAGCCGGAGGAAGCCCATCCGAGTAGTGCTCATGTGCAGCACCCTGCAGCCGGGAGGAAACGATTCCGGGTGCATGCTGAGCGCAAGTTATTTAGAATCAGTAGGCTGTTACGTTGCTCGGTGGCAGCAGAAATGCACCGTTGAGGGCAGAGAAGTAAGGTATAGTCTTCGACCGGCAGTATTGAAAGGGCATCGACTGTGGAATACAGGCCCGAAACACCGTTTGACAACATCGAGAGCGCGCATGAGTATCTGGGCCTGTTAGCCCAGGCTGTCGATGAGGCCAGACAGAACGTCGAGACCGACATCGCCGATGAGACGAATTCAAAATCGCCGCGCCGCCTCGATGCCCTGCGGCTGGTGGTTTACAAGCTGGACAAGCTGGGACAACACATAAAGAACGGCCGCCGCCTGCTGAACGACCTGCGCACCCTGCGGCGGCTTATGCTGGAAGAACGGGCCGAACCGGGGGCTTCAAAACCGGAGCCGGAATCCCAGGTCGGCTAATTTCCGAGTGCTCTCCAGCAACTTGGACGCGCAGGCATGACACCGCGACGAGAAACGTCTGCCACGCCGTGGCCCACTGTGAATACCTGGATCATCCCACGACATTGGCGGCAGGGAAGCGAATCACGTAAAATCCGGGAGCAGAAGAGCTGCATAGAGCTGCGGCCTTCGCCGCACTCCAGCTCACACAGCCTCAAACAGTTCAGGATTAATGAAACCGAAAAGAATTGGTTGGCAACAGCGTCGCGGAGAGCGAGGGCAAACGATCATCCTCGTTGCTATCTCGATCGTGTCCCTGTTGGCCATGGCGGCGCTCGCGATTGACGTGGTCAGCCTGTACGTGGCGCGCAGCGAGGTGCAGCGGGCGGCAGATGCCGCAGCGCTGGTGGGCGCCAAAGCCATCGCGGACTCCGGCGTGACCTCGCTTCCACCCGGAGATCCCAACGCCGCAGCCGCCAAGACCTTGGCTCAAAGCATGGCCAACTCGGCCATTACGGCACTTCTCAGTGCAAGCCCGGCGCTCAATCAGGTGGCTGGGAGTCCGCCGGTTTTGATAGGCGGAACACCGACCATCGTCTACAACGATCCGAGCGCCAGCAATCTCACCAACGACGCGATCATTACGGTAACCCTGCAGCGCACCGGTCTGCCGACATTTTTTGCCAAGGTTTTCGGCCAGACCGCGAGTACCACGAGCGCCACGGCGGTGGCGGAAGCCTACAACCCGGCAAACATGCAGAACTTCACGCCGGTTACGCCAAGGTGCGTAAAACCGTGGCTGGTAGGGAATGCAGATCCTATCCATTCGGGGGTGCCCTTCGTAATTCCTTCTACTGGAGCGGTTCCGAACGTAGCAAGTTTGATTGGGCAGAGCTTCTACCTGACGGCGGATTGCAACGGAACTCCTGCCGCTGGTTGTTCGCCGCCCCTCCGCGATCCGCCCGATGTCGTCTCCGGCTACTTGCAGTATGTGCCGGCACTGATCACGGCAAACCCGGCAAACGTCTGCTCCTCTTCATGTGGAGGAACGAGCGACTATGAACACAGTATCCAATGTTGTGACGTGAATGCGTACAGCTGCGGCGGTAACAGCACCAACGCCGCGTGGGATCCAGCCATCAATCCCAATCCCAATTACAACGGCAACACCGGTGCAACTGCCATCGCTACGGAATGCCTAATTCACGCGACAAGTTTTGGGCAGAACCAGGGGCAGGACTTAATCAACGATTTTATCCCGTGGCCCACCTCGGGCGCCCCGCAGATCACTGCGGGTAGCGGGCCCATGAACGGTCAGCTCGTCACGACTAGCAGTTCGATCGTGACCATCCCGATCATTGATACGAGCGTCCCTAAAATCAACATCCCACCCTATTCGGTGACCGTCATCGGTTTCCTGCAAGCTTTTGTGAGATGGGTTGATGCCGGTGTTGCGGGTCATCACGCCGACATCTACATCACCGTGCTCAACGTGGTTGGTTGCAGCCAAACTCCGAACCTCAATCCTCCCATTATCGGAGGCAACGGGGCCTCGGCCATCGCCGTGCGCCTCATCACCCCGCCACCTCCCCCGTAGACAACAGAATCGACCGTCGCAACCGTTCCTACCATGTAAAATGCTTTCTGCGTGAAAAGTCCCATGCACCTGGGCTTGTTGCCTTAAGTGCATGACAGCACAGCGTCTTGCGAACGCAACTTTCTGCATCACCGCGGGTTTCAAGTTGCAGGCGAGATGATGAGGATCTCCCCTAAGCTAAAGGACAAATTTCCCTATCGGAGGACCCGATGTTTAACACTTCCCCCAAATTGCTGCACCGATTTGCGATTGTGACCCTGTTCGCTGTCACCACCTGGACGGGCGCAGCACTAGCCCAGTCCACCAATCCTGAAGCTCCCGACCGTGAGGAAGAGGGGTCGATCCGGCAATACCTGACCAATCACCCGGAACAGGCGAAAGAACTTCATGAAAATCCGGCGCTCATCAACGATCCGGCCTGGCTGGCAAAGAACCCGAAGGTCGGGACGTTTATGGAGAAGCACCCCAACTTTAAGGAGGATGCTGCCAGAGATCCACAGAACTTCGTGGGGCGCAGCGAGCGCGTTACTCTTCAGCGTGACCACCACGCCCTGAACAACAGCGACAGGTACCTGTCGAAGCACCCGGAGATGAAGCGGGAACTTGCAGCCAACCCCAAGCTCATTGATGATCCCGCGTACCTGGCTAAGCACCCGGGGCTGGAGAAGGAGTTGAAGTCGCACCCTGAGATCCGGGAAGAAGCCATGCGCCATCCGGAGCGCTTCAAAGACGCGATGGAACGAAACGAGAAGTACAACAGCAACCACAAGCCCCGTTCAACTACAGGAACGCCCTCAACAACACGAACACATTCAACCACGAAAACGCATTCAACCACGGGCGTGAAGAAATAGATCACGTCGTGGGCAGTCTCTAAGATGTCGTCCATTGGATGGGCCGGAGCGAAACTCTCCGGGCCCCATCGAATGGATTTTTTTGCTCGCGATTCCCGATTGACGCCGCAACCCGCGATTGCGGTTCCACACCCAGGTTGGTTGCGCCAAAGGGACACGTCTCGGCTTCCGCTTGGTCCAGGAACTGAAGTGCGCGTCGACGGCGGCGCACCGTCCCAGGGGCTGCCCCGGCCACAGCCATTCACTTGAAAATGTTCCACTTACCTATCCCCACTCCGTAGGACAAGTACCGCTCCTGTCGCGGACATTGGCCGTTTTGCCAGGCAAAACTTGGTCTTCGGGCACCTACTCAGGGTGTTACCTGCAGTGCCAACCTACCGTTTCGGATGTTTTGCCTCGGTTTGTGTCTGAGGTCGCGGGGCAGGAAGCCGATGTTAGCCGGGAAAACAATGACACTCCTCCGTACTTTTCGGCTCGCAGTTGGACTCGTCCTGAGCTTCTTGTGCGGCCTTCTTACCCTCGGGTGCAATGGACTTTCCTCGGGTTCGGGTGCGAACGGCGGCGAAACGCCCTCAGCTGCATATAGCATCGCCGGGACGATCAGTCCGGCGGCCAGCGGCAGTGGGGCGACGGTCACCCTGGGCGGTGCGGCACAGGCGACAACCACCGCGGACAGCTCCGGCAACTATAGCTTCAAGGAGCTTTCTAACGGTTCTTATACGGTGACGCCGAGCAAACCTGGTTTCAACTTCAGTCCGTCCCGGCTGGACGCCACCGTGAAAGACGCCGATGCTACCGGGATGGATTTTGCGGTTTCTCCTGCCAACACCTGGAGCATTTCGGGGGCGATCAGTCCCGCGGCCGACGGTAGCGGAGCGACGGTCACTCTCAGTGGGGCGGCGGACGCCACGACTACGGCCGACGGATCGGGCAATTACCGTTTTGACGGAGTCGCCAATGGCTCCTACACGGTGATTCCGAGCAAAGCCGGTGTCAGCTTCAATCCGTACAGCCTGGCGGCGGCAGTGAGTGGAGCCGATGTCCGGAATTTGAACTTTAGCGCTGCCGCCGGTTGCAGCAGCGGCCATGGCAGTGCCGACTTCTATGTTAGTCCCAGCGGGAATGATTCCTGGTCGGGAACTCTGGATTGTCCCAACCCCCAGAACAGCGACGGCCCCTTTGCTTCAGTGGCCAGAGCGCAGCAAGCCGTACGCAGCATCATAGGGAATCGCAGCACGCCCGTCATCGTTATGGTTCGTGCGGGGGCTTATTACCTGCCTTTGAGCCCAACCAGCCCTGGAACATTGAATTTTACGACTGCTGATTCCGGCACTGCCTCAGCGCCGGTCACTTGGGAAAACTATCCCGACGAATCTCCAGTCATCAGTGGCGGAGTACCCGTGGCCGGCTGGACCCATATCTCCGGCAGTCTTTGGCAGGTCCCGCTCTCGGCGAGCGTTCAGCCCTTTGAATATCTGTTCTATAACGGAGAACGGCGCCTGCGTTCGCGCCTGCAAGCATCTTCCGGAGTCGGGTATTACATGAAGGACGGCTCTTGCCTCTCCACCCAAACCGGAGAAGTCGTTAGTATCGGGTTGTGTAATGTAGGAACGTTTCTACGGATTGCATCGGAGATTGCGCCCACGGGAGCGAACGCCACCTGCCCCCAGGTCAGCAACGAGGACGGAACGAAGTCCAAATGCCTGGATCGCTTTCAGTATGACCCCAACGATCCCATCACCACCTGGATCAATCTCAATCCGCCTGCCGGGAACCCGTGCAACGCCAGCCCGTCGGGTCAGTATCCGGTGGGAGATATCGAACTGACGCTGTTCTCGGCGTGGACTGTGGACATCATGCGTGTCAGTTGTGTGGACACAGCCAAACACATCGTTTACTTAACGGGAGCGACGCGAGGGATCCCCAACGAATACGACTTCTTCGGGGTTACGGCAGGGCACCGCTACATGCTGGAGAACAGCAAGGACGCGTTCGATGCCGCACAATCCGCTGGACAAACCGGGATCTGGTTCCTTGATCGTTCCACCTCTCCCTGGACGCTGAGCTACCTGGCCAACGCAGGAGAAGACCCGAATACGGACACGGTGGTGATCCCACAACTGGGAGGCGAGATTCCCGGCGACCCAGCCACGGATTACGTGGGAGCCAGCCTGATCTTTGCCACTAATCTCAGTAACGTAACCTTCAGCGGCCTCACCTTCGAGGTCGATAACTACATCCCTTCCTCCACCGGGTTCAACAATGACACCAATGAAGAATTTCCTGTGCCGCAAGCCATCGACTGTGACAGCTGCCAGAACGTGGCCTTTGACGGGATCACGGTGCGGCACACATCAGGTTCCGCCATCCTGATTGCCGGGACGGGTGGAAATTCAGGTTCCCCGGCCGCTCACGATGTCATCCAGAATTCGGCCTTCTACGATCTGGGGTCCAGTGGGGTTCGCATTGGACGGACCCCCTCTGGGGGCGACCGGCCGCAGTACGTGCCGCAAGACATCATGGTGCAGAACAACCTTATCCAGGGATTCTCCAGAGTTTTTGCCGGCGGGGAGGGAATTGCCATGGGCAACGGCCACGATGTCACCTTCCTGCATAACGACATCAGTGACGGCTATCACGCCGGCGTTTCCATCTGCACGCGGGGTTGCTACTCGTACCAGTGGTCGGCAAACGGCATCAACATCATTACAGAGTACAACCACATCTGGGATATTATGCAGGGCCTTACTTCCGATAGCGGAGCCTTGTACTACAACGTCGGCTCACCGAGCGGGAGCGGATACGGCAACCGGATTCTCAACAACCTGGTTCACGACGTGAGTGACGCGTCGGTTATCGATGAGGATGGAATTGCTGGGTCCGGTTATGGCGGGCACGGCATCTACCTGGACATCCAATCGTCCGACGTGATCGTGGAGAACAACGTGGTCTATCGGGTGGCCGCGAGCGGGCTGGTGATGACCCAAGGGCCAGCCCCAGGACACCCCGCGAATACCTTTAACAACAACATCGTGGCCTTTGCGCGCAAAGCAATGTTCCAGGAACAGAACCCCTGGCCGCAAGAGTGTACCAACACCCTGCGCGCCAATATCACTCACAACATCTTCTATTTCGACCGTCAAATCAACTTCCATGCGGTTTCCGGGTGCGCCGACTCATGCGGCATGGACTACAACAAATTCCAGAACTTTCAGGGCAACTTGTACTGGAGAACGGATGGAGGATTTGCCACCTACGACAAGGCGTTTTACGTCCTCACTAATCCTCCCCCACCCAATCAGGCGAGCACTTGTGGCCAGATCACCGACCAGAGCCTGTACACCATGTTCCCCTTCTCGGAATGGCAACACGGCACGCCGCAGGTGAATGGAAAGCCACTGCCAATGAATGAGGATCTCACGGGAACCGCATCGGTGGATCCGGGTTTTGGCAACAGCGGCGAAGCGAGTGATTTCCTGCTTTCGAATGCGCCGGTTACAGGTTTCAGCTACAACGAGACCAACAACACCATCAACAACGCGGGACGCACGAATCCGGTCATCCAAGCGCCCACCGTACCGGCCACCTTCCCAACCTACGCTTATTCCAGCTTCTAGCGAGGAGAGCCCAGCCCGACCCCGAGCATCTTGGCTAGTTCGTACTGGTCATTGCAACGTCACCAGCACCTGAATCACACCTTTTCCTTCCGCCAGTGGTTCAAGGGCCTTACCCACCACCGCTCCGAGCATGCGGCCGCGGTCAGTGCCCTTCATAGCATGACCTGGCGTGGAAGAAGAGACCAGGAGATCTCCGGGCTCAATCGAGCCATTTTCGGCGCTCACTTTACACGGAACGATACCCACGATGGCCAGGGGCACCTCGTTGGCGGCGATTTCCTCCGCGGGATGGGTGGTCGCCAGCACGCCCGGTTTAGTAGAGTAGATGCCCGCTACCCGGGTCGAATAGGGTCCAGTGGCCAGCGTTAATTGCCGTCTTGCCATTACGTCGACGGCCAGAAGGTCCCCCGGTTCCTGCTGGTTCTTTCCGGGTGCGATGGCCACGGACTCGGCAAAATCAGCCCCACCGGTTTGCGTGCCACCATCAAAGAACCCTTTTCCAGTCCCGTCAACCCGAAACTTGTGGGTCCCGTTTACGGCGCCGATAAGGATGTTGCCACCGGCCGTGTTGTCGAAATACCCGGCCGTCCCAGAAAAGCCGTTGGTGGTGCCACTCACACCGATACTCTTGGTCGACAGGCCCGCGACGCCTGCACCCTGGGCAGCGAGAGTCGTGCCGCTGACTCCGTTTCCGGTTCCGCCGGTGCCGTTGAACAATCCGACAACTCCATTCGCATTATTCCCGCTGCTGGCGTCGTTGACGCCTTCGACGCCAATTCCATCTGGACTGGCCGTAACGCCCATGGTCCCCACGTTCGCTCCAGTGGTGGAAATGGCATCGCCATAGACTCCAATTCCCAGCTTCCCACTGCTCAGCCCGACGATGGCAAGTGGAAACGTATTTTGCGAGGTGGAGGTGTTACGCGCCAGAATCGCCTGCCCCGAGGCGCTGGAGGTCATGACGGTGAGCTTGGAACCTGCCTTTGACGTACCGATGCCCACATTGCCGTTGTTCTGAATAATTAGAGAATCGCCCAACGTCTTGCTGCCGGTCCATACCGGTATGGTATTGGGAGTTCCCGATCCGCCGACTTGGGCGGTTGCCGGCAAAACGAAAGACAAGATCGCTAGCCCAAAGCAAACACTCTTAGATTTCATCGTAATCCCTGCCTCTCTAGTCGGGTTCCGGGTTGGTTGGCCTGCGCCGAAGTCTCAAGGTACAGTTCTCCAGCCGACGCAACGCCCGGTGCGCGTTTGATAGAAATCGTGTCTGAGACAGTCTTTGGGGGAGGGGGGCCACGTGGCAAAGCCACAACGCTTTGCTTTCTGGCGACCGACAGTTTCGCTTCCGGCACCATCTCTGTCAAGGAAAAACAACCATCCCTACCGGTCGTCACTGTGTGGGCCGCGAAACCCGGGCTTGGCAGCCTGGTCCGGTGAGGTACGGCAGACTAGGTGGATGGTTCGTTTTAGATGCCCGATCGTTCGATTCGAGGCAGCCGCACTCTGCTTGCCACTCCGGGTGATTTCGTCTTGACTCCCTGGGCGAATCGCAGGACACTAGGGCAGCCGTTCCCCCCCGAACGACTTGGGATGTCTTCAGAGATCGTCCTAGTGCCCCAACAAGGTGGAGATCATGAGAATTGGTGTGTTTGTCGGTGTTGCTAACCTGCTGCGTGGTGTCGTCAGTCTGCTCTTCCTCGTGCCAATGGCGGCATTGTGCCAGCTGAATGTTGTCACCTATCACTACGATAACTTCCGCACGGGGCAGAACCTCCGCGAGGGGACGCTCACTCCCGGCAAGGTGAACCAAACCACCTTTGGCAAATTGTTTTCGCAACCGGTGGATGGTCAGATCTATGCCCAGCCCCTGGAACTTCGGAATGTGCAGGTCCCCGGGAAAGGACAGCACAACGTGGTGTACGTGGTCACGGAGCACGACAGCGTGTATGCCTTCGATGCTGACAGTAATACGGGGAGCAACGCGAGCCCGCTTTGGCAGGACAGTTTTATTGATCCGGCGAACGGGATCACGTCGATTCCCACTGTAGATACCGACACCCAGGCCATTTACCCGGAGATTGGTATCACCTCGACTCCGGTCCTTGATACCGGGAGCGGCACGCTGTATGTAGTGGTGGCGACGAAGGAGAGCGGTACCTATGTGCAGCGGTTGCACGCGCTCGACGTGGCCTCGGGGACAGAGAAGTTCGGCGGGCCGGTGGTCATCCAGGCCACGGTTTCGGGCAACGGTTGGGGCTCGGTGGACGGCAAGATTTCGTTTGACCCGCTGCGCGAGCATCAACGTGCGGCGTTGTTACTCTCCCGGGGCGTGGTCTACATCGCATGGGCTAGTCATGGAAAGGAAAAAAGCTACCCCTATCACGGTTGGGTGATGGGCTACGAC
>Ga0335084_10002752_pt1 | contig 17033 bp, 14 predicted proteins | sample Lox_Sample_44_FD_206721 | JGI IMG/M metagenome (GOLD analysis project Ga0335084, IMG submission 206721) | Soil microbial communities from Loxahatchee National Wildlife Refuge, Florida, United States - Lox_Sample_4.4 | ecosystem: Environmental > Terrestrial > Soil > Wetlands | place: USA... | reverse complement strand
CTCCCGGCCGACGTGGTCGCCGTCGGACAGGGCCGCGAGGACGAGGAACTGAAGATGCGTGATGTCCGGGAGCGCCTTCGACATAATGTGACGTTATATCACGAGCCGTTAGACGACGCCGGCCGCGGGGCGGTTCAGGGACCGGCGCGATCCGGGACCGCGCCACACCCCGGCCGTGCTACGGTAGGCGGCACGCGTCCACGTTCCCTGCACGGCCGGCGGTGGCTGGCGGCGGTGCCGATCCTCGGCGTCGCCGCGGCGGTTTTCGTTCGTGCGCAGGGCCCGGACCCCCTCGCGGCCTTCAACGCGCTCTACCGCGAATATGCTGCCGGCGACTACGGCGTCGTCGCGCGCCGGATTCAATCGGGACGTGACTTTCAGGCCCTGCAGCCGCCGGCAACCGATGCCCGCCTCGGCAAGTGGCTGGGAAAATGGAATCCCACGAAGGCGGCGTTCGTCCTGGAGCTCGCGGACGCCGAGAGGCTCAGCGCCGCCTGGCATTCCCTGGCACTGATCTCCGCTGGACGGCTGTACGTGATCAGCCGGCCGACGCCACTCGGGCAGAATTCGGCCGACGATGCGTTCGAGCTGGCCTGGCATCACACGGCGGTTGCTCTGCTCGCCGAGCAGATGCTCTGCAGCGCGGAGAACGTGTACCTCGACACCCTCCAGCGGCGATATGCCTCGACCCCAGTGGAGCCGCATTCGCCACTCGACCCGCGCTTCGTGCTGGACCGTGGCATCGCGCAGGAACAGCGTTGCTGGCTCAACCGCGACGCCCCCGATCCCAACCCGGCGGATTTCTCGACGACGGAGGTCTCGAGGGCCGATTGCCTCAAAGAGGCGATCCGCCGATTCACGGCGGCCGCGGCTGTCTCCCCAGTCGCCGTCGAAGCACGGACGCGTATGGCCTGGGCGCAGTTCCAGCTCGGCGCGCTGGAGGACGCGCTCGGAACGATCGAGCAGGCCGGTCAGACGACGGATAGCGACCTGACCTACTGGACGCAGTTGTTCCGCGGACGGATCCTCGACGCGCTCAACCGTCCGGACGCCGAAACGGCGTTTCGCGCAGCGCTCGAGGCGCGGCCGTCTGCCCAGTCGGCGACCATCGGGCTCGCGCTCACGTTATACAAACAGGGGCGCGTCGACGACGCGAAGCAGGTCGCGGGCGTGGCGAAACGCCAGCCGCCCGAGACCTCCGACCCGTGGTGGACGTACCTTGGAGGCGACGCGCGCTTCTATCCTCGCTGGCGCGCGGAACTGCGGATGGGGCTGACGCGGCAATGAGTCGGTGTCGACCTCAGCAGTGGGCAGCAGCAATCGCCGCCCTCGCGTGGCTCGCGCTTCCCGCGGCGCCGCGCGCGCAGGACACCGTCGCCGGCACACCTTTCGATCAGCTGTATCAGCAGTACGCCTCGGGCGACTTCACGGTCGTCGCGCGGAAGATCCGCACCATCTCGGATCTCAACGCACTCAACCCGCCCGCGCCCCTCGTCCTGCGGAAGTGGCTTGGCACGTGGAGCCGGGCCAAAGCCGCGTACATCATCGAACTGGCCGCGATGATGAGCGACCTGTCCTCGAGAGCCGCGCTCGTCACCATCGGAGAGGGCCGGCTCTACGTGACGACGCGGCCCGTGCCGCTCGGCGCATCGCCCGGCGACGATGCGTTCGAGCTCGTCTGGCACAAGGCCGCACTCGGCGTGCTCGAAGGGACGATGGAGTTCTCGACGGAGGAGCTGTACCTCGACACGCTGCAGCGCCGCTACGCGCCGCGCCGGGACGCGCCGCAGGTCTGGCTCGACCCGCGATTCGTGCTGGCGCGGGCTGTCGCGATGGAGCAGGCGTGCTGGAACACGACGGACGCGGTGTCGCAGATCTACCAGCCCGCCCCGGCGGTGTCGGGCACGAGCGTCATCTCGCAGGCGCCAGTGTCCACGCCCTCGGCGGTCGCGGGCGCGCCCCGCGCAAAGACGCACAAGGAGTGTCTCTCGGAGGCCGTACGGCGGTTCGCGACGGCTTCGGCGGCCCCTGCAGTCGCGAGTGAGGCGTACACGCGCATGGCATGGCTGCAGTTTCAGCTCGGTCAGGTGGCGGACGGGCTCAAGACCATCGAGCGCGCCGGACCGACCGACGATCAGGAGCTGACGTACTGGATGAACTTGTTTCGCGGGCGGCTCCTCAATGCGGCCAATCGCGACCAGGACGCTGAGGCCGCGTACCGCGCCGCGATCACCGCGCGCCCGTCGGCGCAATCGGCGAACATCGGACTGGCGCTGACGCTGTTCAGGTTGAAGCAGATCGAGACGGCGCGCGAGGTTGCGGGCGCGATTCCCCGTTTGCCATCCGATGCCGTCGATCCATGGTGGACGTACCTCGGAGCCGATGCGCGCTTCGTCACGAAATGGCTCGAGGATCTTCGCAAAATGGTGCTGCCCCAATGATGCGACGCGTACTCGTCGGCATGCTGATTGGCCCGATGGCGATCGTGCTGGCGCAGCAGCAAGCGCCGGTCTTCCGCGGCGGCACGGATGTCGTCGCGCTAGACGTCACTGTCCAGGACGGCCGCACCCCGGTGCTGGGGCTGAAGCCCTCGGACTTCGAGGTGCGCGACAACGGCGTGCCGCAGGTGGTCACGGACGTCACCTACGGCCGGTTGCCGATCGACCTGCGGCTCGTGTTCGACACGAGCGGCAGCATCTCGGAGGATCAGCTGCAGGGTTACCTGCGGGCCATGACGCAGGTCGCGGGCGCGCTGCAATCGGACGACCGCTGCGACATCATTGCGTTTTCGGCGCGCGTGGTCGAGGTGGCGGCGCAGCAGCATCCGCCGGTCAAGATCGATCTGCACCGCGCGGAGCCAAACGCGACGTCGTTCTTTGACGCCGTCAGTCTGGCGCTCATCACCGCGCCCGTGCCGGGCCGGCGGCAGCTCACGATTGTCATGAGCGACGGCATCGACAATGCCAGCCTGTTCGATCAGGGCATGCTCGCCGACATGGCGAAGCGCACGGACGCGGTCGTGTACGCGATCAGCCCGGCAGCGCAGATGCCGCGGCCGACCGTCGAGAAGGAGAAAATGACGAAGGATCGGCTGGGCCTGCTGGCGAGCACGACCGGCGGCCGCATCATCACCGCCGACCGCGACGTGGCGCCGGCGTTTCTCAACGCGCTCGACGAGTTCCGCCGCAGCTACGTCGTCGTCTACACGGCGACCGGCGTGAAACGCGAGGGCTGGCACCATGTCGCCATTGCCGTGCGCGGCTCGACGAAGTACACCGTGCGCGCGCGCCAGGGGTACATGGGGACGGGGCTTTTTTCCACAGCTTCCGTCCCCCGGGTGCCGGAGGTCGCAGGCGTGCCGACCCGGCGACCTCCGGCACCTTAGGGGCGGAAGCTGTGGAAAAAAGCCCCGTCCCCTATACTCGACAAGGGCGAAAGTGGCGGAACTGGCAGACGCGCCGGACTTAGGATCCGGTGGCCGCAAGGCCTTGGGGGTTCGACTCCCCCCTTTCGCACCACAGACTTACGGGATCGGCCAAGTCGGCTCATCCCCGTTGTGCCTTTTGTTGTGACTTTCTAGCAGGCTGGCTTGCCCGGCATCGTCCCGAGGCGTAGCCTCTGATGCTGAAGACAAGATCGGGCAGGAGGCGATATGACGACGCAACCGGCTGAGATCCCAGGGAAGCTAACGCTTGCGGAACGCTGGGCACGTTTTCAAGCACGGACTCCCACCTCCCTGCTGCCCCTAATTGCCGCAGTCGCTATCATGGTCAACTCTGGAGATCCGGTCTCACGGCAAGGGCTGCTAATCCTCTTTGTGTTCGGGCTTCTCTACTGGGAACGAATGGGATTCACCCGATTGCTTGCCCGAAAGGACGCCGAGTTGGGCCTGTACAAATCGGCGGGTTCAAGGTAGCCCACAACGCGCAGCCGTTTGACGTTGCGAGAGCGTGGGGCGCAGCACCGGTAGTCGTCGGCGCAGTCGCCGCCGAGCGCTAGGTCCCGGGAGGCTCAGGTGCCGTTTGGAGGATTTCGGGGCGACCGCTGGGCGTTTCTCGGGGCAGCAATCACGTTCGCGCTGATCGTCTTCGGGAGACGACTTCCGCTTCTCATCGACGACCTAGGTTTGCGTTTCATGGTGATCGTGGCTGGCATTGCCGTGTTCGCCGTGGCAAGTGTCCTGATGTTCTACAAAGGACCTGGCCAAAAAAGGGACTGAGTGCATGCACGAGACCGGATCACCCGAGTGCCTTTGATGGCTGACACGATCACCTTGATCGCGGCAGGCTTGGCCGGAGTGATCGGCGGCCTCTTCCTCAAGTCCTACCTCCCCGGCTACTTCGGTGAGGACGATGGCTACGTACGTGCATTTCCTGCCGCACGGCAACGCGCAGGAGGCCGAGACGCTGGCCGGGCTGCTCGGCGGAGGAAAGTCACAAGTGACTCTTTCAGCGCGAAACGGCGCTACGATGGGCCGCGATGGGCAACGACCGGCCACGATCCTGCGGACCGTCTCTGGCGGATTCCGGCGGGAACGCGCGAAGTCGGCCTGATCCGCGAGTGCGCGGTTTGAGCTTAGGATCCGGTGGCCGAAAGGCCTTGGGGGTTCGACTCCCCCCTTTCGCACCAACCTCCCCTGCTCGCGGAACGAGCGGTCAGCGAAGGCTGGCCCCTCTCACCGTGCTCGCCGCCCTCCTGCTTGTTCAGCACCCCGCCGCCCAGGGTTTCGCCCTCACGGCGATGGAGCTCCTCGATCAGTACGAGCACGGCAACCCGCTGGCGCCCGCGGCGTTCGGCGGCGTGATCCACATCGAGAGCGTAAAGGACGCGCTCCACAGCGGCGGCGAGGCCTGGATCGCCGAGGCCGGCCCTCGCGATGTGCCGCGGCGACGGCTGGTCGCCGCCGCCTTCGCGCTCGAAACCGCGCGTGCGGGCCTCGACTACGAGTGGGCCAACTCGGTCGAGCTCATCGACTGGGGCTGGTCGCAGCTGAATAAGCAGGATCCGCCGCTTCCGGCCGAACGCCTCTGGCACCTCGCGGCGATCGCGCTGTTCGAAGGCGCGTTTGACGAGCAGCAACTGGAGCCGCGGCTGAGACGGATCAAGAACAGATTCCCGAAGGAGCCGCGAATCCTTCTCGCTGACGCCTGGCTGCTCGAATCACTCAAGGGCGCCGGGTTCCCGCCGCCATCCCGCGGAAAGCCGGGAGGCGTCGGCGACACGGGCAGCAACATCATCGGCGCGTACACAAAGGCGCTGGCGAGTCCTGACGCCACAGTCGCCGGCGAAGCCGATCTGCGACTGGGCTACTACGACCTCATCGCAGACCGGTCCGAAAGCGCGCTCACCCGCCTCGCCCATACGGAGTCGACGACCACCGATCCCGATGTGCTCTACCTAGTGCATTTGTTTCGCGGGTGGACGCTCGCGCGCATGGACCGTGAGGCGGAGTCGACCGCGGAATACCAGCGCGCGGTCGATGCCGTCCCCGCCGCCAGCACCGGCGCGCTCTGGCTCGCGCGCCGGCTCCTGATCGAAGGCAAGCGCGCCCAGGCCGACGCGGTCACGGATCGCAGTCTGGTAGGCAGCCGGGAGATCGATGATCCGTGGCGCCTGTACGGATACGGCGACTTCCACCGGTTCCCCGCGCTGATCAAACAACTCCGCGAGGCGATCCGATGACGCGCTTCTGTGCGCTCTTGATCGTCGCCCTCGCCACCACCGTCGGCGCGGCGTCCGCTCCGTCGCAGCGGCCGCAGCAGCCGACGTTCCGCGCCGGCACGGACGTCGTGACGGTCACCGCGTTCGTGCGCCAGGGCAATCTCGCCGTGCCCGGCCTCACCGCCACGGACTTCATCGTCGCCGACAACGACGTGCGCCAGACCGTCACGGTCATCCCCGGCGAGGCCGTGCCCTTCGACCTGACCATCGTCCTCGACCTCAGCGGCAGTGTCGAGTGCATGCTCGAAAACCTGAAGCGCCAGGTTCGCGAAGTGGCGGCGCTCCTGAGGTCCGACGATCGCCTGCGGGTCGTAACGTTTTCCGACAAGATCGTCGACGTCTTCGGGTTCCTACCGGGCGATACCGATCTGCCGCTCGACACCTTACGCGCCGGCCCGTTGACACCGCTCTACGACGCCATGGCGATGACGCTGATGCGCGTACGGCCAGCGGATCGCGGGCAAGTCGTCGTGCTCCTGACCGACGGGATCGACACGTCGAGCACGTTCACCCTCGACCAGGTCCGGGATGTCGCGCTGCGATCCGAGGACGTATTTCACCTGTTCATCGTCCACCCTGTCCCGACTGAGTGCGAAAATCTGCAGACAAACGCGAATACTCGAGCATTCTGGTCGCCGCAGCAGTCAGACCTCGTGGACGGCACGCCTTCCACGCAAATCATGGGCGACATCGCGCGTGTGACTGGCGGCGAGATGTCCGAGGTCTTCGAGCGGGATCACATCCCGGCGGACCTCAAACAGGCCATCGACGACTTCCGCGCGAGCTACATCCTCCAATACACGGTCCAGGGCGTCCCGCCGACGGGCCTGCACAAGGTCTCCGTCAAGGTGAACCGGCCTGGCGACTACTCAATTCGGGCCCGCCGCGAGTACAGCGGCGGCTGATCGGCACAACCTCAGAACAACCTCAGAATTCCGCAACAACTCCCGGCCTCGTCCCGCGTATTTGTTCACGTGGACCTCATCCGACGCAGCCGGTCGCTCGTGATCACGCTGGTCATGGCCGTCGGCGGCGAGATGGCCACCATCGGGGCGGCAGGACCCGATGCCAAACCGTCCTTCGACCGGCTGTATCGCGCATACGCGGCCGGCGACCACGGGATCCTCAGGCGCGCGGTGCAGACCGGGCGCGACGTCCAGGCCCTCAACCCTCCCAGGGACGCCGCCAGTCTGCGCAAGTGGCTCGGGAGCTGGGACCGCACGCGGGCGACGTTCCTCCTCGAGTTCGCTGACGCCGAGATCGACATGTCGCCGCACCTGGTGACGACCGTGGCCGCCGGCCGCTCGTATGTCATGACCCGCCCCCGCCCACTGGGTCGGGACCGAAACGAGGACGCGTTCGAAACCGCCTGGCATAAAGCGGCGATGGGGCTGCTCGAAGCGCGGATGTTCACGACCGATCAGGACGCGTACCTCGATCTGCTCGAGAAGCGGTACGCGGCGCCGACGGCGCCTCCCGTCGACCCGCGCTTCGTGCTCGAGCGCGCCATCGCGCAGGAGCAACGCTGCGTGCTGCCCGATGCCCCCGCGCGCGACGAGTGTCTGCGCGACGCCATCCGCCGGTACGCCGCCGCCGGCATCATGCCTGCGAATGCGGACGAAGCCAGCGTGCGCGCCGCCTGGGCCCTGTTCCAACTGCGCCGCTACGACGACGCGCTCCAAATGATCGATCGCGCGTGCCCCGCGAACGATCCTGATCTGACCTACTGGATGCATCTGTTCCGCGGCCGCATCCTCGAGGCGCTGGATCGGATGGCAGACGCCGAGCCCGAGTACCGCTCGGCGCTCGACGCCCGGCCTTTTGCGCAATCCGCCGGCGTCGCGCTGGCCATGACGCTCTTCAAGCTCCATCGTCCGGACGAAGCCGTCGCGGCGGCGCGCGCCGCCCGGCAGCAACCGGACGACCTCGTCGACCCCTGGTGGATCTACCTTCACGGGGACGCGCGCCTCGTCCCGGAATGGCGCGCCGAGCTCCGGTCACGGATCACGCCATGAAGCGCCTGATCGTCGCCCTCATCGCCTCCGTCCCGCTTACGACGCTCGCCGCGCCGCAAGGCCAGGCGCCGGTGTTCCGCGGGCGTACCGACCTGGTCACCGTGGGCGTCAACGTCCAACGCGGTGGCAAGCCCGTGGCCGGGCTCACGGCCGACGATTTCGAGGTCTACGACAACGGCGTGCGTCAGACGATCAGCGATCTGAGCTACAGCCGCATGCCGATTGACCTGCGGCTCGTGTTCGACACCAGCGGCAGCATCGACGACACCGAGCTTCGCACCTACATCCGCGCGATGCGGCAGATCGCCCTCAGCCTCCAGCCCCAGGATCGGTGCGACATCGTCACGTTCTCGGGCCGGATCGTCGAGGCGGCCGCGCTCCAGGCGCCGCCGATCAAGATCGACGCGCGGCGCGTGCATCCCGACGCGACGTCGTTCTTCGACGCCGTGAGCCTGGCGCTCGTCACACCGCCCGTCTTCGGCCGCCGGCAGCTCACGGTCGTGATGAGCGACGCCGACGACAACGCGAGCTTCTTCGATGAGGCGGCCCTGACCGAGATCGCCCGCCGGACGGATGCCGTCGTCTACGCCGTGCGCCCGATTGCCGACTGGCACCCGGAGGACAAGGACGAGAAGGTGCTCAAGGCGCGGCTGACGGCGCTCGCGAAGCTCACGGGCGGGCGCGTGCTGGCGCCAAACCACGACCTCGACATCGTCCCGGCGTTTCTGACGGCGATCGAGGAGTTTCGCAAGAGTTACACGCTGGTCTATACCGCCACGGGCATCGACCGCGGCGGATGGCACGAGCTGTCAGTAAACGTGCGTGGAGCGAAGTCGTACACGGTACGAGCACGGCAAGGCTACACGGGGTAAGACGCAGGTAGGACAGACGGACCCGTGTCAATTCTGTAATCGCCCACTTCGCGCTTGCGCTTTCGGCAGAGACGATCTATTTGATCGTTGGCCACACGGTCCGGTCATCATGTACGAATCACAACTTGCGATGTTCGTGCTCGAAGCCGGGGTGATGGTGTCGATCATCCTCGGCCTGTTTCGCGCGCGCACGGTGCTCGGCCTCACGCCGCTCTACATCGTGCTCGGAGGATTTCAGTACTTCGAGGCGACGCTCAACGTGCAGGCGCAGGTCGCGCCGGGCTTCTGGCTGAACCCGGCGTCGACGGTGATGTTCACGACGACGCTCGTCACCGTTCTCATTATTTATGTGAAGGAGGACGCGCTCGAGGCGCGCAAGCTGCTGTACGGGCTGGTGCTGGCCAACGCCGGCGTCGCGATCATCTCGCTCCTGATCGGCTGGCACGTGACGCTCGACGGCACGGTCTCGACGGGCATCAGCCGCGCGCATTTCATCGAAAGCGCCCGCGTCGCGATGGCGGGCACGTCACTGCTGTTCCTCGACGTCCTCGGCATCATCCTGATGTACGAGTTCGTCAGCCAGTTCGTGGGCGCGCTCCTGCCCCGCTTCTTGCTGTCCCTGGTCGCCATCGTCGCGTTCGACCAGATGCTGTTCACGCTGCTCGTGCACAGCGGCCGGCCCGACATGGTGCAGGTGCTGTTCACGGGCCTGGTCGGCAAGGTCGCGGCCGCCGCGTTCTACTCGGTCGCGTGCTGGGCGTACTTCCGGTTTGGCGAGCCCCACACGGCGACCGTCGGCACCGGCGACGTCGCGGACGTGTTTCACACGCTCACCTACCGCCAGAAGTACGAGCAGGCGCGCCAGCGCATGGTGCGCGACGGCCTGACCGGCCTCTACAACCGCGGGTATTTCGACGAGGCGCTGCCGCAGGCGCTCGCCCACGCGAAGCGGTACGGCGAGTCGGTCAGCCTGCTCATCATCGACACGGACAACTTCAAGAGCATCAACGACCAGCTGTCGCACATGGAGGGCGATCAGGCGCTGCGCGTCATCGCCGACGTGCTGCAGTCCCAGGCACGGCCGTCGGACACGCCGTGCCGCTACGGCGGCGACGAATTCGTCGTGCTGCTCGCTCAAGCCGACGCCGCGGCGGCGGCCGCGTTCGCCGAGCGCTTCCGCGCGGCCCTCCTGGATCGCTGCCGCACCGCCAGCCCGCCGTTTGCGTGGGGCTACGTGACGACGACGATTGGCGTGGCGACGTACCCGGCCGACGGCGAGCCCGACACGCCCGCCGACTTCATTCGCACGGCCGATCGCCGCCTGTACGTCGGCAAGCAGGCCGGCCGCGACATGGCGATCACGCCCGGCCACGAACTCGACGCCCCGACGTGGCGGCCGGCACGGACGGCGTAGCAGGGCAGAAGGCAAAGGGCAAAAGGCAGAAGGCAGAAGTCAGAAGGCAGAAGGCAACGGGCGGCAGACCCTGAGGCGTTCGGCGAATTGAGCGGCAGCGAAGTCGGCACATAATGAGTGCGTGAAGACCGAGTTCACCGAAGTCAGCGAAACCCGCAAGAACCTCGCGTTCGAGATTCCGTCCGACATCGTCGACGCCGAAATCGACCGCGTGGCGAAGGGCTACTCGCGCACGGCGCGCGTGCCGGGGTTCCGGCCGGGCAAGGTGCCCGCGACCGTCGTCCGGCAGCGCTACAAGGAACAGATTCTGTACGACGTGGCGCACGACCTGATCCCGCGCCTCGTCGGCGACGCGCTTCGCGAGCGCGGCCTCGAGCCGGTCGCGACGCCGGACATCAAGGACGTCGTCCTCGAGGAAGGCCAGCCGCTCAAGTTCGTCGCGGATTTCGAGACGCTGCCGCCGATTGATCCGGGCGAATACACCGGCATCCCGTTGCGCCGGCAGCCGGCCGTGCTCGAGGTCGGCGCGGTCGATCAGGCGATCGATCGCCTGCGGCAGCAGGCGGCGCGCTGGCACCCGGTCGAGGATCGGCCGTCGGCGATCGGCGACACGCTGCTGGTCGATCTCACGCGCACGCGTCGGCGCCGGCTCGTTGCCCTCCCCGGCGAAGCCGAGCCGCCCGGGGCTCACCCGGACGACGACAAGCCGGAGTCGCTCCAGAACGTCTCGATCGAGCTGGGGCACCCGAGCAACCCGCCCGGCTTCGACGACCACCTGATCGGCACGGTCGCCAACGACCAGCGGACGTTTACGGGGACGCTCCCGACCGACTACAGCGTCGCCGAGCTGGCGGGCGCGACGATGGACTACGAGGTCACGGTGAAGGCCGTGCGTCGCAAGGAACTGCCGCCGCTCGACGACGAATTCGCGAAGGAGCTCGGGGAGTTCGACACGCTCGACGCGCTGCGCGACCGGGTCCGCGCGGATCTCCAGCACGAAGCCGCGCACGAGGCGGACCACCGGCTGCGTCATGACCTGCTGCAGGCACTCGCCAGCCGCATGCGTACGGCCCCCGACGTGCTCGTCGAGCGCGAGATCGACCGCCGGCTCGAGGAGTTCGTGCGCCGGCTGATGGAACAGGGCGTCGATCCCACCAAGGCCGGCATCGACTGGCAGGAGTTCCGCGAGCGACAGCGCCAGGCCGCCGCGGACACGGTCCGCAGCACGCTGGTCGTCGACGACATCGCGCGCCGGGAGCACATCGAGGCGACCGACGAGGACCTCGCGGCCGAGATCGCCCGGTTCGCCGAGCGGTCGGGCCGGACGCCGACGGCCGTCCGCGCGCGTCTCGAGAAGGAACAGGCGCTCGACCGGATCCGCTCAGGCATCCGCCGGGAGAAGACGATGAGCTGGCTCGTCGAGAAAGCCAACGTCATCGGGTAATCGGTGATCGGGAATCGGGGAATCGAAGAGCATCGATTAACGATGATCGACATCGATGATCGACCATCGGCATCGACCATCGGCCATCGGCATCGACCATCGGTCAGGGATTCATCGGGGCGGCCGATGAGCGATTGGCGATGTCGAGAGGCGATTGGCGATGTCGATGACCGATTGGCGATGTCGATGGGCGATTGGCGATGTCGATGACCGATTGGCGATTCAGATGGCCGATGGCCGATATCGATGCCCTTCGATTCCCCGATTGTCGATTTCCCGATTGCAGATAATATTGAGCCATGTCCGACCCTCGCTCGCAGCTGATCCCGATGGTGGTCGAGCAGACCAACCGGGGAGAACGCGCCTACGACATCTACTCGCGCCTGCTCAAGGACAGCATCATCTTCATCGGCACGCCGATCGACGACGCGGTGGCCAACCTGGTGATCGCCCAGATGCTGTTCCTGGAGGCCGAGGATCCAGAGCGCGATATCCTGCTCTACATCAACTCGCCGGGCGGCGTGATCACGGCCGGCTTCGCGATCTACGACACGATGCAGTTCATCAAGCCGGACGTGCAGACGTACTGCATCGGCCAGGCGGCGTCCTTCGCGGCGATGCTGCTGGCCGCCGGCGCCAAGGGCAAGCGGTTCTCGCTGCCCAACTCGCGCATCCTGATTCACCAGCCGTGGCTGTCGGGGCTGGCGGGCCAGGCGAGCGACATCGACATCCACGCCAAGGAAATCCTGCGCATGCGTGAGCGATTGAATGAAATCATGGCCCATCACACGGGCCAGTCGATCGAGCGTATCCGGGAGGATACGGACCGCGATTACATCATGAGCGCGGGGCAGGCGAAGGAATACGGTATCATTGACGATGTCCTCAACCGGAGAACGTGAGCACGCTCGTCCCCGCTAACGGCCGGCCGGCGGGCCGCCGATAACCCGGGGCGCGGGAAGGACCAATGACGACAAGAAAGACGGGTGAAAACGAGGTTCTGCGGTGCTCGTTCTGCAACAAGGACCAGAACGACGTCCGCAAGCTCATCGCGGGGCCCACGGTCTTCATTTGCGACGAGTGCGTCGAGGTCTGCAACGACATCATTGCCGACGACAACAAGTTCGACCGCGGGACGCGCGCCTCGCTGCCCATGCCGGTCGAGATCAAGAAGTTCCTCGATGAGTACGTCATCGGCCAGGAGCAGACGAAGAAGAAGCTGGCCGTCGCCGTCTACAACCACTACAAGCGCCTCGAGATCCAGAAGCAGGCGCGCGGCCGCCACGACGTCGAGCTCACCAAGTCGAATATTCTGCTGATCGGCCCGACGGGCACCGGCAAGACGCTGCTCGCCCAGACCCTCGCGCGGCTCCTCTCGGTCCCCTTCACCATCGTCGACGCGACGACCCTGACCGAAGCCGGCTACGTCGGCGAGGACGTCGAGAACATCATCCTCAAGCTCCTGCAGGCCGCGGGCGGCGACATCGAGAAGGCCCAGCAGGGCATCATCTACATCGACGAGGTCGACAAGATCTGCCGCAAGGACGAGAACCCGTCGATCACCCGCGACGTCTCGGGCGAGGGCGTCCAGCAGGCGCTCCTCAAGATCCTCGAGGGCACCGTCGCCAACGTCCCGCCCCAGGGGGGCCGCAAGCACCCGCACCAGGAGTTCTTCCAGGTCGACACGACCAACATCCTGTTCATCTGCGGCGGCGCGTTCGTCGGGCTCGACAAGCAGATCGCCCGGCGCCTGGGCAAGAAGACCATGGGCTTCAAGGCCGACGTCAAGACGGCGGTCAAGGAGTCGACCGCCCTGGTCGATCAGCTCGAGCCCGAAGACCTCATCAAGTACGGCCTCATCCCCGAGTTCGTCGGCCGGCTGCCGGTCGTCGGCTCGCTGCACGAACTTGACAAGGCCGCGCTCATCCAGATCCTCACTCAGCCAAGAAACGCGATCACGCGGCAGTACCAGCGTTTGTTCGAGTACGAGAACGTCAAACTGCGGTTCACGGAAGACGCGCTCGAAGCGATCGCCGAGGCCGCGCTCCGCCGGAAGATCGGCGCGCGCGGGCTGCGGATGATCATCGAAGACATCATGCTGGACTTGATGTACACGCTGCCCGGTCAGAAGAAGATTCGGGAGTGCGTGATCACGCGCGAGGTGGTAGAGTCGAAGGAGAAGCCCATCACCGTCATCGAGAAGGCGGGGTAGGCGGAATCTGGCGTTGAGGATCTTGGCATCGCATCGATGCGGATTGATTGACCCGGAATCAGCAGTCACTCTGCACTGGCGCGAGTGAAGATCGTCAATTCAAGGATCTAATGGACCAATACGAAACGCTCCCCGTCGTCCCCTTGCGGGACGTCGTCGTCTTCCCGCACATGATGATGCCGTTCGTGATCGGACGGCCGTCGTCGACGCGCGCGCTCGAGCACGCGCTGGCCACGGACAAGAAGATCTTCCTGGCCGCGCAGCACGATGCCGCGGTGGACGACCCGCAGCCCGCGGACATCTACACGATGGGCTGCGTGGCGAACATCGTCCAGTCGCTGAAGCTGCCCGACGGCAACATCAAAGTGCTCGTCGAGGGCGTCGAGCGCGCCCGCGCCGTCGAGTGGAAGGAAGACAAGGGCTTCTACCGGGTCACCGTCAAGATGATCCCGAAAAAGGGCGAGACGTCGGCCGACGCCGAGGGCGTGATGGGCCGCGTCGTGTCGCTCTTCGAGCAGTACATCAAGCTCTCGAACAACCTCCAGTACGACGCGATGATCGCCGCCGTGCGCGTGGACGACCCGTCGCGCCTGGCCGACACGATTGCCGCGCATCTCCAGGTGGGCGTCGAGGAGAAGCAGAACCTCCTCGAGATCGTCGCTCCCGTCGAGCGCCTCGCCCGCATCGTCGCCGTCCTCGAAGCCGAGGTGGACAAGCTCCAGGTCGACCGCCGCATCCAGTCGCGCGTGAAGAAGCAGATGGAGAAGGCGCAGAAGGAGTACTACCTCAACGAGAAGATGAAGGCGATCCAGCGCGAGCTGGGCCGCAAGGACGAAAAGGGCAACGAGGTCGACGAGCTCAAGAAGAAGATCGAACAGGCGCGGATGCCGAAGGAAGTCCTGGCGAAGGCGATCGAGGAGCTGCGCCGGCTCGAGACGATGCCGCCGATGTCGGCCGAGGCGACGGTCTCCCGCAACTACCTCGACTGGCTGATCGCGGTGCCCTGGCACAAGAAGACCAAGGAGAGCCGCGACCTCAAGCGCGCCGAGCACATCCTCCACGAGGACCACTTCGGCCTCGAGAAGATCAAGGAGCGCATCCTCGAATTCCTGGCGGTGCGCGCGCTCGTGAAGAAGCCGAAGGCGACGATTCTCACGTTCGCCGGCCCTCCGGGCGTCGGCAAGACGTCGCTCGCCAAGTCGATCGCGCGCGCGATGAACCGCAAGTTCGTGCGCCTGTCGCTCGGCGGCGTGCGCGACGAAGCCGAGATCCGCGGCCACCGCCGCACGTACATCGGCGCGTTCCCGGGCCAGATCATCCAGATGATGAAGAAGGCCGGCACGATGAACCCGGTCTTCCTGCTCGACGAAGTCGACAAGATGTCGATGGACTTCCGCGGCGACCCGTCGGCCGCGCTGCTCGAGGTCCTCGACCCCGAGCAGAACCACACGTTCCTCGACCACTACCTCGACGTCGAGTTCGACCTCTCGCACGTGATGTTCATCTGCACGGCCAACGTCCTGCACACGATCCCGCAGGCGCTCCGCGACCGCATGGAAGTGCTGCAGCTGGCCGGCTACACCGAGCAGGAGAAGATCGAGATCGCGCGCCGCTTCCTTGCGCCGAAGGCGATCGAAGGCGCGGGCGTCGCCGCCGAAAACCTGACGTTCGCCGACGACGCGTTCCAGACGATCATCCAGCGCTACACGCGCGAAGCAGGCGTCCGCAACCTCGAACGCGAGATCTCGTCGATCTGCCGCAAGATCGCCCGCAAAGTCGTCGTCGAGGGCAAGACGTTCAAGGAAGAGATCACGGCCGCGAAGGTCACCGAGTACCTGGGCGTGCCACGCTTCCGGCCGTCGGTCGCGGAGGAGAAGAACGAAGTCGGCATCGCCACGGGCCTCGCCTGGACCGAGGTCGGCGGCGAGCTGCTCGTCACGGAGGCGACGCTCATGCCCGGCCGAGGCCGGCTGACGCTCACCGGCAAGCTCGGCGACGTCATGCAGGAGTCCGCGCAGGCGGCCATGAGCTGGGTGCGCTCGAAGTCCGAGGAGCTCGGCATCCCGCGCGACTTCAACCGCCGGACCGACGTGCACGTGCACATCCCCGAGGGCGCGATCCCGAAGGACGGCCCGTCGGCGGGCATCACGCTCGCGACCGCCCTGGTCTCGGCGCTCACCCGCGTGCCGACGCGCCGCGAGGTCGCGATGACCGGCGAAATCACGCTGCGCGGCAAGGTGCTGCCGATCGGCGGCGTGAAGGAAAAGGTCCTGGCGGCCCATCGCGCCGGCCTGACGAACATCATCCTGCCGAAGGACAACGAGAAGGACCTCGCGGACATTCCGAAGAACGTGCTGGACACGCTCAGCCTGTACCTCGTCGAGACGATGGACGAAGTGCTGAAGGTCGCGCTCGACGGCCCGCTTCCCGCCGCTCCCCCTCCGGCACCAGACACCGAGCTTCCCGGAGAGCTGGGCACGCGGCACTAGACACCCCGTGTCCGGCCAGCGCGTCCCGCGAACCCGTCCGGCCCTGCTGACGCTGCTCGTGGCCCTGGCGGCCACGACGCTCTCCGCCCAGCGGCCCGGCGTCACCTCCGGCATCACCGTCTGCGAGGACGTCGAATTCGGCGGCACGTTCGCGACGTTCGTGCGCGACGTGCCCGACCTGCGGCCGGTCGGCCTCGAACACCGCGTCTCGAGCTTCCTGATCGCCCGCGGTGAAGTGTGGGAGATTTGCGAGGGCCGCGACTACAGCGGCCGATGCGAGAGCTTCTCGGGCGACGAGCGGGACCTCGTGCGGCTCGGCTGGAACGACAAGGTCTCGTCGCTGCGCCGGCTCCGGGGCGATCGCAATCCGCGGCCGTCGGGCTGGCACCTCGAGCTGTATGCCGGCCTGAAGTTCACCGGCCAGCGCGTCGTCTTCGATCTGCCGAATCCGGATCTGAGCAAGATCCGCTACAACGACCGTGCCATGAGCGCCCGCGTGCCCGACGGCCAGACGTGGGAGCTCTGCGTGAACGCCGGCTATCGCGATTGCCGCGTGGTCGACCACGACATTCCCGACCTCAACGCGATCGGAATCAGCCGGCTGATCTCGTCGGTCCGCCCGCGCTTCAATCCTCGCGGGCGCTAGACGCGACGCTAACAAAATAAGCCGGGTATATTTTTCGACCCGCTGTCCTCGGTCGACGGCGCCTGCGGCGGCCGACCGCGCATCGGGCGCCGGCCCAGCCCACGGCTGATCGCCTGCTCAGTCCACTCGGGCGCGCCATAGGGCACGCTGTGCGCGACCGCCGACCGGACAGCCTCGAGATCGACTGGGGCCTCGCCGCCGTTGACGAGCTCCAGCCACG
>Ga0335084_10002750_pt1 | contig 17034 bp, 15 predicted proteins | sample Lox_Sample_44_FD_206721 | JGI IMG/M metagenome (GOLD analysis project Ga0335084, IMG submission 206721) | Soil microbial communities from Loxahatchee National Wildlife Refuge, Florida, United States - Lox_Sample_4.4 | ecosystem: Environmental > Terrestrial > Soil > Wetlands | place: USA... | reverse complement strand
CCACCCGCTGGCGCTGGCCGCCCGAGAGCTGGCGCGGATAGCGATCGAGCAGATGCGTGAGCCCCAGGATCTCTGCCGCCCTTTTCACGCGCTCCGTGCTCGAGGCCTTGTCCTGCTTGGCGAGCATGAGGCTGAACGACATGTTGTCGCGCACCGTCATGTGCGGATAGAGCGCGTAGTTCTGGAACACCATCGCGATGTCGCGCTCTTTCGGCAGCATCCGATTGACGACGCGCTCGCCGATCAGGATCTCGCCACCGGTGATCTCCTCCAGGCCGGCGATCATGCGCAACAGCGTGGTCTTGCCGCAGCCGCTCGGTCCGACCAGCACCGCGAACTCGCCGTCGGCGATCTCGATGTCGACCCCGCGTATCACCTGTGTGTGGCCGAACTGCTTGAAGACGCCGCGAATCTGGACCGATGCCATTGCGTGCCTCGAAGTTCAGTCGGGTTGCACCGGAGGCCACACGCTCAATGGTTGTCGCGCGGTACGGCGGAGCCGGTGCGGCCGACGAGAAAATCGAGATCCGCGCCTTCGTTGGCCTGGTTGACGTGATCGACGTACAGCTTGACGTAGCCGCGTGGCACGGGTTTGCCGGGCGGCTTCCATTTCGCGCGCCGCCTCGCGAGTTCCTCGTCGCTCACATGAAGCTGCAGCTTGCGTTTGGCGACGTCGAGCTCGATCAGGTCGCCGTCGCGCACCAGCGCAAGCGGCCCGCCCGTCGCGGCCTCGGGCGCGACGTGCAAGACCACGGTGCCGTACGCAGTGCCGCTCATGCGCGCGTCGGAAATGCGGACCATGTCGGTGATGCCGCGCTTGAGCAGGCGCGACGGCAGCGGCATGTTGCCGACCTCCGCCATGCCGGGATAACCCTTCGGCCCGCAATTCTTGAGCACCATCACGTTATCCGCATCGATCGTCAGGCGCGGATCGTCGATGCGGCGATGGAAGTCGTCGATGTCGTCGAACACCACCGCGCGCCCGGCGTGCTTCATGAGCTTCGGCGTCGCCGCTGAAGGCTTGATGATGGCGCCGTCGGGGCACAGGTTGCCGCGCAGTACCGCGATGCCGGTGTCGCGCTTGAACGGCTTGTCGAACGACATGATCACGTCGCGGTTGTTGTTCTCCGCCTTCTTGTTGTTCTCCCAGATCGTCTCCCCGTTGACCGTCATCGCCTTCTTGTTGAGCAGGCCGCGCGCGCCAAGTTCGCGGATCACGGCGGGCAGTCCACCGGCGTAGCAGAAGTCCTCCATCAGGTACTTGCCGTTCGGCATCAGGTTGACCAGCGTGTGCACGCCGCGACCGAAGTGATCCCAATCCTCGAGGTTGAGCTTGACGCCGATGCGGCGCGCGATGGCGATGAGATGGATCACCGCATTCGTCGATCCGCCGATCGCCGCGTTGACGCGGATCGCGTTTTCGAAGGCTGCGCGCGTGAGGATTTGCGAAAGCCGCACGTCCTGCTTGACGAGTTCGACGATGCGGCGCCCCGCCATCCGCGCCAGCACGTTGCGGCGTGCATCGACGGCCGGGAACGCGGCATTGCCGGGCAACCCGACGCCGAGCGCCTCGACCATGCTTGCCATCGTCGATGCGGTGCCCATCGTCATGCAGTGGCCGTGCGACCGGTGCATGCAGCTTTCGGCCTCGTGGAATTCCTCCTGCGTGATCTTGCCGGCGCGCAGTTCCTCCGACAGCGACCACGTATTCGTGCCGGAGCCGATGCGTTCCCCCTTGTACCAGCCCGAGAGCATCGGTCCGCCCGAGACGCCGATGGTGGGCACGTCGACACTCGATGCGCCCATCAGCAGCGAAGGCGTGGTCTTGTCGCAGCCCATCAGCAGCACCACGCCGTCGACCGGGTTGGCACGGATCGACTCTTCGACGTCCATGCTCGCGAGGTTGCGATACAGCATCGCGGTCGGGCGCAGCAGCGTCTCGCCGAGCGACATGACGGGAAACTCGAGCGGGAAGCCGCCCGATTCCAGGACGCCGGCCTTAACGTGCTCGGCCAGCGTGCGGAAGTGAGAGTTGCAGGGTGTCAGTTCGGAATACGTGTTGCAGATTCCGATGACCGGTCGGCCGTCGAATTGATCATGCGGCACGCCACGGTTCTTCACCCACGAGCGGTAGATGAATCCCATCTTGCCGCCCCGCCCGAACCACGCCGCACTACGGCGGGGCTTGCGCGATGCCGCCATCGATCCTTGCCTCCTCGTTGCCGCCCAGATTGGCGCCGGCGCCGGCCGCCGGTGCGTCTTGCGGCACCGGTCAAATCATGTCCGGTGCAGGCACCGGTCTGTTCACGGATTTCGAATGATGCACGTCTCTCGAATGCCGGCGCAGCGTAAGCGGCGAGCCCGCTATTGGTCAACAGGTCAGGCCAGTCGCACGCCAATTGTTGCTACGCTCGGCGCACTCTCTTCCTGCCGGTACACGACCTTTCGTCTACACCGCTTTCGCACATGAATGCTCTCGACCTCAGAGGCCGCGGCGCGGTCATCACCGGTGGCGCCGCCGGCATCGGACTTGCTGTCGCGCAGCGCCTTGCGGCCTCGGGCGCCCGCCTTTCGCTGTGGGACCGCGATGCGGACGCGTTGCAGACGGCGGCGCGCGCACTCGGAGGCGACACGCACACCGTACAGGTCGACGTCGCGTCCGACCCCGATGTGCAACGCGCGCGTGATCAGAGCGTCGCGGCGCTGAAGACGGTCGACGTGCTCGTCTGCAGCGCAGGCATCACCGGGCCCAACACGACAACGTGGGAATACCCTGTCGACGCCTGGCAACAGGTGCTGGCGGTCAACCTCACGGGACTGTTCCTGTGCAATCGCGCCTTCGTGCCGCATATGATGACGCGCGACTACGGACGCATCGTCAACATCGCATCGATCGCCGGCAAGGAAGGCAACCCGAACGCCTCAGCCTACAGCGCGTCGAAGGCGGGCGTCATTTCCCTCACGAAGTCGCTCGGCAAGGAGCTGGCCAAGACCGGGATCCGCGTGAACTGCGTGACGCCGGCTGCGGTGAAGACCGGCATATTCAGCCAGATGACGCAGAGCCATATCGACTTCATGCTGTCGAAGATTCCGATGGGCCGCTTCGGCGACGTCGAGGAGATCGCTGCGCTGGTCGCCTGGCTCTGTACCGAAGACTGTTCGTTCACCACGGGTGCGGTGTTCGATCTTTCGGGTGGTCGGGCCGTGTACTAGTCCCTCACGATCAAGTACTCCCTACCGCGCAAGCGGGGGAGGGGAAATGTTAAGTGACCGCAGCGCGGCGTCCGATTTCACCGAGCATCGCTTCGAACTGGCGGCGGATCAGGGAACGCATCACTGCCACGCCGATGAGCGGCGGCACGCCTGCGCTCGGCTGGAGCGCCGCCCGGTAGTCGATACGCGTGCGCCGCACGTCGATCGCAACGAGGTCATACCGCGCATCGAACCTGCGGAAGTCGCCATCCACCGCGACCGCGCGGATCGACTCCCCGGCCGCTTCCTCGACGGCGAGAACGAGCCTGAACCGGCGATGGAAGGGACCGAACGTGGCCTGTGCCTTCTGTTCGATGACAGCTGTCGCGCCGGTGCGCGTGAGCGTGCGGCTCGACAGCATGTCGGGAATGAACTCCGCGAGGCGGTCGTAATCCGCAAGCGTTGACCATGTTTGCGCGAGCGCGGCGTCGACCTCCGCGTGCGCCTCGACGTGGACTTCATCGCCCTGCCGTTCGACATCGACCAGCGTCGTCGCGCGAGCCGGAGCGATGCTCGCGCTCGCCGCAAGCGCCGCGGCACCTAGCAGGAAGCGCCGGCGAGTCAAGGCGCCGCCGCCTTCCGAGACCTGCACGCCTGCGCACGATTTCACGTCGATGCCCCCTCTGTTGCGGGACACTTACGTCGGCGGCGGCGGGGCGGATGCACCCCGGTGTTAGAAACGCGAGCCGGGCTGCTGCAGGAAAGCGAGTTCCTCGGGCGTCGAGGCGCGGCCGAGGATCGCGTTGCGATGAGGGAAGCGGCCAAAGCGCGCGATCACGTCGTGATGCTTCTGTGCCCACTCGAGGGTATCAGCGTGGCCCTCCGTGACGAGCTGCCCGTTCAACCGCACGGATTGTTCCTGCATGGGCAGCGATTCCGCGTGTTCGAAGGGAAGGTAGACGAACCAGCGCTCCAGCGGCGCGAGCAGCCGGTCATCGCGGCGGGCTACCAGCGCCTGCGCAAGCCCGAGCGCGCGCGCATCGCCCGCGAAAGCGCGCGGCGTATCGCGAAAGATATTGCGGGTGAACTGGTCGAGGAGAAGCACGAGCGCGAGCGTTCCGCGCGGGCCGTCGGCCCAACCGTCGCGTTCGCCTGCGAGCGCCGCCTCTACGTCCATGCCGAAAAGCGCGCGGATCGTCGCATCGGTGGCCTCCGACTTGCGGAACCAGAGGTCGCGCGCCTTGCCGTATTCCGGCGAATCGGGCGCGCCGAACCAGAAATCCAGAACGTCGCGCGGTGCCGTCATCGGCGCTTCGGTAACGGCTCGCGCGCGAGGCGCGGTCGCGCGCCGAATTCGGGCTTGACCGCATCGCCGGCAGCGACCTTCTGCTGCGCGACTTCGAGGGCGGTTTCGAGCTGGCGGTCGCGTCCCGCCGCCGCATCCTGCGGCGCGTTGTCGATGTCGATCTCCGGATCCGTTCCGTAGTTCTCCACGGCCCAGCCGACATCCTTGAACCAGAACGAGAACTCGGGCTGCGTGGTCTCGGTGCCGTCGACCAGCTTGTGGCGCGGCCAGATTCCGATCACGCCGCCCCAGGTGCGCTTGCCGATCAGCGTTCCGATCTTCATCAGCTTGAAGCAGTGCGAGAAGATGTCGCCATCGGAGCCCGCGTGCTCGTTGGTGAGGGCGACGACTGCGCCAGCGGGCGCTTCCGATGGGTACGGCATCGGTTTGCCCCAGCGCGAGAGGTCGTAGCCGATGCGGCGGCGCGCGACTTTCTCCAGCAGGAGTTGCGACACGTGGCCGCCGCGGTTGTAGCGCAGGTCGACGATCAAGCCATCGCGATCGCATTCCGTTCCGAAGTAGCGGTGGAATTCGGCGAAGCCGGCCGACATCATGTCCGGCAGGTGCAGGTAACCGATCCTGCCCTGCGAACGTTCGTGCACCCACGCACGGTTGCGCTCGACCCACGCGCGATAGCGCGCCGGCACTTCGTCCGCCAGCAGCGTCACCAGCACGTTGCGCGGCTTGCGATCGGCGGATTCGAGCGTCAGCTCCGCCTTCATGCCGGCCTGGTTGACGAGCAGCGCCTGCGGCGGCAACTCGCGCGTGGTGGCCTGTCCATTCACCGCGACGATGCGCTCGCCAGGCCGCGCGAGGACGCCTACCGCATTCAGCGGCGAATCGGCCACCGACTCCCATGGGTCGCCGCGCGCTGTCTCGACGATCTCCCACCCTGCCCCGTCGGCCGCCATGCGCAGATCGGCCGCGAGATGGCCGAGCGCGATCTGCGGCGGACGCCGGTGGTCGCCGCCCATCTCGTACGCGTGCGACGTGCCGAGCTCGCCCTGCATCTCCCAGATGAGGTCGGAAAGCTCGGCGCGCGTCGACACGCGCTCGAGCAGCGGCGCGTAGCGCTGGTAGATCGCATTCCAGTCGACACCGGACATGTCCTCGACCCAGAACTGGTCGCGTTGCAGGCGCCAGACTTCGCGCAGCATCTGCGTCCACTCGGCGCGCGGCTCGACCGACACGCGAACGCGACCGAGGTCGACCCATCCGCTCGTGCGCGAGTACTCGTTTTCGCCCGCGGTGTGCTTGGGTTCGTGTTCGCGATCCTTCGCCGGATCCATCGCGCGCACGCGCTTGCCTTCGCGCAGGATCAGCGTTGCCGCATCGGCTGCGAGTTCGAACGAATCGGCGCGCTCGGCGAGCGTCTCGGTGCGCGACGTAGAGAATTCGAAGAACTCGAGTTTCCCGGGCGTTTCCTTGTGGCCGCCACGGCCGTGCGCACCGGGAATCGGAAACGACGTCCAGAGCGCGCGCCCGCGCGCGCCCGCGATCTGACCATAGCGGCCCTCCGGCACCGGAAACGCGGCGATCCGGCGCGCGATTCCGTCGAGATCGACCTTGAGCGTCACAGGCTCGCCCGCCTTGGCGGACGCATCGCGCTCCGCGTGCTTCATGCCCTTGGGCTCGGGTTCGAACGGCGGCGGCGCATCGGCGCGCAGCGCAACGAGGTACGGCCGCGCAGCGCGCGGAAAGCTCAGTTCGAACTGCACCGCGTCGTAGACGGGGTCGAAGGTCCGTGCCGAGATGAAGTACAGGTACTTTCCGCCCGGATCGAAGGCCGGGCTCCAGTCGCGGAATTCCGGTTGCGTCACGAGCGTCGACTGGCGCGTGGCGACGTCGAGCAGCTTGATGGCGCAGTGACGCGGATCAGTCCAGAACGTGTACGCAAGCCACGCGCCGTCGGGCGACCATGCAAGCTCCTCGGTCTGTCCTGCGTCCGAACGATCGACGCGCGTGAGCTCCCCGCTTTGCACGTTGCCGATGAGGACTTCGTTGCGATGATTGGCGATCGCGATGAGCTCGCCGCGCGGCGCAGCGCGCATGGCCATCACGCGTCCGATGTCCCAGGCGAGCACGCGCGGCTCGGCGCCCTGCGCATCCGGCCCGAACACCTCGACCCGCTCTTCGCCGCTCGAATCGCTCACCGCGACCAGCGTCTTGCCGTCGGAAAGCCACTGCCCGAAGCGACGACGCCCGCTACCTGCTGCACCGTGCTGCCGCACGGCGCCTTCCCACAGCGCAAACGAGAACAACTTGCCGCGCGCTTCGAGCGCGAGGCTGTGACCCGCGGGATGGACCAGCACCCTCTCGACGAAGTCGGCGGCGGGAGCGAACTTGCGCGCAGCCTGGGTTCGATGACCGGGCACATCGACCTTCACTTCGCGCGCCTGATCGGTTGCGGCATCGAAGAGCCACAGCCGCGCGCCGCACTGGTAGACGATGCGTCGCCCGTCGGTCGAGGCGTGGCGCGCATAGAAATCGTCGTGGTCGGTATGCCGGCGGATATCCGAACCATCGGGCCGGCACGAATACAGATTGCCGACGCCTTCGGGATCGGCGAGATAGAAAATGCGATCGCCGAGCCACATCGGGCTGGTGATGTTGCCCACGAGGCGCGTCATGCGCGTGAACTCGCCGCTTCCACGCGCGTCGACCCACAGGTGTCCGGCAGTGCCGCCGCGATAACGCTTCCATCGCGCCGGATCGGCCGTATTGCGTCCGATCACGCGCGCACCGCCGGGTCCGAACGAAAGATGGTTCACCTGGCCGAGCGGCAGCAGCTCCGGCAGCCCGCCTTCGACGCCGAGCGTGAAAGCGCGGTAGTTGCGAAAGAACGGCTGCCCGTGCGTGGTCACGAAGACAATCCGGCCGTCGGGCGTGAAGCCGCGCACCATCACGTCGGGTCCGAGCCAGGTCATGCGCCGCGCCGGGCCACCTTCTCCCGGCATGAGATAGACCTCGGGGTGCTGCTCGTCGCGCGCCACATAGGCGAGCCAGCGGCCATCGGCAGAGAATGCCGGCGTGGATGGTTCGCCCAGACCGGCGGTGAGCCGTCGCGCGACGCCGCCCGCACTATCGACCCGCCACAGATCGTCGTCACATACGAAAACGATCGCCTCGCCGTTGATGGTCGGCTGACGCAGATATCCTGCTTCGCTCATGCGCAATGCCTCGATTGGAAGTCTGCCCTGAACGCGGATGCATTCTCGCTTGATCCGCGCCGGTCCGCGTCGCGATTTTTCGTATCCGAATCCGCGTACTCCGTGGAAATCGGATTCACGCCCCGAAGTCGAGCACGATCCTTCGCGTGCGGGCCGACTTCTTTTCGATCTTCGCCACGCGTACCGCACCGATCTCGCGCGTGTTGCGCACGTGCGTGCCGCCGCACGCCTGCAGGTCGACGTCGTGCACTCGCAGCAACCGAACGCGACCGAAACCCATCGGGGGACTGACGCTCATCGATTTCACGAGCTGCGGATTGGCGGCCATCTCCGCGTCGGTCACCCACTCGCACGAGACGTCGTGGCCAGCGGCGATCAATTCGTCGAGACCGACCTGCACGGCCGCTTTCTCGAGCGGCGCGGTCATCGCGAAATCGAGGCGCGCGTATTCGGTCGTGATGCTGCAACCATCGACGAGTTCCTTGACGACGGCGCATAGGAGATGCGTGGCGGTGTGAAAGCGCATGTGCCGGTGGCGCCGCTCCCAGTCGATGTCCGCGCGCACCACGCCGCCGACGGCAAACCGCCCGAGGTCCGCAGGGTCGAGCACGTGCAGGGTGTCATCCGGCGTTGCGCCTTCGCGCTTGCTCTTGCGCGAATCGAGCACGCGGATCTGCGTTCCATCGGGCAGCGTGAGCGTGCCGCTGTCGCCCGCCTGGCCGCCGCCAAGCGGATAGAACACGGTCCGGTCGAGCTCGATTCCGTCGGCCGCGACGTGCGTGACGCGTGCCTCGCAATGACGCAGGTAGGCGTCGGTCCGGTACAGCGCTTCAGTGGTCATCAGGAGTAGCGAACATCGTCCCTCCCCCGTACGCGGGGGAGGGAGTTTTGTTTCGCATTTGATCGTCCACTAATGATGCGAACGTGCCGCGGCAAACGCCGACTTGCGCTTGCGCATGCCGGGCACTTTCGCTGCAGTGTGGGATGCGTCCGCGCCGTTGCCCTTTGCGCCCGGATGCTGCATGTGTGTCGCGATATCGGCCGCGGTTTCCGTCGCCTGCAGCGCATGTCTTGCGACCGCCGGGTCGAGTTGCTCATCCCACGGCGCGAGCAGCATCGCATAGACAAGGCGCTCGAACTCCGGCGCGAAGCGGTCGATGATCTGCTGCGGCTCGGCGCACGCGGCCTTGTCGGTGACGAGGCCGAATTGCACGCCGCCGTTGTACGAAAGAATCGACACGCCCATCGATATGTCGCCGCTCTGCGGCACCCAGAACATGATCTGCTGGACCGCCGCACCCGCCAGGTACAACGGCTGCTGCGGTCCCGGCACGTTGGTCATGACGGCGGTGGTCTTGCTTCCGAAGAGATCGAGCACCTGCTTCTGCAGCAGCCGGGGCGCAAGTCCGACCGCACCAAGGATGCCCATCGAGATTGCCGCCGTGTAGCCGTCTTTCAGTTCGTCCATGCGCCGCCGCACCTCGAGCACGCGCGCGACGGGATGCTCGATGCCGATCGGCAGCAGCACCGGCACGAGGCCGAATTTGTTGCCGAGCGAATTCGTGTCGCCCGGACGACGCAGGTTGACCGGCACCATTGCGCGCAATTCCGCGCCGCGCAGCGATTCGCCGCGCTTGATCAGGTACTCGCGGATCGCGCCCGCCGCGCATGCCAGAAGCACGTCGTTGACCGAGCATTCGAGGGCCTTGCCCGCGGCCTTCACGTCGGCGAGCGGCAGCGGTTCGCACCACGCCACCGCTTTCGATCCGCTCGGACGTCCCTTCAGGCTCGTGCTCGAGTCGTCATCCATCAGTGCGAGCGCAGCGACGTCCCTCACCACCTGCGCCGCGCTCCTTGCATATCGAACGGCTGCTTCACCCGCGTAGTCGGGATCGCCCAGGGCCTTGCCGTACGCCCGCAGCGCGCGCGTCGCAAGGTCGCCCGTTGCGCCGATCGCTCTGACCGCAGTTTCGGTGAACGGCGCGATCCATGCTTCCCACGGTGCGCCATGCTTGCCCGTCTTGCGCGGCTCCGGTGTGTTCACATCGGCTTGCGCCGGATCGGGCGACGTCAGCGAGAGAAGCACGCCCATGAGGGCGATGCCGTCGGCGATGCAGTGATGGATACGGCTTACCAGAACGGTCCCACCCGCGTAGTTCTCGATCAGGTGGAACTGCCACAGCGGACGCGAGTGGTCGAGCGACTGCGATGCAAGTTGCGCGACCAGCTTCTCCAGGTCCTCCTTGCTGCCCTTGCCCGGCAGACCGATGCGCACCAGGTGCTGCTCGAGGTCCGGCTCGACCTCTTCCCACCACGCGCCGCTTGGATCGGTCACGACACGCGCGCGAAACTGGCGGAACGACAACAAGCGTGTCTGCAACACGTGACGCAAGCGATCGAGCTCCACGCCATGACCGAGCACCATCACGCCGACGATCATCATCAGGTTGCCCGGCGAGTCCATGCGCAGCCACGCCGTGTCGACCGGAGAGATGCGCTCACGCCGTGCCGAAAAGATCCCCATCTGCGCCTCCTTTGCAACCTTGCACGCGCGCCTGCGCGTGTGGGCCGCACCTTCGAACCTATGATAGCTTTCGCTCCCCGCTCGTACACCCGGAGGAGCTCATGAGCGATCTGAAAGCGAAGTTCGAGCAAGCGGTCGCGGATTCGAAGAACCTCCCTGAACGGCCCGACAATGCGACGCTGCTGAAGTTGTACGCCCTCTACAAGCAGGCGACCAGCGGAGATGTCGAGGGCAAGCGCCCGGGCTTCTCCGATATGGTTGGCAGAGCGAAGTGGGACGCGTGGAACGAAATCAAGGGGACCGCGTCCGAAGCCGCGATGACACAGTACGTCGAGCTCATCGGCGATCTGCAGGGCTAGCCCGCAAGCGCCGCTCGCAGCGGCCCCTCGCGCGGGCCGTTTTCATCTGCGGCCTCAGGCCTTGCCGGTGGATTTCCGGCTCGCTGCTCGCTTGCTGCCCGGCGTGCTCGCCGCGATCAGCAACTCATCGAGCCGATGCTCGATGTGCCGCTCGATCCTCGCCTTGAAGGCGCCGAGCAACAGACCGAGCTTGACGTCGAGCCTTATCTCGCTCGCCGTCACTGCCATCGAACCGTGCACGCCGCTGCGCGAAAAGCGCAGCGTGTCGCCCTGCCACTCGCTTTCGAGGTTGTATTCGCTCGCGAGATCGTCAGCGGTCTTCTGCGCGATCTTCTTCGCCTGCGCCACCGTCAGGTGATGCCTGCGGACGACCTTGATGTCTGCCATTTTCTTCTCCCGACGGCGCGCGACGCGTCAACGCGCCAGCGTCGCGGTCTGTGTGCCGGCGTCCGCACGCGGCATCGATCCCGGGTGAAATCCGCTGATCGCGAGCATGACGAAAAACCCGACGACGTACGCAACGCTGACGTGCCAGCCATCGCGCAGCCACTGGCCGACCGAGCGCGCCTGCGGATACATGTTCGACAGCGCCACGCCCGCCGACGAACCGAACCAGATCATCGAGCCGCCAAAGCCGACAGCGTACGCAAGAAAACCCCAGTCGTAGCCGCCCTGGCGGATCGCAAGCGCAGTGAGCGGAATGTTGTCGAAGACGGCGGAGAGGAAGCCGAGTCCGAGCGCGGTCTGCCACGACGCGCTGGGCAGCCGCTCGACCGGCATCATCGATGCGCAGAGCACGAGCGAGAGAAGGAACGCCGAACCTTTCAGCGCGCCCGGCAGCAGGCCCCATGCGGTGCTGCGGAGCGCCGCGCCACCGAGAATCGCCAGCCACACGGCAGCACCCAGGAACGGAAAACTGCCGGAGACCTCCGCGAAGCGCAGGTTGACGGTGACGTTGACGATGATCGCCATGGCGAGGATCAGCACCACGATTCCGAGGCGTACCCAATCGACGACGGCTCCCTGCGACGCATCGCGTTGAATGCGCTGCAGCGCGTCCTGCTGGCGCGCGGCGATCACGCCGCAGACTGCGAGTGCCACGACCGATGCGATGAATGCCTCGAGAACTTCGAGCGGCGAGATGCCCGAGATCCACATCATCGTCGTCGTGGTGTCGCCCACCACGCTGCCCGCTCCCCCTGCGTTGGATGCGGCGACGATCGCGGCCAGGTATCCGATGTGCACGTTGCCGCGGAACACCGTATGCGCGATCGCACCGCCGATCATCGCGGCGGCGATGTTGTCGAGAAACGTCGACAGCACGAAAACGAGCGAGAGCAGAACGAATCCGCCCTTCCAGTCATCGGGCAGGAACCGCGGAAGCACGTCCGGCACCTTGCTGTCCTCGAACTGACGCGCGAGCAGCGCGAAGCCGGTCAGCAACAAGAGAAGGTTGAGCAGGATCACCCACTCGTGCTCGATGTGCCCGACGAATCCGGCCAGGCCACTGCCGGTCTTGAACGGCGAAAGCGCGATCTTGTAGAGCGCGATCACGAGCGCACCGACCACGGCGATCTCGAGCACGCGGGTGTGGAACAGCGCCACGCCGGCGAGCACGCACGCGAACAGCAGGAACTCGATCGGGATGCCCGCCACCTGCGGGCCGGCGAAAGTCGCGGCACCGACCGAGCCGGATACCGATGCGAGAACAAGGCCGGCCAGGCAGCCTCGCGAGCGCGAGGCCGCTGTCATCCCCGCTCTCATCCTATTTGCGCGGTGGACGCGTGGCACGGCGGACGAAGTCCGCAATGCGTTCGACGCCGGCTTCGATGGCGGACTCCGCGGCCGCATAGGAGAAGCGGATGTGTTGCCCGTCGCCCGCCACGCGCGGACCGAAGTGAATGTCGGCCAGCACCGCCACGCCGGCTTCGTGCAGAAGACGCTCGCGCAGTTGCTCGGAGTCGGCGACTCCGATCAACTCGCACGCCTCGGTGACGTTGGGCCACGCGTAGAACGCGCCGCCCGGCGACGCGCAGCGAAAACCCGGCACCTGGTTCAACAGGCGCACGATCAGGTCGCGGCGTGCCAGGAAGCGGCGGCGCATCGATTCGACGGCGTCCTGCGGTCCCTTCAGCGCGGCGACCGCGGCCCACTGGCTGATCTGGCTCGCACAGGACTCGGTGTTGGTGATCCAGCGCGTGAACACCGGGGCGAGTTGCCGGTTCGCCGTGAATCCGATGCGCCAGCCGGTCATCGCGTACGTCTTCGATGCGCCGTCCGAGATGATGGTGCGCTCCTGCATGCCGGGCAGCGCGGCGATCGAAACGAATTCGGCGTCATAGACGAGGCGGCTGTAGATCTCGTCGGCATAGACCCAGACCTGCGGATGCCGCTCGAGCACCGCGGCGATGGACTGCAGGTCCGCGCGCGAAAGCACGCCGCCAGTCGGGTTCTGCGGCGCGTTCAGGATCAAGAGCTTCGTGCGTGGCGTGATGCGATCGGCGAGTTCGTTCGGATCGAAAGCGAAGCCGCGCGCTTCGCGCAGCGGCAGCCCGACCGGGACCGCGCCGTTGGCGCGACACTGGCTTTCGTAGATCGGGAATCCCGGCACCGGGAAAACGACTTCGTCGCCGGCACCATAGTCGGTGACCGACGCGATCGCATAAGCGATGAATGGCTTCGCACCTGCGCCGACCACGACCTCGTCAGGCGTGATGGAAATGCCGCGCGCACGCGCCATCGCTGCAGCCGCCGCCTCGCGCAGTTCATCGATGCCGGCCGAAGGGGTGTATCCGTGCTTGCCGCCGCGCACCGCTTCGACGGCCGCATCCTGCACATGGGTCGGCGTCGCAAAGTCCGGTTGGCCGATGCAGAACGAAATGATGTCCTTGCCGGAACGAACGAGCTGATTGACCTCGGCAAGAACGACAAACGCGTTTTCTGTACCGAGGCTCTCGGCCCGGCGAGACAGTGTCGGCATAGGGGCGACCCCGCAAGAAGCAGGGAATTCTAGCCGCCCCATGCTTCGCCACGCGGAAGCCGCCGCCCCCGCGTGGACCTGGCTACTCAGTGGTCGTGGCCGTGATCGTTGTCGCGCCCACGGATCTGACCGCGGATCTCGCCGCCGGGGACGCCACCGGACGCCGCCGTGGTATGGACATTCGCATACGTGACGCCGGCGCGGATCGCATCGATCAACTCAGACAGTTCGGTCGGAGCGATGAGCTGACCCGCGGGACCGATGACCGAAGCCGCGTTGATGACTCCGCTCACCGTTCCCCCGGGGACGGGGCAGCGTGGAGTACCCATCGGGCCGGTGCCGCCGTCTTCCGGGTTGCCGCACAGCCAGACGCTGATGCCACCGGCGACGCGCCGCTGGCCGAAGTGAATGTGCGCCATGAACGGCCTGCCTTGCAGCCCATCGTATTGCAGCGTGTATTCGATCTGCGTGCCGGAGCGGTCGATGCGCGCCGTGAACGATCCGGATCCCGGGCTCGAGACTGCCGGCGTTTCTTCATAGCCGATCAAGCGGGCCTGGATCACTTCCCCGCTGGCAGCGCCGGCGACGGTGAGCAGCGTTGCGCCCGCGATGGTCAGCGGCCACAGAGCCGAAGGTCTGGTCCTCATCATTGCTTCTCCCTGAGTGCACGATCAAATTCAGGCACCGGCGGGGAGGCATGCCTCCCCGCCGACGGTTGCCGTCGAGCCCGAACGCAAACGGAAGGGTGGGCGAAATCCGAGTGTGATCAGCCTGGCGCAACCCCGCGCCAACAGGGGAGGCGCCACAATCCTTCCGTGACACTCAATGCGGTGCCGTAGCGGCGGGATCGCGCGGACCCGCGAGTCAGGTGTGAACCTCGAAGACCTGACGCAGGTACGCGAGGTACGCGGTGTCGTCGCACATGTTCTTTTCGGGCGAGTCGGAAAGTTTTGCGACCGGCTGGCCATTGCAGCGAACGATCTTGATCACGATCTGCAGCGGCGTGTAGCCGAGATCGTTCGTGAGATTCGTTCCTACTCCGAATGCGAGCCGCGCACGGCCGTCGAAGCGGCGGAACAACTCGATCACGCGCGCGAACGTCAGCGCGTCGGAAAACACCAGGACCTTCGTCTTCGGATCGACGCGATTGCGGTCGTAGTGCGCGATCAATCGCTCGCCCCAGTCGATCGGATTGCCCGAGTCGTGCCGCGCGCCGTCGAACAGCTTGCAGAAGTACATGTCGAAGTCGCGCAAGAACGCCTCGAGCCCGTAGACGTCCGAAAGCGCGATGCCGAGGTCGCCGCGGTATTCCTTGGCCCAGACCTCGAAGCCATAGGTCTGCGAATCGCGCAGCCGCGGGCCAAGCGCCTGGCATGCCTGGAGATACTCGTGCGCCATCGTGCCGAGCGGCGTGAGTCCGTGCCGTCCGGCGAACATCACGTTGCTGGTGCCCGCGAGGTTCTCGCCGAACTGATCCTTCAACGTCAGTAGCACCTCGTCCTGCCACAGCCGCGAAAAGCGGCGGCGCGTTCCGTAGTCGGCGATGCGCACGCCCGCCAGCGACGGATCGCCGCGCACGAGCGCGATCTTCTCCTGCAGGCGCCTGCGACCTTCTGCGTAATCGGGATGCCGCTGTGTATTGCGGAAATAGACCTCGTTGGTAATGGCGAGCACGGGGATCTCGAACAGGATCGTGTGCAGCCAGGGACCCCGGATCACGATGTCGATCTCGCCGTTGGCGAGCGGAGAAGGCGTGATCTCGATGTACTTGGTGTTGAGCTGGAACAGGCCGAGGAAGTCGACGAAGTCGCTCTTGATGAAGCGCATGCTGCGCAGATATTCGAGCTCGCGCTCGTCAAAGCGCAGCGTGCACAGCCGTGCGACCTCTTCGCGGATTTCGTCGACGTACGGCGCGAGTTTGATGCCGGGGTTGCGGCACTTGAAGCGGTACTCGACCTGCGCGCCGGGGAACTGATGCAGCACGACCTGCATCATCGTGAACTTGTAGAGATCGGTATCGAGCAGCGAGGTGATGATCACGATCGGATGGCCTTGCCCAGCCCGTGGTTAACGACGCCCATCGCGCGGTGTCGCGCAAGTGCGCGATAGAATACCTGCCCTTCCTCGACCCGCAGCGCGAATGACTCACGTCGTCACCGAGCCGTGCATCAAGTGCAAGTACACGGACTGCGTCGATGTCTGTCCTGTCGATTGTTTCCGTGAGGGCCCGAACTTCCTCACGATCGATCCGGACGAATGCATCGATTGCGCAGTATGTATTCCAGAATGCCCGGTGAACGCGATCTACGCGGAAGAAGACGTGCCGACCGATCAGCGCCACTTCATCCCGCTCAACGTCGAGCTGGCGAAAAGGTGGCCGTCGATCACGCGCATGAAGCCGCATCCCGCCGATGCCGACGAATGGAAGGACGTTCCGGACAAGCTCAAGCACCTGGAACGTTAGCCAGGCGGCACGCGCCGTGCACGCGCGCCTGTCCGAATGAACACTGCGCCGAAGTTCACCGCCGAAACGTTGCTCTCGATCCGGCCGTGGGCGCCGAACCTGTTTTCGTTCACCATGACCCGGGGTTCAGCGTTTCAGTTCGTCGCCGGACAGTTCGCCCGCCTCGGCGTCAAGCGCGCGGATCCCGATGACCCGAAGAATCCATCCGGCGAGAAGATCGTCTGGCGCGCCTATTCGGTCGCCTCGCCCAGCCAGGCAAAGGAACTCGAATTCTTCTCGGTCGCCATTCCGGATGGCGAGTTCAGTTCGCAACTGGTCCGCATGGGTCCTGGCGCGATCGTGTACCTCGAACGGATCAGCTACGGATTTCTCACGCTGGAGCGGTTCGAGCCTGCGCGCGACCTCTGGATGCTGTCTACGGGAACCGGACTTGCCCCTTTTCTCTCGATACTCGGCGAAACAGGCACCTGGAGTGCTTTTGACAACCTGATCGTCGTCCACAGTGTGCGCTACCCGAACGAACTGGCCTACGCCGATGAGATCCGCGCGCTGAGCGGCAAGGCGCGACTCCACTATGTGCCCGTGGTGACCCGCCGGCGCCATCCCGGCGCACTGAGCGAGCGCGTGCCGGCGCTCATCGAAAGCGGGGCGCTCGAGAGCCACGTCGGCCTGCAGATCGAGCGCAGCGCTTCGCGCGTGCTGATCTGCGGCAACCCGGACATGATCACGGCGACCCGCAAGCTGCTGGGGCTGCGTGGCTTGAACCCGTCGCGGCGAGGCACGCCGGGCCAACTGGCCGTCGAGAACTACTGGTAAGGTCAAGTGGTAAGGCCAATTCGGGGATCGGCGCTGGTGCAAAAACAACGCTCTTCTCATTGCATTGCGGGCGCGGGCGGTGCGCGACCATAATCGTGCGGGTTGCTGTGTCCGCAACGCGGTTCTCGCGGCACGGGCGGCAACGGAGTCTTGATGCTCTATCAACTGCACGAACTGCAACGAC
>Ga0335084_10002749_pt1 | contig 17034 bp, 18 predicted proteins | sample Lox_Sample_44_FD_206721 | JGI IMG/M metagenome (GOLD analysis project Ga0335084, IMG submission 206721) | Soil microbial communities from Loxahatchee National Wildlife Refuge, Florida, United States - Lox_Sample_4.4 | ecosystem: Environmental > Terrestrial > Soil > Wetlands | place: USA... | reverse complement strand
ATCCGACGCGTCGCCGAGGAAGTAGAGGCCCAGCAGCGGATGGTCGTAGAACAATCCATAGGACGCGCGAACGACGGTTCTTCCGTCACCCTTGGGATCCCAAGCCAGTCCGATGCGAGGCTGAATATTATTCGTATCGGTCTGAATCCCTTTCTGCAAGCCGAGCGTTCGATAAGCGGGCAGCGCCAGCCCCTGAGGCGGCTTGAATTTCGGCGGAATCTCCACGTCGTAGCGCACGCCGTAGTTCAAAGTGACATGCGGAGTGACTCTCCATGAGTCTTGCCAGAAAAGACCAATGGCAATATTTCGGAACGAATCCTTCGGGCTGCCCAACCCTTGCACGAACGATCCCGGCAGTCCTGCGCCATACGATTGGACGGCGTTGAGATCAGGGAAGTTCGGAAGATTTTCCGGATCCGGGTTCACAAAGCCGAGACTATCGGCATGAAAGTTTCCGAAATCAAAGACGCCGCCGTAGTTGACCGTGAAGGTCGCGTCGATGGGAAGATAGTTGAAGTCACCACCAAACTTGGTGTTATGCCGTCCAAGCGTCCATGAAAAATTGTCAGTAGCTTGATAGCGCTGTTCCGTCCGCTGGATGTACGAGTAAGGTTCGCGGCCGATATATGCGAATCCCGTGATATTGACCGCGGGCGACGAGCCATCCGGAGTATCCGTGTTGTAGAAGTAGGAGAGTCCTCGCCGCGCATATTGGAATCGGAACTCATTAACGCGATTGCTGCCAATCGTCCACGTGTCTTGGAACATTCCCGCGACATCCCGATAAGTCTGTTCCGAAGTTCGCGAATACGAGTTTTGTCCGAATGGTTGGTCCTGGCCGCTTACCTCAATCCCGGTTACGGTGCTGGGACTGACATTGCCCCGCAGTGTCAAACGGTGACTGTTGCTGAGGTTGTGATCGAGCCGGAGAGAGTAGAGACTGGTTCCTTCAAATACTGGAAAATTTCCTGCCTGGGAGGTTAGCGAATGGAACGATCCCGGAACCGCGCACGGTGGTTCCGAACACGATGTCGGGAACCCCGTGACGCCAGGGAACCCGCCAGTCAAGGCTAAGGGCCACTCGCCATTCACCGCCATCCCCGACGAAGCGCCTGCCAGGCCCACATATGTCTGGACCTCGGCTGCATACTCTGGGCTGTTGGCCGCGGCGAATTGCACGGCGGGGTCAGCCAGAAAATTGACCTGCTCCGGCGTCAACTGCAGGATCGAGCCTGGCGGAAGAAGCGGATTCAGTGCCGATGCGTCAAACGGCGTCAGCCCGTAACCATCTTGCCCAATGGACGAAAACCCAGTCTCGTGACGCCGTGTGATTTCATATGCGAAATAAAAGTAAGTTTTGTCTTTCTTAATCGGACCGCCAAACGCAGCTCCTGCTTGGACACGCGTGTAGGCCGGATCCGGAACCGTGCTGAACGGATTCACTGCCTGAAAAGCCCGGTTACGCAAATAGCCGAAAACATCTCCATGAAACTCGTTCGATCCCGACCGCGTGATGATGTTTACGACTCCGCCCGCGGCACGCCCATACTCCGCCGCGTAACTATTGGTGATGATCTGAAACTCCTGCACGGCTTCCTGCGAAACCGTCGACCGTACACCGTTAATCGAGTTGTCAGTCGCATCGGCACCGTCGACGTTGACGAGGTTCGAGCGAGCACGCTGGCCGCTCATGTTCAGTTGCGACGTGGGTGCTGCGCCCGTATTGGGCGCGTTGTCACGGACAACCTGCGAGTCGGTGAGAGTGAAATTGATGTAATTGCGGCCGTTGATCGGGAGATTGTCGATGCGCCTTTCCCCGATCGTATTCGTCGTGGAGCTGCGCGAAGTTTCCACCAACTCCGTCTGCGATGTGACCTCGACAACTTCTGTGGTGCCTGAAATTGTGAGCGCAACGGGAAGTTCAACGAGGCCGCCAACTGTGATCGATACTCCGCTGCTCTCAGCCTTTGTGAACCCTGCAGCTTCTACCGTCACCTTGTAAGTTCCTGGCGGAAGAAGCCGAGTACTATAGCCGCCTTGGCCGTCGCTGGTGGCGGTTCTCTCCACGCCTTTCGCTATGTCCTGGACTGTGACAGTTGCATTCGTGACGCTACTGCCCTTGGGATCTTTGACGGTAACGTGCAGGTCGCCGGTAGCGACTCCGCCCTGCGAATACGCTGGTGCACAGAACAGCAGGACAATCAGGGACACAGAAATGGCTTTCATCATGCGAAACATAGAGATCTCCCTTGAACTCGCAAAGGCGAGCAGGCGGCAGGACGAATTCCAGCGGCAGATTGCCGGTGTACTCACTCGACGTTGACTATTTGGTGCCCGCTGGTTTTTATAACAGAACGGTGACCGAAAACAAGTCAGGAATCGAAAGGGTCGTTCGCGAGTAAACGGTGAAAAAGAGAACGCTCGAGCAAATGTGGAGATGCAACGTTCATCGGTGGACATCGATCACATGTAGTGTTGCGGATTACAACACTGTGGAGATGCGAACGGGCACAGCTGGATTCTGGAGTCGACCTAGGAGCATTGCAGATCCACTCAACCGCTCATAACCCTCAAGGACGGGTGAAGCCGCCGGAGCCGCTTTGGGCCATGCCAACGCCACATAAATCTTCATGAGTGCAAGAGTGGCATTGCGGCGCAGCAAAAGACCGTCTTCCACGAGTTGTTGCGCAGCCTGCACGGTCGTCGGATCACTCGTCACTAGAGCAACTTGGCCAATCACCACCAGCAATCCCGCATTGTGTGCGGCGACGCGAACATAGGCAGCTGCGGCCCGCAAACGTTTCCGCTGCACTTCGCGGAACACAGCGGGCGAGAGTCGGCGTCGCAAGTAGTCATTCTCAGCAGGGTCCACCAGATTGCGGAAGGCTTCGACATCGATGGCTTCGATGTTCTCGGAAGAAGAAGGTCCAGAGATCTGCAGACTGCGCGATATCGCTAACCCGAGAACGATGATCAGTCCAAAAGCAGCGGCGATGACAAGAACGATCGCTAAAATCATTGTTGTAACAAACGCTCCAATTCACGGTTCCAAACAGCAAGATTGTTGTCAGGCGGTGGTGTCGGGGGCTTCGCTGCTACGTTCTTTGCTACAAGCAGGTAGTAACCCCAGATGAGCACGCAAACGTGATAGGTGCCCATATTCATGAAGGCGAAGAGAGTACGAGCACGGGCCGATGGACTTGCGTTCGCGACAATCGCCCATGTCGCTAGGTGCTCAAAGGAGGAGATGCCAAGCCCCACCAAGATTCCAAACGAAACCCGATCCCAAGAAAGTCGGAAGTAGGCTGCGAACAAGAAAAGAAAGAGAATGAGACCCGATTCAATAATGAAAACCGTCTGTTCAATGAGGTGAGCACCGGCGACCAAGCCCTCCGTGCTATCACCTTGGGCGAAGGCCGCAATAAAGCCAGCTAAGAGGACGAGGACGGCACCAACCGCGGTCACAAGCGTTCGCCCAATTCGGCTGATCGAAAGATAAGCTCCAAAGACTCGCGAAAACACCTCGCCAATCATTGCAAACTTCAGAAGACTTCCTAGCAGCAAGCTTATCCAGTCGACGCGCCAGAAATTCTCGGCTGATACCCAAGGAGCAACATCAGCACCGAAGACGGCCAGTTCCCCCAGCGCTCCCAAGGTTGCAAATGCCAGAAAGGCGGGAATCTGTCGCGACATTCCTCGCCTCCCGATGAGAATCCCCAGTAATAAGAGAAAGAGATTGGGCCCAACCCAAAGGTAATTCCAGAGGAATGAATGCGCCTGCAGCATTGCGGTGGTGAGGCAATATACCGCGATTCACTGCAGGCCGCAATGAAAGAGACAATCTTGTTCGGTTTTCGTAAGATGAGCGGTCACATTGCTTGAGATCGTCATCCTCAGTGCAAAATTGTGCCCAGTACTTGCTTATGGCTTGCACATAGAATGGCCGCCACAGTTTGTAGTTGTTCCTCCTCCGTCGGCCCGAACGACGGTTGGAGTTACCAAAGTGTTGAGGAATAGAACTGCTGCTCCGAGGACGAGTAGCACACGTTTCACGGTTGTATTCTCCTTGTGACTGGGTGACTGCGAGTTGGACGGTGATGGTTTCATGCCGCACCCCCTCGTGCAACGGCACGGAAGAACCTTTAATTGTTCGGAATTTGTAACAAGATGCCCCTGAAATCCGCCCTACAAGACTTCAAGGAAACTACCCTTTCGGCCGTGACCGGTTTGCTGGGGAAATTGGCCTACCTGGCCTCGCTCCGCCGTCATCACGGGAAGTACGAGCATTGGGGCATGGAGTGCGTTCATGGGCCGGAATCTTCCGCTCGGGCGCTTAAGGCCGCTCATGCCGAGGTCATTTCCAAGGTCCTGCGAACACCTATCGATTCGCTGGTGACCGATTTGGCTGAATCGAGCCAGGGCAGCGGTCTTCCGGCCCATCAGTATGTGGAGGATATGCGGGGGCGCTTTGGGGATTTACTGCCGGAAGGGCGTCAAAACTCGCCTACTTCGAGCCACCTTAATTCAGTGCTGCTGGCGCTCTCAAACCTGGAGAAGAATCGAGGGCGTGCCACTCGGTCAACTTCATAGCCACTCCCACAATCTGGCCGAGCACCTCAGCTTCCTGCGGGTGCCGCAGAATTCGGACCGGGACCGGCGATAGCGGGTGCGGTTGCAGGATGATTTCTTCCTTACGCATGCTGCACCACGAGCAAGTGTGTCCGTCTCGAGTTTCCACGAAGTAGATCGGCCGCTCGTATTCCGATCGCCATGCCCCTTCCACCACACGGTTCCGCGTTTCATCCACCTGAATGAAACTGCCTGGCGGCAGAATCGGATACATGGTGAAGTCCTCGGTCCCAACGTATCCATAGGTGAAATCGCTGGTGGCGAATTGCGCTAGATAAGCGATGGGAACGAGTCCCCACTGCTCGACCATGCGACCTAGATTCGTCGTGCGACGCTCGTCAAATCCTGGATCCATCCGAACGGGAACCTGAACCGATGAGAGTCCCGCCAATGCATCGGAAACATGCGATTTGGGCGGCGATACAAGCCCTAAATCAGCCGCCGTGTTGTTGAGATCGACTCCGTACCAAGACACCAATTCCCGCAGATCCCGCCGGTAAATCACTGACAGCGTGTACAGGCGATAGATGCTGGGCAAAATGCCTTTGGTCTCGATATCGGACAGGCGGCTTGGAGGAATTGAGAACTCTTCGTTGCGATACTTCTCCGCGATTCTTGCGCTCGAATGCTCCACATCGCGCATGGTCAGCCCGAGCTTTTCACGCAACGTCCGAAGGCTTTTGCCAGCAGGGAGCATCAAAACGACCCTCGTAAGGTCACGGAATCATACCAAACGCAAACCCAAAAGTGTCCCATTTCTGGGTAAAAAATCTGCGCGCGAGCTTGTTACGAATTACGAACACAGTAAAACCATTGCCAGAATGGGAAATAGCGGTGTTTAGCAGCAGCACTGCCGCAAAACTGCCCCGCAGCGACTACTTGTTAATTTGAGGTCTTTGTCCGGAATTTGTAACATCGGGCCAATTTGAGCTCAGGTTATTACCTCAAATAGGGATGTCCCTCCGTCTGTTTGCGGGCAGTCCAGCTGCTTACATCAGTATCTCGATCTCGGGTTGACGATTCATGCCACTACATTAGCGAATGACATTTGTCACAGTGCCTCCGTGATGGATGGCACTGGCACGCGCGACTGTACTCGGCGACGATGCCAATACTGGAAAGCGGATTAACAACTGCGAATTGGCGCCAGTGCCGCGGGAAGAACTCAAGATGATCGCAACTTTGGAGCAAGCTCACGTCGCGAACTCGGCCGGTACAGACGCGATTGTTGCAGGCCTGGACGGAGTGAACAAAAACTACGGCGATGTTCGTGCGCTCTGTGGAGTGAACTTCCGAGTGCGTGCCGGAGAAGTCGTTGCGTTGCTCGGACCGAACGGCGCAGGCAAGACTACTGCGGTGAAACTTCTTCTGGGATTACTACAGCCGAATGCCGGGAAAGTTCGGGTTTTTGGCGGCGACCCGACGAATCCTGAAAACCGGATGCGAACCGGAGCCATGTTGCAGGTCGGCCGCGTTCCCGAAACCTTGCGCGTGCGCGAACATATTGATCTGTTTTCGTCATATTACGAAAAGCCGCTTTCCCTGACAGAGGTTTTGGCCGCCGCCGGACTGGAGAAACTCAGCGACCGCAAGTTCGGTGAGCTCTCGGGAGGTCAGCGGCAACGTGTCCTGTTTGCACTCGCCATCTGCGGTAATCCGGACCTTCTTTTCCTCGACGAACCCACCGTCGGCCTCGACGTTGAGGCGCGTCGCATGTTGTGGGATCAGATTCGAAGATTGGTTGGCAAGGGAAAGACTGTCCTGCTGACAACACACTACCTGCAGGAGGCCGATGCGCTCGCCGATCGTGTAGCCGTCATTAACAAAGGCGAGATCATCGCCGAAGGAACACCGGCCGCAATCAAGGCACATACGGCAGGCAAGAAGATTCGCTGCATTACTAAACTCACGATCGACGTGCTGCGCGGAATTCCCGGCGTCACGGAAGTAAAGGAGGACCGCGAAGCTGTCGAACTGCATACGGGTGAAGCCGAGCGCGTGGTCCGTGAATTGTTGGCGCGCGATCCAAACCTAGCTGGCTTGGAAGTCACGACCGCGGGATTGGAAGAAGCGTTTCTTGCCCTGACACAGGAAAAGAATGGCAATGACGGCAACTGAATTACGCGGAGCCTTGGAGGAAATGCGATGAGCACTGCAACCATAGCCCTGGGCAACACACGGATTCAGCGTTCGCCCGCACAGACAACGCAGATCTATCTGAAGGAAGCGAAGTACGAATTCCTGAAATACCTGCGGCTTCGCATGTACACAATTTCAGTACTGACCTTTCCCATCATGTTTTACATCCTGTTTGGGCTGGTCCTGAATTCGAAAGAGTCCATCGCGGGCACGAGAGTACCTGTGTATTTGATTCCCAGCTACGGAACGTTCGGCGTCATCGCGGCGTCCCTCTTCGCTACGGCTGCAGGACTGGCGTCAGATCGCGGTTTGGGGTGGTTGCAGGTCAAGCGTGCCAGCCCAATGCCTCCGTTTGCCTATTTCACGGCGAAGATTTTTACCAGCTTCGTTTTCAGCACGATCGTTGTGCTGGCTCTATTTGCGTTAGGCATTGCTTTTGGTGGAGTGAGGATGAATGTCGGACAGTTCGCCAGATTGTTTGGCACGCTGGTTGCCGGTTCCTTGCCGTTCTCGGCGATGGGACTGGCATTGGGTTATTTCACAGGACCGAACTCCGCGCCCCCAACCATCAACTTGATCTACCTGCCGATGTCGTTTTGTAGCGGCCTATGGGTCCCATTCATGTTTCTACCTGCGATCGTGAAGAAGATCGCGTTGGTCCTGCCGCCATATCACTTGTCGCAACTGGCGCTTGGAGTTGTGGGGGCGGGCACGCATGAATCGGCAATTGGACACTGGGAGGCTTTGGCGGCCTTTACGATGATTTGCCTGGGCATCGCGCGCATCGGATTCCAGCGCGATCAGGAAAAAATGTACGGGTGATGGACCATGAGCGCGCCTCAAAGACAATCCGTTACTGCAATGGCTGCTCTGATCCTCTTTGGGCTGCTCGCGCTCTTCGCGGGAGAGAAGTGGCTTGTGATCCTGATTCCGGCGGCCGTTGCGGTCTGGTACGGAGCGGTTCCGGCTTTACGCAAGGACCGCAATTGACTCAGGAGATAGCATAATAAAGAAGCTATGATGAGCCTGCCTGGAGAGAATTGCGCAAAGCGAAGTCCGCTGCGAATTCGATCGCTACTGACGGTAATTCGCGACAAGGACCACGGATGGAGTCCCCTGCTCTGGGTTCTCTATCTGGGATTTTTCTTTCTTCAACCGATCTACGAGCACGCAAGCCTGAAGTTATGGGCGATTAACATTCTGGGCGCCCTCGTTTTTCTTGTCCTCTACTTCGGGCTGTTCATGCTCGAGGGAACCCGGCCGCTGCTGCACATCGCAGGGATGGTCGTACTCGGCTTGCTCTATATGCCGATCAACGTGGGTGCGTGCACTTTCTTTATCTTTGCCTGTGCGATGGTGCCATTCTGCGTTGAGACGCAAGCCGCGGCATTTGTCGCAATCGGCGTCATCGCAGGTATCGCGGGGATCGATACGCTACTGCTAAATGTGCCGGGATGGACGCGTTTCTATTCCGCACTGTTTCCGATCATCATCGGCGTGGGCAATACGTTCTTCGCCGAGCGTACGCGCATGAACCGCAAGCTGCGCAAAGCGAACGAAGAAATTGAGAATCTTGCCAAAGTCGCCGAAAGAGAAAGAATTGCGCGCGACTTGCATGACGTTCTTGGGCACACGCTTTCGGTGATTACATTGAAATCCGAACTCGCCGGGAAGCTGATCGATCGCGATCCCATTCGAGCTGGAAACGAGATTCGTGAAGTCGAGCAGATCTCGCGGCAAGCCCTGTCCGACGTCCGCGACGCGATTCGCGGATATCGCTCTAAAGGATTGGTCGCAGAACTCGCCCTTGCGAAGGCCACACTGGAAACCGCGGGGCTCACGGTTCAGTGCGATGCTGCAACCAGCTTGCAGCTTCCCGCAATACAGGAAAGTGTTTTGTCGTTGGCAGTCCGTGAAGGTGTAACCAATGTTGTGCGTCACGCCAACGCACGCACCTGCCGCTTGCGCCTCGAGCAGCAGAATGGAATCTGCCGACTCGAAATCTCCGACGACGGGCAGGGCTTCTCCACCATGGAGGGCAATGGCCTGCGCGGCATGCGTGAGCGCGTCGAAATGCTGGGCGGAACTCTGGACCGGCGGAATAAATCCGGAACCATGTTGACCATCACACTTCCGTTAAAAGAGGTGGTTGTGAAGGACGCCGCTTCGCCAGAAGTTATCGCTGAACCGGAAAAGGCGCACGAACTTGAATCCTCCCACTAAGGAAACCAGTCGCAAGACGATTCGCGTAGTGCTGGCCGAAGATCAGGGAATGGTGCTCGGCGCACTTGCGGCTCTGCTCGAAATCGAAGGCGACATTTCGGTAGTCGCGCAGGCACGCAACGGGAGAGAAGCTCTCGACGCCGTACTCGCTCATAAGCCTGACGTCTTCATCACCGACATCGAAATGCCGCACATGAGCGGCCTTGATGTGGCAGTTGAGCTCAAACGACGCAGGACCGGAACACGTGTGGTGATTGTCACGACGTTTGCCCGCACGGGGTATCTTCGCCGTGCCCTTGAAGCGGGGGCGTCCGGATATCTGCTGAAAGACATGCGCGCCGAAGAACTCGCCGATGCCGTGCGCCGCGTGCACCAAGGCCTGCGTGTCATTCATCCGGAATTGGCGACCGAAGCATGGGGCGAGATGGATCCGCTGACCGACCGCGAACGTCAGGTATTGCGGCTCGCAGGAGAAGGCATGGCTAGCGGCGATATTGCTGGTGAATTGGGACTATCCGACGGGACCGTGCGGAACTATCTCTCCGAAGCCATCAGCAAAATAGGCGCGAGCAACCGCGTGGAAGCCGCTCGGATCGCGAGAACTAAAGGCTGGCTCTGACGGGCACCTCGGCCTTTCAATTTCCGAAAGTCGTCCGATACTAGCCTTCACGGACCACGCCAGCATCCTGCTTCTTCACAGTTCTGTAGGCCCAGGCCATGCGCGGCGTATTGTGGGCAATACCGATGTGGCCTTCGCAGTTCAGGACAATGATGCCGCCGTGTCCATTGACGCGCTGCTTCAGATAATTCATCGCCTCCTGCGCCGACCATTCGGGGAGGTTTCCGGCAGCGATTCGATCGGCGGTCCACTTCGCCAATACCAACTTCATGATTGGCTCGCCCCAGCCTGTGGTTGAGGCGGCGGCGCTTTCGTTGTCGGCATAGCATCCGCAACCGATCAACGAGGAGTCGCCCAGGCGTCCCGGAGCCTTGTTCAGTGTGCCTCCCGTGGAGGTCGCGGCGGCGATGTTGCCATCGCGATCGAGCGCGACAGCGCCGACCGTGTCGTGCGAGATTGCGGCGTCTTCACTGCTCGGAGCGAAGAGATCATTTCCGTCCTGAGTCGCCTTGCGTTGCGCGAGTTCCCTCTGGTAGGCGCTCAGCCGCTCGACTTCGCGCGCGATGATCAAATCTTCGTTCTTGCAGAGAGGGACGCCATGTTCTGCCGCGAACTTCTCTGCGCCTTCACCGACGAAGTAGACGTGCGGACTTTCGCTGAGAATCTTGCGCGCGGCGAGGACGGGATTTCGCAAGTGCTCGACGCACCCGACGCCGCCGGTGCGGAGTGTTGCGCCATCCATGATGAGGGCATCGAGCTGAACGCGGCCGTCGCGGTTGAGAAAGCTGCCGCGTCCCGCATCGAAGGTCTCGTCATCTTCCATGGTGACAACGGCCTCTTCGACGGCATCGAGCGCCGACCCACCGCGCTCGAGAACGCGCCAGCCAGCGGCAATTGCATTGTTCACGCCCTGAATGTGGGCGTCCACCATTTCGTCGGGCATAGCCCAGGCGCCGCCGTGAACGACCAGAACGGGATCGGTTGGCAAGGATACTCCCCAGAGGTCCGACCTGGGACGTCAGACCTCAGACCTTGGTTCGACCGCATAGTCTAGCATTTGAGTGCCGTACGTTTCGCGCGCGGGACAGCCGAGGCGACCGTCTCCACGCTAATTTCTGACCGGCTATCCCTGCGCTAAATTTTGTGAACTAGGCGGCTTGGCCTGGGCTTAAAGCTATTGGTGGGTCTTGGGTTCGGGTCCAGGTGTATCGCATGCGATGAATTACCGTGATTGTGCTGAGAACCGCGATTAGCCATAGGACTGGTGCCATACGGTTGAACAGCGCTCCCAGGATCACCAGGACAAGCCGTTCTGGCCTCTCCATGAATCCTACACGGCACGACCCGATCAGGCTCTCGGCTCTGGCTCGCGTGTAGCTGACCATGATGGCGCTGATCATCACGAAGGCGGTCAGGACAACGTAGGTGTAGCGCCCCCCACGAGCATAGAAGACAAGGAGTCCAAGGAACTGACTGGCGTCGGAGTAGCGGTCGACTACGGAATCAAAAAATGCTCCGAAGCGCGTGACACGGTTTGTGGCGCGCGCGACCTGCCCGTCGACCAAGTCGAAGAATCCCGAAAAAATAATTACCAGTCCGGCGTAGATGAACATGCGCTTCTGATTGGAAGCGTTCGCAGAGCCGAACAAGATCGCAGCCCATGTATTGACCAGTAGTCCCATGAAAGTAAGGACGTTGGGATTAATGCGGGACAGAGCGAGCCAGCGGACAATGGTGTCCAGGAGAACTCCGCAGGCGCGACCGAAGGCTGAGGTCCAAGAAGCGGCCATGAAAGTTCTATTTTAACCACAAAGGACAGGAAGGTATACGAAGGAAGACTGGTGTTTTCTAAGCTTGGGCTTCCTTCGGTTCGTCGCCAACATCATCGTGGATTGTGCTGAGGCTCAGAATTTCGAGCTCGCGCTTGCCGTTGGGCGTCACCACGACGGTTTCATCTCCGACCTTCTTGTTTAACAGGGCACGGCCGATGGGGCTTGTAGTCGAAATCTTTCCTGCCGCTACGTCGGATTCTTCGCTGGTGACAAGCTTGTATTCCACTTCTTCTTCCTTCGTGTTGTCGTACACCTTGACTGTCGATCCCAGGCCGACCCTGTCCTTCGGGATATTGTTCATGTTGATCATGGACAATTCGGCCAAGCGCTTGCCGAGTTGTCGGACGCGCGCCTTGACGAACTCCTGGCGCTGCTTGGCCATGTGATACTCGGCGTTTTCGCTCAGATCACCGAGGGCTGCGGCCTTCTTGATCTCTTTGGGAAGCTCGTGAATCAACTCGTGTTCGAGCGCGTTGATCTCTTCCTGCAATTTTCGTTTGATCGCGTCTGTCATCTTGAATTTGGAGCCGGAAACAGTAGGCCGGGTTTACGGCAAGGCTTGGGACATTATACCCCCGGCTTCTGTTTTCCCGCCGCAGGGGCATTTTGTTGGAAAGGCGTGTCGATTTTGGCTGGTCTCATTCGTCGCGTCTATAGTAGGAGGCCTGTCCGTATGACTCTTTACTGTACCCTGCTGGCAAGCTTGATCTTGATGGCGCCGCCGGTGGCTGGGCATCTCAGCGTTTCTACCCACCTGCCAGACCATGCACCGGGTTTGCGGATTCGATATGAAAATTGCACGTGTCGATCTCACCACCCGTCAATCGACATCCATATAGAGCTTGGCTCGAAGTCAGGCCGAATCAACAGGAGAAATGAGTTATGAGAGTGATGGTGATCGTAAAGGCTACGAAAGATTCAGAAGCTGGCGTCATGCCTACTAAAGAGCTGTTGGCAGCAATGCTGAACTACAACGAAGAACTGGTGAAGGCTGGCATTATGCTGGCGGGCGATGGCTTAAAGCCATCGTCCAAGGGCAAGCGGGTCCGATTCTCGGGGAGCAAGCGGACCGTCGTCGACGGACCATTCGCCGAGACCAAGGAACTGGTCGCCGGATACTGGATCTGGCAGGTGCGGTCGATGGAAGAAGCGGTCGAGTGGCTGAAACGCTGCCCCAATCCGATGCCTGGCGACTCTGAGGTGGAGATTCGTCCGTTTTATGAGGCGGCCGATTTCGGCGAGACCTTTACGCCCGAGTTACAGGAGCAGGAAGCGCGGCTGCGGAACCAGGCCGCTTCTCGAAAAGTAAGCTGAATTTTCTTGTCGAACTCTTGTTAGGCCGTTCGACGCAGTGGTAGAAGCCGGGACTGAGGGCCAGAGGCCCTCAGGACAGCCGGCGGGACGCCGGCGCTACGTTTTGCGACGGCGGAAAAATACTAAAGAATTCCAAGGAGAACAACAATGAAGTTTCTTAGCATTTACAAGCACGTTGAGCGCAACACTCCCCCGTCGCCAGAAGAAATGTCCGCCATGGGCAAACTGGTCGAACAGGGCTTCAAAGAGGGCTGGCTGCTGGCGACCGAAGGCTGTCTGCCATCGGCGCATGGAGCGCGAGTTCGTAGAGATGGGACCAAAATCAGCGTAACCGATGGTCCGTTCACCGAGTCGAAAGAGATCGTTGGCGGATTCGCGATTCTCAAGGCGAACTCCAAGCAGGAGGCTATCCAGATGGCGAAGGATTTCCTCAAATTCGTCGGCGAGGGAGAGTGCGAGCTTCGCCAGATATACGAGCAGGGCGGCCCTGAACCCGACTGCGTGAAGCCGGCCAGTGAGGTTGCGCTGAAGGCTTAGAAAATGATGTGATCGGTAGCAGTGAATTCTGCCGAGACACATCGCGCCATCGAGGCCGTGTGGAGGATCGAGTCGGCTCGCCTGATTGCCGGGCTGACTCGCATCGTCCGCGATGTTGGGGTGGCTGAAGAACTCGCGCAGGACGCGTTGGTGATTGCTCTCGAGAAATGGCCAGAGTCCGGGATCCCCGAAAACCCCGGAGCATGGCTGATGGGAACGGCGAAACATCGAGCCATCGATTACCTTCGCCGCGGCACACTCGTCGAGCGAAAGCATGAAGACCTTGGCCGAGAAATGGCCGAGCGCGAGATGCAGGTGCCGGATCTGGCCTCCGCCATGGATGACAACCTCGGAGACGACATGCTGCGGCTGGTGTTCATCGCGTGCCATCCTGTGCTGTCGATGGATGCGCGTGTCGCACTGACGCTGCGTTTGCTGGGCGGGCTGACCACCGATGAGATCGCGCGCGGATACCTCAGTTCCGAGCCGACCATCGCCCAGCGGATTGTGCGCGCCAAACGAACTCTAACCGACGCGAAAGTTCCTTTCGAAATTCCGCGGGGCGCGGATTTCAGTGCGCGCCTGTCTTCTGTTCTTCAGGTCATCTATCTCATTTTTAACGAGGGCTACTCGGCGACTGCTGGCGATGACTGGATGCGTCCGGCGCTGTGCGAAGAGGCGCTGCGGCTGGGGCGAATTCTGGTGGGACTCGTGCCCGGCGAGCCCGAGGCGCATGGTTTGGTCGCACTGATGGAGATTCAGGCGTCGCGCGCCAATGCTCGAGTGGGGGCATCGGGAGAGCCGATTCTTCTGTTGGAGCAAGATCGGGCGAAGTGGGATCGATTGTTGATTCATCGAGGACTCGCAGCTCTTAAACGTTCTGAGGCGCTAGCATCGGCGCGTGGGCCATATACGATTCAGGCTGCGATTGCGGCGTGCCACGCAAGAGCGCGGACGGGTGAAGAAACGGATTGGGCCCGAATCGCGACACTGTACCGGGAACTCGCCCAGATCGCACCCTCTCCGGTGGTGGAATTGAATCGGGCGGTGGCCGTGAGCATGGCATCGGGCCCAGGGGAGGGACTGGAGCTCATTGATGCGTTAAAGGATGATCCTGCTCTCAAGAACTACCATCTGCTACCGAGCGTCCGCGGGGATTTACTGAAGAAGCTAGGGCGATTTGAGGAAGCTCGTATCGAATTCGAGCGGGCCGCGTCAATCACCCGCAATGCGCGCGAGCGAAACTTGTTGCTGGATCGGGCGCGAGCTTGTGGAGATTAGTCTTCGAGCGGAGAAGCGTTAAGCACTAAGGCCACTAACGGTCACGAAGGAACCCATGGCTTCAATTTATGCACCTTGCCAGGATGATCGTGATGTCATCGTATTGTTCGCCTGGGGTTAGTAATCTGACTTCGTTCGTGATTGCCTCCACGGCTGCCTGGCATGATGTGTCGCGATGCTTGGACAACTTCTGAATCAGCTGGTCCTCGCCAAACTCCTCGCCGAGATCCGTCATCGCTTCCGTTACTCCGTCGGTGTAGAGAACGAGCAAGTCTCCCGGAGCCAACTCGATTTCGCCGAACTCACATTGCCAATCCGGAAACAGCCCCAGCAAAGTCCCGGTGGCAGCGAGACGACAACATGCGCCCTTGTCGCGCACGATCAGTCCGGAAAGATGTCCGCAGTTGGCATAACGCAATCTCCTTGACGCATCGTCATACTCGGCGAAGAACAATGATGCATAAGCGCTGTCGGCCGTGTTCTGGTAAAAAAGACGGTTTACGGAGCGCAGAAAGATTTCGGGATGCGACAAGGCTACAGCCGACTGACTCCGGAGGTTCGCCTGCAGGTTCGCCATGAGGAGAGCTGCGGCGATGCCCTTCCCAGACACATCTCCAATCACTAACCCGAGGCGCTGTTGTCCTAGATCGAGGAAGTCGAAATAGTCCCCGCCCACCTGCCGTGCCTGCAAGCACATGCCGGCGTATTCCAGAGTCCTCACTTGCGGACGAATTTGTGGGAACAGACGTGCCTGCACCTGCTTGGCGATCTCGATCTCCTGAGCAGCGCGGCGTTCTGCTTCCAGTTTCTGCGCGAGAGCGCGACGTTGTGCCTCGATGCTCCGCGTGAGTTCGTCGAATCCAGCCAAGCCAAACTGATTACCATCAGGATCTTCAAACCGTGTGTGGATTCCGCCCCAGGCGGGGACCTCCGGAGGGTAACGGAAGTGAACGCCTTGTGCCTTCCAAGCTTCGTACTTTCGGTTCACGTCCTCGGTGATGAACCAAATGAGCGCCTGAGTCTGAATGAGTTTCGCGGGATCTTGATCGGGCGGTGTAAGCGCGAGACCCAGATGCGCGTTTCCATCCGGAGGCGCAACTTCGATCCAACGTTGGCCGTCGGCGAACCGGTGATCCACCACAACCTTGAAGCCCAGTTGATCGACATAGAACCGGAGACTGCGTTCCTGATCACGCACGTAGATGATGGCGAAGTGCAGGCAGAGGTAAGGGTCCTTGCCGTCGAGACGAAGAACGGATCGATCCACGCCGAAAGGGATATCGCGTGCTTCCATGGGGGCAGATTATACGGCGGTGGAGCACGAGTGGCTGCAGATTCGGAAGGCGCGGATGAAGAAGGACTTCGATAAGGAGTGAGTTCGGCAGGTGAGCAATACGAAGCTCACGACAGGCAAACCTCCAGCCCACGTTGTTGCCAATATCGCAGACGGTTAGCGCATTAACGGGCTGTCAGGCCTGAAATTCGGATGCTTCCGGGAAGCGGAGCTTGCATTTTGCGAGAGTCAAAGTGAGGACTTCCTCGATCTTGGATTCCTCGCAGTTTCGCGCCATAGCAAGTTCGCTGACCAACAGATAACGGGCGCGCTCCAGCATTTTCTTTTCGCGGAAAGAAAGCGGCTTGGCCTGATGAAGAGCGATCAAGCTTTTCAAAACTGAGGCTACTTCGAGCAGGGATCCGGTGCGCATCCGCTCGGAGTTTTCCTTGAATCGGTCCTTCCAGTCCCCATTCGTGCCGTTCTCGGTGATGGAAAGCAGGTCAAGTACCTTCTGGATCTCGCCGTTCTTCACCACGCGTCGTAGGCCCACACTGCCAGCATTCTGGCAGGGCACCATCACTCTGAGGCTGCTGGCTTTGATGTGTAGGAGATAGAACCTCTCGACGGTCGCACCTATCGAGCGGCTACTGATTTGCTCGATGACTCCGACACCATGGTTGGGGTAGACGACCTTATCGCCGATGTGGAAATTCAGATCGAAACTGCTCATATCTAGGCACCCAGAGGGCGGAGGGTTCGTGGGGAAAGACTCAAAAACTACTAGTATTTATGGTACTCCTGCGGTGACGGGGAAGGCAAGGCAACAAGGCCATTAGATTTCGGATGGATACGAGGTTAGGGACTTTCGTCTCATTGGTTTTGGCGCATCGACTTCGGGTGGGACGTAAGGCCTCGTGCCCGATTTCGTCGAGGGTCCGAGGTCTGAAGTCCGAGGTCCGGAGTCGGGAGTCTGTTTAGATTTTACGACTATCCATCCACCCCTGAAGAATCAAGATTGCTGCCATGCGGTCGACGGCTTGGCCACGTTTCTCGATGGATAGGTCCGTCTCGCGAAGCAGGCGATTCGCTTCGACGGAGGTCAAACGCTCGTCCCAGAGGTGGACGGGGAGTTTGAAATGCTTTCGAAGATCTCCCGCGAATGCGTGGATCTTCTCTGCCTGGGT
>Ga0335084_10002747_pt1 | contig 17038 bp, 20 predicted proteins | sample Lox_Sample_44_FD_206721 | JGI IMG/M metagenome (GOLD analysis project Ga0335084, IMG submission 206721) | Soil microbial communities from Loxahatchee National Wildlife Refuge, Florida, United States - Lox_Sample_4.4 | ecosystem: Environmental > Terrestrial > Soil > Wetlands | place: USA... | reverse complement strand
TTCCGGTCCGCTGCCGCGGTTGAGGATCATCCGGATGAACCTGAGATAGTCGGGCGCCGTGGAATAGAGACCGCCGCCGCCCATCTCGAACTCCGGCTCCTGCACGATCTCGAACTCGGTCGCCGTGAAGGCGCCGTTCTCGCCACGCTGGTGCACCTTTGCAAGGCGCGGGCGCATCGCGGCTGAAATCCTGAAGGCGGTGTCGTCCATGCCAAGCGGCGCGAGCACGTGATCGTGGAGGTAGGCGCCGAGTCTCTGCCCGGTGACGGTCTCGATGATCCGGCCGACCCAATCGATGCCGATGCCGTACTCCCAGCGCTCACCGGGCTCGAACACGAGCGGAAGATTCAGTGCCGCGTTTTCGCACGACGTGATGCCGGGAAGCGCCGCCGCCTGTTGATACCTCAGCAGCGCCTCGCTCCACATCGTGTAGGCGAAGCCGGACGTATGCGTCAGCAGGTGACGCAGCGTGATCGGCTTCGTCGCCGGCCGCGTGCGCGGTCTGCCGGCGCTGTCGAACCCCTCGAGCACGCGCGGCGAACGAAGGTCGGCAATCCAGTCGGCGGCGGACCGATCGAGATCGAGGCGACCCTGCTCGACGAGTTGCATGGCAGCGGTCGCGGTCAGTGCCTTGGTCATCGACGCGATCCAACCGACCGTGTCGACGGTCATCTCGCCAGGTTGGTCTGCGGCGCGCCGGCCGTACGCGCCCTGGTAGATCGCACCTCGGCGATCGGTCGCGGCCGCCACGACGCCGGGCACGTCGCCCGATGCCACCCCGCGGCGAAGTACGTTGTCGGCAAGAGCGGTCCTTTGAGCAAGCGCATCCATGTCACCTCCAGTGTGGTTTGGGTTGGTCGCGTTGAGCGAGGGGTGCACGGTAGGACCGCCCCGTTGTAACCACCGTTTGAACGATCGTGGTAATTGTGAATCCTGCCGCAATATCGCGGTATGGAGGCGCTCGAACAGCTTCTCGTCTTGTTCGTCGCGGCGGTGATCCTTGCGGCCGTCGCGCGTCGCGTCGGAGCGCCTTATCCCGTGTTTCTCGCGCTCGGCGGTGCACTGCTCGCCTTCCTGCCAGGCGCGCCGTCGCTCACGGTGCCGCCCGGGCTCGTCCTGGCGCTCTTCGTCGCGCCGGTGCTGCTCGATGCGGCGTACGACGCGTCCCTTCGCGATTTGCGTGACAACTGGGGTCCGGTGACGGGCCTGGTCGTGTGCGCGGTCGGATTGACGACGGCCGCGGTGGCCATCGTCGTCCACTCGCTCATGCCCGCGATTCCCTGGGCCGCGGCGATCGCGCTCGGCGCCGTGGTCGCTCCACCCGATGCGGTTGCCGCAGCAGCCGTGCTGCGCCAACTGCGTCCGCCGCAGCGCCTGCTCACGGTTCTCGAAGGCGAAAGCCTGCTGAACGACGCCAGCGCGCTGCTGATCTATCGGCTTGCCGTCGGCGCTGTGGCGGCCGGCAGCTTTTCCATCTCGAGCGTCGCACCGGCACTTCTGCTGACCGTTGCGGGCAGCTTCGTCGCAGGCCTGGCGCTGGCGTGGTGCACGCTGCCTCTGCTCGAGCGCGTGCACCACGTTCCGAGCTCGGTCATCCTCCAGTTCGTCACCACGCTCGGCGTCTGGCTGCTCGCAGAGCACATTGGCCTCTCGGGTGTCCTGACGACGGTGTGCTATGCGATTGCGCTGGCGCGGCGCGGGCCGGAGCGGATTCCAGCGTGGATGCGCATACCGTCGTACGCGGTGTGGGACACGGTGGTGTTCGCGCTGAACATCCTCGCGTTCATCTTCATCGGCCTGCAGATCCGCCCCATCTTCGAGAGCCTCGATGCGGCGGACCGCACGCTTTACCTGACCGCTGCCGGCGCGGTGCTGATCACGGTCATCGTGGTGCGCGTTGCGTGGCACATGTCTTTCAACGCGGTGATGAGATGGCGCGACCGCCGCCGCGGCTTTCATCCGCCACGGCCGATGCTGCGGCCGACCGTCGGAAGCGGCCTCGTCATCTCATGGGCAGGCATGCGCGGCATCGTCACGCTCGCGGCGGCATTGGCGCTTTCGCCGACTTTCCCCTATCGGGACCTGATCGTGCTGACGTCGTTCGCGGTCGTCCTCGGCACGCTGGTGTTGCAAGGCCTCACATTGAAACCTCTGTTGCGTGCGCTCGACCTGCACGACGGCGACCCGGTCGGTCGTGAGCTGAACACGGCGCGTGAACGCGCGTTGGCGGTGGCTCTGGAAAGCGTCGCGCACGAACACTCGCCGGTCGCCGAGTTCGTGCGGAAAGAGTTCAAGGCGCGTCTGACCAACGACGGAACCGACGGCGGCGCGGGCGCCGCCTGGCGCTCGGCACATGGCGAGATCCGCCGCTCGGCCATTCAGGCGGCTCGGCAGGCCGTTCTAACGATGCGCGCGAACGACGAAATCGGCGACGATGCGTTTCATCGCATCGAAGAGGAACTGGACTGGCTCGAAATGGCGGATGGGAGAAGGGTAGAGGAGTAGCCCCGCACTGATGGCGGGGCGTACGAAGCAGACTCCGGCGTCAGGACTTGGTTTTGCTGCTGCTCTTGCTCGGGGCTTTCTGGTTCAAATAGGCTTCCATCTCCGAAGGCTCGATCAGGTTGTCGTGGTTCTTGTCGATCGCCTTCCAGTTGCGCACCTCCAGTTTCCCCATCTGTGCAGTGTGTTGCATGTTCGTGCTCTTCGTGGCCGAACTGCTCTTGGCCATCGTTTGCGTCGTGGTCGATCTGTCCTGCGCAAGCGCGCCTGCGCTGAAGCCGGCACACAAGAGCGCGACCGCGAACGTGGAGTTGAAGCGGTTCATTCAGGTACCTCCTGTCTCGAGTTGCAAAGGAGCACCCGCGAAACCTGATTCCGCACATGCTCGTCCGGTCAAACGCGTGACGATCGATCGGGTTGACCACGATCACGTCCAGCCGCGATCGTCGGGGCACGGCGCGAATCAGCAGGTCACCAGGTCGGTATGCGCGAACCCCTTCGAGTAGTCGAGCACCGAGATGACGACAGGCGTGACGCGGAACAGCCGGATCTCATCGGGAGTCGGCATCTTTACCGGCAGCGAAGTAGTGTCCGGATACTTCAGCGGCAGCATGCGCAACACCTTTTCCGCTTCCGCCCGATCGGTGACCGCGTGTGCACGCGCCGCCATCGACAGCCCGGTGATTGCCATCAGGTCCGGCGTGTCGTGATCGTGATGAGATCGGCGCATGCACGTTGGTGCAAACCGGCGGCGCTGGCAAAGGGACTACGCTCAGCGTGCTGGCAGTCCCGTTCCGGCCGCCGGGCCGCTCGGGGACCATCGAATGGAGCGGTTTCGCCGTCATCCTCAGCGACGTTGGCTAACGGGCGCTCTTGCGGGAATCCTGCTTGTCGCCTTCGGCAGTGGCGCGCTCGCGCAGTTCGCGCAAGTACTCCGCGAGCAAGCGCCACCTGACAGCCAGCTCGTCGCCGCGGAACTCCCCAAGTTCTGGCTGTCCGCCCAAGCGCCCGAGATCGAATTTCCCTGGGTGCAAGTCGCGCCCGAAGACGCACGCCGAACCACACTCGCCGTCGACCTTCGAGAGATCCGCAACCTGACCTCCGGCTTCGTCACGATCCGGGTGAGGCTCGGCTGTCCAGGTGAGCCACCGATCTGGACCACGACCCTCACACCACACCCGCCGACGGAGCCGGGGCGTTTCCTCCTTGCCGTCCCGCGCGATGTTGGCCCCACCTGCGAGGCGCAACTCACGTTGGAACTCGACGTCAGTGCAGCGCGCGGCGCGGCGCGGGACCGCCCGATCGCCATCCGTGGAGCGTTGTCGTACCAGCCCGTCGCGAACTAGCGGTCGGGGTTGGCGTAGCGTTACCCCCGTCGCGTGTGCAGTCGACTGAAGCCGTGAGCGTATTCAATCGACGGGCCATGGCATCGAAGCCGGCATCGTGAGCGCGGGCGCTTCGGCAGTCGGTTCAATTCGAACGCCGGAATCGACGCCACGCCACCATGGCGTCACCTGACCTGCGTCCACCGGCTCGACGGGCTCACCAAGCCGCGGCATCAACATCGGGATGCCGCGCTGTGGTGCCAGTGCGAGCAGCGTCTCGGCCGGTTCGTCCCATGCGTGCATCGCGAGGCAGAAGGTGCCCCAATGCACCGGGAGCAGAACGCCGCCGCCCAGCAGGGCGTGCGCCTCCAGCGCGTTGGCGGGTCCGAGATGAATATCGCCCCACGCAGGATGGAAGGCACCCACCTCCAGCATGACGAGATCGAAAGGACCGAGCTTCTCCCTGATCGTGGCGTACTCGGTAGTAAGACCGGTATCGCCACTGAAGAACACCGAGTGACGCGGTGAGCGGATGACGAGCGATGACCACAGGTTCGCATTGCGGTCCTTCAGGCCGCGCCCGGAAAAGTGCTGCGACGGCGCCGCAGTCACGGTGAGCTCCGCGCCAGGCAGGTTGTGCGACTCCCACCAGTCGAGCTCGGTGATGCGTTCAGGCGCGATGCCGAATGCTTCCAGGTGCGCGCCGACTCCAAGCGAGGTCACGAATGGCACGTGCGAGCGGGCCAACTCGCGGATCGTGGAATAGTCGAGATGGTCATAGTGATCGTGCGACACGAGCACGAGGTCGAGCGGCGGCAGCTCCCGAAGGCTGACGGGAACCGGCTGGAACCGCTTAGGACCGGCGAGCCGCGTGGGTGACGCGCGCGGACCCCAGACCGGGTCGGTGAGGATGCGTACGCCTTCGATCTCGATCAGCACCGTGGAGTGACCAAGCCAGGTCGCACGCAATCCCGAGTTGGACTTCCGGGACCATGCGTCCAACGGGTTCAGCGATGGCAACGGCCGCAAGGGCACGCGCCGGCTGCCTCCGCACATGAAATCGCTCAGCGTAGGCATCGCGACGTTCGGGTCGCGCAATCCGGCGAGAATCGGGTGCAGATTTCGAAAGCCCTCTCCCGACCAGCGCGGCGACGCCCGCATGCGTTCGACGCGCAATCCGCTCGCCTTCCTGCCCAATGACCTCATACATCACCTCCTGCGTGTGCCGATAGTAAAGGTCCGGAACCGGCATCCATTGCGCGGGTGCGCGTCGTAAAGCTTGCAGGCGGGCCGACCGCCAACCCGAACGGCGCTTCACTACTGCGAAGGATTTCAGATGAACGTTCCATCCATGGGCACGGCGTACGCGCTATTTGCCCTCCTCGGCGAGCATTGCGTCGATCCCCAGTTCAGCAAGAACGAGGTCTCGATCGAGACCTGCACCGCCCGATCCGATTCGATTCAAGGCGAGGAGGCAGCTAGAAGCGAGTCTTGCTTCCGACCGTGATGCCGCGGGGAAGGATCTCCACCAGAAGCGGCGTCTCGCGGCCGTGTGCGTACCATCCGGACAGCCCGACGACGGTCCACCCGAACAGCACGTCGCTCTGCCAGTGTGCCTGCGCCTTGATGCGCGCGGTACCGACGTAGATCGGCAATAGCAGCAAGCCGTAGGCCGCGGGGTACTGGAGGGCGTACTCGAGGACGTACGGCGCAACCAGCGCCGCGGCCTCCGCTGCTTCGCCGCTTGGGAAGCTGCGGTTGGATCCGTGCGCGAAGAACTGGCATGGATCGTCGGTGTCCGCCGGCCGAACGCGGGTGAAAACACGCTTCATGATCTCCGTCGATCCGGCCGCGAGAATCTCGGCATCCATGCCCTGCCAGGCCGTCTTGCCGAAATGCGACTCGGCGCCTTCCCACAACCCCGAGGCGATCTGTGCTGCGGTCAGTCCGCGCGTGAGGTTGCGGTAAACGGTCGGGTTCCAGATCCCCGATTCGTCCTTGGTCCACTTGTGGTCGATCACCGACCAGAAACACGAGTCGCTCGGGGGCGCCGGTACAGGCAGGATTGCGGCGAACGCCAGGACCGCCGCTGCGAGCGTGCGCACTTCGTGCTCCGCCCCGGACCGGACACGGGGTCAGCCATCGCATCCCTCCATCGGCACGTGCAGCGTAAGCAGGCGGGATGAGATTGCGCTGAAGCGCAAGGCCGATGTCAGTCAGAATTCCGGCGCGCGCATGAATCGCGTTCAGCCGGCGCTCATGGCGCCGGTGCAGCTTTCGCGTCAACCCGCAAAGAGATCCCGTTCGCTACCGATGCAACTGCTCGTCTCGCTCTGGGAAATCATCGTCCACCTGGATCTGCATCTCGCGGACCTGCTGGCGCGGTACGGGGAATGGATCTACGGGTTGCTGTTCCTGATCGTGTTCTGCGAGACAGGACTCGTCGTCACGCCGTTCCTGCCGGGCGATTCGCTGCTGTTCGTCGCGGGCACGGTGTGGGCGGCGACGGGCATGGACGCGCGCTTGCTTGCGCTGGTTCTGTTCTGCGCCGCGCTGTGCGGTGACAACGTCAACTATTGGGTCGGCCGGTACCTGGGCCCGCGGGTGTTCCGCTGGGAGAACTCGCGCCTGCTGAACCGGCGTGCGCTCGACTACACGCACGAGTTTTACGAGCGGCACGGCGGCAAGACGATCATCATTGCGCGCTTCCTCCCGCTGGTGCGTACCTTCGCGCCGTTCGTCGCGGGCATCGGGCACATGCGGTACGTGCGCTTCCTCGCCTTCAGCGTGGCGGGTGCCGCGTTGTGGGTGGTACCCATCGTGAGCGCCGGCTATTTCTTCGGCAACGTGCCGTTCATCCGCAACAACCTGGCGATCGTCATCGTCGCGATCATCGCGATTTCGCTGACTCCGATGGCAATCCAGCTCGTGCGGGCACGCCGCGCCGGTTAACCGCGACCGCACTGCGCGCGTGGCGCGGCCCAGGAAACAGGGCGGCGAAGGAAATTGTGGTTTGACGGCCGGACCACAACATATGGGAGGCTCGGCAGCAGCCCAGCTATATGCTGTGGTGGCAATGCATTCCGGTAACAAGATTTAGTAGGCAGCCGTTCAAAGATTCGATTGCACCGGGCGACGCCCGCGTTACACTCGCGCGCGTTGAGTCGTGCCGCCGATGTCCGTAGTCCAAGCCGCGAAGCCCTCCATCGCCTTCGATCTGCGTAGCGCTGCGCTGTCGCTGCTCGTCGTGTCGCTGAAGACGAACGATCTCGGCGCGCTGGCTAGCGACCTTGCGGACCGCTTCGGGACGGCCGCCGACACGTTCGATGGCGACCCGGTCGCGATCGATCTCGCGCAGGTCAGCGCGGCGGCCGATCCCATCGACTTCGGTGCGCTGAGCGAGCTGCTGCGCCGATACCGGATGACACCGGTCGTCGCGCGCGGCGGCAACGCAGAGCAGATGGCGGCCGCCCGCGCGGCCGGCCTGGCCGTGGCGTCTGCCGGAGGAGCCAGGGCCGCCCCTGCGGAGATCGCGCCCGACCCCGCCCCGGTCGAGCCCGTCGCTGAGCCTGAGCCGCCCGCCGCGCCGGCGCCGGTGACCATGTTCGTCGACAAGCCGCTGCGCTCTGGCCAGCGCGTCTATGCCAAGGGAGGCGACCTGGTGGTGCTGGCGGTGGTGAGCTTCGGCGCCGAGGTGATCGCCGACGGCAATGTCCACGTGTATGCGCCGCTGCGCGGGCGCGCAATTGCCGGTGCGCTCGGCGATACCGAAGCGCGCATATTCAGCGCGTGCATGGAGGCGCAACTGATTTCGATCGCAGGTCTGTATCGCGCGGGCGACGGCGCGGTGCCGTCCGAGCTGCGCGGCAAGCCGGCGCAGGTAAGGCTCGAGGGCGAAAAGCTGATCGTCGAGGCATTGAAGTTTTGAACGAATTCGCGCCGCCGGCCGAAGCATGTCCGGCGATCGCGCTGGCGGTTGGGGAAGGAAGTTCCGGAAAGGATGCACAGCTTATGGCCAAGATCATCGTGGTGACCTCCGGCAAGGGTGGCGTGGGCAAGACGACTACCAGCGCCAGTTTCGCGGCAGGCCTCGCGTTGCGCGGCCACAAGACAGCGGTGATCGACTTCGACGTCGGATTGCGCAATCTCGATCTCATCATGGGCTGCGAGCGCCGCGTCGTGTACGACCTGATCAACGTCATCCAGAAGGAAGCGAGCCTGCATCAGGCGCTGATCAAGGACAAGCACTGCGAAAACCTGTTCGTGCTGGCCGCTTCGCAGACCCGCGACAAGGAAGCGCTGGAAAAGGAAGGCGTCGAGCGCGTGCTGCAGGAGCTGGTCGACCAGGGGTTCGAGTACATCATCTGCGATTCGCCGGCCGGCATCGAAACCGGGGCGATGATGGCGATGCACTTCGCCGACGAGGCGCTGGTGGTCACCAATCCCGAAGTCTCATCGGTGCGCGATTCGGACCGCATTCTCGGATTTCTCGCCTCGAAGACGCGCCGTGCGATCGAGGCGAAGGAGCCGGTCAAGGAACACCTTCTGATCACGCGCTACAACCCGAGCCGGGTCGTCGACGGCCAGATGCTGTCGCTCGACGACGTTCAGGACATCCTGCGCATCGGATTGATCGGCGTGATCCCGGAGTCGGAGACCGTGCTGAACAGCTCCAACCAGGGCATACCGGCGATCCACATGAATGGATCCGATGTAGCGGGAGCCTACAAGGACGTAGTGGGCCGGTTCCTCGGGGAAGAGCTGCCGATGCGCTTTGTCGATACCGCGAAGCCTTCCTTTTTCAAGCGCATCTTCGGCGCGAGGTAAGACATGTCGCTTCTTTCGTTCCTGCTTGGAGAAAAGAAAAAGTCCGCTGCGGTCGCCAAGGAGCGGCTGCAGATCATCCTCGCGCACGAACGCAGCGGGAGGCGGCGCGGCAAAGACTACCTGGCCGCGCTTCAGCGTGAGCTGGTGGCGGTGATTTCGAAGTACGTGTCGATCAAGCCCGAGGAGATCAAGGTTCACTTGCAGCGCCAGGAAAATCTCGAGGTGCTGGAGGTCAAGATCGAGTTGCCCGACGGTGCATCCTGAGCGCGTTGCGCCGCCGCCTGCGGTCCCGCGCCGGGTTTCATTTGTAGTCCCGCAGTCGCGCCCCGTAGCGACCGGGAATTGAGGAGTTCATACGATGCCGCTCCACCTCTCGGGAAGCCATCGTGCGAACCAGTTCTACCTATGCGCGGCGTCCGGTCGCGATCGCTCTGCTCGCGTGCGCGCTCCAGGTCGCAGGCTGTGCCAGTACGCCGGCCAAGCCTGTTGCCGCATCGCTCGAATGCAGCCAGCTTCCTGGTGAAATCGCGCGGACCGAACGCGAGCGGCGCGCGGTGCTGGAAGGGCAGCAGGACTCATGGAAGCTCGTTCTTCCGCTGGTGGTCGCGGCGCGCTTTGCGATCGGCATGTCGCAGGTCAGCGACTCGAACGAGCGCCTGAGCGAACTGCGCGCGCAGTTGCGGTCCAAGGACTGCGCGAACCACGGCTGAGAGGTGTCGCGCAAGGCTGCGGCACCCCAGCCCGACTCGATGATGCGTTACGCCGCCCGCAGGGTGCCGTCCCTGCGTCTCTTCAACGCGCCCGCCTTGATCGCCTGCGCGATCGCCATGAAGGTGGCACCTTCGAAGCGCCGCATGTCGTGCGGCGAAAGCGTCTCGCGATATCCCTTCAAGGCGGCCAGCTCACGCACGAGTTCTGCAGCGGGCTTGGCGCTTCGCGCGGCCTTGCGGAGCAGCGTGACCGCTTCCCGGCGCGCGAACCAGCTCCTGCGTTTCGCGGTCGACATGCGGTGCCTTGCAATGTCGCGCTTCGACGAACGACGCAACTCTGAGCCAGTCTGACCTGCAATGGGTTCGTCCAGCAGCGATGCAATCGCTGCGAGCCGTTGATTGATCCGGGCCAGTTCCCGCGACACCTGTTCCCTGCGCGTTTCCAGGCTGATGACGGTTTGGGCAAGCGTAACCATGTCGGTCTTCCAGAGGGTTCATCACAAGAGGATCATGCGATCGAATCACGCCGGCAGCCTGTCTTCTGACTGACCAAGTCAGGTTCGCCGCGAACGGCCGTTCTGACTCACTGAGCGGCGTGCAGGCCGCAATTAACGGACGCGATTCTGAATTTGCGCTGAATTTCTCACGCTTGCGACTGCCGCGCCGCCACTACCCGTCACTGTGTTGCACTGACCTGCGGGATCGCTGTCGTGAGCGGTTCTCAGGGCTTCGTGGACGCGGCCAGGCCTGCGTCGGCCCAAGACTTGCGGATCAGTGCGACCGCGGCTTCGGGCAGCTGCGTGTACTCGAGCTCTGCCGCGGCGGAGCCGCCTTGCCTGAATGCCCAGTCGAAGAACCTGACGACCTCGTTGCGCCGGCCGGCTTGCTCGCCGGCCGTCCGCAGAAGGACAAAGCTCGCGCCGGTGACTGGCCAGCTGTCCGGGCCGCTCTGGTTCGTCAGAACCTGAACGAGGTCGGCATCGCTCTTCCACTGCGCCGCGTTTGCGGCCGCTGCGAACGACACCTTGCCGGGCTCCACGAAGAAACCATCGCGATTGCGCAGCGCGCAGTAAGGGAGATTGTGCTGCTTCGCGTATGCAAACTCGACGTAACCGATGGAATAGCGTGTTCGCTGCACGTAGGAGGCGACGCCTTCGTTGCCGACTCCGGCGACGCCAACCGGCCACGCGAGTGTGGTTGCGGCGCCCATCGCGGCCTTCCAGGCCGGACTCGACTGCGACAGATAATCGCTCCAGAGAAACGAGGTGCCGGAGGACTCCGCGCGGTGGACGACCGTGATATTGGCGTTAGGAAGGCTCAACGCCGGGTTCAGCGCAACGATCTCAGGGTCGTTCCAGCGGCGGATCTTGCCCAGGTAGATCTGTGCCAACACGGCGCCGCTAAGCCTGAGCTTCCCGGACCGCACGCCGCCGATGTGGATCACGGGAACGACGCCTCCGATCACGACAGGAAACTGGATCGCGCCGATACGGCGCAACTGCGCGGGCGCAAGCGGCGCATCGGAAGCGCCGAAGTCGACCTGATCGCGCTCGATGCGCTCGACTCCGGCGCCCGATCCGATCGGCTCGTAGTCGACCTGGTTGCCGGTTTCCTTTCTGTACCGGGCGGCCCACTGCGCGTAGATTGGAAACGGAAACGTTGCCCCGGCACCGCGGATCGCGACGCCCGCCGCATACGGATGCATCGGTGCTGCGAGGACGACGAGGCTCGCCGTCACCCTGCACGACGCGGAGATGCCGCGAAGCACCGTGCGCGAGTTCATCGTTTTCTGCAACGTCAACCGACTGTCATGCGTGATTCTTAGCCTTCCTCGACAGAGATCGCAATCATGGATTCGTGACCGGAGGAGACCGGAACTTGCGCGCCTCGAGAGTGCTCCGCGTGGGGGCGGCAGTGCTCGGAATGACGGTCGGCCCGAACGCTTTCGGCACGCACCCATTGCAGACCGAAGACACCGGCACGCAGGGCGCCGGCAACATGGAACTGGAAAATGGCCTGGCGTGGGTTCGTCGGGATCCCAGCCGGGTCTTTGCGTACCAGCCGCAGTTGTCGTTCGGTCTCGCGACGACGGCAGATCTGATCGTCCAGCCCTCATGGCTCATCACCGATCTCGCCAATGCTGGCAGGGTGCATGGACTCGGCGACACCAATCTCGATGGCAAGTGGCGCTTCTATGGAGACGCTCCCTGGTCGCTCGCCATTCGCGCGGGACTGACCCTCGCTACCAACCAGCACGGACAGGGACAACCCCACGGCGAGGTCGGGACGCATGTGCTGCTAGCGACCACGTACGATGCCGCACCCATCATGGTTCACGGCAACGTGGCCTTCGTGCACAACCCGAGCGGCGGACTGCAAAAGGCGGACTCGAATCACGTGTCGGGCGCGCTCATGTGGGCGTGCACCGAGACTTGGACGGTCACGGCAGAAGCGGGCATCTATTCGAGCTTGGATTCCGCATCCAGCGCGTGGCGCGCCACGCTGCTGGTCGGAGCGATCTATACAGTGAAGCCCGGCCTCGACCTCGACGTCGGCTATCAAACCACTGCGCACGTTGCAGTGGTCACGCGCGCGTGGCTCGCCGGGCTGACGTATCGATTCGCGCCCTGAGGGGGGCTGTTGAAAAACCTCAGCTTGAATGCGCGATGACCACCTGGTCGCGGCAGGCGGTGCCCTGCCAGTCCGCTCGGCCATGGCGGCCGAGCAAGCGCTTGCGCGAGTTGCCGATTCGGCTCGACGATTTGCTCTGAGCGATCACGATGAGCAGCACCAACTCGTCGCCCATTGCACGCCGATCAGAGAGACATCTCAGGCACCGCATCGGGCACGATCAGTTCGGCATCCGTTGCTTGCAGGAGCGTCTTCAGCGCGACGCCCGGCGCGAGCTCCTTCAGCAAGAGGCCGCGCGCAGTGGGCTCGATCACTGCGAGCTCGGTGACGATGAGATCCACAGAACGTGCCGAAGTGAGCGGCAGCGTGCATTCCTTCAGTATCTTCGGCGCGCCCTTGGCAGTGTGCGTCATGGCCACGATCACGCGCTTCGCGCCGCTCACGAGATCCATCGCGCCGCCCATGCCGGGAACGATCTTGCCCGGGACCATCCAGTTGGCGAGGCGGCCGCGACCATCGACTTGAAGTCCGCCGAGGACCGTGACATCGAGATGCCCGCCGCGAATCAGCCCGAACGAGATCGCGCTGTCGAAGGTTGCCGCGCCGGGCAGGGCGCCAATCGGCCCGCCGCCCGCATCGGTCAGGTCCTCGGCTTCGAGGCCCTCTTCCGGCAGCGCGTGCATGCCGACGACTCCGTTTTCCGATTGGAAGAAGATGGTCGCGCCCTTCGGCACGTAGTTCGCGACCAGGGTCGGCAAGCCGATCCCGAGGTTGACGAGCTGGCCTTCGTGCAACTCCTGCGCAACCCGCTTCGCGATGAGCGCCTTTTCATCCATTGCGCCGCTCCCTGATCACGAGATAGTCCACCAGCACGGCCGGCGTCATCACCTCGTCCGGCGGGATCACGCCGACCGGAACGATCTCCTGGGCTTCGGCGATCACGGTCGTCGCGGCCATCGCCATCAGCGGGTTGAAGTTGCGCGCGGTCAGCGCGTAGGTGAGGTTGCCGAGATAGTCGGCGCGCTTGGCACAGATCAATGCGAAATCGGCCTTGAGCGGTTTTTCCAGAAGGAACGAGCGTCCATCGATCTCGATCACGCGCTTGCCCTTCTCGACGATCGTTCCAAGCCCTGTCGGCGTCAGGACGCCGCCGAGGCCGTGGCCGCCCGCGCGGATGCGTTCGGCCAGCGTGCCCTGCGGGACCAGCTCGACTTCGATCTCGCCGGCAAGCATCTTGCGTTGCGTAGTGGGGTTCGTGCCGATGTGACTCGTGACGATGCGACGAACCAGGCCCGCATCGACGAGCTTGCCGATTCCGGTTCCCGGGCGCGCGGTGTCGTTGGCGATGATCGTGAGATTGCGCTTGCCCTGGCGAACCAGTTCGTCCATCAGGCGCGGCGGCGTCCCGATCGCCATGAACCCGCCCACCATCAGGACGGCGCCGTCCGGGATGAGAGCTACCGCATCGGCCAGCTTTGCTGTCTGTCTCATGTCGATCGTGACGGAGGTCGTCCGGTCCCGTCAGTGTATTCGCCGGTCTGCCGCGTCAGGAATGTCGGGCCCAACCCGCGGGTTGATATCGTGCACCCATGAACTCCAATCCTCGTATCCCCGGCTTGCGCCTGCTGCATTCGCCGGGCCCCACCCGCGTGCCCGACGAAGTGGTCGCCGCGATGGCACGCCAGCCGATGGACCTCTCGGACCCGCGCGTCGCGCAGGTGATCGCCGTCTGCGAATCCGGCATCAAGCGCCTGCTCAAGACGGAACGCGCGGAAGCGTTCTTCTACTCGGCCAACGGCCACGGCGGCTGGGAGGCGGTCATCGCCAACGTCGTCGGTCCCGGCACATCGATCCTCGTGCCGGGCACGGGGCATTTTTCCGACGGATGGGCCGCGCAGGTCGAAGCATTCGGCGGTCGCGCCGTGCGCACGCCTTACATCGAAGGCCAGCCGATCGATCCTGCTGCAGTCGAAGCCGCTCTGCGCGAAGACGTCGACCATCGGATCGGCGCGGTGTTCGCGGTTCATACCGACACGGCGAGCGGGACGACGTCGGACCTCGCCGCAATCCGCCGTGCCATCGACGCCGCGCGCCATCCGGCGCTCTACGTCGTCGATGTCGTCGCTTCGCTCGCGGCCGCGCCGTTCGCGATGGACGCGCTCGGTGTGAACGTCGCGATGGGCGCCTCGCAGAAGGGCCTGATGCTGCATCCGGGACTGGCCTTCGTCGCTGCCGATGAACGCGCGCTGGATGCGGCCAAGCGCAACTCCACGCCCCGTTTCTATTGGGATTGGGAGCGACGGCGCAGCGAGCTCGGCTACCGCAAGTTCTGCGGCACGCCGCCTCTGGCGCACCTGGCAGGGATGGAAGCGGCGCTCGCCCTGATCGATGCCGAAGGGCTCGAGAACGTGCAGGCGCGCCACGCGCGCCTGGCGGGCGCGGTGCACGCGGCAGTGGAACGCTGGGCTCGCGGCGGAGCCGTGCGACTATTCACGAAGGTTGCGTCGGCGCGCTCGGTCTCGGTCACCGCGATCGAAGTCGGGAACGGCATCGATCCGGAAGCCCTGCGCACGGTTGCGCGGGAGCGGTTTCAAGTCGCGATCGCAGGCGGGCTCGGGCCGCTCAGCGGGCGCGTGTTCCGCATCGGCCATCTCGGCGACATGAACGAAGCGATGATCCTGGGATGCCTCGCGGGCGTCGAAGCGGCGATGCGAGTGCAGCGCGTTCCGTTCGAGAGCGGCGGCGTGGACGCCGCGGTCGCGGCGCTCGCAGCGAACGCGCTCTGATGCGCACGCCCGTGCGGTGACATCGCCCGATGGCGCGCGACGAGAAGGGTCGATCGCGTGCCGTCATCGAGCCGGATATCGACGCGAAGCCGACATCCGGGAATGCACACGCTACTTGGCGGTAGTGCCGGTCGCGTCCGACACGCACTTCTTCGTGAAGCTGGTCTTCGCGGCGCCGTTGAGCTTCTTCTCGGCCGCCTGCGCATCGCATGTCTTCTGGGCTGCGGCCGTCGCGTCCTTTTCGCACTTCTTCATGAAGCTGGTCTTCGCGGCGCCGGCGAGTTTCTTTTCGGTTGCCTGAGCCTCGCACGTCGGATTGGTGGCAAGGGCAGCGTCGCTCAGCAGCAGCCCGAGGGCGACGGTAACAAGCAGTCTCTTCATTTGTGTTCCTTTTCTCCACGAGGGAACGGCATATCGGAGGCGTCAGGAGATCTCCATTCGCCGCCGCGATGCTACACAGGAGCCGGGTTCCTTGCGTTCCCGCGGCCTCCGGAACCGTTGCGCCAGATCAAGCCGGAACATGATCGACGCCCGCCGCCGGACCTTGGGCGCGCTTGACGCATGCGCGGCAGGCCATCAGCATCGCGGTCGCTGCCTCATCGAGCTTTGCACGTTCCATGATCGAAGACCCGCCGCTCTTGACCATCCGCCGCAAGATCGAGCGCCCGGAGCGGTCCCTCCTCGACTCCTTTGCGAACACGCCGAGCGGCTTCATCGTCGATGCGATGCAGGGCCGCGGCGCGCTCGACAGCCGCATCAAGCCGTTTCCAGGCATGCCGAACCGGTTCGTCGGCAGTGCGCTCACCTGCCTGAACGGGCCCGCCGACAACCTCGCGCTCGCCGCTGCAGTGTCGCTGTGCGAACCCGGCGACGTGCTGGTCGCAGCCACCGATGGCTTCACGGGTTGCTCCGTGGTTGGCGATCTCCTCCTCGGCATTGCGAAGAACCGAGGCGCGATTGCCTTCGTCACCGACGGACTCGTGCGCGACATCACGGATATCCAGGCGCTCGCGTTTCCCGCTTTCGCGAGCGGTGTGTCGCCGAATTCGCCGGTGCGCAACGGACCGGGGACGGTCGGGCTTCCGGTCGTGTGCGGCGGCGTGCCAGTAGCCGCGGGCGACATCGTGATCGGCGACCCCGACGGCGTCGTCATCGTGCCGCGCGGCGAGATACGCGCCGTTCTGGAGCAACTCGCAGCCGTGCGCACGAACGAGGCGAAGATGCTGAAGGCGGTGCAGGGCGGACTGCGCGAGCCGGGCTTCATGACGGCAATCCTCGCCTCGGACCGCGTGCGCTACGTCGACGAGTAGAGCGACTGTGAGCGTCCCCGTCCCTTCGTGGAAGCGCCGCGGCTACAACGTCGCGGCAATGCGCCTGCTCGCGCACGCAGCGCTGCCGCGCCCGGTATTCGATTTCGCCGACGGCGGCGCCGAGGACGAGTGCACGCTGCGGAGAAACGAAGCGGCCTTCGACGACGTCGAATTTCAGCCGCATCCGCTCACCGGTTCGGCGACACGCGATCTTTCGATCACGCTGTTCGGTCGCCGCCTGAGCCTGCCCGTCATCATCGGACCGACCGGGCTCGCCGGCCTTTTCTGGCCCGACGGTGAACGCTGCGCTGCGCGCGCGGCAGCGGCAGCGGGCACGGCCTACTGCCTCAGCCACGGCTCGGTGTGCCGCCTGGAAGACGTTCCTCGCGGCGAGGCGCCGCGCTGGATGCAGGTCTTCATCTACCGGGACCGTGGCTTCACGCGCGAGTTGACCGAACGTGCCGCGGCGGCCGGCTACGACGCGCTGGTCCTCACGACCGACAACCAGATCCTCGGCAACCGCGAGCGCGATGTCCGCAACGGCTTTGCGATCCCTCCGCGCTTTCGCGCCGCTGATCTCGCAGGCATGGCGCTGCGGGTGCCCTGGCTTTGGCGCATGCGCGGCGAACTCCAGCGCATCACCTTCGGCAACTATGCGCGCGAGGGCGAGCCCGCGGATATCAAGACGCTCGCCGGACGCATGGCTTCGCTTCTCGATCCCGCCATGACCTGGCATGACGTGGAGGATGTGCGGCGCATCTGGAAGGGGCCGTTGATACTGAAAGGCGTGCTCGATCCAGCCGAGGCGCGCGCGGCGCTCGCGTGCGGCATCGACGCGGTGCTCGTCTCCAATCATGGCGGGCGCCAGCTCGACAGCGCGGCGGCTTCGCTCGATGCACTGCCCGCGGTCGTGGCGGCGGCAGACGGTCGCATTCCCGTCCTGCTCG